>QFCS01000679.1_pt1 | contig 350959 bp, 348 predicted proteins | sample 3576561 | NCBI WGS metagenome assembly QFCS01 | reverse complement strand
GTAGGCCTTCGCCGCGCCGCCGAACTTGCTCGCCAGCACCGTCGTGATCGCCGCCGTCAGCGTCGTCTTGCCGTGGTCCACGTGCCCGATCGTGCCAACGTTCACGTGCGGCTTGGTCCGCTCGAATTTTTCCTTAGCCATTTCTTCAGCTCCAAAAACGAAATTGCCGAAACACCCAATCAAGCAACTGGTGCCCATGGCGGGAATCGGACCCGCGACCTCTCCCTTACCAAGGGAGTGCTCTACCACTGAGCCACATGGGCCAAGGCGCCGGCGGCAAGACCGTCGCCTGGAATACTTTCACTCACCACCGACAGGACATGGAGCGGGAGACGGGAATCGAACCCGCGTCATCAGCTTGGAAGGCTGGGGTTCTACCATTGAACTACTCCCGCCCGGGCTGGCATGCCACATCGGTCGCGCTTTGGTGGAGGAGGCTGGATTCGAACCAGCGTAGGCGTAAGCCAACAGATTTACAGTCTGCCCCCTTTAGCCACTCGGGCACCCCTCCGTAGCGCAGCCGACGATTATGCCATGGAAATATGGCCACCGCCCAGTGACCCCGGATAGGGCTTCACCACTGGATCGGCGCGGCGCCCTGGCCGGCCAGCCAGGCGTTGACGGCGCCGAAATGCCCGCATCCCAGGAAAGGCAGCGGCCCCCGGCGGGCCGACAAGGGCGACGGGTGGTTGGCTTGCAGCACGTGGTGCCGGGCGTCGATCAAGGCCGCTTTCTTCTGGGCGTGAGCCCCCCACAACAAGAAGGCCTTGGGGTCCGTCGATGCCCCCACATAGCGGATCACAGCATCAGTGAGCACTTCCCAACCACGACCAGCATGGCTGGCTGGAGCGCCGTCCTCGACCGTTAAGCAGGTGTTGAGGAGCAGCACGCCCTGCTCGGCCCAGCCGACCAGGGAGCCGCTCAAGGGCGGCGGCAGGCCCAGGTCGCGCTGGCGCTCCAGGAAGATGTTGCGCAGGCTCGGCGGCCACTTCACGCCCGGGGCAACAGAAAAGGCCAGGCCCTCCGCCTGGCCCGGGCCGTGGTACGGGTCCTGCCCCAGGATCACCACACGCACCGACGCCGGCGGGGTGAGCGCGAGCGCGCGCAGCGGCTCCGGCGGGTAGAGGGTGGCGCCGGCGGCCAGCCGGGCGCGCAGGAAGGCCATGAGTGCCGCTGCGGCCGGCGAGGCGGCGAAGGCGTCCACCACGGGCGACCAGCCGGGCGCCACCGGCCAGTGGGCGAAGTCGGCGCTGTGCAGGCTCATGCGAAGAGCTCGGCCAGGGCCAGGCCCGGCTCCGGCGCCCGCATGAAGGCCTCGCCAACCAGGAAGGCGTTCACGCCCGCCGCGCGCATGGTCTGCACGTCGGCGCGCGAGAGGATGCCCGACTCGGTGATGAGCAGCTTGTCGGCGGGCACCTCGGGCAACAGGCCCAGCGTGGTCTGCAGCGATACCTCGAAGGTCTTGAGGTTGCGGTTGTTGATGCCCAGCAGCGGCGTCCGGAGCTTGAGCGCGCGGTGCAGCTCCTCGCGGTCGTGCACTTCGACGAGCACGGCCATGTCCAGCCCCATCGCGATGGCCTCGAGTTCGGCCATGCGCGCGTCGTCCAGGCAGGCCGCGATGAGCAGGATGGCGTCGGCGCCCATGGCGCGCGCTTCGTAGACCTGGTACGGATCGACCATGAAGTCCTTGCGCAGCACGGGCAGCGCGCAGCTCGCTCGCGCCTGCTTGAGGTAGTCGGCCGAGCCCTGGAAAAACTGGCGGTCGGTCAGCACCGACAGGCAGGCCGCGCCGATGGCGCCATCGCCTTCGGCATAGCTCTGCGCGATGTCGGCCGGGATGAAGTCTTCGCGCAGCACGCCCTTGCTGGGGCTGGCCTTCTTGACCTCGGCGATCACCGCGGCCTGGCCGGCGGCAACCTTGGCGCGCAAGGCGCCGACGAAGTCGCGCGTGAGCACGCGGCTTTCGGCGTCGGCGCGCATGGCCTCCAGCGGCTTTTTCTTCTTCGCGGCCACCACCTCCTGGTGCTTGACCGCCACGATCTTGTCGAGGATGTCGCTCATGCCCGCCCCTTCATGCCGCCGCGAAGGCCTTGAGCTGCTCGAGCTTGGCCAGCGCCGCGCCCGAGTCCAGCGTACGCCGCGCCAGCGCGATGCCCGCCTCCACGTCCGCCACCACGTTGGCGGCGTACAGCGCCACGCCCGCATTGAGCACCACGATCTCGCTCGCGGCCCTGAAGGCCGGGTCGTCGCGGCGCTCGAGCACGCCCAGCAGCATGGCCCGCGAGGCCTCGGGCGTCTCCACCCGCAGCGCGCGGTTGCTGGCCATGGTCAGGCCGAAGTCCTCGGGATGGATCTCGTATTCCACGATCTCGCCGTTCTTGAGCTCGCCGACCATGGTGGCCGCGCCCAGGGACACCTCATCCATGCCGTCGCGGCCATAGACCACCACCGCGTGCTCGGCGCCCAGGCGCTGCAGCGCGCGCACCTGAATGCCCACGAGGTCGGGGTGGAACACGCCCATGAGGATGTTGGGCGCCGACGCCGGGTTGGTGAGCGGGCCCAGGATGTTGAAGATGGTTTTGATGCCGAGTTCGCGCCGCACCGGCCCGACGTTCTTCATCGCTGGGTGGTGGTTGGGCGCGAACATGAAGCCCACACCCACCTGTTCAATGCAGCGCGCGATCTGCTCGGGCGTGAGGTTGATGTTGACGCCCAGGCTTTCCAGCACGTCGGCGCTGCCGCTCTTGCTGGAGACACTGCGCCCGCCGTGCTTGCTGACGCGCGCGCCGGCGGCGGCGGCCACGAACATGCTGCAGGTGGAAATGTTGAAGGTGTGCGAACCGTCGCCGCCCGTGCCGACGATGTCGACCAGGTGGGTCTTGTCGGCCACGTGCACCTTGGTGGAGAACTCGCGCATCACCTGCGCGGCGGCGGTGATCTCGCCGATGGTTTCCTTCTTCACGCGCAGGCCGGTGATGAGCGCGGCCATCATCACGGGCGACATCTCGCCGCTCATGATGAGCCGCATGAGGTGCAGCATCTCGTCGTGGAAGATCTCGCGGTGCTCGATGGTGCGCTGCAGTGCCTCCTGCGGCGTGATGTGGTGGATGCGTTGCATGTGGCGTCTCCTCAGGCGCGGGAAGAAGGGTGATCGGTGAAGGCCAGGCGCAGGCCGAAGCCGATGAACAGAGCGCCCGCGGCGCGGTCCATCCAGCCCATGGCGCGCTGCAGCGTGTGCAGGCGCCGCGCGGCCCAGGCGGCCAGCCAGGCGTAGCCCAGGTTGATGGGCAGGGAGTTGAGGTTGAACAGCACGCCCAGCAGCAGGAAGCTCAGCGCCGGGTGCGCCGCGTCGGGCCGGATGAACTGCGGCACGAAGGCCAGGAAGAACAGCGCGACCTTGGGGTTGAGCACGTTGGTCAGGAAGCCGCGGCGCCACACCGCCCACAGGTCGGTCTCGGGTGGCGCGCCGTCCCCCAGGTTCAGGCGGCCGGTGCGCGAGAACAGCAGTTTCACGCCCATCCACAGCAGGTAGGCCGCGCCGATCCACTTGACCACCGTGAAGGCCGTTGCCGAGGTGGCGAGCAGCGCGCTCAGGCCGGCGGCGGCCGCGAACACGTGAACGAAGCAGCCGCCGACGATGCCCAGCGCGGCCACCATGCCGGCGCGCGCGCCGCCGCGCAGGCCGTGGCTCACGATGTAAAGCACGTCCGGCCCGGGCGTGAGGTTGAGCAGCCAGCCGGCCGCGACGAACAGGAGCAGTTGCGGCAGGTCGGGCACGGCTTCGCTCCGGTTCAGTAGACCGCGGCGCCGCTCGGGCGCGGCACCTGGCCCGAAGGGGCTTGGTCGAAGAAGCCGCGCACGGCGGCCAGCGCCCGATCGATGCCCGCCACGTCCACGCCCAGGTGGGTCACGAAGCGCAGGCCGATCAGGCCGGTGGCCAGAACGCCCTGGCGCTCCAGGTGGGCGAGCAGGTCCGGGCCGCGGCCGTTCGCGACGTCGACGAAGACAATGTTGGTCTGCGCCGAGCGCACCGCCAGGCCTTCGATGGCCGCCAGGCCCTGCGCCAGCCGCTGCGCGAGCGCGTGGTCGTCGGCCAGGCGGTTCACATGGTGGTCCAGCGCGTGCGAGGCCGCCGCCGCGAGCAGGCCCGCCTGGCGCAGGCCACCACCCACCATCTTGCGCCAGCGGCGCGCGCGCTCGATCAACTCGCGCGGCCCGCACAGCGCCGAGCCCACGGGCGCGCCCAGGCCTTTGCTGAAGCACACCGAGACGCTGTCGAAGCGGCCGGTGATGGCGCGCAGCGCCGCGACCACGTCGCCGCCCGGTCCGGCGTCGGCCACCGCCGCGTTGAACACGCGCGCGCCGTCGAGGTGGAGGGCCAGCCCGTGGCCACGCGCCAGCTCAGCCATCTCGTCCAGGTAGGCCGCCGGCATGGGGTGCCCGTTCCAGGTGTTCTCCAGGCAGAGCAGCCGCGTGCGCGCGAAGTGCGGGTCGTCGGGCTTGATGGCGGCCCGCACGTCGGACGGGTTCATGAGGCCCTGCGGGTCCTGCGCCAGCGGCTGCGGCTGGATGCTGCCCAGCACCGCCGCGCCGCCACCCTCGTAGCGGTAGGTGTGCGCGTTCTGGCCCACGATGTACTCGTCGCCACGGCCGCAGTGGGCCATCATCCCGCACAGGTTGCTCTGGGTGCCGCTGCTCATGAACAGCGCGGCCTCCTTGCCGGTGAGCGCGGCGATCTTCTCCTGCAGCGCGTTGACCGAAGGGTCGTCGCCGAACACGTCGTCGCCCAGGGGCGCGGCCATCATGGCCTCGCGCATGGCGGGCGTGGGCTGGGTGACGGTGTCGCTGCGCAGGTCCACGGTGTTCATGGTTTTTGCTCCAGGAAGTTCTTGAGCATCGCGTGCCCATGCTCGGTGAGGATGCTCTCGGGGTGGAACTGCACGCCCTCGATCGCCAGCGTGCGGTGCTTCACGCCCATGATCTCGCCGTCGTCGGTCCAGGCCGTGACCTCGAGATCGGCCGGGCAGTCCTCGCGACGGATCGCCAGCGAGTGGTAGCGGTTGACAGTGAAGCGTTCGGGCAGACCGGCGAACACGCCGCGCTGGGTAGTGCTGATCTCGCTGGTCTTGCCATGCATCAGTTCCTTGGCGCGCACGATGGTGCCGCCGAAGGCCGCGCCGATGCTCTGGTGCCCCAGGCACACGCCCAGGATGGGCAGGCGGCCCGCGAAGTGGCGGATGGCGGGCACCGAGATGCCGGCCTCGGCCGGCGAGCAGGGGCCGGGCGAGATCACCAGCCGGTCCATGCGGCCACCGTCGAGCCGCGCCTGCAGTTCGTCGAGCGTGACCTCGTCGTTGCGGACCACCTCGACCTCGGCGCCCAGCTCGCCCAGGTACTGCACGATGTTGAAGGTGAAAGAGTCGTAGTTGTCCACCATCAGGACTTTGATCGCGCTCATTCCAGTCCCTCCTCCACCAGTTCGGCGGCGCGCAGCAGCGCGCGCGCCTTGTGCTCGGTTTCTCTCCACTCCATCTCGGGGACCGAGTCGGCGACCACGCCGGCCGCGGCCTGCACGTACAGCACCTGGTCCTTCACGATGGCGGTGCGGATGGCGATGGCCACGTCCATGTCGCCGGCGTAGCTGAGGTAGCCGCAGGCGCCCCCGTAGATGCCGCGCTTGACCGGCTCCAGCTGGTCGATGAGTTCCATGGCGTGCACCTTGGGCGCGCCCGTGAGGGTGCCGGCCGGGAAGGTGGCCTTGAGCACGTCCATGTTGGTCATGCCTTCGTTCAGGAGGCCCTCGACGTTGCTCACGATGTGCATGACGTGGCTGTAGCGCTCCACCGCGAAGGCCTCGGTGACCTTGACGCTGCCGGTCTTGGCGATGCGGCCGATGTCGTTGCGCGCCAGGTCGATCAGCATCACATGTTCGGCCCGCTCCTTGGGATCGTTGACCAGTTCTGCCTCGGTGGCCTTGTCCTTCTCGGGCGTGGCGCCGCGCGGGCGCGTGCCGGCCAGCGGGCGGATGGTGATCTTTTGCCCCTCTTCCGTGTGCTCCTGGCGCACCAGGATCTCGGGGCTCGCCCCCACCACCTGGAAGTCACCGAAGTGGTAGTAATACATATAGGGCGAGGGATTGAGCGAGCGCAGCGCGCGGTAGAGCGACAGCGGCGACTCGGTGTAGCGCTTCTGGATGCGCTGGCCCACCTGCACCTGCATGAAGTCGCCCGCCGCGATGAGGCCCTTGGCGCGCTCCACCGCCGCCAGGTAGTCGGCCTTGGCGAAGCCGCGCTCGGCCGGGTGGTGCTGGGTGGGCTTGACCTGCGGCGCGCTCACCGAGTACTTGAGCGCCTCCTTCAGTTCGCGCAGGCGCTTCTTGGCGCCGCTGTAGGCCTCGGGCTGACCGGGGTCGGCATAGACGATGAGGTAGAGCTTGCCCGAGAGGTTGTCGATGACCGCCAGCTCCTCGCACTGCAGCAGCAGGATGTCGGGGCAGCCCAGGGTGTCGGGCGGGCAGCCGGCTTCCAGCTTCTTCTCGACGTAGCGCACCGCGTCGTAGCCGAAGTAGCCGGCCAGGCCGCCGCAAAAGCGCGGCAGACCGGGGCGCAGCGCCACCTTGAAGCGCTGCTGGTAGGCGGCAATGAAGTCCAGCGGGTTGCCGTGCGCGGTCTCGACCACCTCGCCGTCGCGCACCACCTCCGTCCGGGCCTCGGCGCCGAACCCGCTGGCGCGCAGCAGGGTGCGCGCGGGCAGGCCAATGAAGCTGTAGCGCCCGAAGCGCTCGCCGCCGACCACCGACTCGAGCAGGAAGCTGTGGCGGCCGTCGCCACGGCCGTGGGCCAGCTTGAGGTAGAGGGAGAGCGGCGTTTCGAGGTCGGCAAAGGCCTCGAGCATCAGCGGGATGCGGTTGTAGCCCTGCTGGGCCAGGCTCTTGAATTCCAGTTCGGTGATCATGTTCGTTCCATCCGTCCGGGGCCGCCGCGAAGCGGTGGGGGGGCTGGCGGCCGGGGGGTTCCATCGGTCCGGCAGGCGGGCTGCCGGGAGGCGCTGCGGGGAGCGGCGGCGCTCAGGCGCCCGGCCGGTCCCCGCGGGGGGAAGGGTGCACGTTCAGGCTGGCTTGCGCCAGGGCCAGGCTCCCCCGCCGAAGAGGCGCGGCAGCGAGCCGTGGGTGAGCGTGCAGGGACGAAACATGGTGGGCGCACTATATCAAAGCCCCGTGACGGGCCCATCGGGCGTGCGGCGGATCACGCCGCCAAGCTTTCGTTCTAGAGCCTTACCCGCTGGACCGGGACCGGTGGCGCGGGGACAATCCCAAAAATCGAACGATCGTTCACTTTTTTGAAATGCACCCGATGCGGACCCCTTCCTGGCGCGCGCTGGCCCTGGCCGGCGCCCTGTTCTGCAGCGGCTTTCCGGCTGGGGCCACCACCGTCGATGTGGCCGGCGTGCCGCTGGAAGACCGGATCACCGTGGCCGGCAAGCCCCTGGTGCTCAATGGCGCGGGCGTGCGCTACAAGGCGGTGTTCCAGGTCTACACGGCAGGCCTGTACCTCACGGCCAAGGCCGACACGCCCGAAGGCGTGCTGGCCAGCACGGGCCCCAAGCGCATCGGCATCACCATGCTGCGCGACATCGACGCGTCCGAACTGGGCAAGCTGTTCTCGCGCGGCATGGAGGACAACATGGACCGTGCGGCCTTCTCCAAGCTCATCCCCGGCGTGATGCGCATGAGCCAGATCTTCGCCACCCACAAGAAGCTCAACAAGGGCGACACCTTCACCGTGGACTGGGTGCCGGGCACGGGCGCGGTGCTGACCGTGCGCGGGCAGATCGAGGGCGAGCCCTTCAAGGAGCCGGAGTTCTTCGACGCGCTGCTGCGCATCTGGCTCGGCCCCAAGCCGGCCGACTGGCAACTCAAGGACGCGCTGTTGGGCAAAGCCCGCACCGGCAACCGCCCATGACGGGCTGAGCGCCGGCCATCCCCCGAAACGGCCTTGCCGCGCGACGGGCGGCGGCATCCTGGGTACGGTATGGGGTTCCCCTCGTTCCAACCCGTCACCGAGACCCATGCGCCGCCGTCACGTCCTCCAAGCCGCCGCCATTGGCGCCGTCCCGCTGATCGCGCGGGCCCAGGAATCCAGCGACCTGGTTGTCGCCCACATCGGCCCGTTCACCGTGCTGCCCGCGCCGGACGCCAAGGAGCTGCACGAAGGGGCCTCGGCCGCCTTCAACGACCTCAACGGCAGGGGCGGCATCGCCGGCCGCAAGGTGGAGCTGCTGCGGCTGGACGACACCTACACCTTCGACGGCTTCAAGGCCCGCCTGGCCGAGGCCATGCCGCGCAAGCCCCTGGCGCTGCTGACGCCCCTGGGCTCGGCCACGCTCAAGCACATGCTGGACAGCAAGCTGCTGGACAGCACGGACCTGGTGGTCATCAACGCCGTGCCCGGTGCCGCCGTGCTGCGCGACCCCGGCCACCCGAAGCTGTTCCACATCCGCGCCGGCGACGACCAGCAGATCCGCAAGATCGTGTCGCACGCGCGCGCGCTGAACGTGCAGTCCATGGGCGTGCTGTACCAGAACATCCCGATCGGCTCGTCCGGCCTGGCCTCGGCCAAGGCGGCGGCGCAGGGCACGGGGCTGGAGATCATCGGCGCCGAGTCGGGCACGGAGCTGGCCGACATCACCAAGGCCGCGCAGGCCATCGCCTCGCGCAACCCGCATTCGGCCATGGTCATCGGCTCGCCCAAGTTCATGGGCCAGAGCATCGCCGCGCTGCGCGCGGCGGGCGTCTCGCAGCAGCTGTTCTCGCTGTCCTACCTGCCGGCGCCGGCGCTCAAGGCCCTGGCCGGCGCGGGCGCGCGCGGCGTGGGCATCGCCCAGACCTTCCCCAACCCGAACGGCGTGACCTCCCCGCTGCAGCGCGCCTTCCGCGCGGCGATGCAGCGCTCGCACCCCGAGGTGAAGACCTACACCCCGTTCCATCTCGAAGGGTATGTGACGGCCCAGGTTTTCTCAGAGGCCGCGCGCCGCGCCCGCCCGCTCACCCCCAGCGGCCTGGCCGAGGCCCTGCGCCGCATGGGCGAACTCGACCTCGGCGGCTTCCGCGTGGATTTCAGCAAGGGCAATGAGGGCAGCCAGTGGGTCGACATCGGCGTGGCCACCGCCGAGGGCCGGCTGCTGTACTGATCTAGGGCAGCAGACGCGCCGGCAGCTCGTCGAGCCGGTCGAGGTAGGCGTCGGCGTCCACGCCGCGCACCGGCTCGCCGTGGTTGTAGCCGTAGCTCACCAGCGCCACCGGGCAGCCCGCCGCGCGCGCGGCCAGGGCGTCGTTCTGCGAGTCGCCCACCATCAGCGTGTGCGCGGGCGCCACCGCCAGCGCCCGGCAGGTTTCGATCAGGGGCAGCGGGTCGGGCTTGCTGCGCGCAAAGCTGTCGCCGCCGAAGACCTGCGCGAAGAACGGCGCCAGGCCCTTGGCGTGCAGCAGATCGCGCGCGAAGGCCAGCGGCTTGTTGGTGACGCAGGCCAGTGCCAGGCCGCGCCCCTGCAGGGCGTGCAGGCCTTCCACCACGCCGGGGTAGACGGCGCTGTGCGCGCCGTTGGCGACCGCGTAGTGCCGCTGGTAGCTGGCCCAGGCCTCGTCCAGCCGCGCCTGCGCCCCGGCCTCGTCCAGCCCGCCATGCCGCAGCGCGGCGCGGATCAGGTGCATCGAGCCCTTGCCCACCATGCGCTCAATGTCGGCGCGGGCCACGGCCGGTCGGCCGAGCTCGCGCAGGGTGGCGTTGAGCGCGGCGTCGAAATCGCCGAGGGTATCGACCATCGTGCCGTCGAGGTCGACGATGGCCGCGCGGATGCCGCGCATCACGCCAGCGCGGCCCGCATCTGCTCGATCACGGCCCGGTAGTCGGGCTTGCCGAAGATCGCGCTGCCGGCCACGAAGGTGTCGGCACCAGCGTCGGCCACGCGGCGGATGTTGTCGGGCTTGATGCCGCCGTCCACCTCCAGGCGGATGTCCTTGCCGCTGGCCTCGATGCGCCGGCGCGCGTCCTCGATCTTGCGCAGCGCCGAGTCGATGAAGCCCTGGCCGCCGAAACCGGGGTTGACGCTCATGATCAGGATCAGGTCGATGTCGTCGATCAGCCAGTCCAGCACGTCCAGCGAGGCCGCGGGGTTGAAGGTGAGCCCGGCCTTGACGCCGCGCGCCTTGATGGCCTGCACGCTGCGGTGGGCGTGGGTGCTCGCATCGGGGTGGAAGCTGATGAGGTCGGCGCCGGCGTCGGCGAAGGCCTGGGCCAGCGCGTCCACCGGCCGCACCATCAGGTGCACGTCGATGGGCACCGGCGTGCCGTCGGGCGTCTTCGCGTGCGGCTTGAGGGCCTGGCACACCATGGGTCCGAAGGTGAGGTTGGGCACGTAGTGGTTGTCCATCACGTCGAAGTGGATCCAGTCGGCGCCGGCGGCCACGACGTTGCGCACCTCCTCGCCCAGGCGGGCGAAGTCGGCGGAGAGGATGGAGGGGGCGATGCGGTACGTGGTCATGGCGGGCGTGGGGCGGCGGGATCGGAGCCCGGCATTGTCTCAGGCCTCCCGCCGGGCCGCCCCAAGGGAGGTCAGGCCCCGGCGGCGCGCACGGGCCACGGGTAACATGCCGCCCATGCCCAAGTACCTCTTCACCTGCGAGGCCGAACCTCAGTACCTGAGCGAGCAATCCGCGCCCGAGGAAGAGCTCTACGCCTTCGCGTACACCATCACCATCACCAACCACGGCGAGGCCCCCGCGCAGCTGATCTCGCGGCACTGGATCATCGAAGACGCGCACGGCCACACCGAGGAGGTGAAGGGCCTGGGTGTGGTAGGACATCAGCCGCTGCTGCGCCCGGGCGAGTCCTTCCAGTACACCAGCGGCACCCGCCTGCGCACGCCCACCGGCGCCATGCGCGGCAGCTTCTTCTGCGTGGCCGAGGACGGCGAGCGCTTCGAGGCCGCGGTGCCCGAGTTCGAACTGCGCGCGGGTGGCGCCGGTGGCGCGCAGGCCCCGCGCGTGCTGCACTGACGCCTCCACTCCCTGGCCCGCATGGACCTGCAACAGCTCCTCGACTCGATGGCGCCCGAGGCGCCGCTGGCGCAGCGGCACCTCTGGCTGGCCGACGCGCTGGCCTGGGTGCGCGGCGACGCCATCGACGTGGCCGCCGCCCTTTCGCGCGTGCGCCTGTTCGTCGGCGCGCTGGAGGCCGACCCGGCGCTGCGCGAGCGCTGGCACACCTGGCTGCGCGCCTTCGTGGCCGGTGTCGACATCACCCCGCTGCTGGCCGACTTCGGCTTCGCGCCGCGCACCGCCTTCCTGAGCGAACTCGGCCACCGCCTGCGCCGCAAGCTGCTGCCCGGCACGCCCGAGACGCGCGACCTGGCCGAACTGTTCTCGCTGCTGCTGCCCTCGCCCTTCGACGTGCGCTGGATCAAGGCGCTGGACACGGCCACGCTGGAGCGGCTGGCCGCGCTCACGCCCGAGCGCGGCACCGACGTGTGGAATCAGTCGCTGCTGGACGCGCTGACCTTCTGCACCAGCCAGGTCAGCGCCACCGGCTTCGCCTCCGAGATCCGCATCCGCATGTCGGCCGAGGCGCAGTCCGAGCGCCCCTTCCACGAACTGCCCAGCGTGTTCGAGGCGCTGCGCCGCGAGCTGCGCGTGCATGGCCCGCGCAGCGCCGAGGCCGAGCAGGCCGCCGAGCGCCTGCGCGGCCAGCTCGACGCCTGCCGGCACGCGGCCTACACCGTCTACCAGCACCTGGAGGAGCACGGCGTGTCGGTGGGCATCGTGTTCCGCCTGCGCCAGCTGCGCGAGCGCATCGTGCGCATCAAGCAGCTGCTGGACTGCCTGCTGGCCGCCCAGCCCGGCCGCGCCAATGCAGCCCTGCTGGCCGACCTGGTGCAGGTCGGCATCGAAAACCGCAGCGTGCGCGCGCTCATCGCCGCCAGCTCGCACCTCACGGCCGCCAAGGTGGCCGAGCGCAGCGCCGAAAGCGGCGAGCACTACATCACCCGCGATGCCGCCGAGTACAAGGAAATGCTGGGCAAGGCCGCGGGCGGCGGCTTCGTGCTGGGCTTTACCACCTGGATCAAGTTCGCGCTCTATGGCGTGGGGCTGTCGGCCTTCTGGGGCGGCTTCGCGGCCGGCTTCAACTACGCGGCCTGCTTCGTCCTGATCATGCTGCTGCAATGGACGGTGGCCACCAAGCAGCCCGCCGTGACGGCGCCGGCCATGGTGGCCAAGCTGCGCGACATCAAGGCCACGGGCGCGGTGCGCCGCTTCGTCGACGAGGTGGCCAACCTGTTCCGCTCGCAGATCGCGGCCATCCTGGGCAACGTCGGCATGGTGGTGCCCACGGTGCTGCTGATCAGCTCGCTGCTGTGGTTTCTGGGCGGCGAGGCCATGATCGACGCCGACAAGGCCCGCCACGTGCTGCACGACCTGCACCTGCTCGGCCCCACCGCGCTGTTCGCCGCCTTCACCGGCGTGCTGCTGTTCGCCAGCAGCATCATCGCGGGCTGGGTGGAGAACTGGTTCGTCTTCCACAAGCTGGACTCCGCCATCGCCCACAACCCGCGCTTCACGCGCGTGCTGGGCCGCGCGCGCGCCGCGCGCTGGGCCGGCTTCGCGCGCGCCAACGTGTCGGGCCTGGCGGCCAACGTGTCGCTGGGCTTCATGCTGGGCCTGGTGCCGGTGTTCGCGCAGTTCTTCGGCCTGGGCCTGGACGTGCGCCACGTCACCCTCTCGGCCGGCCAGCTGGCGGCCGCGGGCTTCTCGCTGGGCCTGGAGGTGCTGCGCGAGCCGGCCTTCTGGTGGGCCGTGGCCGGCGTGCTGGTGGTGGGCCCGCTCAACCTCACGGTGAGCTTCTACCTGGCTTTCCGCCTGGCGCTGCGCGCGCAGGCCATCAGCACCGGCAACCGCCAGCTCATCCGCCAGGCGATGCGCCGGCGCCTGCGCTCCGCGCCGCTGAGCTTCCTGCTGCCGCCGCGCGAGCGCCCGGGCCCGGACGACGAAGCCGCCGAGCCCTCCGCGCATGGGTGAGTTCGAGCTGATCGCGCGCCACTTCGCGCGCGCCGCACCGGCCGGCGGCGCCGTGGTGCTGGGCGTGGGCGACGACTGCGCCCTGCTGCAGCCCACGCCCGGCCACCAGCTCGCCGTCAGCACCGACATGCTGGTCGAAGGCCGCCACTTCTTCGCTGGCGCCGAGCCCGAGGCCCTGGGCCACAAGGCGCTGGCGGTCAACCTGTCGGACCTGGCCGCCATGGGCGCGCGCCCGCTGGGCTTCACGCTGGCGCTGGCCCTGCCGGCGGCCGACGAGGCCTGGCTGGCGCCCTTCGCGCGCGGCCTGTTCGCGCTGGCCGACGCGCACCACTGCCCGCTGGTGGGCGGCGACACCACGCGCGGCCCGCTCACGCTCAGCCTCACCGTGTTCGGCGAGGTGCGGCCTGGGCGCGCGCTGCGCCGCGACGCCGCGCGCGCAGGCGACGACCTCTGGCTCAGCGGGCGCACCGGCGAGGCCCGCCTGGCCCTGGCCCTGCGGCGCGGCGAGCCCTGGGCGCGCGGCGAACTGGCCGCGGTGCAGGACCGCATGGACCGCCCCACGCCGCGCCTGGCGCTGGGCCAGGCCCTGGCCGCCACCGAGGGCGTGCGCGCCGCGCTCGACGTGAGCGACGGCCTGCTCGGCGACCTCGGCCACATCCTGCAGGCCAGCGGCCTGGGCGCGGCGATCGACGCCGAGGCGCTGCCGGTGGCGCCCGCGCTGGCGGCGCTGGACGCCGAGCACCGCCTGGACTGCCTGCTCGCCGGCGGCGACGACTACGAGCTGCTGTTCACCGCCGATCCTTCAGCCCACGCGGCCGTGCTGGCGGCTGGCGCCAGCGCCGGCGTGGCGGTCACGCGCATCGGGCGCCTGCGGAGCGCACCGGGGTGGCGGGTGCTCGATGCGCAGGGCCACGACCTGACCATCCGCGCGCGCGGCTTCGACCATTTCGCCGGCGCCTGAGCGCCGGCACCGGCGTGGGGTCTGTCACGCCCGCGTCAGGCGGTGTCGAATCGGCCCCACATTGCGCCGCCGCGGTCCCCGCAAACACGCCGATGTCGCCTACGATGCGCCCGCCGCGCGACCGCCCCGACCGAAAGCCGCTCAGAGCCATTCACCGGTCCGCGCCAGGAGGAGACCACCGTTATGACATTCACCCTGCCCCGCCTGTCGTCCGCCGTGCTCGTGCTGCTGGCGGCCCTGCTGCACGGCTGCGCCATCCAGGCCCCCGCCTACTCTCCCAGCGCCGACGCCGTCGAGCGGGCGCGCAACAGCGGCATCCAGCCGGCCACGGTCGGCGGCTTCACCATCAAGCCCGGCGCCACCGGCGCCGACAGCATCAGCCTGCGCGGCAATACGATGGCCTCGCCCGTGGGTGGCAACTACGCCGCCTACCTCGCCGAGGCGCTGCGGACCGAGCTGCGGCTCGCGGGCAAGCTCGACCCCCAATCCCGGCTCGAGATCAGCGGCCAGCTGCTGGGCAACGACATTGCGGCTGGCGGCTTCTCGACCAACAGCGGCTACATCGAAGCCAGCTTCGTCGTGAAGCACGCGGGCCAGACGCGCTACGAGGCCGTCAAGCGCGCCGAAGCGAGCTGGGATTCGTCCCTCGTCGGCGCCATCGCCATCCCGCGCGCGCAACGGCAGTACCCGGTGCTGGTGCAGCAACTGATCGGCACGCTCTGGGCCGATCCCCTGTTCCTTGCGGCCCTGAAGTAAAGGACTTCCGACCATGCGATCCCGCCTGCTGGCCTTGGCCACCCTCGCCCTTGTGCTGCTGCTCGGGGGCTGCGCCCACCCCATACAGCTCGTGCCCGAGCCCACCCAGCTCGTCGGACAAGGGGGCGCGAACAAGATCGACCGCCCCGTGGTTCTCATGGTCACGGACGCCCAGCTGTCGCAGGAGGTGGTTTCACCAGGCGGTGGCGGCGACAAGGTCAGCTACAAGCCCTACAAAGACCTGCAGACCGGCATGTACATCGTGCTGGGCGAGGTGTTCAGCACCACCCGCCTGGCCAACAGCCCGCAAGATCCGCGCATCGGCACCGACCCCGCCACCGTCGTCGTCACACCGACCATCACCACGACGTCCCACTCGCCGAGTCTGCTCACCTGGCCGCCGACGGTCTTCACGGTCTCGCTCGAGTTCGCGTTTCGCGACACCAGCGGCGCGCGCACCCTGGCCACCGTCCGTGTGCAGGGCGAAGGCCGCGCGGAGTTCGACGAATTCAAAAGCGATTTCTCGCTGTCCGCCAAACGCGCCGCCCAAGACGCGCTCGCGCGCATGCTCAAGGCCATTCAGGAACAGAGCGACGCGCTGCGACGCTGGAGCACGGCCGCGCGTGCGGCCGGCGGCACAGCGCCCTGAGGTCGCGCTCTCGGCCACCGAGCCGGATTGGCTGGACGACGAGGCGCCCGGCAGCGCGGGCTGAACCGCTTGAAACCGCCGCCCACCTATCATCGGGCGATGCCCTCCGACGCCCCCGCCCGCCCGACCTGGCGCTTCCTCTTCGCCCACCCCGCCCACTTCATCGCGCTCGGCGCGGGCGCGGGCCTGTCGCGGCTGGCGCCGGGCACCTCGGGCACGCTGTGGGCCTGGGTCGCCTGGCTGGTGCTGGAACCCCTGCTGCCGCACAGCGCCTGGGGCCTGCTGCTCGCCGCGGCCACGCTGCTGGGCTGGTGGGCCTGCACCGTCACCGCGCGGCACCTGGGCGTGGCCGACTCGGGCCACATCGTGTGGGACGAGGTGGTGGCCTTCTGGCTCGTGCTCTGGCTGATCGCGCCCGCCGGCTTCTGGGCACAGCTCGTGGCCTTCGCGCTGTTTCGTTTCTTCGACGCCGTGAAGCTGGGGCCCATGGCCTGGGCCGACCGGGCTTTCAAGGGCTTCGGCCCGCGCGGCGGTTTCGGCATCCTGCTCGACGACTTCGCGGCCGCGCTGTGCACCCTGCTGGTCATCGCGCTCTGGCGCTTCTGAGCATGGACGCCGAACTGCGCACCCTCGTCACCGAACTGGCCGCCCGCCTGCGCGCGCGCGGCGCCCTGATGGCCAGCGCCGAAAGCTGCACCGGTGGCCTGGTCGCCGCCGCCTGCACCGAACTCAGCGGCTCCAGCGACTGGTTCGAGCGCGGCTTCGTCACCTACTCCAACGCCGCCAAGACCGACTCGCTGGGCGTGCCCGCCGCGCTCATCGCCGCGCATGGCGCGGTGAGCGAGCCCGTGGCGCGCGCCATGGCCGCGGGCGCGGTGGCGCATTCGGCGGCGCGCGTCGCGCTGGCGGTCACCGGCGTCGCCGGCCCCACGGGCGGCAGCGCGGACAAGCCGGTGGGCACCGTGTGGTTCGGCTGGTGCACGCCGGCCGGCGTGGCCAGCGAGCACCGCCGCTTCGATGGCGACCGCGCCGCCGTGCGCGCGCAGGCCGTGCGGCACGCCCTGGCCGGCCTGCTGCAGCGGCTGGATTGACAACCCCTGGACCCACGCATGGCCGAAGCCTTCAAGCTGCTCATCAACCCCGACACCGTGGCGCACACCGCGCGCCACCTGCGCCGCGCCTGGCGCGGCTTCGACGCCGAGCGCTTCTCGGCCATCGCGCTCGAGGGCCAGGACGGCCTGGAGTTCAAGGCCCGCGCCCACCGCCTGGCCGACGCGCTGCAGGCCACGCTGCCCGCCGACTTCGACCGCGCCTGCGGCGTGCTGGAGGCCGCGCTCGCGCCGCCGCTGGCGCTGGACGCCGACGGCGAGCCCGTGGGCCTTCAAGGCCTGCCGCCGCAGGGCGTGGGCGGCTGGGCGCTGTGGGGCGCGGGCGAATGGGTGGCGCGCGCCGGCCTGGACGAGCCCGAACGCGCCCTGCTCTGCCTGCGCGAGCTCACACAGCGTTTCACGGCCGAGTTCGCCATCCGCCCCTTCATCGCGCGGCGCCCCGAGCTGGTGTTCCCCCTGCTGTCGCGCTGGACCGGCGACGCCAGCGCCCACGTGCGCCGGCTGGTGAGCGAAGGCAGCCGCCCGCGCCTGCCCTGGGGCCTGCGCCTGCAGGCCCTGGTGGCCGACCCCGCGCCCACGCTGCCGCTGCTGCGCGCGCTGCAGAACGACGCCAGCGCCTATGTGCGCCGCAGCGTGGCCAACCACCTCAACGACATCGCCAAGGACCACCCCGAACGGGTAGCCGACTGGGTGCGCGAGCACCGCGTGGGCGCCGATGCGGCGCGCGAGGCCCTGCTGCGCCACGCCAGCCGCGGCCTCATCAAGGCCGGCCATGCGCCCACGCTGGCGGCCTGGGGCCTGCGCCATGGCTTCGACGGCGAGGCCACGCTGCGCATCGCCCCCGCGACAGTGGCGGTGGGGGGCCAGGTGCGGCTGCAGGCCACGCTGCGTTCGCGCGCGCGCACGGCCCAATCGCTGGTGGTGGACTACGCGGTGCACCACGTCAAGGCCAATGGGTCGGCGTCGCCCAAGGTCTTCAAGGGCTGGAAGATCGGCCTCGCGCCCGGCGAATCGCGCGAGCTCGGCAAGGCGCATTCGCTGCGCGAGGTGACCACGCGCCGGCTCTACCCGGGCCGCCACCGCGTCGAGCTGCTGGTGAACGGCGTGGCCGTGGCCGAGGCGGCCTTCGATCTGCGGCCCTGAGCCGGTCCGGGGCCATGGCGCCCGGTCGAAAGAGGCCATGGGCGCCCGGTCGTCATACCCCCCTCCTATACTGGCCGGCCGACCAACGACCTCAGGAGACCGCCATGGGATTCTTCAGCACCATCCTCGACAAGCTCGGACTGTCCACCGCCCAGGCCGCCACACCGCCCGCCGCCGCGCCAGCGCCCGCCCCGGCGGCGGCGCCCAGCCCGGCCCCAGCCGCCGCCGCACCCGCGCCGGCCGTGGTCAACCCCATCGCCATGGTGGACGTGGTCGCCCAGATGGAAAAGCGCGCGGCGGCCAACCCGCAGAAGCTCAACTGGCGCACCTCCATCGTCGACCTGCTCAAGCTGCTCGACATGGACAGCAGCCTGCAGGCGCGCAAGGAGCTGGCCAAGGAGCTCTACTGCCCCGACGAGTTCATGAACGACTCCGCCAAGATGAACGTCTGGCTGCACAAGAACGTGCTCGCCCACATCGCGGCCAACGGCGGCAACGTGCCCAAGGAGCTGCTCGACTGAGACCGGGACCACCCAGCCCATGATCCGCGTCCACCACCTCAACCACTCGCGCTCGCAGCGCGTGCTCTGGCTCCTGGAGGAGCTGGGCCTGCCCTACGAGATCGTGCGCTACGAGCGCGATCCGAAGACCCTGCTCGCGCCGCCCGAGCTCCAGCGGGTGCACCCGCTGGGCAAGTCGCCGGTGGTGGTGGATGGCGCGCTGGTGCTGGCCGAATCGGGCGCGATCCTGGAAACCCTGGTGGAGCGCCACGGGCCGCGGTTGCGGCCCGAGCCCGGCACACCCGAGTTCCTGCGCTACCGCTACTGGATGCACTACGCCGAAGGCTCGCTGATGCCGCCGCTGCTGCTCAAGCTGGTATTCGACCGGGTGGAGAAGGCGCCGCTGCTCGTGCGGCCGGTGGCCAAGGCCATCTCGGCGATGGTGAAGGCGCGCGTCATCACGCCCAACCTCACGCGGCACCTGGACTTCCTGGAGGCCGAACTGGCCGGCAGCCCCTGGTTCGCCGGCCCGGCCTTCAGCGCCGCCGACGTGCAGATGAGCTTTCCGGTAGAGGCCGCCACCGCGCGCGGCGGGCTGGACGCCTCACGCCCGCGGCTGATGGACTGGCTGCGCCGCATCCACGACCGCCCGGCCTACCGCCGCGCGCTCGACAAGGGCGGACCGTTCGAGGTCCTGGGCTGACACGGCCAAACGAGCCCGCGGGGCCCCGTTCGCCGCGCCGCCTGCCGCGGGCCTCAGGCCCCGTGGCACTTCTTGTACTTCTTGCCACTGCCGCAGGGGCAGGGGTCGTTGCGCCCGGGCGTGGCCGCTTGGCGCACCGGCTCGCTGCGCGGGCCCAGGCTGGTCCAGATGCGGCGCAGCTCGTAGACGGCCCAGATGGCGGCGTCCAGTTCGTCCAGGCGGGCCTGGCTCACGCTGGGCGGCGCCTCTTCCTCGTGCAGGTTCAGCTCCGGCGTGCCGCGGTCGTCCTCGGCCACCGCGGCGATGGCGTCGAGCGCGTCGTGGATCCAGCCGGCGGTTTCCTTGTCGCGCGGCGGCACCCAATCGTCCTCCCAGAGTTCCACCACGGCCAGAAAGCCCTCGGCCCAGGCCTGGCCGAACGCGGGCAGGGGTTCGCCGTCGGTGCGGGGCCGCTCGGCCTCGGGCATGGCGGCCACGGCGCCGCGCAGGTCCACCAGCTCGGGGTGGTAGCTGCGCTCGTCCGCCAGGGTATCCACCTCGGCCAGCAGGGCGGCGCGCACCTCGGCCTCGCGGCGGGCCCACAGCGCCATGAAACGTTCGTAACGCTCGGTGCTGGGAAAGTGGGTGCCGTCGCCGTGCGGCACCGTGGGCAGCGGGCCGGTGCCCAGCAGCGCGGGCATCCATTCGCTCGCCTCGATGGGCCGGCGGGTGCAGATCAGGGCGGCCATGGCGCCTTCCAGGAATTCCCAGGGCGGCACCGCGTCGTCGCGCGAGGCGAGGTCGACGAGGATGGCGTCGAGTTCGTCGAAATCGCTGGCTTGCAAGGGGCTGTCGCTGTCGGGGGTCATCGGGAGGCGCTCGGGCGGGAAAAGGGCCGCCAGTGTAGTGCCGCCCACCGCGCCACCGCCGGCCGCGGCGCGGGCTTCCATGGGGGGCGCGCCCCCGCGGCGCATCAGTGGTGCATCTGGCCCGACGGGTCCACCGTGCCCATGGCCAGCGAGGCCAGCGCGCTGGGCGTCGGCGGCCGCTCCGCCGGCTCCAGGTGCGTGGCAGGCGCAGGGGCCTCGTACACGCTGCGCCAGGCGGTCTGCAGGGTTTGCCACACGCTGGGGGCGACCGTCATCGAATCGGGCTCGTCCATCATGATCGGGAACATGGCGACATCCTTCGCGGCAGGCCCTGGAAAACCGACCCCGCGTCGCCTGCCTGGGCGCGTGCGGTAGGGGGATTCAAGTCATTGTTCGCTCGTTCAAAACACGCCCCAATAATGCAGACGCAGGATTTTTGCCCCTTCGACCAGACGACGAACGCCGATGCTTGACCGACTCAACGCTCTCTATCCCGTGCGCTACACGGCCCTGGGCCTGTGCGCCTTCGTCGCGCTGCTGAGCCTGTTCGCCCTGGTGGCCTTCGGCGTCGGCGGCTTCTGGTTCCTGCTGTTCGGCGCGCTCACGCTGGTGGGCCTGTGGGACCTGCGCCAGACGCGCAGCTCGGTGCTGCGCAACTACCCGGTGATCGGCCACCTGCGCTTCATGCTGGAGTTCGTGCGGCCCGAGATCCGCCAGTACTTCCTGGAAAGCGACACCGAGGCCCAACCCTTCTCGCGCGCGCAGCGCAGCCTGGTGTACGCGCGCGCCAAGGGCGAGACCGACAAGCGCCCGTTCGGCAGCCAGCTCGACATGCTGAGCAACGGCCACGAGTGGATCAACCACTCGATCGCGCCGACCAGCCTGCCCACCCACGATTTCCGCGTGCGCATCGGCGGGCCCGACTGCACCCAGCCCTACGAGGCCAGCGTGTTCAACATCTCGGCCATGAGCTTCGGCGCGCTCTCGGCCAACGCCATCCAGGCCCTCAACGCGGGCGCGCAGCGCGGCGGCTTCGCGCACGACACGGGCGAAGGCTCCATCTCCGCCTGGCACCGCCTGCACGGCGGCGACCTGATCTGGGAGATCGGATCGGGCTACTTTGGCTGCCGCGACGACGAGGGTCGCTTCAGCGAGGAGCGCTTCAGCGCGAACGCGCTCGACCCGCAGGTGAAGATGGTCGAGATCAAGCTGAGCCAGGGCGCCAAGCCCGGCCACGGCGGCGTGCTGCCGGGCGCCAAGGTGACGGCCGAGATCGCCGCCGCGCGCGGCGTGCCCGAGGCGGTGGACTGCATCTCGCCGGCCGCGCACAGCGCCTTCTCCACGCCGCTGGAGCTGATGGCCTTCATCCAGAAGCTGCGCGCGCTCTCGGGCGGCAAGCCGGTGGGCTTCAAGCTGTGCATCGGCCACCCCTGGGAGTGGTTCGCCATCGTCAAGGCCATGCGCCAGAGCGGCGTCACGCCCGATTTCATCGTGGTCGACGGCGCCGAGGGCGGCACCGGTGCGGCGCCGCTGGAGTTCACCGACCACGTCGGCGCGCCGCTGCAGGAAGGCTTGCGACTGGTGCACAACACCCTGGTGGGCGTGAACCTGCGCGATCGCATCCGCATCGGCTGCGCGGGCAAGGTGGTGAGCGCCTTCGACATCGCGCGCGCGCTGGCCATCGGCGCCGACTGGTGCAACAGCGCGCGCGGCTTCATGTTCGCGCTGGGCTGCCTGCAGGCGCAGACCTGCCACACCGGCCATTGCCCCACGGGCGTGAGCACGCAAGACCCGGTGCGCCAGCAGGCCCTGGTGGTGCCCGACAAGGCCGAGCGGGTGTGGCGCTTCCACCAGAACACGCTCAAGGCCTTGAAGGAGCTGGTTCAGGCCGCCGGCCTGCAGCACCCGGGCGAGATCAGCGCGCACCACCTGGTGCGCCGCGTGAGCGACAACGAGGTGCGCCTGCTGGCCAACCTGCTGCCCACCACCTCGCCGGGTTCGCTGCTGGACGACGACGCCGAGGGGGAGCACGCGGTGTTCACGACCTGGTGGCGGCGGGCGCGCGCGGAGAGCTTTGCGCAGGCCTGAGGCGGCGCCTCAACTGCTCGACGGGTCCTCGTTCACCCGCTCATCGCGCAGCAGCCGGCCGCTGGGGTCGTGGAGCCTGAGGCGCAGCAACAGGCCGCGTTCCCCGTACTCCTCCTCGCGTTGCAGCGCGCCGCCGGGCGCGTGGTACTGCTGCCAGCCGAACAGCCGGCCGTTGCGTTCGCGGTTGAGCGCCGCCTGCGCGCCGTCCTCGTAAAAGCTGCGCGTCTCGCGCAGCTCGTCGCGGCCCATGCGGCGGATGGTCTGCTCCATCTTGAGCTGACCGTTGAGGTGCCACTGGCGGATGCGCCGCTCGCGCCCCGCGGCCCACTCCACCTCCTGCGTCAACTGACCCGACTCGGCGAACTCGCGGCCCACACCCTCGCGGCCGTGGTACTGCTCGGGCGGCGGCTCGGCCAGGTCGATCTCGTGCCGCAACCGCCCCGAGGGGTAGTACACGCGCTTGATGCGGCGGTCGGGCCCGACGCTGTTTTCGACGAACTCCTCGCTGCGCACCACGCCGCCCTGCGGGTTCACGATCACCTGGCGCATCAGCACGCCGCGCCGGTGGCTCACGGTGCCCAGCGGCTTGCCGGGTTCGCGGTAAAGCGTGACCTCGGCGAGCGCACCGCCATGGCCGCACGGCTCGCGGTCCTCGGGCAGCAGGCTGGTGGGCGCGCAGCGCAGCTCGGCCAGGCTGCCGTCGGCCCAACGGCGCAACAGCACCAGGGCGCGGCGGCCGTCCGCACTCATCACGCGCAGCAGGCTGGCGCCATCGGACCAGGCACAGCGCTGCTGGCCGGCCGGCCCCACGGGACCACAGCGCGGCGCGTCCTGCGCCCGGGCCGGCGACAGCCCCGCCAACAGCGCGAGCAGCGCGGCCGCGGGCCAGGCGTTCACGCCACGGCCCCCTCGGCGCTCGGCGCCCAGACGCGGCGCACGGACACGCCGATGCGCGCGAGGCGGCGCGCCAGCGCCAGCACCTGGGCGTCCTTGCTGAGCAGCGCGGCGCCATGCGCCACGGCCAGGTCGATGAAGCGCTGGTCGTCGGGGTCGCGGCAGGTGAACGCGGCTTTGGCCGCGGGCTCGACGCGGCGCGCGTGGCGGTCGAACGCGGCCAGCACGGCCTGCGGTCCGCGTTCGCCCAGGCGGCGCGCGAGGTGTGGGTAGTCCAGCACCAGCCGCAGCTCCTCGCGCATGGCCTCGCTCGCGATCCAGGCCACGCGGCCCTGCGCCAGGGCGGCGCGCAGCGGCGCCACGGCGGGGTCGTCGAAGACGAACAGGTCGAGCACGACGTTGGTGTCGATGACGACCGTGTCCATGCTCAGGCCCCGGTCTCGGCCGGGCGCGGCCCGCGCGCGGTCAGGTCGAAGCGGAACAGGCGGCATTCGATGGGGCCGTTCCACAGCGGCACGCGACGCGACTCCTTGAGCCGCATGCGGCCCGGCAGCTTCAGGTCGGGCGTGAGCAACCAGGCGCTCCAGCCGGCGTAGTGCGATTTCCAGTGCGCGGCCAGGCGCTCGAAGAAGGCGTCGGCGGTGTGGCCGTCCTCGTCGCGCGCCTGTTCGCGGCCAGCGCGCGCGGCACCGGCGGCGCGTTCGGCGGCGTTGCGCCCGGCCACGCCGGCGGCGGCGATGCGCTCGCCATAGGGCGGGTTGAGCAGCAGCACGCCCGCGCGCGGGCTGGGCGGCAGGCGCTGCAGGGCGTCGCCGCCGCGCAGCTCGATCGCCTGGGCCACGCGCGCGCGCGCGGCATTGCGCCTGGCGAAGTCGACCATGCGGAAGGCCACGTCGCTGCCGAAGACGATGGGCGCCTGGCCGGCGGGCCAGGGCCGCTCGGCCGCGCGCGCCTCGTCGCGCAGGCCCTGCCACACGTGCGGCTGGAAGGGCAGCAGCTTCTCGAAGGCGAAGCGGCGCTGGCCGCCCGGGGCGATGTTCAGCGCGATCTGCGCGGCCTCGATGGGCACCGTGCCGCTGCCGCAGCAGGGGTCGGCCAGCGGCGGCACCTCGGCCAGCGTGGCGGCCTCGCGCGCCTGCGCGTCCCAGCCGGTGGCGGCGATCATGGCGGCGGCCAGGGTTTCCTTCAGCGGCGCGTCGCCCTTGTCCTCGCGCCAGCCGCGCTTGAACAGCGGCTCACCGGTGGTATCGATATAGAGCGTGAGCGTCTCGGCGGTGAGGTGGCCGAACAGGCGCACGTCGGGCCGCTGGGTGTCCACGCTGGGGCGCTCGCCGCGCTTGTCCCGGAAGCGGTCGCAGACGGCGTCCTTGATCTTGAGGGCGGCGAAGTTCAGGCTCTTGAGCGGGCTGTGCTGCGCGGTGAGTTCGACCTTGATGGTCTGGCGCGGCGTGAACCAAATCTCCCAGGCCACTTCGGCGGCGGCCGCGTAGAGGTCTTGCTCGGCCCGGTAGGGGCCGTGCCACAGGCGCGCCAGCACGCGCTGCGCGAGCCGGCTGTGCAGGTTCAGGCGCAGCGCGTCGCGCCACGAGGCCTCGAGCGAGACGCCGCCGCGCGAGCGCCGCAGCGCGGCGATGCCGGTGATGCGCTGCACCTCGGCGGCGAGGAAGTCCTCCACGCCGGCGGCGCAGGGGAGAAACAGTTGTAGCGAGTTCATGGATCGTGTCGCCGCCGGGCCGCCCCAAGCCGGATCGGCCCCCTCGGGGCTGAGCCCCGCGGCTCCAGGCCTGCGCAGGCAGGCCTGGACGGGCGAAGAGGCGTTGTCTCCGACAACGCCGCGGCCTGCAAGGCCTCGCGACCCGCGAAGCGGTGGAACGTGGGGACCCTATTCAAAGCGATTTTCGAAGGTTGGCCGGGGCGATGCGCATGGCCTCGCGGTACTTGGCCACGGTGCGGCGCGCGCACTCGATGCCCTGCTCCTTGAGCAGGTCGGAGAGCTGATTGTCCGACAGCGGCTTGGCCGGCGCCTCGGCCGCGATGAACTGCTTGAGCAGCGCGCGCACCGCGGTGCTGGAGGCGTTGCCGCCGGTCTCGGTGCCCAGCGAGGAGCCGAAGAAGTACTTCAGCTCGTAGGTGCCAAAGGGCGTGGCCATGTACTTGGCCGTGGTCACGCGGCTGATGGTGGATTCGTGCAGGCCCAGCTCGTCGGCGATCTCGCGCAGCACCAGCGGGCGCATGGCGAGCTCGCCGTGCATGAAGAAGTTGCGCTGGCGCTCGACGATGGCGCTGGACACGCGCAGGATGGTGTCGAAGCGCTGCTGGATGTTCTTGATGAACCAGCGCGCCTCCTGCAGGCGCTGCTGCATGGCGGCATGGCCACCTTCGCCCCCATCGCGCCCACCGCGGTTCTGGCGCATGGCGTTGGCGTACACGTCGTGCACGCGCAGGCGCGGCATCACGTCGGGGTTGAGCACCACCTTGAAACCGCGGCCGGCGCGCGTGACGATGACGTCGGGCACGACGATGTTGCGCTCGACGTCCGCGAAGCGGCGCCCGGGCTTGGGCTCCAGCCTCGCGATGAGCGCGAGCGCACCGCGCACGCTGTCTTCGTCGGCGCGGCACAGCTGCACCAGCTTGCGCACGTCGCGCTTGGCGATCAGCTCCAGCGGCTGCGCGCAGATCGCCAGCGCGGCGCGCGCCTCGGGCGTGTTGCGCAGCTCCAGGATCTGCAGCTTCAGGCACTCGGCCAGGTCGCGCGCGCCCACGCCGGGCGGGTCCATGTGCTGCAGCAGCTGCAGGGCGGTGCGCAGCAGCTGTTCGGCCGCTTCGAGGCGTTCGGTGGCGGCGGCGTCGGACAGGTCGGCCTCCGGGGCGGCCTCGCCCTGAAGGCGCAGCAGCGCCAGCGCGAGTTCGGGCAGCGGATCGGCAAGGTAGCCGTCCTCGTCCAGCGATTCGATCAGGAAGTGCAGCGCGGCGGCGTCCGCCTCGGACAGGCGCAGGCAGCGCGCCTGCTCATGCAAATGGTCCTGCAGCGACACCAGCGCGCGCGCCAGGTCGGCCGCGCTGGCGGTCTCTTCGTCGTCGCCGGAGCCGCTGCCGCGCGGCGGCGCGTCGCCGCCCCATTCGCTGTCGTCGGGCGCCATCTCCACCGTGCCGTCGCCGTCCCAGCTCTCCTCCACCGGCGGGGCGCCGTCCACGCTGGCCTCCACCGCGTCGCCGTCGGTGGCGCTGGCCTTGTCTTCGTTGCGTCCCTCGCCGGCGTCGGCGCCCGGGCCGGCAACGGACGCGGCGTCGGCGATCTGCTCGCCCGCGCTCACCGGCGCATCGGTCGCGGCCAGGCCGAATTCCTCGCGTTCCAGGCCTTCGTCGGCGCGTTCCAGGAAGGGGTTCTCATCGAGCATCTGCTCGACTTCCTGCGCCATCTCCAGCGTCGAGAGCTGCAGCAGACGGATCGACTGCTGCAGCTGGGGCGTCAGCGCCAGGTGCTGCGAGACGCGTAGCGACAGGCTCTGCTTCATCACATCCGGAAATGCTCGCCGAGGTAGACCCGGCGCACGTCGGCGTTCTCGACGATGTCCGACGGCGTGCCGCTGGTCAGCACGTGGCCGTCGTTGATGATGTAGGCGCGGTCGCAGATGCCCAGGGTCTCGCGCACGTTGTGGTCGGTGATGAGCACGCCGATGCCGCGCGACTTGAGGAAGCCGATGATGCGCTGGATCTCGATCACCGCGATCGGGTCGATGCCGGCGAAGGGTTCGTCGAGCAGGATGAAGCGCGGATCGGTGGCGAGCGCACGCGCGATCTCGACGCGGCGGCGCTCGCCGCCCGACAGCGCCGGCGCGGGCGAATCGCGCAGGTGGTCCACGTGCAGGTCGCGCAGCAGCGTGTCCAGGCGCTCGTCGATGGCGGCGGCGCTCAGCGGACGGCCGCGCGCGTCCACCTGCAGCTCCAGCACGGCGCGCACGTTCTGCGCCACGCTGAGCTTGCGAAAGATGGAGGCCTCCTGCGGCAGGTAGCCCAGGCCCAGGCGCGCGCGGCGGTGGATGGGCAGGCGCTCGATGGACTGGTTGTCGAGCAGGATCTGCCCGCCGTCGGCGCGCAGCAGGCCGACGATCATGTAGAAGGAGGTCGTCTTGCCGGCGCCGTTGGGGCCCAGCAGACCCACCACCTCGCCCTTGTCCACGGCGAGCGAAACGTCCTTGACCACCAGGCGGCTGCCGTAGGACTTCTTCAGCCCCGTGGCCTCCAGCCGGCTGGTGGTCAGCAGCTGGGTGTCGGGAAAGCTGGTCGAGGGCGACTCGCTCGCGCTCACGGGCGTCCTCCGCCGAGCTCGCCCGACGGGCGCAGCGGCGTGGGGGCGGGCGCGGGCGCCGGGGCGGGCTGGCCTTCGCGCGGCACCGGCGTGAGCGTGGCGCGCACACGGCCCGATGGATTGCCGGGCGTGGCGCCGGCCGGGCTGCTCTCGACGGTGAACACCTCGCTGCGGTTGTCGTAGACGATCACGCTACCGCGCGTCTCGTCGTTGAGCTGGGTGCCCAGGTAGCGGCGCAGCACGGCGTCGCCGATGAAGCGCACCTTGTCGGCGCTGCTGTCGTACTCGATGCGCTTGGCCTCACCTTCGATGAACTCGTTGAGGCCTTCTCGCTTTTGCTTGAAGTAGCCCGGGCTGCCCAACACGACGCCGAACTGGTTGCCCTGCGCGTCCTGCCGCACCTCGACCTGGGCGCCGCGGATCACGATGGTGCCCTTGGTGATGACCACGTTGCCGGTGAAGATGCTGAGCTGGCGCGCGTCGTCGTAGCGCAGGTTGTCCGACTCGGCGTTCATGGGCTTGAGCCGGTCGGCCTGCTCGGCCTGGGCGGCCCCCGCCAAGGCGCAGGCGGTCAGCAGGCCAAGGGTGAGGCGGTGCAAAGGAGGAAGGGCGTGTGGCATGTCAAGGGCACGAAACTTGCATGCATTCTAAACACCCACATGCCCCGGTCTTGCCAGGTGCCCGCCAGAGACAGCGCCGAGCCCGCAGTGTGGGGCCGCAGGCCCTCCCCTCAGGGGCCGCGCGAAGCGCGGCGGGGGTGCATCACGCTTTGCGCGCTTCCATGATCAGCCAGTTGGCGATGGTCAGCGTCTTGGGCCCCTGGCCGGGAACGTAGTAGCGGCCGGCGACGCCCAGCGCGGGCGTGCCCTCGACACCGTAGGCGTCCTGCAGCGCTGCCGCGCGTTCGGCCTTCTTCTGCGTGTCGGCGTGGTTGAAGATCTCGGAGAACTTCACCCGGTCCACGCCCTGCTTGACCACCCAGTCGGTGATCGGCGCCGGCGTGGTCAGCGGCAGCCGCTCCACATGGATGGCCTTGAACACCTCGGCGTGCAGGCGCTCCACCAGGTTCATGGCCTCCAGCGTGTAGTAGAGGCGCTGCATGGGCACGAAGGCCGGACTGAAGGCCACCGGCACGCGGCGCAGCACCGCGCCCTCGGGCCTGCGCTTCTCCCAGTCCTGCAGCAGCGGCTCGAAGTTGAAGCAATGGATGCAGGAGTAGGCGAAGAACTCCACCACCTCCACCTTGCCGGCCGGCGCCTCGACGGGCACGGGCTTGCCCAGGCGCAGGTACTCGGTGCCCTCTTTCGGGGCGACCCGCTGGGCCAGGGCCGGCAGCGCCGCGCCGGTGGCGAGCAGGGACAGGGCGAAATCGCGACGAAGCATGGGATGGCACTCCAAGGGGTATGAACCAGCGTTTGGGGCCTGGCCGGGCACGGGAAGTTCCCGCGCGCCCGGCGCGGGTCAGCGCTGCACGCGCACCAGGGCCGACTCGACGCCGTTGACCTGCAACTGCTCGATCGTCAGGTCGGCCAGGGCCTTCTGGGCAAAGGGGCCCACGCGCACCCGGTACAGGGTGCGGCCGGCGTTCTCGCGCTCGTCCACCGTGGCGGCGATGCCCAGCATGGCCAGGCGCGCGCGCTGGGCCTCGGCGTCGGGCGCGTTGCGGAAGGCGCCGGCCTGCACGAAATAGGTGTAGGGGTCGGCGCCGGGCGCGGGGGCTTCGGCGGGCGCCGCACCGGGCTTGGCCGGCGCGGCCGCCGGGGCCTGCTGCTCCGTGCGCGAACGGGCCAGGTCACCCAGCGGGTCGGCCGAGGGCGCGGGGGCGCCGGCGGGCGGCAGGGTGCCGGCGGTGCCCGGCGCGGTGATGGCACCTTCGCTGCCGGGCGCGGGGGTCGCCGGGGCGGGCATGCCGCCGACGGACCGGTTGGGGTTCCAGCCCTTGTTGCGCTCGGCTTCCTTGGCGTCGTCCTCGGCGCTGCGCGACAGACCACGGTCGACGAAGGGCACGGGCACGCGGGTCACGTAGACCGCCACGGCCAGCGCCGCGGCCAGGCCGACCAGCAGGCCGACGATGAAGCCCACCAGCGTGCCGCCCAGGCTGCTGCGGGACGACTTGGTGGAAGAGGATTTTTTGCTCATGGTGGCTCTTACATCTTCTGCGGCGCGCTCACGCCCAGCACGGCCAGGCCATTGTGCAGCACCTGCCGGGTGGCGGCGACGAGCGCCAGGCGGGCGAGCTTGACCGCTTCATCTTCGACCAGGATGCGTTCGGCGTCGTAGTAACTGTGGTAACTCGCGGCAAGCTCGCGCAGGTAGAAGGTGACGTCGTGCGGCGCGAAGTCGCGCGCGGCGGCGCTGAGCATCTCGGGGTACTTGGCGATCTGGCGCATCAGCGCCTGCGCGGCCGGGGTGTCCAGCGGCGACAGGTCGGCACCGGACAGCGTGGCGGCGTCGCCGCCCCAGCCCGCCAGCACCGAGCAGATGCGCGCGTGCGCGTACTGCACGTAGTAGACCGGGTTGTCGTTGTTCTGCTGCACGGCCAGGTCGACGTCGAAGGTGTATTCGGTGTCGGGCTTGCGGCTCAGCAGGAAGAAGCGCACCGCGTCCTTGCTGGTCCATTCGATCAGGTCGCGCAGCGTGACGTAGCTGCCCGCGCGCTTGCTGATCTTCACCTCCTGGCCGCCGCGCACCACGCGCACCATGGTGTGCAGCACGTAGTCGGGGTAGCCGGCGGGAATGCCCACGTCGGCCGCCTGCAGCCCGGCGCGCACGCGCGCGATGGTGCCGTGGTGATCGGTGCCCTGGATGTTGATGACCTTGCTGAAGCCGCGCTCCCACTTGGCGATGTGGTAGGCCACGTCGGGCACGAAGTAGGTGTACGAGCCGTCGGACTTGCGCATCACGCGGTCCTTGTCGTCGCCGTAGTCGGTGCTGCGCAGCCACAGCGCGCCGTCCTGCTCGTAGGTCTTGCCGTTGGCGACCAGCCGGTTCACCGCGGCCTCCACGCGCCCGCTGGTGTACAGGCTGGACTCGAGGTAGTAGTGGTCGAACTTGACCGCGAAGGCCTGCAGGTCGAGGTCCTGCTCGTGGCGCAGGTAGGCGACGGCGAACTGGCGGATGCCGTCGAGGTCTTGCACGTCGCCACTGGCGGTGAAGGCGCGGTCGTCGGCCGTCACGGTCCGTTTCGCCAGGAAATCGTTGGCGATGTCCTGGATGTAGTCGCCGTTGTAGGCCGACTCGGGCCAGCCGGCGTCGCCGGGCTTCACGCCCTGGGCGCGCAGCTGCGTGGACGTGGCCAGGGTGTTGATCTGCACGCCCGCGTCGTTGTAATAGAACTCGCGGTGCACGTCCCAGCCCTGGGTCTGGTACAGGTTGCAGATGGCGTCGCCCAGCGCGGCCTGGCGGCCGTGGCCCACGTGCAGCGGGCCAGTGGGGTTGGCCGAGACGAACTCGACCATCAGGCGCTGGCCGTTGGCCGGCTGGCGGCCGAAGCCCTCGCCCGCCGACAGCACCTCGCGCACCACCTGCTGCTTGGCCTCGGGCTTCAAGCGGATGTTGATGAAGCCCGGGCCGGCGATCTCGATCGCCTCGACCCAGCGCTGGACCGCCGGCTGGGCCAGCAGGGCCGCGCGCAGCTGCTCGCCCACGGCGCGCGGGTTGAGCTTGAGCGGCTTGGCCAGCTGCATGGCCGCGGTGACCGCGAAATCGCCATGGGCCGCCACCTTGGGCGACTCGAAGGCGGCCTTCTCGCCCGCGCCGGGGCTGAGCTTGTCCAGCTCGTCGCGCAGGGCCGAGAGCAGGTCTTGTTGGATCTGGAGCATCGCGCGATTTTAGGTGGCGGCCCGGGCCGGGCCCGCGGGACCCGCCAGCGGGGCCAGGCGCTCGCGCGCGGCCGCCTTCACCGCCGCCGTGAGCCGCTGGGCCGACGGCGGTTCGTGCGTCCAGTGCTGCCAGTACAGGGCCACATCCACCGTGGCGCCGGGCAGCAGTTCGGTCAGGGCCGGGTGCTTGGGCAGGTGCTGCTCGGGCACCATGCCCCAGCCCATGCCCAGTTCGATGGCGGTTTCGAACGCCTCCACCGCGGGCACGTAGTGGCGCGGGTAGGCCGGCTGGCGCAGGCCGATGTGCTGCTCCAGGAAGGCGTCCTGCAGCGCGTCCTTGCGGTTGAAGATGACGGCCGGCTGGGCCAGCAGCCGGTGCGGCGAGACCGCGCCGCGCGGCGTGCGGCAGCGCTGCACCACGGCGGGCGTGGCCACGCAGTGGTAGCGCATCACGCCCAGGGGCTCGGCCACGCAGCCGCGCATGGCGTCGGCGCGGGTGGTCACGCAGCCCACCACGTCGCCGCGCTTGAGGGCGTCGTGGGTGTGGTCCTGGTCGTCGATCACCACCTCCAGCAGCAGGCGCTGGCGCGCCAGCAGCGGCGCCACGGCGGGCAGGAACCAGCTCGACACCGAGTCGGCGTTGATCGCCACCGACAGGCTCTGCCAGCGCTCGCCCGCGCGCGCCTCGCCCCCCACCAGGCCGGCCAGCAGGTCGGCCTCCATCAGCCGCACCTGCTTCACGTGGCCCAGCAGGGCCTGGCCGGCCGGCGTGGCGCGCACGCGCTTGCCGCGCACCAGCAGCCGCTGGCCGAGCTGGTCTTCCAGCGACTTGATGCGCAGCGACACCGCCGCCAGCGTGAGCTGGAGCGCGCGCGCGGCCGGACCGAAGCCGCCGTGCTCCACCACGGCGGCCAGGGCTTCCAGTGGGCGGGGGTCGAGCATCGCTTAAACCGAATTTGAGTGATTGGATTTCGAATCAACTGGATTAAACACCAACCGGCTTTGCGGCACCATGCGCCCCGCTGTCACCCTCACCCGAGACGTCCATGACCCTGAGCTTTCCCGTTTTCTCCGCCGGCATGGTGCTGAGCCTGTCGCTGATCATGGCCATCGGCCCGCAGAACGCGCACGTGCTGCGCATGGGCCTGCAGCGCCAGCACCTGTGGCTGACGGTGGCCCTGTGCGCCCTGTCCGACATCGCGCTCATCGCCCTGGGCGTGCTGGGCCTGGCCCAGCTCGGCGGCCTGTCGGACAAGCTGCAGGGCGCGCTGATCGGCGCGGGCGTGCTGTTCCTGGCGGTCTACGGCTGGCAGGCCTTCCAGCGCTTTCGCTCGCCGCTGGCGCGCACGCTGGAGGGCCAGCCGCTGGCGCCACCGCCCACCACGCGCCGCCAGGCGGTGTTCTCGGCCCTGGCCTTTTCCTGGCTCAACCCGCACGCCTGGCTGGACACCGCCGTGCTGATCGGCACCGCCTCGCTGGCCTACGGCCCGGCGAGCGAGGTCTTCGGCCTGGGCGCCGCCACGGGTTCGCTGATCTGGTTCACCGCCCTGGGCGCGGCCGCCTTCTGGGCCGGCCGCCGGCTCAACTCCCTGCACATCTGGCGCGTGCTGGATGGCCTGGTGGCGCTCATGATGTGGGGCACGGCCGCCTGGCTGCTGGCCTCGCTGTTCTGAACACCATGCCATCGAAGAAACCCGTCACCGTCTTCGGCCCCGACTTCCCCTTCGCCTACGACGACTGGCTGGGCCATCCCGCGGGCCTGGGCGTGCTGCCGCGCGAGCGGCTGGGCAGCGAGGTGGCCATCGTCGGCGCCGGCATGGCCGGCCTGACGGCTGCGCACGAGCTGATGAAGCTGGGCCTCAAGCCCGTGGTGTACGAGGCCTCGCGACTGGGCGGTCGGCTGCGCTCCCAGGCCTTCGAGGGCGGCCAGGGCGTGGTGGCCGAACTCGGCGGCATGCGCTTTCCGCGCTCGGGCACGGCCTTCTTCCACTACGTGGACCAACTCGGCCTGGCCACCGCGCCCTTCCCCAACCCGCTCACACCGGCCGCCGGCTGCACGGTGATCGACCTCGAAGGCCGCACGCACCGCGCGCGCCGCCTGGCCGACCTGCCGCCACTGTTCGCCGAGGTGGCCCGGGCCTGGACCGACGCGCTGGAAGAAGGCGCCGGCTTCACCGGCCTGCAGGACGCCCTGCGCGAGCGCGACGTGCCGCGCCTCAAGGCCCTGTGGGACGCCCTGGTGCCGCGCTGGGACGACCGCACCTTCTACGACTTCGTCGCCCAGTCCAGCGCCTTCCAGCAGCTGTCCTTCCACCACCGCGAGGTCTTCGGCCAGGTGGGCTTCGGCACCGGCGGCTGGGACTCGGACTTCCCCAACTCCATGCTGGAGATCCTGCGCGTGGTGCTCACCGGCTGCGACGAGGACCAGCACCTGGTGGTGGGCGGCGTGCAGCAGGTGCCGCAGGGCCTGTGGCTGCGCGCGCCGGCGGCCCGCGAACTGCGGCACTGGGGGGCCGGCACCTCGCTCGCGCAGCTGCACGGCGGCGCGCCGCGCCCGGGCGTGGCAGCCATCGCGCGCGCGCCGCACGGACAGATCGCCGTCACCGACGTGCTCGGCACTACGCGCCGCTACCCGGCCGTGCTGGTCACCTGCCAGAGCTGGCTGCTCACCACGCAGATCGCGGTGGAGGAGTCGCTGCTCTCGCACAAGCTCTGGATGGCGCTGGACCGCACGCGCTACATGCAATCGTCCAAGACCTTCGTCATGGTGGACCGGCCGTTCTGGAACGACCTGCGCGCCGACGGCTGGCCGGTGATGGGCATGACGCTCACCGACCGGCTCACGCGCGGCACCTACCTGTTCGACAACGGCCCGGACAAGCCCGGCGTGATCTGCCTGAGCTACGCCTGGATGAGCGACGCGCTCAAGATGCTGCCGCACCCGACCGCCCGGCGCGTGCAGCTGGCGCTGTCGGCGCTGAAGCAGATCTACCCCGACGTGGACATCGCCAGCCACGTGATCGGCGACCCGATCAGCGTCTCCTGGGAGGCCGACCCCTACTTCCTGGGCGCCTTCAAAGGCGCGCTGCCGGGCCACTACCGCTACAACCACCGCATGGTTGGTCACTTCATGCAGGAAGCCCTGCCCGAGGCCGAGCGCGGCCTCTTCCTGGCCGGCGACGACGTGTCCTTCACGCCGGCCTGGGTGGAGGGTGCCGTGCAGACCGCGCTGAACGCGGTGGCGGGCATGGTGCGCCACCTGGGCGGCGCCTGCCACGCCGACAACCCCGGGCCTTGCGAGGCCTGGCCGGGCATCGGGCCGGTGGCGCTGGGGGACTGAGGCGATGGAACCGCTGCGCCTGGCACTCTGGCAGACGCCGCACCCCCGCGACAGCGACGAAGCGCTCCAGCGGCTCGACACCACCGCGGGCGAAGCCGCCGCCCTGGGCGCGCACTGGCTCATCACGCCCGAAATGTTCCTCACCGGCTACCTGATCGATCCCGCGCGCCTGTGCGCGCTCGCCGAACCGGCCGACGGCCCGCTGCTGCGGGCGGTGCGCGACCTGGCGCGGCGCCATGGCCTGGGCATCGTCACCGGCTGGCCCGAGGCAAGCGGCGGCGCACGCCCCTTCAACAGCGCCGTCGCGATCGACGGCACCGGCGCGCCGCTCGCGGTGCACCGCAAGATCCACCTGTTCGGTGACGGCGACGCCCAGCGCTTCATGCCCGGCGGCGCGCCGCCCGCGTGGTTCGACTGGCGCGGCTGGCGCCTGGGCCTGCTGATCTGCTTCGACGTGGAGCACGACGAACCGCTGCGCCAGCTCGCCGCCGCGGGCGCGCGCGCGGCGCTGGTGCCCACGGCCAACATGGTCGGCTACGACGCCGTGCAACAGACCCGCCTGCCCGAGGCGGCCCGGCGCTTCGGTCTGGCGATCGCCTACGCGAACGCCTGCGGGCGCGAGGGCGGGACGGCCTACAACGGCTGGTCGTGCGTGTGCACGGGCGAAGGCGAAGGCCTGGGCATGGCCGGACGCGGCGAAGCCCTGCTGGCCGCCGCGCTCAGCGCCCCGCCCAGTACTCCCCCCGCCCGTACTCGTGCTTGAGGTAGTCGATCCACAACCGCACGCGCAGCGCCAGGTGCTTGCGCTGCGGGAACAGCGCGTAGATGCCGTTGGGCGGTGCGGCGAAGTCGTCGAGCACGCGCACCAGGCGGCCCGCCGCCACATCGGCCTCCACCTCCCAGGTGCTGCGCCAAGCGATGCCCTGGCCCGCCAGGCACCACTCGTGCAACACCTGGCCGTCGCTGCAGTCCATGGGGCCGCCGGGGCGCAGGTAGTGGATCTCGCGCCCGTCCCCGCCGCCCTCGGCCGGCTGCGAGAAGGCCCAGCCGCGCGTCTGCGAGGCGTCGCTGGACAGGGTGAGGCAGTCGTGCCGCGCCAGGTCGGCCGGGGTCTCGGGCGTGCCGCGCCGCTGCAGGTAGGCCGGCGCGGCCACGCAGAGGCGGCGGTTGTCGGCCAGGCGCACGCTCACCAGCGACGAGTCCGGCAGATCGCCCACGCGCACCGCGCAGTCGTAGCCTTCGCCGGCCACGTCCACCACGCGGTCGGACAGGTTGAGCGAGACCGTCACCTCCGGGTGCAGGTCGCGAAAGCGCGGCACCAGCGGCGCCACGTGGCGCCGGCCGAAGCCCGCCGGCGCGGTGATGCGCAGGTGCCCGCTGGCCTTCACGCCACCCGCGCTCACGCTCGCCTCGGCGTTCGACAGGTCGGTCAAGAGGCGCTGGCAGTCCTCCAGGAAAGCGCTGCCTTCGTGCGTGAGCGAGATGCGCCGCGTGGTGCGCACCAGCAGCTTCACGCCCAGGCGCGACTCGAGCGCGTCGAGCCGGCGGCCGATGATGGCCGGCGCCACCGACTCGGCGCGCGCCGCCGCCGTGAGGCTGCCGCGCGTGGCCACCGAGACGAAGGTTTCGAGCTGCTTGAGCTTGTCCACGGCCCTCAGCCTTTTGTCGTGGTGCGCGACAGGCGCTCCGCGCTTGCCGCGTCGTAACCCAGGGCGCGCAGCACCTCGGCGCTGTCGGCGCCCAGGCGCGGCGGGCTGCGCACCGGCAGCCGCTGCTCGCCCAGCGTGAAAGGCAACGGCACGGTCATCACGGACTGGCCGGCGCGCTCGCCGTCCGGCAGGGTGATGGGCGCCAGGCCGCCGGTGGCCCGCAGGTGCGGGTCGTCCAGCAGCTCGTGCGGCTTGGCGATGGGCGCGAAAGGCAGGCCGTGGCGCTCGAACAGCTCGGCCAGTTCGGCCGCCGGGCGCTCGGCCACGCGCGCGCGCAGCTCGGGGATGAGCCAGTCGCGCGCGCGCACGCGGTCGTTGTTGGTCCGCAGCCGAGCGTCGTCCCGCCAGTCGGCCCAGCCCATGGCGCTGCAGAAGATGGCCCACTGGGTGTCGCTCACCACCGCCAGGAAGATCTGCTCGCCCCCGGCCGCGGTGAACACGTCGTAGATGCCCCAGGGCGAGATGCGCTGCGGCATGGGGTTGGCGGCCACGCCCGTCACCGCGTACTGCAGCATGTGCTGGGCCACCAGGAAGATGTTGTTCTCGAACAGCGCGCTCTGCACCGCCTGGCCGCGCCCGCTGCGCTCGCGCTCGCGCAGCGCGGCCAGCACGCCGATGGCGCCGAACATGCCGCCCATGATGTCGTTGACGCTGCTGCCCGCGCGCAGCGGGTCGCCGGGGCGCCCGGTCATGTAGGCCAGGCCGCCCATCATCTGCACCACCTCGTCGAGCGCGGTGCGGTGGTCATAGGGCCCGGGCAGGAAGCCCTTGTGGCTGACGTGGATCAGGCGCGGGAAGCGCGCCCTCAGGCTCTCATGGTCCAGACCCAGCTTGCGCATGGTCTCGGGCTTGAAGTTCTCCACCAGCACGTCGGCCGTGGCCACCAGGCGCAGCGCGGCCTCGCGGCCCTCCTCGGTCTGCAGGTCCAGCACCAGGCTCTTCTTGTTGCGGTTGAACAGCGGGAAGAATCCGGCGCCCGAGCCCAGCAGGCGGCGCGTGTTGTCGCCCGCCGGCGGCTCCACCTTGATCACCTCCGCGCCCAGGTCGGCCAGCACCATGCCGCACATGGGGCCCATCACCATGTGCGAGAACTCGGCGACGCGGATGCCGGCGAGCGGCAGGGGCGGGGTGGTGGGGGTATCGGGGCTCAATCGGGTCTCCTGGGCAAACAGGCGCAGATTACACACAAAAAAGTCATGGATCCATGGCGCGCGAGCGTCTCAATGCGCGCCGATGTTTGCAATACAGTGCCTTCCCATGGCCAAACCCCGCGCCGTGCTCTTCGACGCCTACGGCACGCTGTTCGACGTGTACAGCGTGGGCCTGCGCGCGGAGCAGCTGTTCCCCGGCCGGGGGGCGCGCCTGGCCGTGCTCTGGCGCGAGCGCCAGCTGGACTACTCGCGCCTGGTCACCATGAGCGGCGACCCGGCCCACTACCGGCCCTTCTGGGAACTGACCGAGCGCGCGCTGCGCTACGCCATCCAGGCCCTGGTGCCGCAGGCCGCCGAGCGCTGGGACGACTACGCCGAGGCGGCCGCCAGCCTGATGAACCAGTACCGCCACCTCTCGTCCTTTCCCGAGAACCGCGAGGTGCTGCAGGCCCTGCGCGCGCAGGGCGTGACCACCGGCATCCTGTCCAATGGCGACCCCGAGATGCTGGGCATCGCCCTGCGCAGCGCCGGGCTCGATGGCCTGCTCGACCACGTCATCAGCGCCGACGCGGCGCGCGCCTACAAGGTCTCGCCCACCCTTTACGCCCTGGGCGAGCAGGCCACCGGCCTGCCGCGCGGGCAGATCGTCTTCGTGAGCAGCAACGCGTGGGACGCGCTGGGCGCCACCTGGTTCGGCTACCAGACCCTCTGGGTGAACCGCGCCAACCTGCCCTTCGAACAGCTCGACACCCAGCCCACCGCGACCGGCACCCACCTGCGCGCGGTGCTCGACTTCTTCTGACACCCACCCTTTCGCCTTTTTCTTCCGGAGCCCTTGCATGACCCAACGCACCCAGATCCACAGCCTGCAGGTCGACACCGCGCTGTACCAGTTCATCAACGAGGAGGTGCTGCCCGGCACCGGCACCGAACCCGCCGCCTTCTGGCAGGGCTTTGACACCCTGGTGCGCGGCCTGGCGCCCAAGAACGCCGCCCTGCTGGCCGAGCGCGACCGCCTGCAGGCCGAGCTGGACACCTGGCACAGCGCCAACCCCGGCCCGGTGCGCGACATGGCGGCCTACCGCAAGTTCCTCGAAACCATCGGCTACCTCGTGCCCGACCCCGGCAAGGTGAAGGCGAGCACCAAGAACGTGGACGACGAGCTGGCCGTGCAGGCGGGCCCCCAGCTGGTGGTGCCCATCCTGAACGCGCGCTACGCGCTCAACGCCGCCAACGCGCGCTGGGGCTCGCTGTACGACGCGCTCTACGGCACCGACGTGATCGCCGAGGACGGCGGCTGCGAGAAAGGCACGCGCTACAACCCCAAGCGCGGCGCCAAGGTCATCGAATGGGCGCGCCACGTGCTGGACCGCACCTGCCCGCTGAAGAAGGGCTCGCACGTGGGCTCCACGGGCTACCGCGTGAAGGACGGTGAACTGGTGGTCTCGCTGGCCGGCGGCGGCACCAGCAAGCTGGCCGACCCGAAGCAGTTCGTGGGTTACCAGGGCGACGCCAAGAAGCCGTCGGCGATCCTGCTGGTGCACAACGGCCTGCACCTGGAAATCCAGGTCCGCCCCGACAGCGCGATCGGCAAGACCGACCCGGCGGGCGTGAGCGACCTCGTGGTCGAGGCCGCGCTGTCCACCATCCTCGACCTGGAAGACTCCGTGGCCGCCGTGGACGCCGAGGACAAGCTGCTGGCCTACCGCAACTGGCTGGGCATCCTCAAGGGCACGCTGACCGAAACCTTCGACAAGGGCGGCCAGACGCTGACCCGCGGCCTCAACGGCGACCGCGAGTACACGGCGCCCAAAGGCAAGAAAGCGGTGCGCCTGCACGGCCGCTCGCTGCTCTTCGTGCGCAACGTGGGCCACCTGATGACCAACCCCGCCATCCTGTGGGGCCCCCAGGGCCAGGAGATCCCCGAGGGCATCATGGACGCGGTGATCACCACCGCCATCGCGGTGCACGACCTGAAGAAGGACAAGAAGCACCCCCTGCGCAACTCCCGCAAGGGCTCGGTCTACATCGTCAAGCCCAAGATGCACGGCCCGCGCGAAGTGGCCTTCGCCGACGAACTGTTCGGCCGCGTCGAACAGCTGCTGGGCCTGGCGGCCAGCACGGTCAAGCTGGGCATCATGGACGAGGAGCGCCGCACCTCGGTCAACCTGAAGGCCTGCATCGCCGCCGCGCCCAGCCGCGTGGCCTTCATCAACACCGGCTTCCTCGACCGCACCGGCGACGAGATGCACACCGCCATGCTGGCCGGCCCCATGGTGCGCAAGGGCGACATGAAGGCCAGCGCCTGGATCCAGGCCTATGAGCGCAACAACGTGCTGGTGGGCCTGGCCTGCGGCCTGCGCGGCAAGGCACAGATCGGCAAGGGCATGTGGGCCATGCCCGACCTCATGAAGGCCATGCTGGAACAGAAGATCGCCCACCCCAAGGCCGGCGCCAACACCGCCTGGGTGCCCAGCCCCACCGGCGCCACGCTGCACGCCATGCACTACCACCAGGTGCTGGTGAGCGAGGTGCAGAAGGACCTGGAAAAGATCGACGCCGACAAGGAGCGCGACACCCTGCTCACCGGCCTGCTCACCGTGCCTGTGAGCGCCAACCCGAACTGGAGCGCGGCCGAGAAACAGCAGGAGCTGGACAACAACGCGCAGGGCATCCTGGGCTACGTGGTGCGCTGGGTCGACCAGGGCGTGGGCTGCTCCAAGGTGCCCGACATCAACGACGTGGGCCTGATGGAAGACCGCGCCACGCTGCGCATCAGCAGCCAGCACATCGCCAACTGGCTGCACCATGGCGTGGTCACCGAGAAACAGGTGCGCGAGACCTTCGAGCGCATGGCCGCCAAGGTGGACAAGCAGAACGCGGGCGACAAGCTCTACCAGCCCATGGCCGGTCGCGCCAAGACCAGCAAGGCCTACCAGGCCGCGCTCGACCTGGTGTTCAAGGGCAAGGAGCAGCCCAGCGGCTACACCGAGCCGCTGCTGCACGCCTGGCGCCTGAAGGTGAAGGCCGCGGCCTGACGGCGGGCACCGCCAGAAGGCGAGAAGGGCGCCGTTGGGGCGCCCTTCTCTTTGGCGGCCCTTGGTGGCCGCGCATCAACCGCTTAAATCGTTTTCGCGAGTTCGAACATCACCGCCGTGCCCAGGGACTCGCGGATGTTGCCCCGGCCCACCTTGGCCATGGAGAACTCGCCGAAGCCCGACATGTCGAACGACGTGTCGTCCGAGGAAATCTCGACGAAGGGCATGTCCATGGCCTCGCGCAGCAGCCCGCGGCGGAACTGCTCGAAGGCCGGGCCCTTGAGCGTGGAATCGATGACCACGATGCCCGGCATGCGGTGCGCCGCCACCTCGCGGGCCTGGTCGAGGTCGACCACGCTGTCGGCGTTCACGCCGATCTCGCGCAGCGCCTCGCGCACGTCGGCGCGGATCTGCAGCGACGGCGACACCACCAGGGCATAGATGTTCTGCAGCGTCTTGAAGGCCGAGGACGGGTCTTCGCTGATGTCGATGGCCGACATCCCGTCGATGGCCTGCACCGTGCGCTGGAACATCGCGACGGCGGTGATGCCCTCGGGCGTCACCCGCCGCTGCAGTTCGATGCCGCCGACGGAGGCGGCGATCTGGCGCACCAGCGCCCAGTCGATGTTGTCGAGTTCGGGCGTGCGGGACGAAGGCGATTCCTCGCCATGCACGCGCACCTGCAGCCGCGCGTGCGGCGGCCAGTCGTTCACGTCCACGCGCACGTCGATGCGGCGGCCCAGCGGCAGGGCCCAGTCGACCAGGGCGTTGAAAAAGGCGTGGGTGACGGTGGGATCGATCAGCACCTCCACAGGCCTGAGCTTGCGCCGCATGTCCACGCCGATCAGCGCGAACTCCTTGCGGCGCTCCTGCAGGCAGGCCTCGGCCAGCTCGGCCAGGTCGAGCCGCTCGTGCGACTGGCGGATGTGCCCCGCGTGGAAGCGCTGCAGCTGCTGCATCACCACCGTCAGCCGCTTGATCCGCTCCAGCGGCACGCTCAGCGCCCACTGCTCCTGCTTGTCGAGGCGGCCCTGCGCCTGGAGCCGGTCGACGCCGCTCTGCAGCGCCTGCAGCGCGTCGCTGATCTGCCCCGCCGCGGAACCGAGCAAGGCCCCGCACTGCTGGGCCAGGGACCAGGGTTCGTCGGCCTGCTGCTGGCCCGCAGTGCCCGCCGCCTCGGGCTGGTTTTTCTTCGGAGTGGCCATGGTTTGTTTCAACACGTCGGTGATCCGCTGGAAGGTGGGACGGGGGCTCCGGGAGCGCCCTGGAAGCCCTCACATCGGGCCATGTACGAAATTTGCACCATGTTGAAGGGGGTGTACTCCCCCGTGTAGTCGAAAAGCTCGCTTTTCCGTGGAAAGCGGCACGCCGGGCGCCCCCGCGTCGGGGCCATGGGCCGTTTGCCACAATAGCCCTCATGCAGAATCCCGCCCCTTTCCCCGCCGCCCGGCCACGCCGCCTGCGCCGCGACACCTTCACGCGTGAGCTGGTGCGCGAGCACCGCCTGCACCCGTCCGACCTGATCTACCCCGTGTTCGTGCTCGACGGCGCGAACCGGCGCGAGGCCGTGGCCTCCATGCCGGGCGTCGAGCGCCTCAGCCTGGACCTGCTGCTGCCCGTGGCCGAGGACTGCGTGAAGCTGGGCATTCCGGCGCTGGCGCTGTTCCCGGTGATCGACCCGGCGCTGAAAACGCCCGACGGCCAGGAGGCGACCAACCCCGACGGCCTGGTGCCACGCGTGGTGCGCGCGCTCAAGCAGCGCTTCCCCGAACTCGGCGTGATGACCGACGTGGCCCTGGACCCGTACACCAGCCACGGCCAGGACGGCGTGCTCGACGAGGCGAACTACATCATCAACGACGAGACCGTGGCCATCCTGGTGCGCCAGGCGCTGACGCAGGCGGCCGCGGGCGTGGACATCGTGGCGCCCAGCGACATGATGGACGGGCGCATCGGTGCCATCCGCCAGGCGCTGGAGGCCGACGGCCGCATCCACACGCGCATCATGGCCTACAGCGCGAAGTACGCCAGCGCCTTCTACGGTCCGTTCCGCGACGCCGTGGGCTCGGCCGCCAACCTGGGCAAGGCCGACAAGAAGGTCTACCAGATGGACCCGGGCAACAGCGACGAGGCCCTGCGCGAGGTGGCGATGGACATCGCCGAGGGCGCCGACATGGTGATGGTCAAGCCCGGCATGCCCTACCTGGACATCGTGCGCCGCGTGAAGGACGGGTTCGCCATGCCGACCTTCGTCTACCAGGTGAGCGGCGAGTACGCCATGCTCAAGGCCGCCGCGCAGAACGGCTGGCTGGACCACGACGCCGTGATGATGGAAAGCCTGCTCGCCTTCAAGCGCGCCGGCGCCGACGGCGTGCTGACCTACTTCGCGCGCGACGCCGCGCGGCTGCTGCGCGGCTGAAGCGGACCGGGCGATGCGGGTCTTTCACGTGCAGCCCGGGTCGGTGAGCGAAACCGCCGGGCTGCCCATGCTGCTGCCCGCGCGCGGCTTCCTCTGGGTGGCCTGCGGCCGGCGCGAATTCGAGCTGGAGCACGGCCACGTGCAGGCCGCGCTGCAGGTGATGTGCGGCACCACGCTGGTGGACCTGCACGTGAGCGACCTGCTCAACAACCAGCTGCCCTCGCACTACGACTACACCTCGCAATACGACATCCTGGTGTTCCGCCGCCTGGCCGCGGGACAGGCCGAGACCGACATGTCGCAGCCCGGCGCGGTGCTCACCGAACCCGTCAAGCGCAGCGGCCCGCCGGTGCTGCGGCGCATCGACACCAGCCCCGTGGGCTTCGCGGTGTTCGACCGCGTGCTGGTGACCGTGCACCCGGCCGGCTGCGGCGTGCTCGACCAGTACTCGGCGCGGCTGCTGGCCAGCGCCGGCGTGGCGCCGCGCGCCGCCGGTGCCGGCCTGCCCACCAGCCCGGCCGACCTGATGCTGCGCATCGTCAACCAGATGGTGGACGGCTACCTGGACCTGCGGCGCGAACTCACGCGCCAGCTCGACCACTGGCAGTCCGAGCTGCTGCAGCCCAAGACCCGCTTCACCAACTGGAACTCGCTGCTGGACGCGCGCATCTCGCTGCACCAGCTCGACGAAATCTGCGAGGACCAGCGCAGCGCCATCCAGGACTGGATCGAGGCGCTGGAGGACTGGGAGCCCCTGGACGCCATCGGCGGGCAGCGCGGGCTGGAGCTGCTCAAGGTGCGCAGCCGCGACGTGCTGGAGCACATCGAGCGCGTGGTGCACCACGTGCGCCGGCTGGAGCAGAACGCCGAGACCGCCGTGCAGATGCACTTCTCGGCGCAGAGCAACCGCACCAACGACATCATGCGCACGCTCACCGCGCTCACCGCGGTATTCCTGCCGCTGAACCTCATCGCCGGCATCTTCGGCATGAACTTCGAGTTCATCCCCTTCGTTCACGAACGCACGGGCTTCTGGTGGGCCATGGGCTCGATGGCCTTCGTGGCCGTGGCGCTCAGTGTCTACTTCTGGCGCAAGCGCTACCTGCGCTCCTCGGGCCGCTGAGGTTCAGACGTAGGGCTCGGCCAGGCCCTCATTGGCCATCACGCGGCGCAGCGCCGGGCGCTCCAGCACGCGCCGCAGGTAGGGGCCCAGGTGCGGCCGCTCGCGCGCGGGGCGCACCGGCGAATCGGGCGAGAAGTGCCGCGTCCAGCGGCACAGGGTGAAGACGTAGGCGTCCAGCAGCGAATGGGCCTCGCCCAGGAACCAGGGGCCGCCGTGGCGCGCCAGTTCGGCGTCGAGCAGGTCGAGCAGCGCGCCGACGCGGCGCTTGGCCACGGCCTTCACCTCGGCTTCGCTGGCACCGCCCGCCTCGTTCACCCAGCGGTGCGGGTAGAAGTAGACGATGAGCGTGGCCTGCAGGGTGTTGGTGAGCCACATGAGCCATTTGTAGGCCTGCGCGCGCTCGCGCGTGCCCAGGGCCGGCATCAGCTTCGCCTCGGGGTGCGTGTCGGCGAGGTGCAGGCCGATGGCGGCGGTTTCGTAGAGCACCAGGTCGTCGTCCTCCAGCACGGGGATCAGGCCATTGGGGTTGAGCGCGCGGTAGGCGGGCGAATCGAGCGCGCCGTGTTCGCGGTCGATGAGCCGGCGCTCGTAGGGCACGCCAAGCTCTTCGAGCAGGATGTGCGGCACCATGGCCGCGGTGCTGGGGTAGAAGTGCAGTCGGATCATCGGGGGCTTGGTTCGGTGAGGCCAAACAGCGCGGCGCCATTGTCCCAGGCGATCTTTTTCGCGACCTCGGGCGGCAGTGTGCCGAGCCAGGCGCGGTAGCCCTGCATCAGGCCGTCGTACTGCAGCCAGCGCTGGTTGACCCAGGTGTCCGAGCCGATGAGGAAGCGGTCGGGGTACTTGAGCAGCAGCGCGCGCCACTCGGGGCACAGCGTGCCCTCGCCGCAGGTGAGGCCGGGGCGGTAGGACAGCTCACCGTGCAAGCGCGGAAAGCGCGCGAAGAGCGCGTCCACGCGCGCCACGGACGATCCGCCGATGCCCGTGTGCGCCCAGATCAGGCGCGTCGACTGCCCCTTGGAGGGCGTGTGGCCCATGAGCTTTTCCACCGCCACGTCGTCCACGTGGGCCAGGATCGCCAGGTCCTTCCGATCGGCCAGGGCCATGAGCTGCCTGGCCACCGGGCCGTCGGCGTTGCCGCTGTCGTACAGGTGGAATTCGCCCAGGCCGCGGTAGGGGCCGGCGGGCGTGCCGCGCGCCAGCTCGGTGTTCACCATGTCCAAGATGCTCGGGTCGCGGAACCAGTTGTTGTAGTCGGCGCGGTCACGGTAGAGCCGCACGAAGGGCACCACGGCCACGCCAGCGGCACGCGCCTGCTCGCCCGCCTGGGCCAGCGCGCGCGTGCCGTCGTTGGGGCGCGAATTGGCCACGATGGCGCGCACGCCGTTGCGCTGCAGGCGGTCCAGCACGTCGGGCAGGGGGTGCGGGCACTCGGTCGTGGTCGTGGCCGCGGCGGCGTGCCCGCAGGCCTCGACGTTGTAGTGCAGGTGGGCGTCGAACAGGGGACCGCGGTACTGCGCGGCGGCGCTGCCGACGACACCCGCCAGCAAAAGCCCCAGCCAGCGGCTCCGCGGAACCGGCGCTGCCGGGCCGCGGGTGCCGCCCCCGGGAGGGGGGACGGGCGAAGCGCGGCGCGGGCGCGCCATGTCAGCCCACGTGCTGAGCGAAGAAGGCCAGCGTGCGCTCGCGCGCCAGCGTGGCGGCCGCTTCGTTGTACGAGCCGCGCTGGTCGCAGTTGAAGCCGTGGTTGGCGTGGTAGACGTGCACGGTGGCGCCGGGCTGGGCCTTCTTGAAGGCCTCCACGCTGTCGAGCGGGATCCAGTGGTCCTGGTCGCCGAAGTGCGCCATCACGGGCACCTGGGGCTTTCGCGCGGCCTCGTCGGGCATGGTCATGCCGCCGCCGTAATAGGGCGCGGCCGCGCTCAGGCCCTTGAGCGTGCAGGCCGCGCGCCAGGTCAGCAGGCCGCCCCAGCAGTAGCCCACGATGCCCACCTTGCCGGCCTGCGCGGCGTGGTCGATCGCGGCCTGGATGTCCGGCATCACGCCGGGCGCGGGCAGCGCCTCCACGGCGGCCTTCAGGCCCATGCCCTCTTTCATGTCGGCCTCCGTGTAGCCGATCTCCAGATCGCCCTTGCCGATGCGCGAGAAGGTGCTGGGCGCCACGGCGAAGTAGCCCGCCGCGGCATAGCGGTCGGCCACCGAGCGGATGTGCGAGTTGACGCCGAAGATTTCCTGCAGTACCACGACGCCGCCCTTGGCCGGGCCGGCGGGGCGGGCGATGTAGGCGGGAAAGGCGTGGCCGTCGGCGGCCTTGAGGGTGGTGGTTTCGCTCATGCGTGTGCTCCTGGTTGGTGCGGAATGGGTCGTTCAGGCCCGCAGGCGGCGTTCAACGAAATCGAGCCGGTCCTGGCCCCAGTAGACCTCGCCATCGATGACGTAGGCCGGCGCCCCGAAGACACCCGCGTCGATGGCGGCCTGGGTGTGGGCGTCGGCCAGGGCCTGGCCTTCCTCAGCCTGCGATTGTGCGAGCCGCGCGGCGTCCAGGCCAGATTCGCCCAGCAGCTCGGCCAGGGTGGCGGTGTCGGCGATGTCGCGCTCCTGCGCCCACACGGCCGCGAGCACCGCGCCCGTGAGCCGCAGCGCGGCCTCGGTGCCGTCGCGCTCGGCCACCACGCTGATCAACCGGCACGAAGCGTCTCCCGACACCGGGAAATGCTTCGGGTGCAGGTTGAGCGGCAGCTTCAGCCACTCGCTCCAGCGGCGCAGCTCCACCAGGCGGTAGGCCTGGCGCTGCGGCGCGCGCTTGCCCAGCGGCAAGCCGCCCGAGAGCGGAAAGATCTTGCCCAGGTCCATGGGCCGCACGCGCACCTCGGCGCCGGCGGCGCTGGCCAGGCGCACGAAGCGTTCGTGGCCCAGGTAGGCCCAGGGGCTCATGGTGGCGAAGTAGTAGTCGACCGTGCGACGCATGCCGTCTCCGTTTGGCTGTTGTAATGGACCTCGTTCGAGGACGAAGCTGTCCTTGTACGGCAAGCGCAATGGCTGTTGCAGGAGATCGGGAATGGGCGACAAGGTATTGCTGGTCACGGGCGGCTCGCGCGGCATCGGCGCGGCCACCTGCCGGCTGGCCGCGAAGGCGGGTTGGGCCGTGGCGGTGAACTATGCGGCGAATCCGCTCGCGGCCGACGAGGTGGTGCGCGCCATCCGCGCCGACGGCGGGCGCGCCATGGCCGTGCAGGCCGACGTGGCGGACGAGGCCCAGGTGCTGCGCCTGTTCGAGCAGGTCGACGCCACGCTCGGCCGCCTCGGCGGCCTGGTGAACAACGCCGGCGTGGTGGACCAGCGCGCGCGCCTCGACGAGATGGACGTGGCGCGCTGGCGGCGCATGTTCGACATCAACGTCATCGGCAGCCTGCTCTGCGCCCGCGAGGCCGTGCGCCGCATGAGCCCCCGGCACGGCGGCTCGGGCGGCGCCATCGTCAACCTGTCCAGCGCGGCCGCGCGCCTGGGCTCGCCGGGTGAGTACGTGGACTACGCGGCGTCCAAGGGCGCCATCGACACGTTCACCCTGGGCCTGGCCAAGGAGGTCGCGGCCGAAAACATCCGCGTCAACGCGGTGCGCCCGGGCCTGATCGACACCGACATCCACGCCAGCGGCGGCCGGCCCGACCGCCTGCGCGAGCTCGCGCCGCAGGTGCCCATGCAGCGAGGCGGCCAGGTCGACGAGGTGGCCAGCCTGATCGTCTGGCTGCTGTCCGACGCCGCGAGCTACACCACCATGAGCCTGATCGACGTGTCCGGAGCCCGCTGATGACCGCACCGAAGAAAGAACCTCGCCTGTACTGGGAAGACCTGAGCGTCGGCGAGACGCGCGACCTGGGCAGCCTCTCGCCCACGGCCGAGGAGATCGTGGCCTTCGCCAGCCAGTGGGACCCGCAGCCCTTCCACCTGGACCCCGAGGCCGCCAAGGACTCGGTCTTCGGCGCCCTGTGCGCCAGCGGCTGGCACACCTGCGCCATGGCCATGCGGCTCATGGTCACCAACTTCCTGCACGAGACCTCCAGCCTGGGCTCGCCGGGCCTGGAGAGCCTGAAGTGGCTCAAGCCGGTGTTCCCCGGCGACACGCTCACGCTCAGGCACACCATCACCGAGAAGCGCGTGATGGGCAAGCGCCCCGACGTGGGCCTGGTGCGCACCGTCTGGGAGATGGTGAACCAGCGGGACGAGCCGGTGCTGCGCATGGAAGGCTACGGCATGTTCCGGCTGAGGCACCCTGCCCAAACGGCCTGAAGGCGGCCACAATGCGGCGCGTTCATCCGCCGCCGCCATGGACTTCAAACCCCTCATCACCCTGCTGGCCATCGTCAATCCCCTGGCCATCGTGCCCTTCTTCATCCACTACACGCAGGGCTTCAGCCGCCAGCAGCGCCAGCGCACGGTGATGATCTCGGCCTTCAGCGCCTTCGCCGTGATCGCCACCTGCGCGCTGGTGGGGCTGCAGATCCTGGAGTTCTTCTCGATCTCGCTGGCCAGCTTCCAGGTCGGCGGCGGCATGCTGCTGCTGACCTCGGCGCTGTCCATGCTGAACGCGCGCCCGGCCGAGGCCAAGGCCACCGACCAGGACCTCAGCGCCGACTCCCCGCGCACCAGCATCGCCGTGGTGCCACTGACCATTCCGCTGCTCACCGGTCCGGCCACCATGTCCACCGTGGTGATCTACGCCGACCAGGCCAAGACCTTCTTCCAGCACGCCATGCTGGTGGGCTACGGCGTGGTCATCGCCCTGGCCACGGCGGTCTGCTTCGCGCTGGCCGAGCCCATCGCGCGCGGCCTGGGCCAGACCGGCATCAACGTGATGACGCGCCTGATGGGCCTGATCCTCGCGGCCCTGTCGGTGGAGGTGATGGCCGCGGGTCTGGTGAAGCTGTTTCCCGCGCTGGGGAGCTAGCCCAGCGCGAGGGGTTGGCGGCTCACTTCAGCTTCTGCGTCTCCGCGCGGAACTCCGCCAGCACCGCGCGCGCGTTCTTGAGGCCGCGCGCCTCGGCCGCCGCCACCCACTTGTCCTCCAGCTGGGCCTGCTTGGCCTTCACGTCGTTGACGAAGGCCTCGTTGGCCATCTGGCGCTGCACGCCGGTGGTCTTCTGGATGTCGCGCGAGGCGGCGTCGGTGCGGTCCCAGCCGGCGGCGAACAGGCGCGCGGCGTGTTCGCCCGAGACCTTGGTGATCGCCGCCTTCTCTTCCGGCTTGAGCGAATCGAACTTGGCCTGGTTCATCATGAACACGAAGCTGGTGTTGTAGAGCCCGCCCGGGAAGGTGGTGGCGTACTTCACCATGCCCAGGCGCATGGACTGCAGCGACTCGTCGGGGAAGAAGGTGCCGTCCATCACGCCGGTGGACAGCAGCTCGAAGGAATCGGTGGCGGGCTTGAGCGTGGTGTTCCAGCCCATGAGCTTGGACAGCTCGTTGATGTTGCCGCCGCCGATGCGGAACTTGAGCTTGGCGGCCTCGGCCGCGCTGGTCACGGGCTGCTTGACCGTGAAGATGATGCCCGGGCCGTGCGTGAACACCGCCAGGGTCTTCACGCCACGGTGCTCGCCCAGCGGCGCGAAGTACTTGTCGTAGATGCGCTGGTAGGCCACGCTGGTGGCGGTGGAGGTGTCGCCGAGGAAGGGGAACTCGGCCACCTGCGTGAAGATGAAGCGGCCGGGCGTGTAGCCGTCCACCGTGTACGACACGTCGGCCAGGCCGTCGCGCACCGCGTCGAAGGTGCCGGGCGGCGCGGACACGGCCTTGGGCAGCAGGTGGCACTTCACGCTGCCCTTGGTCTCCTTCTCCACCGCCTCGCACCACTGGTTCTGCGCCATGGTGGCGCCGTGCGCGGGCGGCAGCCAGGTGGAGACGTTGAGCACGGTCTGCGCGAGCGCGCCGCCGCTGGCGGCGAACAGGGCGGCGGCGGCGAACGGGGCAAGGCGGAAGGTCTGGCGGGTCATGTGTCTGTCTCCGTGGTGTCGGCTCAGGCCAGGGCGGCCGGTTGGGTGGGGGAAAGGGTCTGCTGCGCCTGCTGCTCGGCGCGCACGCGCGCCTCGAGCAGGCGGCGGAACTGGATCAGCGCGGCGTCCATGGCCAAGGGCAGCATGGACAGCGTGGGGTTGTGCTGGATGTTGCGGTGCTGCGCGGTGATCATGTCGCGGTCTTCGTTGAAGGCGCCGATCAGGCTGTCGTAGATGCTCTGCGTGACGGCCTGATCGCCTTCGCCCGTGGGGTGGGACTGCTGGAAGAAGTAGTGCGTGGTGGTGGCCGTCTCGGGCGTGAGCGTCTGGCAGGAATGCAGGCGCACCGAAGGACCGGGCGCGTCGGGCGCGCTGCCCGTGGGGCGGCCGCCCGAGTGCATGAGCAGGGTGCCGGGCAGCAGGAATTCGTAGACGAACCAGCGGTCCAGGTGGGTGTCGAAGCGGCGGAAGCGCTGGTAGAAGGGCGGCGCCGGCACGTCGTTCACCTGGCGCGAGACCTTGATGCCCAGCTGCGGCCAGTCGGCGTTCGGGCCGGGTACGGGCTCGATGGTGGGGCGCGCCTGCGCGATGCGCGTGGAGCCGCCGAGCGACTTCTCGTGCACGTAGCTCAGGTGCGAGAAATCGAGCAGGTTGTCGCAGATCAGCAGGTAGGGCGTGTCGTAGTGCAGGTAGCCGGGCTGGTTCTGCCAGTCGGGCGAGTCGCAGCTGAAGTTGTCGGGCAGCAGCGCGTCCTCGGCCAGCGCGGGGTCGCCCATCCACAGGAAGACCCACTTGTTGCGCAGCACCAGCGGGTAGCGCTTGACCTTCGCCTTGGCGGGGATGATCTCGATGCCCGGGGCCTCCACGCACTGCCCCATCCGATCGAACATGAGGCCGTGGTAGCCGCAGCGCACGCAGTCGCCCTCGCGCCGGCCCACCGACAGGGGCGCGTGCCGGTGGCAGCAGCGGTCCTCCAGGGCGACCAGTTCGCCGGCCTGCGTGCGGTAGACCAGCACCGGCTCGCCGAGCACGGTGCGCGTGAACAGGGTGGGCGAATCGGCCGGCGGGATCTCGTGGTCCCAGGCGATGACGTACCAGCAGTTGCGCAGCCACATGGCCTTGTCTCCTCCTCGTGGGGATGGGAAGGCCATGCTAGGAGGCGCCGGGGGACGGCCTGTCCCCTGCGAAGGGGATGGACGGGGGATTGCGGAAGCCCACGCCGCGCCGCTGGCAGGCCGCGCCTTGTCAGCCCAGCCAGCGCGCCAGCCGCAGCCGGTCCGCCGGCAGCCCCGCCTCGGCGAGCTTGGCGTAGGCCCGCTTTCTCAGCGTCACCACGGTCGACGGCGCCACGTCCAGCTCGGCCGCGATGCCGTCCGCGCTGAGCCCGTGGGCGATGCGCGCCACCACCTCGGCCTCGCGCGGCGACAGCGCCGGCACCAACCGCGCCAGGCGCTGCCGCGACAGCGCGACCTGCGCCTCGCGGTCGGCCGCCACGCCGTCGGCGTTCAGGGCCGCCTGGTGCGCTTGTCGCAGCAGCGGCGCCAGGCCCAGCAGGCGCTGGATCTCATCGGGCCGGAACAGGCCCTGGCGCTCGTCGCGGTACAGGTGGATGGCCTGCACGGCCCCGCGCGCCGGCGCGTGCAGCAGGGTGAAGCGCTCGGTCAGGCGCTCGCGCTTGTAGATCTCGTTGCGCCAGCCCGCCACCGGCAGTTCGTCGGCGCGGCAGTGCAACACCGCCACCTCGCGCGCCGGGCGCTGCGAGACGCGGTCGGCCAGGCGCATCACCGCGTCGGCGCGCCAGTAGCTGCGGCGGTAGATGGCGAAGCACTCGGCCACCACGTCGCGGCCGTGCCCTTCGTGGGGATGGCGCGAGCTGCCTTCGATCAGCTCGGGCGTGTCGCGCCGGAAGTTGACGAGCGAGAGGTATTCCACCGGCACCACCGTGTCGATGGCCCGCAGCAGCCGCGCGGCGCTGGGCGGCGCGCTCGCGCAGTCAAGCAGGGCCGAGACCGCGGCCGGGCTCAGGGCCTGGCCGGGCGCGGGGGCATCGAAGGACCAGATGGCAGGCATGCACCCATTCTGGAAACACGCCCGCCCGCCGCGCCAGCGGGCTAACCCTGCCGGCGTGCGTTACGCCGGCGCCGGGTACAGGCCCAACGTGCGCGCGCGCAGCCGCGCCAGGCCGAGCAGCGCCTCGGTGAAGGGGGTCGGCACCTCGGTCAGGCGGCCCAGTTCGGCCACCACGGCCACCAGGGCGTCCAGCTCCACCGGGCGCCCGGCCTCCACGTCCTGCAGCATGGAGGTCTTGAAGGCGCCGAGCTTGAGCGTGACGGCGTGGCGGTCCTCGGGCTGCTGGTCGATGGGGATGCCCAGCCTCGCGCCGATCGCCTTGGCCTCCAGCATCACCGCGCTGATGAAGCCGCGCACCTGCGGGTCGTCGAGGATGCGGTCGGTGGTGGCGCCGGTGATGGCGCTCACCGGGTTGACCGTCATGTTGCCCCAGAGCTTGTACCAGATGTCCTTCTGGATCTGCGGCGACAGCTTGGCCTCGACGCCGGCCTCGCCCAGCGCGGCCACCACGGCCTGGGCGCGCGCGCTCGGCTCGCCGGAGGGCTCGCCCACGAGCAGGCCGTTGCCGAAGTGGTGGCGCACCAGGCCGGGCGCGTCGAGCGAGCAGCTGGCGTGCACCACCCCGCCCAGCACCTGGCGGCCGGGCACGGCGCGCGCCATGGCGCCGCCCGGGTCCACCACGGGCAGCGGCGTGCCTTGCAAGGCACCGCCGAAGCCTTCGAAGAACCACCAGGGCACGCCGTTCATGGCCGTGAGCACCACCGTGCCGGGGCCGATCAAGGGCCCGATGGCGGGCGCGATGCCGGGCAGCGCGGGCGCCTTCACCGCGAGGACGACGAGGTCGTGCGCGCCGAGCTCGTCGGCCCGCTCGGACGCGCGCACCGGCGCCTGCAGCAGCTCGCCGCCCTGTTGCAGGCGCAGGCCGTGCGCGCGCAGCGCGGCGAGCGTGTCGCCGCGCGCCAGCGCGCTGACCGGGCGGCCCGAGCGCGCCAGGCGCGTGCCCAGCCAGCCGCCGATGGCGCCGGCGCCAACAATCGCCACGCTGCGGATCTCGGTGGGCAGGTTCATCGTGTCGCTCATGCCCGGTAGCTCGAATCGATGCGGTCGACCTGGCGCACCAGGGCGTCGAACACGTCGCGGCCGGCGCCGTGCTTGGGGTCGAACTGGAAGGAGTCGCGCGTGCACTTGGCGGCGATGGCCTCGGACACCGGGATCGCGGCCTGCGGACCGCCCATGCTGAAGGTGGCGAGCTGGATCTCGCAGGCACGCTGCAGCGTCCAAAGGATGGCGAAGGTCTGCGGCAGCGTGCCGCCCCAGGCCAGCAGGCCGTGGTTGCGCAGGATGACCGCGGGCTTGTCGCCGATGCTCTGCAGCAGGCGCGGGCCCTCGTCGGCGTGGATGGTGATGCCTTCGAAGTCGTGGTACGCCACCAGGCCGTGCAGCTGCGCGGTGTAGAAGTTGGTCTGCTGCAAGCCGTCCTTCAGGCAGGCCACGGACACGCCGGCCGTGGTGTGCGTGTGCATCACGCAGTGCGCGCCTTCCAGGCCGTCGTGGATGGCCGCGTGCACCACGAAGCCGGCCGGGTTGACGCGGTGGGTGGAGCCGTCGAGCACCTTGCCCTGCAGGTCGATCTTCACCAGGTTGCTTGCCGTGACCTCGCTGTAGTGCAGGCCGAAGGGGTTGATGAGGAAGTGCTTCTCGCCCCCGGTCACGCTGTCGGGCAGGCGCAGCGTGATGTGGTTGTAGATCATCTCCGTCCAGCCCAGCATGGCGAAGACGCGGTAGCAGGCGGCGAGCTCCAGGCGCGCGGCCCATTCGTCGGCGTGCATGCCGGGCGGCAGCACGGTGCTGGTTTGCAGGGCAGCGTTCATGTCTCGTCTCCTGGGTCTGTGGGGATCGGGTGTGGGATCAGTAGCTGTTCGGGCCCTGCTCGCGCGGTCCTTTGAACGTCGCGAGCAGCTGCGCGGCGGCGGACGCCAGCAGCATGCTGTCGGCGCCCACGGCCACGAACAGCGCGCCGGCGTCCAGCCATTGGCGCGCGCCGGCCTCGGTGGTGGCCAGGATGCCCGGGGCCTTGCCCGCGGCGCGGATGCGGCGGATGCCGTCGGCGATGGCGGCCTGCACCTCGGGGTGGCCGGCGTTGCCGCGGTGGCCCATGCTCGCACTCAGGTCGGCGGGGCCGATGAAGACGCCATCCACGCCCGGCGTGGCGGCGATGGCGTCGAGGTGCTTCATGGCCGTCACGGTCTCGGCCTGCACCAGCACGCAGACCTGCTCGTCGGCCTCATGCACGTAGCGCGCGTGCGCCTGCCAGCGCGAGGCGCGCGCCAGGGCGCTGCCCATGCCGCGCACGCCCTGCGGCGCATAGCGCGTGGCGGCCACCACCTGGGCGGCCTGCTCGGGCGTGTCGATCATGGGCACCAGCAGGGTCTGCGCGCCGATGTCCAGGTACTGCTTGATGAGCGCGGTGCCCACGTCGCCGGTGCCCACGGGCACCCGCACCACCGGGTGCGAGCGCAGGTCGCCGAAGCCCTGCTGGGCGCTGGCCACCGCCTGCAGCTGCGCCAGCGTGCTGCGCACGTCGTTGGGCGCGTGCTCGCCGTCGAGCAGCAGCCAGTCGTAGCCCGTGCCGGCGATGAGTTCGGTGCTGTAGGCGCTGGCCAGCGCGGCCCACAGGCCGATCTGGGCGCGGCCTTCGGCCAGGGCCTGCTTGAAAACGTTCGTGGGGATTTGCATGGCGACAAAGGATCAGACGAAGCGAAAGCGCAGCACGCCCAGGGGGCCGTAGTCGGCCTCGAAGCGGTCGCCGGCCTTGGCCGGCACGGGGCGCGTGAAGGAGCCGGCGAGCACGATCTGCCCGGGCTGCAGGGTCTCGCCCCAGGGCGCGAGCTTTTCGGACAGCCAGGCGATGCCGATGGCCGGGTGGCCCTGCACGCCGGCGGCCAGGCCGGTCTCTTCCACCGCGCCATTGAGCTTGAGCGCGGCGCCGCACCAGGGCAGATCGGTGCTCAGCGGGTCGGCGCGGTAGCGGGCATCGCCCTCGCCGATGACGATGGCGGCGTTGGCCGCGTTGTCGCTGATGGTGTCGAAGACCTTGCGCGGCTTCTTGGTGTCGCGGTCGAACTGCTCGATGCGCGCGTCGATGATCTCGATGGCGGGCGTCACGTACTCGGTGGCGGCCAGCACCTGCTCCACCGTGACCGGGCCCGAGAGCGCGCGCTTGAGCACGAAGGCCAGCTCCACCTCCACGCGCGGCGACAGGAAGCGGTTGACCGGGATCTCCAGCTCCTCGCCCGCCCGCGCCACCAGCTTCATGGAGCCCAGCAGGGTGCCGAAGTCGGGCTCGTCGATCTGGCTGGAGATCTGCATGGCGCGGCTGGTCAGGCCGATCTTGTGGCCGATGACCGGGTCGCCGCGCCCGCGCTGCAGCGCCACCCAGGCGCGGCCCACGCGGTAGCCGTCGTCGATGGTCATGCTGGGAAAGCGCTGCGAGAAGTGGCGCAGCGGCGTGCGCGTGCGCGCGGACTCGTCGAGTTCGGCGGCGAGTTGCTGGAGGGTGGCGTCGTCGAGCATGGTCAGGTCGATCGCAGGGGCGTGAAGAGGGGATGCAGGGAGCTGATCTTGGCGTCGAAGACCTCGGGGCCTTCGTCCACCTGCACGGTGATGCCGATGGGTCGGCGGCTCAGCTGCTCGGCGAAGTGCTGGCGCGCCACGGCCTCGAGCGCGCCGCCCGAGCGTTTCTGCACGGCGGCGCTGCGCCCGCGGCCCATGCGCAGGTTGAGGTAGATGAAGGCGTAGTCGCGGCCCATGCCGGCGGCCTCGCCCGCGTCGCCGCCGTCGGCGATGGCCCAGTGCGCGGCCGGGAAGGCCAGCACGCGCGTGCCGCCGGTGGGAAAGACCTGGCGGCCGCCTTCGTCGTGGATGGTGAGCATGGCGTCGGCCAGGGCGCGGCACAGCGCGCGCATGTCGGTGCCGCCCTCGGCCTCGGGCCGGTCGAGGTTGCCGCTGTAGAGGATGACGAGGTGGGGCATGGCGTCGCCCCTCAGAGCCGGGAGACGGCCTGGAAGCCCTGGGCCGAGGAGGCCTGGGGCTGCGGAATGGCCTTGCCCGTGACCGGCGTGACCGGGAAAACGATGTTGATCTGCCCCGTGCCCGAGGCGCCGAAGTACGGCGTGATGACCTCGCCGTGCCCGTCGTACTCGCTCCAGCCCAGCGCGCCCAGCATCATGGCGGTGTCGTGCATGAAGCCTTCGCCATGGCCCTTGACCGCGTACTCGGGCAGCATCTCGCAGAAGGCCTTCCATTCGCCGCTCTGCCACATGCGCACCACCTCGTGGTCCATGGTTTCCAGGAAGGGGCTCCAGAGCTTGAAGGCGTACTCGGGCGCCAGGCCGTTCTGCGCGAAGCGGTGGCTGAGCGAGCCGCTGGCGAGGATGGCGACGGTGCCGTCGTACTCGTCCTCGATGGCGCGGCGCAGGGCCCAGCCCAGGCGCGCGCTGTCGTTGAGGTAGTGGGCCATGCACAGGGCCGACACCGACACCGCCTTGAAGTGCTGGTCGGGGTTCATGTAGCGCATGGGCACCAGGGTGCCGTACTCGGGCGCCAGCGTGGTGCCGTCGTGCGCGAGCGTGTCCACCTTCCATTCGTTGGCCACCTTGGCCAGCAGCTTGCCCAGCTCGGGGTTGCCGGGGATGGCGTAGGGCATGTTGCTGATGAAGTGCGGCAGCTCGTTGCTGGTGTAGTTGCCTTGCCAGTGTTTGGCGCAGTTGATGTGGTAGCTGGCGTTCACCAGCCAGTGGGTGTCGAACACGATGAAGGTGTCGACGCCCATGTCGCGGCAGCGCTGGCCGATCGCCTTCAGGCCGTCGATCGCGTCCTGGCGCGTGCCCTTGCGCGGGCCTTCATCGATCTCGCTGAGGACGATGGAGGGAACGTGGGTGATCTTGGCGACCAGTGCTAACTTGCCCATGGCTGTCTCCTTGTGCCGTGTGCGCGCGCGGCGAGCGCGCGCGCCATCTCAGATGCCCCAGTGGGGAATGTGGTGCGAACCCAGCGACACCGCGACGTTCTTGGGCTCCAGGAACACCTCGTAGCTCCAGGTGCCGCCCTCGCGACCGGTGCCCGAGGCCTTGGTGCCGCCGAAGGGCTGGCGCAGGTCGCGCACGTTCTGCGAGTTGACGAAGCACATGCCGGCCTCGATGGCCGCGGCCACGCGGTGCGCCTTGCCGAGGTTCTCGGTCCAGACGTAGCTGGACAGGCCGTACTGGATGTCGTTGGCCAGCTCGATGGCATGCGCCTCGTCCTTGAACGGGATCAGGCAGGCCACCGGGCCGAAGATCTCGTCCTGCGCGATCTTCATGCGGTTGTCCACGTCGGCGAACACCGTGGGCCAGACGTAGTTGCCGGCCTTCACGCGGCCCGGCAGCTCGGGCGCGTAGCTCGGGCGGTCCAGGCCGCCGCACAGCAGCGTGGCGCCCTCCTTGGGGCCCAGCTCGATGTAGCTCTTGACCTTGGCCAGGTGGGCCTTGCTGATCATGGGGCCGACGATGGTCTTGTCGTCCTGCGGGTCGCCCACCACGATCTTCTTCGCGCGCTCGGCGAACTTCTGCGCGAAGTCGGCGTAGATGCTCTGCTGCACCAGGATGCGGCTGCCCGCGGTGCAGCGTTCGCCGTTGTTGCTGAAGATCATGAACACAGCGGCGTCCAGGGCGCGGTCCAGGTCGGCGTCCTCGAAGATCACGAAGGGGCTCTTGCCGCCCAGCTCCATGCTGAACTTCTTCAGACCCGCGCTCTGCACGATGCGGTTGCCGGTGGCGGTGGAGCCGGTGAAGCTGATGGCGCGCACATCGGGGTGCGAGCACAGCGGCTCGCCGGCGTCCTTGCCGTAGCCGTGCACGATGTTGAGCACGCCCGGGGGCACGCCGGCTTCGAGCGCGAGCTCGCCCAGGCGGGCCGCCGTCAGGGGCGACAGCTCGCTCATCTTCAGCACGGCCGTGTTGCCGAAAGCCAGGCAGGGCGCGGTCTTCCAGGTGGCCGTCATGAAGGGAACGTTCCAGGGGCTGATGAGCGCACACACGCCCACCGGGTGGAACAGGGTGTAGTTCAGGTGCGTGGGCGTGGGGTAGGTGTGGCCGTCCACGCGCGTGCACATCTCGGCGAAGTAGCTGAAGTTGTCGGCCGCGCGCGGCACCAGCTGCTTGCCCGTCTGCGAGATCACCTGGCCGGTGTCGTCGGTCTCGGTGCGCGAGAGCTCGGGCACGTGCCTGGCGATGAGCTCGCCCAGCTTGCGCATGATGGCCGCGCGCTCGGTGGCGGGACGACCGGCCCAGGCGGGAAAGGCGTCCTTGGCGGCCTGCACGGCGGCGTTGACCTCGGCCTCGCCGCCAGCGGCGACCTCGGCCAGGGCTTCCTGCGTGGCGGGGTTGATGGTCTCGAAGGTGGCGGCGCTGGCGACGGCCTTGCCGTTGATGAGGTGCTGGATGGTCATGGGGGACGGGCCTACGAAAGCGTGGGGGCGGTGATGGTGTTGTGCAGTTCGCCAACGCCCTCGATGGACGTGATCACCACGTCGCCGGGCTGGCAGTCGACCACGCCGTCGGGCGTGCCGGTGAGGATCAGGTCCCCGGGCTGCAGGGTCATGAAGGAAGTGAAGTACTCGATCAGCGTGGGCACGTCGAACACCATGTCGCGGGTGTTGCCGCTCTGGGTGACTGTGCCGTTCACCGTGGTCCGCAGCGCGAGGTTCATGGGATCGGGCAGGTCCGCCGCGTCCACCAGCCAGGGGCCGATGGGCGTGCAGGTGTCGCGGTTCTTCACGCGCAGGTTGGGGCGGTACCAGTTCTCCAGGTAGTCGCGGATCGCGTAGTCGTTGGCCACGGTGTAGCCGGCGATGAAGTCCATCGCGTCGCCGCGCTTCACGTGTTTGGCGGTGCGGCCAATGACCACCGCGAGCTCGCACTCGTAGTGCATGAACGCCACGCCGGCCGGGCGCACGGTGAACGCCCGGTGACCGATGAGCGAGGCCTCGCCCTTGGCGAAGGCCAGCGGTTCGGTGGGCGGCTTGAAGGCCAGTTCCTTGGCGTGGTCGGCGTAGTTCAGGCCCAGGGCCAGCACGGTGCGCGGGCGCGGCACGGGCGCCAGCGGCGGCAGCCAGACCACCTCGTCGGCGGCGACCCGGCGGCCCTTGAAGGCGGGCGTGAGCAGCTCCAGCTGGCCGTCGCGTTCGACGGCGTCGTGAACCGCGCCGGCCCAGGCGATGCGGGCTCTTTTCATGAGAACCGTCCCCCCACGCTCTGCGCCAAGGCGCTGCCGCTGCCCCCCGAGGGGGCCCTCGCGACTTGGGGCGGCCCGGCGTCGCTCGCCTCCTCTGCCACGAAGCGCTGCAGGGCCGGCTTGAGGCCCGGCGCGCTGATTTCCACCGCGTCCCCGACGGCCACGCGCGGGCGCGTGCCGTCGGCCAGCACCTCGCTGCCAACCAGCAGCACGTCGCCGGGGCGCATCGTCATGAATTCGCCGACGTCTTTCAGCAGCGTGGGGATGTCGCGCACCAGGTCCTTGAGCGCGGTGGTCTGCTGGTGCACGCCGTGGATGCGCAGCTCCAGTTCGAGCGCGGCCAGGCCCCCGATGCCGCCCAGCGCCGCCAGCGGCGTGGGCTCCAGGGGCAGGCCCAGGAAGCCATCGCGGTTGCGGAACTTCATGGGCGGGCGGTAGTAACTCTCGTGCGCCAGGCTCAGGTCGTTGACCAGCAGGGCGTGCGTGGGCGCGCCGTGTTCGCCGATCAGCAGGCCCAGGCTGGCCGATGCCTCGGCCACCTCGCCCGCCGGCAGGGCCACGCTGGCGCCGTGCGGCGCGAAGGTGTTGGCCGTCTTCACGTACAGCACGGGTGCCTTGGGCGCGCCGCCATAGGGCTTGTCGCCCATGCGCGGCTGCCAGTGCGCGTATTCGCCGCGAAAGTTCAGCAGCGCGCCGTACACGGTGCCCGTGGGCACCCATCCATGGGCAGTCATGCCGCCTCCTCATCCAGGTTGTCGTCCACGTCGCCTTCGAGGGCGATCACCTCGTCCAGCAACACATAGAGCTGCGCGAGACGCGCCTTGCTCAATCGCTCCTCCAGCCAGGCGTAGTGCGCCTCGATGGTGGCGGACAGCTTGCGCACCAGCTTCAGGCCCGCCGGCGTGGCGCGCACCACGGTGCGCCGCGCGTCCTGGCTGCAGCGCTCGCGCGCGATCAGGCCGTCGCGCTCCATGCGCGTGAGCACGCCGGTGAGGCTGGGGCCCAGCAGAAAGGCCTCGCGCGCGATGCGCCCGGTTTCGATGCCGGCGGGGTCGCGCGCGTGTTCACCCAGCACGCGCAGCACGCGCCACTGCTGGTCGCTCAGGCCGTGCTCGCGCAGGCTGGGCCGCGTGTGCTGCATCACCGACTCCCGCGCCTGCAGCAGCAGGCGCGGGAGGTTGCGGTGGGTGAAGGTCTTGTCGATCGGGTCCATGGCGATTTATTTAACATGTTAAATGAAATCGCCCGATCCGCCTACCCCAGCCTGTTCTGGGGTTTTCCCGAGCCCGGCCGTCAGTCGATGGTGGTGCCCGAGGCGCGCACCACCTTGCCCCAGCGCTCGGTCTCGCTGCGCACGTAGGCGGTCAGCTGCGCCGGGCTCATGGCGGTGCTCACGGGCTCGAAGCCGTCGCCTTCCAGGCGCGCGCGCAGCGCCGGGTCCTGCATCACCTTGGCCAGGGCTTGCGCGCAGCGGTTGATGACTTCGGGCGGCGTGCCGGCCGGCGCCACCAGGCTCTGCCAGGCCACGGCCTCGAAATCCTTGGTGCCGGCCTGGCCCGACTCGGCGATGGTGGGGACCTCGGCCACGGCGGGCTGGCGCTTGGCCGAGGTGACGGCGATGGCGCGCAGCTTGCCCACCTTGACATGGCCCAGCGCGGGCGGAATGTCGCTGAACATCAGGTCGATCTGGCCGCCGAGCAGGTCGGTGATGGCCGGGCCGCTGCCGCGGTAGGGCACGTGCTTGAGGTTGGCGCCGGTGGCGGCCTTGAACATCTCGGCGCCCAGGTGGTGCGGGCTGCCGTTGCCGGCCGAGCCGTAGACCAGGCCACCGGGGCGCGACTTGGCCAGCGCCACCAGCTCGGCGATGCTCTTGACCGGCAGCGAGGGATTCACCACCACCAGCAGCGGCACCGCGCCGATCATGCCGATGGGCGCGAAGTCCTTGGCCGGGTCGTAGGCGAGCTGCTTGTAGAGCCAGGGGTTGATGGCCAGCGTGGTGCTGGTGGCCACCAGCAGGGTGTTGCCGTCGGCGGCGGCGCGCGCCACCTGGGCCGCGCCCACGCCGCTGCCGGCGCCGGGCTTGTTCTCCACGATCATGGTGCGGCCCAGCAGGGGCGACATCTGCTGCGCGAGCATGCGCCCCAGCAGATCGGTGGTGCCGCCGGGCGCGTAGGGCACGACGATGGTGATGGGCTTGTCGGCCTGCGCGAAGGCGGCGGGCGCGGCGCTGGCGGCGCACAGGGCGGCGAGCTGGGTGAGGGCGTGGCGGCGGTTCATGGCTTGTCTCCTTGGGGTGAATGGTGTCAGGCGGGCACGGCGGCGCCGCGCAGGCGGTCGATCAGCGCGAGCGGGTCGGCGGGCGGCGCGTCGCCGCGCCAGGCCACGTGCTGGTCGGGGCGCGAGAGCAGCAACGCGGTCGTGTAGAGCGCGCCGGCCTCGCGCGGGCTGAGGTCCAGCACACGCAGCGGCACGCCGCGCGCGCGCGCCGCGTCTTCGAGCGGGCGCACGTCCACGCCCGGGTCGCGGCGCAGCAGGGTGTAGTCGGGCCCGAGCGCGTCGTACAGCGAGCGGCCGTCGTCGAGCCAGACGTGCGGCGTGCGGCAGCCCGGCACGGTCGAGGGCGTGAAGCCGTCCATGGTGTAGCCGGGCGCGGCTTCGCCGTCGTAGGCGATCAGCGGAGAGTCGTCGTAGAAGTAGCCGAAGTTCAGGCCGCCGCAGCAGTACTGGCGCACGTTGAGCTCGTACAGCGCGGCGCCGGCCCGGGCGCGCGCGGCGGCACCGGCCTCGCCCGCGTCCTCGATGCCGGCGGGCACGCCCTCGCGCTGGGCCTGCAGGGCCAGCGCGTGGTTCATGGCGAAGCGCGAGACCTGCTCGGTGATGGGCTGGCGCTCGCGCTCGTAGGCGCCCAGGATGGCCTCGCCGGCCCAGCCGTTCAGGTGCGCGGCCAGCAGCCACGACAGGTTCATCGCGTCCGCGATGCCGGCGTTCATGCCATAGCCCGCCATGGGGATCCACAGGTGCGCGGCGTCGCCGCAGATGAAGACGCGGCGGTCGCGGAAGCGGTCGGCCACGAGGCGGCGGCCGATCCAGTCTTCCTTGCTGATGATCTCGTACTGGAAGTCCGGGCCCACGCCCAGGATCTCGCGGATCGCCCAGTCGCGGTCGACGGACTCGAAGTCGGCCTCGTCGGCCTTGAGGTAGTTGTGCAGCAGCCAGGTCTCGCGCCCGTCGATGGCGTAGACGTTGCCGCAGCGGCGCGGGTTGAGCGAGAAGGTGGCCCAGGCCGGGCCGTGCTTGGCCAGGCCCAGCAGCGCGGGCGCGCGGAAGTAGGTGGACTGCACGCGGCCCACCTCGTCGGTGCCCGAGAGCTTGGCGCCGATGCTCTTGCGCACCAGGGAGCGGCCACCGTCGCAGCCGATCAGGTAGTCGGCCCGCAACTCGATGGCCTCGCCGCTGTCCAGGTTCACGCCGGTGGCGCGCACGCCGGCCTCGTCCTGCGTGACGGCGTCGATGCGCGTGCGGTTGAGGATGCGCAGGCCGCTCTGGCGCTCGGCGTGCGCGAACAGCACGGGCTCCAGGTAGATCTGGTTGATGCGGTGCGGCGGCTCGGGCGTGGGCCACCAGGTGTCGGGGCCGCCGGTGGCCGTGTAGCGGCTCTGGCGCGCGGGAATGGGGATGCGCGAGAGCTCATCGCCCGTGAAGCTGGTGCGGTAGGACACGTCGTTGGGGTAGTCCGCCGGCAGGCCGGCCTCGCGCAGCGCGCCGGCCACGCCGAGGCGGCGAAAGATCTCCATCGAGCGCGCCGACACGTGGTTGCACTTCACGTTGGGCGGCTCGCCGCGGTGGCGGGTCTCGGCCACCAGCACGGCGATGCCGCGCTGGGCGAGGTCCATGGCGAGCGTCAGGCCCACTGGCCCGGCCCCCACGATCAGCACCTGCGCTTGCAGGGTCTGGGTCATGCTGGTCTCCATTCAACAGACGAAAGCCGACAATTACAGGCCTTCGCGCGCCGCGTGAAAAATGAAACTTCGATGGCGATTCATAAAAAACCCGCACACCTCGGCAGCCTGCCCTCGGTGCGCCAGTTGCGCGCCTTCGTGGCGGTGTACGACAGCGGCCAGCTCTCGGCCGCGGCCGAGGCCCTGTCGCTGACGCAGCCGGCCGTGACCGTGCTGCTGCGCGAGCTGGAGGCGCGCCTGGGTGTGCGCCTGTTCGACCGCAGCACGCGCAGCCTGCGCCGCACCGAAGCCGCGGCCGAAGCCATCGGCTACGCGCGGCGCGCGCTGGCCGAGATGCAGGCCCTGAGCGGCGGCATGGCGGCGCTGGCGCGCGGCGAGCGCGGGCGCCTGCGCATCGCGGCCACGTCCACGGTGGCGCAGACCCTGCTGCCATCCGCCGTGCGCCGCTACCTGGACCGCTACCCCGGCATCGAGCTGCAGATCGACGACTGCGCGCCCGGCGAATTCGCCGAGCGCGTGCTCGCGGGCCACGTGGACCTGGGCCTGGGCACGCTCGAAGGGCCCACGCCCGGCCTGTCTCAGCGCGTGGTGCTGCGCGACCACCTGGCCGCGATCGCGCCCGCCGGCCCGCGCTTTGCGGCGGACCGGCCGCTCACCTGGAAGCAGCTGGCGGCCTGGCCGGTGATCACGGTGCGGCCGGGCTACGGCGTGCGCCGGCGCATCGACGCGGCCGCGCGCGAGGCCGGGGCGGACCTGCGGATCGCGCACGAGGTCTCCCTGCTCACCACCGCGGTGGCCCTGGCCGCCGCCGGCCTGGGCGTGGCGGTGGTGCCGGGCAGCGTGTTCGCGCCCGCGCGACACCCCGAGCTGGTGGCGCGGCGCCTGGTGCGCCCGCTGGTGGAGCGCGACACCGCCGTGGTGTTCAAGAGCGACCGCTCGCTCTCGCCCGCCGCGCGGGCGTTTGCCGAGCTGCTGGAGGGCGGCGGGGCCTGAGCCACGGACGGCGCGCGGGCCCTAGGGACATTGCCGCCTGCCTACACTCGCGCCATGAACCGACTCACCGAGCTGCTGGGCACGCGCTGGCCCCTGATCCAGGCGCCGATGGCGGGCGCGCAGGGCGCGGCCCTGGCGCTGGCGGCGGGCGAGGCCGGTGCCCTGGGCTCCCTGCCCTGCGCCATGCTGGCACCCGAGGCCATGCGTCGGGAGCTGGATCTGCTGGTCGCCAGCGGCCGCCCCTACAACGTCAACTTCTTCTGCCACACGCCGCCCGAGCCCGACGCCGCGCGCGAGGCAGCCTGGCGCGCGGCGCTGGCGCCCTACTTCGACGAAATCGGCCTGGATCCGGCGAGCCTCCCGGCCGGCCCCGGGCGGCTGCCCTTCAGCGCGGCGACCGCCGACGCGCTGGAGCCCTTGCGGCCGCGCGTGCTGAGCTTTCACTTCGGCCTGCCCGCGCCCGAGCTGCTGGCGCGCGTGAAGGCCTGGGGTTCGGTGGTGCTGAGCTCGGCCACCACGGTGGACGAGGCGGTCTGGCTGGAAGCCCACGGCGCGGACGCGGTGATCGCCCAAGGCCTGGAAGCCGGCGGGCACCGGGGCCACTTCCTCAGCCACGATCTCACGCGCCAGAGCGGCACCTTCGCGCTGCTGCCGCAGGTGAAGGCCGCCGTGCGCGTGCCGGTGATCGCGGCCGGCGGCATCGCCGACGCGGCCGGCGTGCGCGCGGCCATGGCCCTGGGCGCGGATGGGGTGCAGGTGGGCACGGCCTACCTGTGCAGCCCCGAGGCCACCACCAGCGCCCTGCACCGCGCCGTGCTGCAGAGCGAGGCCGCGCGCCACACCCAGCTCACCACCCTGTTCACCGGCCGGCCCGCGCGCGGCGTGCCCAACCGGGTGATGCGCGAGCTGGGCCCGCTGAACCCGGCCGCGCCGGCCTTCCCGCTGGCCACCGCGGCCATCGCCCCGCTGCGCGCGCACTGGGAGAAGCAGGGCAAGAGCGACTTCATGCCGCTGTGGTCGGGCCAGAACGCCAGCGGCTGCCGCGCCGCCGGCGCGGCCGAGATCACGCGCGCCTTGGTCGAGGGCTTCGGGCCGATATAGTCCCGGCCTCATGGCCAAGGACAAGACGATCTACACCTGCGGCGAGTGCGGCGGCACCAGCCCGCGCTGGCTGGGCAAATGCCCGCATTGCGGCGCCTGGAACACGCTGGTGGAAGGCGTGGCCGAGGGCGGCGGCGCGCCGCCGAAGAACCGCTTCGCGGCGCTGGCCAAGACCAGCGAGGTGATGCCGCTGTCGCGCATCGAGGCCCGGGACGTGCAACGCACGCCCACCGGCCACGAGGAGCTGGACCGCGTGCTGGGCGGCGGCATCGTCGAGGGCGGCGTGGTGCTGATCGGCGGCGATCCCGGCATCGGCAAGTCCACCCTGCTGCTGCAGGCCCTGGACAGCCTGCAGCGCGCCGGCCTGCCCACGCTCTACGTGACGGGCGAGGAGAGCGGCGCCCAGGTGGCGCTGCGCGCGCGCCGCCTGGGCATCGAGGGCTCGCAGGTGCAGGTGCTGGCCGAGATCCAGCTGGAAAAAATCCTGGCCACGCTGGACGCCGAGAAGCCCGCCATCGCGGTGATCGACTCGATCCAGACCGTCTACTCCGACCAGCTCACCAGCGCGCCGGGCTCGGTGGCGCAGGTGCGCGAATGCGCGGCCCACCTCACCCGCGCGGCCAAGGCCTCGGGCACGGCCATCGTGCTGGTGGGCCATGTCACCAAGGAAGGCGCGCTGGCCGGCCCGCGCGTGCTGGAGCACATGGTGGACACCGTGCTCTATTTCGAGGGCGATACGCACAGCAGCTTCCGGCTGATCCGCGCCATCAAGAACCGCTTCGGCGCGGTCAACGAGATCGGCGTGTTCGCCATGACCGAGAAGGGCCTCAAGGGCGTGAGCAACCCGAGCGCGATCTTTCTCTCGCAGCACGCCCAGCCGGTGCCGGGCAGTTGCGTGATGGTCACGCTGGAGGGCACGCGGCCGCTGCTGGTGGAACTGCAGGCCCTGGTGGACAGCGGCGGCCCCAGCCCGCGCCGCCTGAGCGTGGGCCTGGAGCGCGACCGCCTGGCCATGCTGCTGGCCGTGCTGCACCGCCACGCGGGCGTGGCCTGCCTGGACCAGGACGTGTTCGTCAACGCCGTGGGGGGCGTGCGCATCAGCGAGCCCGCGGCCGACCTGGGCGTGATGCTGGCCATCACCAGCAGCCTGCGCGGCAAGCCGCTGCCCAAGGGCTTCCTGGCCTTCGGCGAGGTGGGCCTGGCCGGCGAGGTGCGGCCCGCGCCGCGCGGGCAGGAGCGCCTGAAAGAGGCGGCCAAACTGGGCTTTTCCGTGGCGGTGGTGCCCAAGGCCAACCTGCCCAAGAAAAACGACAAGGCCTTCGACGGCCTCACCGTGCATGGGGTCGAGCGCATCGAAGAGGCGCTGGATCTGGTGCGCCGGATGGAATGACGCGCGCGCGGCGGATCGCGCGCCCTGCAACGGACATTGAAACGACATGAACCTTCGACGCATCGCGATGGCCCTGATCGGCGCCGCCCTCCTGTTCTGGGGCCACTGGCAATTCGGCTGGGCCGGCGTGGCGGCCGTCGGCGGCGGCCTGGTCCTGTGGCTGCTGCTGCACTTCACGCGCCTCATGGCGGTGATGCGCCGCGCCGCCCAGCGCCCGATCGGCCACGTGGACAGCGCCGTGATGCTGAACTCGCGCCTGCACGCGGGCATGCCCCTGATCGGCGTGATCGGCCTGGCGCGGGCCCTGGGTGAGCTGGCCTCCCCCGAAGGCGAGCAGCCCGAGGTCTACCGCTGGACGGACCCGGGCGGCGCCTCCGTGCAGGCCCGCTTCGCCCACGGCAAGCTGCAGGACTGGGGCCTCAAGCGCCCCGAGGCGGACGCCCCCGCCGGCCCAGCGCCCCAGGCGGCGCCGTAAAATCGCCGGTTGACCCGAATACCCCCCATACCTCAAGGAAACCCATGAGCGCACCCGTTCCCTCGATGTCCGACCGCGACGGCAAGATCTGGATGGATGGCCAGCTGGTGGACTGGCGCGACGCCAAGATCCACGTGCTCACCCATACCCTGCACTACGGCTGCGGGGCCTTCGAGGGCGTGCGGGCCTACGACACGGTCAACGGCACGGCCATCTTCCGCCTGCAGGAACACACCGAGCGCCTGTTCAACAGCGCCAAGATCCTGCGCATGAAGATCCCCTTCACCGTGGAGCAGGTGAACGAGGCACAGAAGGACGTGATCCGCGCCAACGGCCTCAAGAGCGGTTACATCCGCCCGCTCACCTGGATCGGCGACAAGAAGCTCGGCGTGAGCCCCAAGGGCAACACCATCCACCTGAGCGTGGCCGCCTGGGCCTGGGGCGCCTACCTGGGCGACGAGGGCATGAAGCGCGGCATCCGGGTCAAGACCAGCAGCTACACCCGCCACCACGTCAACATCACCATGACGCAAGCCAAGGCGGTGAGCAACTACACCAACAGCATCCTGGCCAACACCGAGGCCACCGACGAAGGCTACGACGAAGCCCTGCTGCTCGATTCCTCCGGCTTCGTGAGCGAAGGCGCGGGCGAGAACATCTTCGTCGTCAAGGGCGGCGTGATCTACACGCCCGACCTCTCCGCCGGCGCGCTCAACGGCATCACGCGCAACACGGTGTTCCACATCGCCAAGGACCTGGGGCTGGAGATCGTCCAGAAGCGCATCACGCGCGACGAGGTCTACATCGCCGACGAGGCCTTCTTCACCGGCACCGCCGCCGAGGTCACGCCGATCCGCGAACTCGACCGCATCGAGCTGGGCAGCGGCTCGCGCGGCCCCATCACCGAGAAGATCCAGAGCGCCTTCTTCGACATCGTGAACGGCCGCAACCCCAAGTACGCCCACTGGCTGACCAAGGTCTGAGCGGAGCACAGCATGAGCAAGGCGGTGATCGAACTCAAGGCCAAGGACCTCAACGCGCACGGCGGGGTGTTCTGCCCCAGCCCGCTGGCCGACATGAAGCTGTGGAACAGCCACCCCAAGGTCTACCTGGACGTGGCCACCACCGGCGAAGCCATGTGTCCCTACTGCGGCACGGTCTACAAGCTCGCCGCGGGCGAGCACGTGGCGCACGGCCACTGAACACGCGGCAGGGCGGGCGGTGATGACCCGGCACCGCACAGGGAGGCGATTCGAATGATCCTGGTCACCGGCGGCGCCGGCTTCATCGGCAGCAACTTCGTCCTGGACTGGCTCGCACACCGCGACGAGCCGGTGCTCAACCTCGACAAGCTCACCTACGCTGGCAACCGGCGCAACCTCGCCAGCCTCGATGGCGATGCGCGCCACGTATTCGTGCGCGGCGACATCGGCGATGCGGCCCTGGTGGCGCGCCTGCTGGCCGAGCACCGGCCGCGCGCGGTCATCAACTTCGCGGCCGAAAGCCACGTGGACCGCTCCATCCACGGCGCCGAGGACTTCGTCCAGACCAACGTGGTGGGCACCTTCCGGCTGCTCGAGGCCGTGCGCGCGCACTGGCTCGCGCGGCCCGAGGCCGAGCGCGCGGCCTTCCGCTTCCTGCACGTGAGCACCGACGAGGTCTACGGCAGCCTGGCGCCCGACGCCCCCGCCTTCACCGAGCGCCACCCCTACGAACCCAACAGCCCCTACAGCGCCAGCAAGGCCGCCAGCGACCACCTGGTGCGCGCCTGGCACCACACGCACGGCCTGCCGGTGCTCACCACCAACTGCAGCAACAACTACGGCCCGTTCCATTTCCCCGAGAAGCTGATCCCGCTGATGATCGTCAATGCCCTGGCGGGCAAGCCGCTGCCTGTGTACGGCGACGGCCTGCAGGTGCGCGACTGGCTCTACGTCGGCGACCACTGCAGCGCCATCCACCGCGTGCTCGAGGCCGGCCGCGTGGGTGAGACCTACAACGTGGGCGGCTGGAACGAGCAGACCAACATCGCCATCGTGAAGACCATCTGCGCCCTGCTCGACCAGCTGCGTCCGCGCGCGGACGGGCAGTCCTACGCCACGCAGATCACCCACGTGAAAGACCGCCCCGGCCACGACCGGCGCTACGCCATCGACGCTCGCAAGATCGAATCCGAACTGGGCTGGCGCCCGGCCGAGACCTTCGACAGCGGCATCCGCAAGACCGTGCGCTGGTTCCTGGACCACCCCGAATGGGTGGCCGAGGTGCAGAGCGGCGCCTACCGCGACTGGGTGCAGGCGCAGTACCAGGGGGCCGCGTGAGGATCCTGCTGCTGGGCGCCAATGGCCAGGTGGGCTGGGAGCTGCGCCGCAGCCTCGCCCCGCTGGGCGAGGTGTTCGCCTTCGACCGCGATCCGAGCGACGCGGGTGCGGTGGACCTGGCCCGGCCCGACAGCCTGGGCGCCCTGATCGAGCGCGTGGCGCCCGACGCGATCGTGAACGCGGCCGCCCACACGGCGGTGGACAAGGCCGAGGCCGAGCCCGCGCTGGCGCACACCATCAACGCCGAAGCCCCCGCCGCCCTGGCGCGCGCCGCCGCCGCGCGCGGCGCCTTGCTGCTGCACTACTCCACCGACTACGTCTTCGACGGCAGCGGCGACGCGCCGCGCGACGAGGGCGCCGCCACCGCGCCGCTGAGCGTCTACGGTCGCACCAAGCTCGCCGGCGAGGACGCCGTGCGCGCCAGCGGCGCACGCCACCTGATCCTGCGCACCAGCTGGGTCTACGCGGCGCGCGGCGCCAACTTCCCGCGCACCATGCTGCGGCTGGCGCAGGAGCGCGAGCACCTGCGCGTGGTGGCCGACCAGGTGGGCGCACCCACCGGCGCCGAACTGCTGGCCGACGTGAGCGCGCACGCCCTGCGCTCGCTGGCCGCGAAGCCCGCGCTGGCTGGCACCTACCACGTGGCCGCGGCCGGCGAGACGAGCTGGCACGGGCTGGCGCGATACGCCATCGAACAAGGCCGCGCGCTGCGGCCCGAGCTGCCCTGGAAGGTCCGCGACATCGAGGCCATCGCCACCGTCGACTACCCGACGCCCGCCCAACGCCCGCTCAACTCGCGCCTGGACACGCGCCGCCTGCGCGAGGCCTTCGGGCTGGGCCTGCCCGCCTGGGAGGCTGGCGTGCGGCGTATGCTCGTGGAGTACCTGGGGACGGCATGAACTACACGCGACGCAAGGGCATCATCCTCGCCGGCGGCTCGGGCACGCGCCTGCACCCGGCCACGCTGGCCATCAGCAAGCAGCTGCTGCCGGTGTACGACAAGCCCATGGTCTATTACCCGCTGAGCACGCTCATGCTCGCGGGCATCCGCGAGGTGCTGATCATCAGCACGCCGCAGGACACGCCGCGCTTCCAGCAGCTGCTGGGCGATGGCAGCGCCTGGGGCATGAACCTGCAGTACGCGGTGCAACCCAGCCCCGACGGCCTGGCCCAGGCCTTCATCATCGGCGCCGACTTCGTGGGTGACGGCCCCAGCGCGCTGGTGCTGGGCGACAACATCTACTACGGACACGACCTGGCGAACCTGCTGCGCGGCGCGGACGCCCAGGCCAGCGGCGCCACCGTGTTCGCGTACCACGTGACCGACCCCGAGCGCTACGGCGTGGTGGCCTTCGACGAACAAGGCAAGGCGCTGAGCATTGAAGAGAAGCCCGCCACACCCAAGAGCAGCTACGCCGTCACCGGGCTGTACTTCTACGACGCCCAGGTGGTCGACATCGCGCGCACGGTCAAACCCAGCGCGCGCGGCGAACTGGAGATCACCGCCGTGAACCAGGCCTACCTGGAGCGCGGCCAACTCAACGTGCGGATCCTGCAGCGCGGCTACGCCTGGCTGGACACCGGCACGCACGACAGCCTGCTCGACGCGGGGCAGTTCATCGCGACGCTGGAGCACCGGCAGGGATTGAAGATCGCCTGCCCGGAAGAAATTGCCTGGCGCCACGGGTGGATCGACGCGGCGCAGGTGCGGCGGCTGGCAGAACCGTTGAGCAAGAACGGCTATGGGCAGTACCTGATGCGGTTGCTGGAGGATCGCGTGTACGGAGGTTCGCCGGCATGAGCGCCTCGCTCAAGGTCACCCCCACCGCCATCCCCGGCGTGCTCATTCTGGAGCCCCGGGTGTTCGGCGATTCGCGCGGCTTTTTTCTGGAGAGCTTCAACCAGGAGGCCTTCAACGAGGCCACGGGCCTGGACGTGCGCTTCGTTCAGGACAACCATTCGCGCTCGGCCCAGGGCGTGCTGCGCGGCCTGCACTACCAGGTGGCCCCGCATGCGCAAGGCAAGCTGGTGCGCGTGGTGCGCGGCAGCGTATTCGATGTGGCGGTGGATATCCGGCGGGAATCGCCCACCTATGGCCAGTGGCTGGGACTCGAGCTCAGCGAAGACAATCACCGGCAGCTGTGGATACCACCGGGGCTCGCACACGGCTTTCTCGTGACCAGCGAGAGCGCGGACTTCCTCTACAAGACAAGCGACTACTACACGCCCGAGGCGGAGCGCAGCATCCGGTGGGATGACGCCTCCCTTGGCATTGACTGGCCGCTGAACGGCCCCCCCACTCTGTCGGCCAAGGACCAGGCCGCGCCAGGCCTGCCCCCCCGTTGACCTTTCGCCATCCCATGAACTTCGACAACAAGACCCTTGCGATCATCGGCCTCGGCTATGTGGGCCTGCCCCTGGCGGTGGAGTTCGGCAAGCGCCGCCCCGTCATCGGATTCGACATCCAGCCCGCGCGGATCCTCGAGCTGCAAGGCGGCAACGACCACACCCTGGAATGCAGCCCGGCCGAACTGGCCGAGGCCCACCAGCTGCGTTACAGCGCCGACATGGCCGACCTGCGCCAGGCGCAGATTTTCATCGTCACGGTACCGACGCCAGTGGACGGCGCCAACCGGCCCGACATGACGCCGCTGGTGAAAGCCAGCGAAACCGTGGGCAAGGCGTTGAAGGCCGGCGACGTGGTGATCTATGAATCCACCGTCTACCCCGGTGCCACCGAAGAAGTCTGTGTGCCCGTGCTGGAGCGCGTGAGCGGACTTCGGTTCAACCGGGACTTCTTCTGCGGCTACAGCCCCGAACGCATCAATCCGGGCGACAAGGAGCATCGCCTGCCCACGATCAAGAAGGTCACCAGTGGCAGCACCCCCGAGGTGGCGGAGGCCGTGGACGCGCTGTACCGGGAGATCGTGACCGCCGGCACGCACAAGGCCAGCAGCATCAAGGTGGCCGAAGCCGCGAAAGTGATCGAGAACACGCAGCGCGACCTCAATATCGCCCTCATGAACGAACTGAGCCTGATCTTTCATCGGCTGGGCATCGACACGCTGGAAGTGCTGCAGGCCGCGGGCACCAAATGGAACTTCCTGCCTTTTCGCCCTGGCCTGGTCGGCGGCCACTGCATCGGCGTGGACCCGTACTACCTCACGCACAAGGCCCAGGAAGTGGGCTACCACCCCGAAGTCATTCTCGCGGGCCGCCGCATCAACGACAGCATGGCCTCGCACGTGGCCGACGAAACGGTGAAGCTGATGCTGCGCAAGGGCAAGCCGGTGCTGGGGAGCCGTGTGCTGGTGCTGGGCCTGACCTTCAAGGAAAACTGCCCCGACGTGCGCAACACCAAGGTGGTCGACATCGTGAAGGCGCTGCGTGGCTACAACACGGAGGTCGATGTCTACGACCCTTGGATCGACGTCGAGGAAGCGCGGCACGAGTATGGACTGGACTGCCTGCGCGAATCCCCGTTGCAGGGGCGGTACGCGGCCGTCGTGCTGGCGGTGGGCCACCGGGAGTTTGTCTCGCTCGGCGAGAGCGGCATCAAGGCCCTGGGCGAGCCGGGCGCCGTGCTGTACGACGTGAAGGGCATTCTGCCGCTGGGTGCGGCGGACGGTCGACTGTGAACGGGGCCATGCCATGAACGCCTATCAAGATCTTTTGCAGCGCCTGCCGCGCGAACCGCGCACCTGGTTGATCACGGGTGTCGCGGGCTTCATCGGCAGCAACCTGCTCGAAACCCTGCTCAAACTCGACCAGCGCGTCGTCGGCCTGGACAACTTCGCCACCGGTCATCGGCACAACCTGGCCGAGGTCCAGTCCCTCGTGCAACCTGAGCAGTGGGCGCGCTTCCGACTTGTTGAAGGCGACATCCGCGAGCTCGACGATTGCCGCCGGGCCATGCGCTGGGACGACACCCAGGGCGTCGATCATGTGCTGCACCAGGCCGCGCTGGGCAGTGTGCCGCGCAGCATCGCCGACCCGATGGCGACGAATGCGGCCAACGTGACGGGCTTCCTGAACATGCTCGTGGCTGCGCGCGACGCGAATGTCAAAAGCTTCACCTATGCGGCCAGCAGCAGCACCTACGGCGATCATCCCGGCCTGCCCAAGGTCGAGGACAAGATCGGCAAGCCGCTGAGCCCCTACGCCGTCACCAAGTACGTCAATGAGCTGTACGCCGACGTCTTCGCGCGCAACTACGGCTTCCAGACCATTGGTCTGCGGTACTTCAATGTGTTCGGTCCGCGCCAGGATCCCAACGGGGCCTATGCCGCGGTGATCCCGAAGTGGACGGCCTCGCTGCTGAAGGGGGAGCCGGTTTTCATCAACGGCGACGGCGAAACCAGCCGTGACTTCTGTTTCATCGCCAATGCGGTGCAGGCCAACCTGCTCGCGGCGACCACGGACAACGCAGAAGCGCTGAATCAGGTCTACAACGTGGCGGTGGGCGAACGCACAACGCTCAATGACCTGTTCCGGCTCATTCGCGACGGACTGGCCAAGCACAGGCCCGATCTGGCCGAAGCGCAAGCGACCCATCGCGACTTCCGCGCTGGCGATGTGCGCCACAGCCTGGCCAATGTGGACAAGGCTGGCGCGCTGCTGGGCTATGTGCCCAGCCACACCCTGGCGCAAGGGCTGGAGGTCGCCCTGCCGTGGTACCGCAAGGACGCCTCATGAACGACAAGCCCATTTACGTCACGCGCCCCCACCTGCCGCCGCTGGAAGAGTTCATCCCGTACCTTGAGCAGATCTGGTCCAACCAAATCCTCACCAACGGCGGCCCGTTCCATCAGCAGCTCGAGGCGGCGCTGTGCGAGTACCTGGGCGTCAAACACATTTCGCTGTTCACCAACGCCACCATCGGGCTGGTGACGGCGCTGCAGGCCCTGCGTGTCAGCGGCGAAGTGATTACCACACCCTACTCGTTCGTCGCCACTTCGCATGCCTTGGCCTGGAACGGATTGACGCCTGTATTCGTGGACATCGACCCCGAATCGATGAATATCGACCCCGCGCGCATTGAAGCGGCGATCACCCCCCGCACCACGGCCATCCTGCCGGTGCATTGCTACGGCCGCCCCTGCGACGTTGACGCCATCGAGCGCATCGCTGAGCACTTCAATCTCAAGGTGATCTATGACGCCGCACACGCTTTCGGCGTGCAAAGCCGCGAGGGCCACAGCGTGCTGCAACATGGTGACCTGTCGGTATTGAGCTTCCATGCGACCAAGGTGTTCAACACCTTTGAGGGTGGGGCGATCGTGAGCCCCGACCTGAAGACCAAACAGCACATCGACCGACTGAAGAACTTCGGCTACGTCGACGAACTCACCGTGGCGGCGCCCGGCATCAACGGCAAGATGTCCGAAGTCAACGCGGCATTTGGTTTGCTGCAGTTGCGGCACCTGAACGAAGCGTTGCTGCAGCGCGCGGCACTTAGCCAAAGATACTGCGAGCGGCTCGCCGATGTAAGCGGCATTCGGATCGTCGATACCGCCAAGGCGGCCAAACCGAACCACGCCTATTTCCCTATATTGGTGGAGAAGGAATACCCACTGGAGCGCGACGAGTTGTATGCGCAACTCAAGGCCGCGGGCATCCATGCTCGTCGCTATTTCTACCCCCTGATCACCGACTTCCCGATGTACCGCGGCCTGCCGTCGGCAAATTCGGACAACTTGCCGGTCGCCAATCGCCTGGCGAGACAGGTCATTTGCTTGCCTCTCTATCCAACTCTGCAACCATCGGAAGTCGACCGCGTCGCCGATCTCATCCGCCAGAAAGGTTTGCTCCGGTGAAGAAGCTGGCGGTAATGCAACCGTACTGCTTTCCATACCTTGGGTATTTTCAGCTCGCGTGTGCCGCTGATGAGTTTGTCTTTCTCGACGACGTGAATTTCATCAAGGGCGGCTACATCAATCGGAACAACATCCTGGCTGACGGACAGGCGCACCGGTTTGCCCTGCCCGTGCATGACATCAGCTCGTTCCGATCGATCCGGGATCATCGCTACCTCGATACACCGCGGAAGTTCATGGACCTCCTGCGACACGCGTACCGCAGGGCACCCTTCTTCGACGAAGTCCAAGCCTTGGTATCCCGGGTGCTGGCGAGCCCTGACCGTTCCGTGGCAACGATCAACAGTCTGTCCGTTATGGCCACATTGGACTATGTTGGAGTCCAGCGACGATTCGTGGCCAGTTCGGACATCGACCCCGATCCAAGGGTGGGCGGTGAACAGCGCGTGATCCGATTGTGCGAACATAGACAAGCTTCGATCTATGTCAATGCAGCTGGGGGGCGAGAGCTCTACGATCCGGCACATTTCGAAACCAAGGGAATCGTTCTAGGGTTCATTCAGCCCCGCTTCCCCCAGTATCGGCAAAGTGTTTCGGGCTTTGTCCCCGGGCTCTCCATCATTGACGTGCTGATGTGGAATGCCCCGGAGCAGGTCGCAGACATGCTGAAGGACTATTCGATCGACTACCCGACTCCTGAACGGAGGCCATGAGTATGCATACCGAAATCCATCTAGATCAAGCCGAGCTGTCCGAAGTGGCAGCGGCGATTCTTGCGCTCGAGCACAGTGACAATGCCCTGGTAATTCGAACCGGCAAGCGACAGCAACTTGCACGCAGCGACTGGTCGCAACTGCTTCAGGAGCAATGCCATCTAACGCTCGATGCACGGCAGTATTCTTACGATGAAAATCTTGTGCTGGAGCCCTGGTGGGAAATTTCCAACCAGCCTGACAAGGCCAACAGTTACGCCTACAGCACAACGCCTCAGCCTTTTCATAACGACAATGCCTGGTTCGCGGACCCGGCCGAGATCAACTTCTTCGTGATGGAGAAGCAGGCCGTGTCGGGCGGCGAGCAACTCATCTACCCCGTCTCGCGCCTGATCAACGACCTTCAGGCGCTGGATGCCTCCCTGTTTGAGGATCTCACGACCATCCCCGTGACCATCCGCAAAGGCGGCGATGACTTCCAGAACCTCACGCCCATCATTACGCTGGAGGATGGCGGTCGCGTGTATTGGAACTACTACCGTACCGTGAAGACCGATCCCCATGTGAATGACATGTGCGAGCGCTTCTTCGCCTTTCTCAAGCAACGGGAAGGCTCGTCATCCACCTACTCCGTGCGATGCGAGACGGGCGACAGCCTGGCGTTCAATGATCAACGCCTGCTGCACGCCCGCACCGCTTTTGTCGCCCACCAACCGCGCGACCGCGTCCTTTACCAGTCCATGTGGCGCCTGCCACGCCGCAATCCCTGAACGCCCAACCTCGTCCGAACATGAGCACCGTCATCGACCCCAAGAAGTCCCTGATCCAACAGATCGAGGCAGTGGCCAACACCATTCCCGGCTGGACCCCCGTCGACCAGCTTTTCGCGCTGTATTCCTTGTCCGTCGCGTCCGCCTCCATCGGGGGCGACATCGTCGAAATCGGCAGTTGGTGCGGCCGCTCGGCGGCCATCCTGGCCCTCGCCGCGCGCGCCACGCCTGGCACGCGCGTGGTCGCGATCGATCTGTTTCCGGCGAAAGAGGATTGGTCTGAAAACGCCGACGGGAGCTACTCGTTCAAGGTGAAGCTCCCGCAAGTCGGTGAAATCGGCGGCTACCAGGAGCAGACCGTCTGGAAAGAGCCCTTCGAGCGCGACATCGCACCGATCTACGCCAAGTACAACTCCGTGTACGACGTGTTCACCGAGTCGATGCAGAAGCACGGCCTGAGCGACCTCGTCACGGCCCACCGTGGCGATGCTGCCGTGATATCGAGCCTGCCTGGCTTGAAAGCGCGGCTCGCGTTCATTGATGGCGACCACAGCTATGACGCCGTCTGCCGCGACATCGCCCAAGTGGAGCGGGCGCTGCTGCCTGGTGGCTGGATTTGTTTTGACGACGCGTTCTCGCACTACGATGGCGTCAACCGCGCGATCGAGGACAAGGTCATCGGCAGCGGCCGCTATGAGCTTTGCCAGCAGATGACCCGCAAGCTGTTCGTTGCTCGGCGCCGTGGCTGACACAGCCAGTCAGCGACAGGACCACACGCAGCGCCGACTGACCATCTGTTTCGTCGGCAATACGAACAACTATCCTTTTCTCGTGGCCTCGGCCATGCGTGGCATGGGCCATGACGTCACGGTGCTGCTGGACCGAACGGAACAGTTGCACCGCCCTCATGGGCGCTACGAAGGCTTCGATCTGGTCACGGCGCCGTGGGTCCGGGATATCAGCCAAGAGGTCACCGCCGATGGCTGGACGCTGAACCACTCGGAGGAGCTTCGCCCGCAACGGCTGAAGCAGTACGACCTGCTCGTTCTCAATGGGTTTGGCCTGGCCTTGGCGGGCGGACGAGGCACACCCTCCTTTGCCATGCTCACGGGCTCGGACTTAACGCAGCTGGCCAACTGGTCGTCGGTCGGGCTGCTATGGAAGAACCTCCACTCGCTGGGGCTGCTCCGACGCGTGCTGGCGTGCCTGCTGCATGCACGGACCGTGCGCCGCCAGCGACGCGCGATCCGTCGCTCGTTCGGTGTCAGCTATTTCGTGCGCGGCGTCGTCCCTGAAGCCGATCGCTTGCTGGACGGTCTGGGAGTCGGCTCGCGGCAGCGGACGTCCTTCATGCTGTCGGATGTCGATCACATCGTGCCCCAGCCACTCTCAGCCGTACAGCGCCCTCCGTCGACCCTGCGTGTGTTCAATGTGGCACGGCTCAATTGGCGGCAGCCGAAGCCCGCGCACATGTCTGAACTGGACATGAAAGGGACCGACGTCTTGCTGTCCGGCTTTGCTGCCTTCCTGCAACGCACGAGCGCCGACGCGCAATTGGTGCTGGTCCGCAAGGGCATCGACATCGAAGCCACCGAGCGCGAAGTTGAACGCCTGGGCATTGCAAAGAACGTCATCTGGCTCGCGGAGATGTCTCAGGCCGAGGTATTCGAACAGTACGCCATGGCCGATGTGGTGACCGAGCAGCTTTCAACCAGCTATGTGGGCATGGGAGGGTTGGACGCCATGGCCGCTGGACGGCCAGTCATCGCCAATACACGACCCGACGCCCGAGGAGAAGGCCTGCTGCGTGAAGACGCGCCGGTGTTGCACGCCGAAACCTCCGACGACGTGTGCCGCCATCTGCAACGGCTGGCGGGCGCACGCCAGCAGATAAGCAGCTTGGGCGAACAATCCCGGCGGTACGTGGAAGAGTGGCATTCGCCCGCCGCGGCAGCACGCCGCATCCTGTCCATGCATGCGGCGACATGCCGCGGTTTTGCGGAGACCCTGTGAACGTACTGCGGACCTATTGGCCGTTCATGCGGCCCTGGCGCCACCGGGTGTCGGCCGCCATCGGCCTGGGCGGCGTCGCGGCCTTGCTGGAAGGTGTGGCACTGGCGGCCCTGCTGCCCGTCCTCTCCGCCGATGCGCAACGCTCACCAGGCGCGCGCGCACCCTGGTTGCCCGATGGGCTGCCCTTGCCCGGCACCGAGGGTTTCGTGGCACTGGCGCTCACGGCATTTGTTGTTCTCGCGGCGCTGTCCGCCTGGGTTCGTTATGCCACCGACGCGCTGACCTTGCACATCAAGACAGACATCGAAAAGAAGGCCCGCCGCGACATGACGGATGCGCTGTTGAACATGTCGTGGACTCAGTTCATGCACCTCAACCAAGGAGACATCGCCAAAGCGCTCGTGGTGGAGGGTCTGCAGATTGGCGCCGGTGTGCAGCAAGTGATTGGTGGGCTGGCCGCGGGCCTGGCGGCGCTGTGCTACTTCGCCGTTGCCATGTTCGTCTCACTGCCGGTCGCCAGCATGGCCGCAGCCTTTGCGGCCATTTCCTTCGGAATCCACCGCATCGCCTCCAGCCGCACCCGCGAGTCGGCCAGCAGCCTGTCGCGCTTGTCGAGCGAGATTGGAGATGCTTCGGCGGCCATCTTCGGCAACCTCAAGTACTTTCGATCCACCGGATTCGAAGACGTCGCGCGCGCGCGCGCTCGCGACGTCTTCGATCGCTTCGCCCAGGCCTACTACGACGCCAACATTCAACCCCCCCGATCGCGCGCAATGATCGAGGGCTTGGGGGCTGCCTTCATCGCCCTCTTTCTGGCCGCGCAGTTGTTCGCCTTCAGGGGCAGCGCTATCGAAGCACTGGTCGCGCTGGCCATCTTCTATCGCATGGCGCCACGGTTGATGACGCTGCAGGGCAGCCTCCTGCAGGCCTTGAGCGTGGTGTCCTGGCTGCAGACCTACGAGTCTCGGCTGACGCTCGCTCTGGCCCATGCGGATCCGCCCCTGGCCCAAGGCCAGGAGGTGAGCCTGAACCGGGGGCTGCAGCTCCAGGGCGTCACGTTCGCCTACCCTGGCGCGCCACCGGCCGTGCGCGACATCGACATCGACATCCCCCGCGGGGCCCATATCGCGCTGATCGGTGCATCGGGCAGTGGAAAGTCCACGCTGGTGGACCTGATCACAGGCTTGCTCTCCCCATCCCGGGGGCGGGTGGTGATCGATGGTGTTGACCTGTCCCTCTGCGACCGTCCCTCGTGGCGCCGGCGCATCGGCATCGTCATGCAGGATGCGATGCTGCTCAATGACACCGTCGCCCGCAATGTGGCATTCGGTGAGGACGTGGTGGATGAAGCGCGCGTGGTGGACTGCCTCAAGCTCGCCAACGCCTGGGAATTTGTCGAGGGCTTCGCCCAAGGCATCCACGAACCAATCGCCGAACGGGGCGCCCGCCTGTCCGGTGGCCAGCGGCAGCGCCTGGCCATCGCCCGGGCGCTGTACCATCAGCCGTCGCTGCTGATTCTCGATGAAGCTACCAGCGCGCTGGATTCCGGTTCGGAGCGCGAATTCCAATCGGCCATTGAGTCCCTTGATGGCAAGCTGACCATTCTGTCCATCGCACACCGTCTGCATACGGTGCGCCAGGCAAAGTGCATCCATGTGTTGCGGGACGGGCAGATCGTCGAATCGGGCAACTGGGACCTGCTGCTCGCCCAACAGGGCGAATTCCATCGGCTCCTTGGCCTGCAACAACACGCCTCCACGACCTGAAGGTCAACCCGCGATCCGCCTCTGACTCAAACCATGCCAGACACGCAACACGCCGCCGAAGTCGATGCCGGCAACCGCTTCCGTTTTGGAGAGAACTGGGCACGGTTCCTTAGAACGCTGAATGAAGCCCGCATCGCCGTTGCAGAACAATCCCTCAAGTCGATGCTGGGCCGCGACACGCTCGCCGGACTGCGCTTCATTGACGTCGGCAGCGGCAGCGGCCTCTTCTCGCTGGCTGCGCGGCGGCTTGGCGCTCAAGTGCACTCATTTGACTTCGACCCACAATCGGTGCAATGCGCAATGGAGTTGCGCTCACGCTATTTCCCGGATGATGCGCAGTGGACGATCCAGGAAGGATCTGTGCTGGATGCGGACTTCATCGATGGATTGGGCCAGCACGACATCGTGTACTCATGGGGCGTGCTGCACCACACAGGCGAAATGTGGAAGGCGTTGGAACTGGTCACTCGACTGATCCGAAACGGTGGTCAGCTGTTCATTGCCATTTACAACGACCAGGGGCACATCTCGCGCCGCTGGACCAGCATCAAGAAGCTTTATTGCTCCGGGCCACTGGGACGACTGCTGGTGAAAGCGGTCTGCATTCCCTATTTTGTGCTTCCGCCCCTTTTGCTCGATCTGGTCAAGCTGCGCGATCCCACGCGCATTTACCGTGAGTACTATCGTGAGCGCGGCATGTCCCGCGTACATGACTGGTACGACTGGCTGGGTGGCTATCCGTTCGAGGTGGCCAAGCCTGAGGAAATTTTCGACTTCTACACAGCCAGAGGGTTTCGCATGGAGCGCATGACGACCTGCGGCGGTGGCCTTGGCTGCAACCAGTTCGTCTTTCGTCGGTCTCTCGACTGAACAATGAAGATCATCTATGTCATTGGCTCGCTGGAAGTCGGTGGGGCCGAGCAGCACTTGGTGCGCGTGGCTCGCGCGATCAGGGCACGAGGATACGAGCCAGAGGTGTTTGTCCTGAGTCCAGGTGGTCCCCTCACGTCGGCGTTGATTGAGGGTGGCGTTCCGGTGCATGGCATGCGCGTGCCAGACTGGCTGCGCCGGGTGCTGCGGCATGAACGGGCCGTCGCATGGACAGGTTTGGCGCTGTCTGCCACCGCGTTGTGGTGGCTGTATTGGAGGCGCAGGGCCGATGCAACGCATTTTTTCCTGCCCTCGGCGTATATCGTGGGAGGAATAACGGCCTTGCTGGCCCCTCGCATGCTGCGCGTCATGAGCCGCCGCAGCCTCAATCACTACCAAGCATCGCACCGCTTGTTCACCAGGATCGAATACCGCCTGCACCCCCACATGGACCTGGTATGCGGCAATTCGCGGGCGGTGGTGCGGCAGTTGCGCGAAGAAGGCGTGCCCTCCTCGCGCCTACGCCTGATCTACAACGGTATCGACACGCAGCAGTATCGGCCCCAGCGCAGCCGCGGCGAGGTCCGACGGGAGCTGGGCATCGCAGACACGGCGCTGGTGTTCGTGACGGTGGCCAACCTCATTCCTTACAAGGGCCATGCCGACCTGATTCGCGCCCTGGCGAGCATCGCCGATCGGCTCCCACAGCCATGGGTGTGTCTGTGCGTGGGTCGCGACGATGGCATCGGCCCTGCGCTGCAGGCACAAGCCGACGAGGCAGAAATCGGCAGCAAGCTGCGCTTCCTGGGCGCCAGGCACGACGTACCCGATTTGCTGGACGCGGCCGACATCGGATTGCTGTGCTCGCACCAGGAGGGATTTTCGAATGCGGTCATCGAGGGCATGGCCTGCGGACTTCCCATGGTCGTCACCGACGTCGGCGGCAACGCGGAAGCCGTGATTCATGGCCATTCCGGTCTTGTGGTGCCGGCGCAGGACCCAGCTTCGCTGGCCCGCGCCCTGTTGGACCTGGCTTTGGATGCCGCGGCCCGCTCCCGCATGGGAGCGGCCGGCCGGGACCGTGTTCAGGAGCTTTTTTCAATGGACGCCTGCATCGACCATTACAGCAGGCTATACAGCGGCACTCTCGAGCCGGGAAGTGCCGAACCGAAGAACCCAGGAGAAACCAGTGAGTCACGCTGAAGAAATACAACGAGGCGACCGCTTCGAGTTCGGCGCCAATTGGGCGCGATTCCTCACGGTCTTGGACGACGAGCGCATCGCGCAAGCCAAGGCGTCTTTGAAAGCCATGCTGGGCGTGGAAACCCTGGAAGGCAGGTCTTTCCTGGATGTGGGATCGGGCAGCGGCCTGTTCTCGCTGGCGGCCCGTTCACTGGGCGCGCGGGTGCGATCCTTCGACTACGACCCCAATTCGGTTGCCTGCACGCGTGAGCTGCGCCGCCGTTATTTCAAGGACGATCCCGACTGGACCGTTGAGGAAGGGTCCGTTCTGGACCCGGCCTTCTTGTCCACCCAAGGCACGCATGACATTGTCTACAGCTGGGGCGTTCTGCATCACACGGGGCAGATGAACCAGGCGCTGGACAACGTGGCCCCGTTGGTGGCCCCGGGCGGGCAGCTGTTCATCGCCATCTACAACGACCAGGGGGGCACTTCGCGCCGCTGGACCGCGGTGAAGAAGCTCTACTGTTCCGGGTTGCCCGGTCGGGTGGTCGTGCGCCTGGTGTTCTACCCCTACTTCGCGGCCGGGCGCCTGCTCGCAGATATCCTGAAGCGGCGAAATCCGTTCACGAGCTATGCCGCCTACAAGAGCGCCCGCGGCATGTCCGTTGTGCACGACTGGGAAGATTGGCTGGGGGGCTACCCATTCGAGGTGGCCAAGCCAGAAGAGATCTTCGAACGCTTCCGCCGCCATGGCTTCACGCTCGAGAAGATGAAAACCTGCGCGGGCGGGCTGGGTTGCAACGAGTTCATCTTTTCGCGCAACCCCAAGCATTGAGCATGGGCCAACCAAGGGAATGAACGGACATGTGTGGAATCGCGGGTGAACTGAGAGCGGGTGGTCCCGGACCGGACGATCGCCACCTCCATGCCATGGGCCAGGCCATCGCCCACCGCGGCCCCGATGATGCGGACATCTGGCGCGACACGGACCAGGGCGTTGGTCTCGTTCACCGCCGCCTGTCCATCGTCGACCTCTCCCCCGCGGGCCGCCAGCCCATGTTGTCGGCCTCCGGCCGCTACGTGATCGTCTACAACGGCGAGATCTACAACCACCTGGATCTGCGGCGGCAGATCGAAAGCCAGGCCCGGGCGCCCGCCTGGCGGGGCCACTCCGACACCGAAACCCTCCTCGCCGCCATTGAGGCCTGGGGCGTGGAAGACGCGCTCAAACGCTGCATCGGCATGTTTGCCCTTGCGCTGTGGGACCGTGAACGCCACACCCTGACGCTGGCTCGCGACAGGCTCGGCGAAAAGCCCTTGTACTTTGGCTGGCAGGGCCAAGGCAGCGATGCCGTCTTCCTTTTCGGCTCCGAACTGAAGGCCCTGCGCGCCCATCCCGCGTTCCGCGCGCCCATCGACCGCGATGCGCTCGCGCTGTTCCTGCGCCACAACTACATCCCGGGTCCGCACTCCATTCATCAGGGCATCCAGAAACTGCCACCGGGCTGCCTGGCGACGGTGTCGCTGAGCCAGCGCGAACCCCGCATCACGGCCTATTGGTCCGCCATCCAGGCCGCGCTCGATGGCGCCACCCGCCAGCGCCTGGAGCTGTCGCCCGAGGAGGCGGTTGACGAGCTGGAGACCTTGCTCAAGTCCGCCGTGGCCCAGCAGATGGTGGCCGATGTCCCGCTGGGCGCCTTCCTGTCGGGCGGCATCGATTCGTCCACCATCGTGGCGCTCATGCAGGCGCAGTCGAGCCGCCCCGTCAAGACCTTCACCATCGGGTTCCATGAAGCGGGCTACAACGAGGCGGAACACGCCAAGGCGGTGGCGGCGCATCTGGGCACGGACCACACCGAGCTGTACGTGACCCCGCAGGAAGCCATGGCGGTGATTCCTCGCCTGCCCACGATGTACGACGAGCCTTTCGCCGATTCGTCGCAGATCCCGACCTTCCTGGTGTCGCAGCTCGCGCGCCGCCATGTGACGGTGTCGCTGTCGGGTGATGCGGGCGATGAACTGTTCAGTGGCTACACACGCTACACCGCCACCGCAGGCATGTGGAGCAAGCTCTCGCGTTTGCCGCTGCCTCTGCGGCGCACCGCCGCACGCTCCATCACCGCGCTGTCGCCGGATACCTGGAGCGCCATGGCAGGTTGGCTGCCGTCGCGGCGCCTGGGCCACCGTTTTGGCGACAAGCTGCACAAGGGTGCTGGCGTATTGGGCAGCGCCACGATCGATGGCCTGTACCACGGCCTGGTCTCGCACTGGCCCGACCCGGCGCGCTTGGTCCTGGGGGGGCAGGAGCCACCCACGCTGCTCACGGGCCTGCGACCCGATCTGCGGGGGCTGGATCCCGTGGAGCGAATGATGGCCCTCGACCTGGTCACCTACCTGCCCGATGACATTCTTGCCAAGGTGGACCGCGCCTCCATGGCCGTGAGCCTGGAGTCGCGCGTGCCCATGCTCGATCACCGCGTGGTGGAATTCGCCTGGCGGCTGCCCCAATCGCTCAAGCAGCGCAATGGCGTGGGCAAGTGGGCGTTGCGTCAGGTGCTGTACCGGCATGTGCCTCAGACGCTCATTGACCGCCCCAAGATGGGCTTCGGCGTGCCCATCGACATCTGGTTGCGGGGCCCGCTGCGCGACTGGGCCGAATCCCTGCTGGACGATGCCCGCCTGCGCCGTGAGGGTTACCTGAATCCTGCCCCGATCCGAGAAAAGTGGAACGAGCACCTCAATGGAAGCCGCAACTGGGCGTACCACCTGTGGGACGTGCTGATGTTCCAGTCCTGGCTCGAGACACAGAAGCCGTGACGCGCCCTCGGCTGCTGTTCGTCGTCAACGTCGACTGGTTTTTCCTGTCGCATCGCCTGCCCGTGGCGCTGGCGGCGCGCGACGCGGGCTTTGAGGTCCACGTGGCGACAGGGCTTAGTGGGCCTGCCGAAACGATCGAGTCGCACGGGTTCGTCCTGCACCCTCTGCACATAGATCGACGCGACACCGGCCTGCGAAACGCCTGGGTGCTCTGGCTCGACTTGGTCAGGATCTTTCGCCGGGTGCAACCGGATGTCGTGCACCTGGTGACCATCAAACCGGTGCTGTTGGGCGGTCTCGCCGCGCGGGTGACGCGTGTGCCGCGGGTCATCGCCGCGATCTCCGGCCTGGGCTTCATCTTCACGGCGCGCGGGCCGCTGGCCAAGATTCGCAGCGCCCTGGTGTCCAGGCTGTACCGGCTGGCGCTGGCGCGCCCGGGCGTGCGCGTGATCTTCCAGAACGGGGACGATCAGGCGCTGCTGCAGCGCCACGCGGGCATCCGCGACGAGCAGGTGGTTCGCATCCGTGGATCGGGCGTGGACGTGGCGGCCTGGCCGGTGCAGGCGCTGCCCGCGGGCGCACCCGTCGTGTTGATGGCGGCCCGACTGCTGGTCGACAAGGGCGTGCACGAGTTCGTTGAGGCCGCTCGGCTGTTGCGTGGACACCGGGGCGCTCGCTTCGTGTTGGCGGGCGATCTCGACCCCGGCAACCCCACAAGCCTTGCCCGGCAAGATCTGACGCAATGGGTCGACAACGGCTTGATCGAGTGGTGGGGCCACCGCGAGGACATGCCAGACGTGCTGGCTTCGGCCCATGTGGTGGTGCTGCCCTCGTATCGCGAGGGCCTGCCCAAGGTGCTCATCGAAGCCGCGGCCTCCGGCAGGGCTGTCGTCACCACCGACGTGCCCGGCTGTCGCGACGCGATCGACGCTGGCACCACAGGGCTGCTGGTGCCAGCACGCGATGGCCCTGCATTGGCACAGGCCATCCGCAGCCTGTTGGACGATCCGGCACGCTGTGCTTCGATGGGCCAAGCCGGGCGGCGTCTCGCCGAAGCAGCCTTCGACGTTTCCCGCGTGGTCGACAGCCATTTGGCGCTCTACCGCGAGGCGGTGGGATCGACATGAAGCTCCTCGTCACAGGCGTGAACGGCTGGATCGGCGCCGCTCTGGCGCACCACTTCCGCGGCCAGGGCCACGATGTGCGAGGAACCACCCGCCAGGGTGGCGGGCCCGGCATCCTGGCGTCGGGCGACATCGATGAACGCACCGATTGGCAAGAAGCCCTTCGCGATCGCGAGGTGGTGGTCCACACCGCCGCGCGCGTCCACGTGATGCACGAGCGCTCGTCAGACCCTCTGCGTGCCTTTCGACAAGTCAACACCGAAGGCACGCTCAGGCTGGCCCGCCAGTCCGCCGCCGCCGGCGTGCGGCGATTGGTATTTCTGAGCAGCGTCAAAGTCAACGGCGAGTACACCGCCCCGGGTCGGCCGTTTCGCCATGACGACGAACCCGCGCCGCTCGACCCTTATGGACGGTCGAAGCAGGAAGCAGAAGAGGGCCTGCGCCACATCGAAGCAGAGACAGGCCTCCAGGTGGTGGTCATCCGGCCCCCGCTGGTCTATGGCCCAGGCGTGAAGGCCAACTTCGCCGCCCTGGGACGATGGGTTGGACGCGGCCTGCCGCTGCCGTTCGGACGCCTCGCCGACAACCGGCGCAGCCTGGTGTCCTTGCGCAATCTGGTGAGTTTGGTAAGCACCTGTATCGACCACCCGAAGGCCGCTGGCGAGACGTTCCTGGTCAGCGACCACCACGACTTGTCCACGCGCGAGTTGGTCGAGTTGCTGGCCGCGGCCCTGCACCGTTCCCCCTGGTTGATCGATGTCCCGCCGTGGTGGCTGCAAGCCGTTGGGCGCGCCACCGGCCGCCAAGCCGCCATCGACCGACTGACAGGCAGTTTGCAAGTCGATATCGAACATACGCTCACAACCCTCGGGTGGTCCCCGGCACAGACTGTGCCGCAAGCACTGTCTGAGTGGGCCGGCCCGTTGACGTGATCGTTGAGGGCGTTCCGGCCCTGTGTCCGGAATGCCCATAGACCCGATCCCCCTCATCCTCTGGGCCATGGCCGCGGCGACCTTAATGGTTCCGCTGCTGCGCATCGCTCCCGCCAATCAGCGCACGACCGTGTTCGCATGGACGCTGGTGGGCGCCGTGGCATACACCGCCAAACACCTGCTGATCATTGCACTGCCGCAGTGGACCGATGCTCCATCGGACGCCAGCGGCTACGTCGCTCATGCAGAAGCCCTATTCCTGCACTGGAGCGCGGTACCGGTCGATCCCGACGCGTATCGCCTGGCGGGCTATTCGCAAGACTGGGCCGCCGCCCATGGCCGCTTCTGGGCACCGCATGCGCAGATTCCCTACACCAGCGTGCTGGGCACCTCCGAGTGGCTCTACTCCGCCCTGCTCGCCCTGCACCTGCCGATCGGCCCGGCATGGCCGGCATGGGCCGCCGGCACCAACCTGTTGTTGGCCGCCATGCTGCCAGCCACCAGCTGGCTGCTCGCCATCGAACTCGGCGCTGACCGGATGGGTGCCGCAGCGGCCGCCGCACTGATGGCGATCGACCCCACAACCAGCGTCAATGCCTCCTGGCTACTGAAAGACGTCTTCACCGCGGCCGTTGCCGCGCTGGCCTTGCTGGCGGCCTGCCACCTCCTCAGGCGCGTCAGCCTGCAGGCCATGTGGATCTTGACCCTGACCCTCGCCGTGCTGGTGGCCACGCGCTTCGTGGGATTCCTCGCCATCGCATGCGCCCTGGCGGGCCTGTTCCTCATCGGCGTTGTCCAGCACGACAAACCGCGTTGGGCGCCGCTGGTCGCGGTCGGACTGTCGCTGGTGGCGGCGACCGGGATCGCCGCCTATCCATTGGCGCCCGACCCCGCGCAGGTCATTGACACCCTGCTCGGCCGATTCGATGCGGCAAATACCACCATGATGGCTGGCGCGGGCGAGCGGGCCTTCGACCCCAGCGTGGGCGACTGGTGGAGTCGCCTGAAAGACAACCCCTTGCTCGCCATGCTGCAGGCGGTGGCCCGCACGCTGTTCGCCCCCTACCCGTGGTCCATCCTTCAAAGCCCCCTGACGTGGGACAGCCACCTCGAGCTCTATCTCCCCGGCAGCCTTGTGTGGCTCCTGTGCTTGCCGCTCATCGGCATCGGCCTGGTTCACGCGGCACAGCGCCGGAGCTTGCGCGATCTGCTCTGCCTGGGCACCGTTTTCGCCCTGGCGATCGCCTACATCCTCATGATGGGCGAATGGAGCACTCGGCAACGCGCTTTCATGAATCCGCTGTTTTTCGCCTTTTTCGGTCTCGGACTGATGCAAGTGAAGCGCTGGCTATCGGTTCGTCGGCCCGACAGCAAGGCCAAGGTCGCGTACGGCTAGCCAACTAGAATCGCAGGCCCCACACGACCTGCGATGAAGCGCCTTTTCGACCTCGCTCTAGCGATCCCCGCGGCACTGCTGCTGCTGCTGCCTATCTCGACCATCGCGCTGGCCGTGCGCCTCACCTCCCCCGGCCCCGCGCTCTACTGGAGCGACCGCGTGGGCCGGCGCAACCGCCTCTTCCGCATGCCCAAGTTCCGCAGCATGCGCACCGACACCCCCGCGGTGGCCACCCATCTGCTCGACGACCCGGCGCGCTGGCTCACGCCCATCGGTCCTTTCCTGCGCAAGACCAGCCTGGACGAGCTGCCGCAACTCTGGAGCATCCTCAAGGGCGACATGAGCTTCGTCGGTCCGCGGCCGGCGCTGTTCAACCAGGACGACCTGATTGCCCTGCGCACTGAGGCCGGCGTGCACGAACTCGTTCCCGGGCTCACCGGGTGGGCGCAAATCAATGGCCGCGACGAGCTGCCCATTCCACAGAAGGTCGCCCTGGATATCGAGTATCTTCGGCGCCGGAGCTTGGCTTTCGATCTGCGCATCCTATGGCTCACGGCCGTGAAGGTGCTGCGGCGCGAGGGCGTGCAGCACTGACCTATTGGACATCCAGGGAGACAAGGTCGAATGAGCCAGCCGACGCCGCTCGTCATCGTTGGAGCCGGCGGCCACGGCCGCAGCGTGCTCGAGCTCGTGCGCCTGGACGGCCGCTACGAGGTCCAGGCCTTCCTCGATGACCAGCAGCCCGCCGGCACGGACGTGATGGGCGTGCCGGTCTGGGGACCGACGACCCTGCTCGATCAATTGCCCGTCCGCGGCGTTCCCTGGGTGCATGTGGCCATCGGCCACAACCGCACCCGCCAGACCCTTTGCGCGCGCGCACGCGCGGCCGGGATTGAACTGGCCACGCTGGTGCACCCCCGCGCCTTCGCCTCGCCCAGTGCCGTGCTGGGCGCCGGAACGGCACTCATGGCCTGCGCCGTGCTCGGCACCCAGGCCCGGCTGGGCGAAGGCGCCATCGTGAACGTCGGCGCCGTGGTCGACCACCACGCGCAGGTCGCGAATTTCGGCCACCTCGGCGCCAATGCCACCATGGCCGGCGGCAGCACCATCGGCGAGCGCGCCTGGCTGCAAGCCGGCGCCGCCCTCGGCTACGGCGTGCACCTGCCCGACGACGCCATCGTCGCCCCAGGCGAGGGGCGCTCATGAGCGAGCTTCAGAGCCGATCGCGCGAGCAGGCCGACGAGGGCCTGGCCGGCGCCTTGCTGCACATGCCGCGGCCGCTGAAGCGGGCGTTCGCCGTGGCCGTCGACGTGGCCCTGTGCGTGCTCGCCGTCTGGGTCGCCCTGTACCTGCGGCTGGAGGTCTGGCTGCGCCTGGAGATGCCATACCTCTGGGCCGTGATCGGCTCGGTGCCACTGGCCATCCCCCTCTTCGCCAGGTTCGGCCTGTACCGCGCCATCTTCCGCTACGCCGGCTGGAACGCCATGCTCAGCCTGGGCCAGGCCATGGCGCTCTATGGCCTGTTCTATGCCACGGTCTTCACCGCCATCGGCGTGCCGGGCGTGCCGCGCTCGGTGGGCGTGATCCAACCCCTGCTGCTGTTCATCTTCATCGGCCTCAGCCGCCTGTTCGTGCGCGTCTGGCTGGGCGGCCTGTACCGCAAGGTGCTGATGCGCAAGGGGCTGCCCGGCGTGCTGATCTACGGCGCCGGCACCGCCGGCCGCCAGCTGGCCGCCGCGCTGGCGCGCAGTCCCGAACACCGCCTGCTCGGCTTCATCGACGACGACCCGGCCCTGCAGGGCAACAGCCTGGACGGGCGCAATGTCTATCCGCCGGACAAGCTGCGCGAACTGGTGACCGCCATCGGCGCCACCGACGTGCTGCTGGCCCTGCCCTCGGCCTCGCAGAAGCGCCGGCGCGAGATCCTCGAATCGCTGCGCCCCCTGCCCCTGCACGTGCGCACCCTGCCCGGCATGTCCGACCTCGCCTCGGGCCGCGTCAACCTCAGCGACCTGCGCGAGCTCGACATCGAGGACCTGCTGGGTCGCGAACCCGTGACGCCCGACCCCGCCCTGCTGGACAAGCTGATCCGCGATCAGGTGGTTGCCGTCACGGGCGCAGGCGGCAGCATCGGCAGCGAGCTGTGCCGCCAGATCGCCTCGCTGCGGCCTCGCACCCTGCTGCTCATCGAGCAGAGCGAATACGCCCTGTACGCCATCCACCAGGAGCTCATGCAGCGGGTGGACACCGACGCCATGGAGGTCGTTCCGCTGCTGGCTTCCGTCCAGGACGAGGACCGCATGGGCCAGATCCTCAAGGCCTGGCAGCCGCACACGCTCTACCACGCCGCCGCCTACAAGCACGTGCCCCTGGTGGAGCACAACGCGGTGCAGGGCCTTCGCAACAACGTCTGGGGCACCTGGGTCACGGCCCAGGCCGCGCTGGAGGCCGGCGTGCGCCACATGGTGCTCATCAGCACCGACAAGGCGGTGCGCCCCACCAACATCATGGGCGCCAGCAAGCGCCTGGCCGAGCTGGTGCTGCAGGCCTTGGCCGAGCGGCACGCCGCCCGCACCGTGTTCAGCATGGTGCGCTTCGGCAATGTGCTGGGCTCCAGCGGCTCGGTGGTGCCGCTGTTTCGCGGGCAGATCGCCGCCGGCGGGCCCGTCACGGTCACGCACCCCGACATCACGCGCTTCTTCATGACCATCCCCGAGGCGGCGCAGCTCGTCATCCAGGCCGGCGCCATGGCCGAGGGCGGCGACGTCTTCGTGCTCGACATGGGCGAGCCGGTGCGCATCGTCGACCTCGCCCACCGCATGGTCGAACTCTCCGGCCTGCAGGTGAAGAACGAGCAGCAGCCCTGGGGCCAGATCGAAATCCAGATCACCGGCCTGCGGCCCGGCGAAAAGCTATACGAGGAGCTGCTGATCGGCGACAACCCGCTGCCCACGCAACACCCGCGCATCCTGCGCGCCCAGGAAGCGCTGCTCCCCCCCGACACGCTGCTGGGTCTGCTGGAGGCCCTGGACACCGCCATGCGGTCCAACGACGTCAACGCCATTCGCGCGTTGCTGCAGCAGGCGGTGCAGGGCTACCAGCCGGCGGGCGAGGTGGTGGATTGGCTGCACACCGACCCCGGCGAGTTGCCGGCAAAAGCGGTCCCTGCGTCGCTGACCCGCGTTTAGATCACATCGCACGCCGCCCTGGCCTGCTCTAAGAAGGCATTGATGCTCTCGAGTACCGTGCGCCGAAGCGCCACCGCTGTTGCGGGCTTGTCCCTGTTTGGGGTCGCCCTGTTTCTGGCGTCGCCTCAGGGTCTGCTGGCCCAGCTCCACCAACTGTCCCTGACCACGGCGTTCTGGGTCACGCTGTTGGCCATCAGCAATCTGGCGGTGGTGGCATTCCGGTTCTGGCGAGTTCTGCGGCATTGCAATATCCCCTTGTCGTGGGAAACCGCCTGGCGGGCCTGCCTGTCGGGCAATCTGGCCAGCCTGGCGTTCATTCCCCTGCTGGCCCAGGTGGCGGGCCGGCAAGCGATCCTCCACCGCATGGGTGTCAGCCCAGTCACCACGGCCAGCGTATCGGCGCTCGAACGCGTGCTCCTGGCGGGCACGTCGGCCATGGCGGCCTGTGCGGGGGCGGGGTACCTGATGGGCCAGGAAGCCCTTCAGCGCTTCGTTGCTCAACTGGCCTTGCCGCAACTCAGCCTGGTCGTGGGCGTTGCCGCCCTCGTCGTGTTCGGCTTCACCCGTTCGGCGTTCGAAAGCCGCCTGATCCGACGCTCACTGTCTCGGCGCGTGTTCAGCGCGAGCCTCGAGACACTGGGCATCACGGTGATTGGCCATGCGCTGATCGTGGCGGCCTTTGTCGTTGCGTTCTCCGCCGTGGGCGTCGACCTGTCGCCCATGCAGTTGCTGGCGGCTGCGGCCATCGTGAGTTTTGCGGCCAGCCTTCCACTGAGCGTGGGTGGTTGGGGCGTCCGCGAACTCGCCTCGGTCATGGTCCTCGGAGGGCTCGGGGTGGACGCGGCAACCGCGATGGCCGGCTCGGTCGCCGTGGGCCTGTGCTCAACCCTCGCGATCCTGCTGACGTCCACGGGCTTGCTCAAAAGGCCCCTTCGCTCTTCGCCATCCATCACCGCCAAACCCCTGCGCATGGACCGCCACGATCTGGAAAACACCGCCTCCTGGCTGTTGGGCATGACAACGGTCGCCTTGGTCTTCTTCCAGGTTCACCTCGATTTGGGCGGGCACGTGGTCAACGTCAACGTCGGCGACCCGTTTGCCATGCTCGCCCTCTCTGCCGTCGGTCTTTGGCTCGTCTCGCAGCGAACTTTGCCTTCCTGGACCCTCGCGGGATTCAACACGTGGCTCCTGTGCTTTTCGGCCGCTCTGCTGCTGGCCTTCGCCGTCGGCGCAGCCCGCATGGGCATCACGCCCTGGGCGCTGGGCAACAAGCTGACGGGGTGGCTGGTGCTGCTGGGCTACCTGAGCGCCGGCTACCTCTTGGCTCGTGACCATGGCCGCGTCGGCGTGCTGAGGATGATCGAGGTCGCGCTGGTGGTGATCTGTACCATCGTCTGGGCCAAGGTGATCATTCGCGCCACCCCCTGGTTTCCCGGGCAACTCGCCGCAGAACCCATCAACTTCGAGGGCTTCTCAGGCAACCGCAACGCGTTGGCGTTTCAGTTGTGCGCGGTGCTTGCGGTGACCTTGGGCCATCTGCGCATCCTCTCGCGTCGATTGATCGAACGCCCCTGGCTACACGCGGCCCTGCTGGGCGGCCTGTCCACGGTGCTGCTGGGCATCGTGCTCACCGGCTCCCGAACCGGCATGGGGGTGGCAGCCGCCTTGTTGCTGGCGGCCTTTTTCTCGCAACCCACCATGCGCAAGATCATTCTGACAAGCGTCCTCGGCGCCTGCATCGCTTGGCTGGTGGTGACGCAACTCGCCTCCGCCATTCACTGGGTGCTCTCAAGCCTGGGCGCTGGCGAGGCAGCCGGCAGCGTCGGTAGCGTCGGCAGCGGTTTTTCCGAGGACACCAGCGACGGTTTGAGATGGCGAGCCAACCACGCCGCGCTCGAGATGTGGTGGCAGTCACCGTGGTTGGGGGCTGGCTTGGGCAGCTTCATCCATGGCAGTGAAGCCCGCTTCGGCGAAACATTGACGATTCACAGCACCCCACTGTGGATACTGGCCGAGTTCGGTCTGGTGGGTGTGGCTGTCATGGCCTTCGCGGTGTTCATCGTGTGCCGTCACCTCTGGCGGCACCGCCCGCTGGACGCTCGAAACCTCTCCGCGGCGCTGCTGCTCATCGGTTTCGCGCTGTTCAGTCAGCTGCACGAGATGCTGTATCAGCGAACTTTGTGGCTATTTCTCGGTGCGCTTTTGGCCGCACAAATCCATCGGCGCCCATCAGAATAAAAAAAAGCCACCTTTCGGTGGCTTTGCCAAGTCCTCGAGAGGACGTCGTTGGGAGACCTGATCGATGCGGTGTCTCGGGCCTGGTCGATATGCGCCACGCACATACCTGGGCTCTGAACGGGTGTCGTGACAGCAACTGCTGCATTCTCACGGGTCTCCCACGCCGATGACATCCCCAATTTGGGGGACGCGGGCGCCCCCCGGAACCGAACCGCCGTTCAGGCCGGCAGCGTGACCACGAACCGTGCCCCGCCGCCCGGCCGGTCCTCGCAGCGCACCGCGCCGCCGTGGCGTTCGACGATCGTTCGCACCAGCGCAAGGCCCAGGCCGACACCGCCTTCGCGCTCGCTGGCGCCCGGCAGGCGGTAAAAGGGCTCGAAGATGCGCTCGCGCAGCTCGGGCGGCACGCCCGGGCCATGGTCGTCCACCGTCAGCACCGCCACGCGCGATCGGCCGCTTTCGCGCACGCTCAGGCCCAGCCGCACCTCGGCATCGGCCTTGCCGGCACCGCGGCCGTAGCGGCGCGCGTTCTCCAGCAGGTTGCGCAGCACGCGGCGCAGCAGCTTGGCGTGGCCGTGCACCACCACCCCGCCCGCGGCGGGCGCGGCCTCGAGTTCGGCCCCGGCGCGCGCGCACTCCTCGGCGGCCAGGCCCAGCAGGTCCACCTCTTCCTCCGGGCCCAGCGCGGCCGGGTCGGAGGGATCGCTCAGGTCGAGCCGGCTCGCCAGCAGGATCTCATCGATGAGTTGGTCCAGCTCGTCGATGCTGCGCGCGATCTCGGCGCGCTGGGCCTGCTGGCTGGGATCGCTGCCGATCAGCGCCAGCCCCATGCGGATGCGCGCCAGCGGCGAGCGCAGCTCGTGCGAGGCATTGGCCAGCAGGCGCTTGTGCGACTGCAGCAGCGTTTGCACGCGCTCGGCCGCCACGTTGAAGCGCTTGGCCAGAAAGGCCACCTCGTCCTGCCCATTCACCGACAGGCGCGTGGACAGGTCGCCCGCCCCCCAGCGCTCCACGCCCTTCTGCAGGGTCTCCAGGCGCTTGGTGAGGCGGCGCACGATGGGATAGGCCCCCAGCGCCACGGCCAAGGCCACCAGGCCCAGCAGCCAGGCAAAACCGGCGGGCGTGAGCAGCCAGGCCGGCGCCCGGCTGCCCGGGTTGGAGGGCGCGCCGCGGTTGGAGAACGGCAGCATCACGTACAGCTTCTCACCGTCCCGCATGATCACCTCGAAGCGCCAGCCCTCGCCGGGGATGCGCTCGGCCCGCGCGGGCGCATCGCCCAGCACGTCGCCCGCGGTGTTCTCCACGATGATGGTGCGCATCACGCGCGCTTCGCGCTCCTCGCGGTCACGCTCCAGGGCCTGCTGCCACAGCCAGCCCACCACCAGCGTGAGCACGGTCACGGCGGCCACCACCGCCAGCCAGATGCGCAGGTACAGGCGTTGACCGAACAGCGACAGGCTCACCGGGCTCAGTCTTGCTGCTTGGCGAACACGTAGCCCACGCCGCGCACCGTGAGGATGCGCTTGGGGTTCTTGCTGTCCGCTTCGATGGCGCCGCGGATGCGCCCGACGTGCACGTCGATCGAGCGGTCGAAGGCCTCCAGCTCGCGGCCGCGCACGGCTTCCATGATTTGGTCGCGCGTGAGCACGCGTCCCGCACGCTCGGCCATGGCCACGAGCAGATCGAACTGGTAGGACGTGAGCTCTACCGGCTGGTCGGCCACGGTGACGGTGCGCGCGTCGCGGTCGATCTCCAGCGAACCGAAGCGCATGACCGGCGTGGCACGGCTGCCGCCGTTGCCCCCGCTCTCGGCGCGGCGGCGCAGCACGGCGCGCACGCGCGCCAGCAGCTCGCGCGGCTCGAAGGGCTTGGGCAAGTAGTCGTCGGCCCCCAGCTCCAGGCCAATGACACGGTCCATCGGGTCGCCCTTGGCGGTGAGCATGAGCACCGGCACGCGCGCCTGCGCGGTGCTCAGCGAGCGGATGCGCCGGCACACCTCCAGGCCGTCGATGCCGGGCAGCATCAGATCGAGGATGACCAACTCGGGTTGCACCAGCGGCAATTGCTCCAGGCCACTTTCGCCGTCGGCGGCGTGGGCCACCGCGAAGCCCGATTGCCCCAGGTACTCCTGCACCATCTGGGCCAGCCGGGCGTCGTCCTCGATCATCAGCAGGTGGGCGGTCGTCATGCGGTTCAGTGTAGCGGTGGCTGCCGGAGCGGCCGATGCTGCACCCGCGGGATGAACCGGCCTTGCGCTGCACGTAAAGTTGGGTAAATCATGGTGCTCTCCATATCCGCCACCCGGTGACCATCCCCGCCCCCGCCATGCCCCTGTCCATGCCGACGACCGCCGCCGACACCCTGGACGCGCTGCTCGCGCAACGCGCCCAGATCCATCCCCGCCACCCCGCTCTGCGCTGGGACGGCGGCGATCCGCAGTGGCAGTCTCTCGACTACGCCACGCTGGCGCAGCGCGCCCGGGCGCTGGCGCAGGCCCTGCCCGTGGAGCGCGGCCTGCGCGTGGCCTGGCTGGGCTTCAACCACCCCGCACAGATCGCCCTGCTGTTCGCGCTGGCCCGGCGCGGCGCCCTGCTGGTGCCGCTGAACCACCGACTGGCGCCCGCCGAATGGGCCGCCGTGCTGAACGACAGCGCCCCGGTGTTGCTGGTGCACGACGAGGCCTTTGCCGAACCGGCCCGCGCGCTGGCCGCCGCGCACGGCCTCGCGGCGATGCCCGTGGAAGCCCTGGATGGCGGCGACGAGCCGCCCACCGAGCCCCCGGACGGCCACGCGGCCCACGAGGGCGGCCCGGACGACCCGGTGCTGCTGGTCTACACCTCGGGCACCACCGGCCAGCCCAAGGGGGCGGTCCACACCCAGGCCAACCTGCTCGCCAACATGGCCATCGCCGCGCAAGTGCAGGAGATCACCGAGCGGGACACGGTCCTCACCGCGCTGCCGCTGTTCCACGTGGGCGGCCTGTGCATCCAGACGCTGCCCGCGCTCTCACGCGGCGCCACCGTGTTGCTGCACCGCCGCTTCGACCCCGGCGCCGTGTTCGACGCCCTGGCCGCCTCGCGCCCCACGCTGACGCTGCAGGTGCCCGCCACGCTGCAGGCCCTGGTGCAGCACCCGCGCTGGGCCCGGGCCGATCTGTCCTGCCTGCGCGCCCTGTGGGCGGGCTCCAGCCTGCTGCCGGCCGACCTGCTGCGGGCCTGCCACGCGCGCGGCCTGCCGGTGTGCAACGTCTATGGCAGCACCGAGACCGGCCCGTTCTCCATCGCCCTCGGCCCGGCCGAGGCCATGGACCACGTGGGCTCCTGCGGCTGGCCCGCGCCGGGCGTGGAGATCCGGCTCGTCGGTACCGATGGCGAGCCCGTGGCGAGCGGCCGTGTGGGCGAAATCTGCGTGCGTGGCCCCAACGTGGTGGGGCTGTACTGGCCCGACATCGCGGCGCTGGACGCCGAGGGCTTCTTTCACAGCGGCGATCTGGCGCGCCAGGACCCCGACGGCAGCTACGTGGTGGTGGGCCGCGCCAAGGACATGATCATCTCGGGCGGCGAGAACATCTACCCGGCCGAGATCGAGCAGCTGCTCGCCGAGCACCCCTGGGTGGCCGAGTGCGCCGTGGTCGGCCGCCCCGACGAACGCTGGGGCGAGGCCTGCGTGGCCGTGGTGGTGCTGCGCGAGACCGCTCCCGAGGACTGGCAGAGCGGCGTGTCCGCCGCGCTGGAGGGCCGCCTGGCGCGCTACAAGTGGCCGCGGCACTGGCACCGCGTCGACGCCCTGCCGCGCACCGCGCTGGGCAAGGTCGTCAAGCCGGCGATCCGGGCCTGGCTGGTGAGTCAGCGCTAGGGGCCGCGGCCGTGGACGGCACCGGCAGCCAGCGCGTGGCCAGCCAGATCAGCAGCAGCACCGGCAGGCCGAGCAGCGCCGTGCCGATGAAGAACGGCGTGTAGCCGAAGTGGTCGACGAAGGCGCCCGAGTACCCCGCCACCCACTTCGGCGCCAGCAGCATCATGGAGCTGAACAGCGCGTACTGCGTGGCCGAGTAGCTCACGTTCGTGAGGCCGGAGAGAAAGGCGATGAAGGCCGCCGAGGCCACGCCGGCGCTCAGGTTGTCGGCCGAGATGACCAGGATCAGCGCCGTCAGGCTCGCCGCCTGGCCGGAGAGCCAGGCGAACAGCAGGTTGCTGGCGGCCGACAGCACCGCGCCCAGCATGAGCACGCGCATCACGCCCAGGCGCATGGACAGCGCGCCGCCGATGAAGGCGCCCAGCAGGGTCATGATGACGCCGTAGACCTTGCTCACCGCGGCCACCTGGTCCTTGGTGTAGCCCATGTCGACGTAGAAGGGGTTGGCCATGATGCCCATCACCACGTCGCTGATGCGGTAGACGCCGATCAGCGCCAGCACCAGCACCGCGTGCTTGCCGTAGCGGCGCAGGAAGTCGGCGAAGGGCTCGATCAGGGCGGTGCGCAGCCACTCGCGGAAGTCGCGCGCGGGCGGCAGCTCCACGCGCACCGGCTCGCGCGAGAACAGCACGGTGAGCACGCCCACGGCCATGCTGGCGGCCATCGCCAGGTAGGCCGTGGACCAGGCACCCTGCTGGTAGCCACCGCCCGTGGTCTCGGCGCGCGCGGCCAGCCACAGCACCCCGGCGCCGGCCCAGATCATGGCCAGGCGGTAGCCGGTCTGGTAGGTGGCGGCCAGCGCGCCCTGTCGCTGGGTGTCGGCCGATTCGATGCGAAAGGCGTCCAGCGCGATGTCCTGCGTGGCCGAGGCGAAGGCCACCGCCAGGGCGCACCAGACCACGGCATCCAGCCCGGCGCGCGGGTCGGCCAGCGCCATGCCCACCAGCCCCGCCACGATGGCCAGTTGCGAGAGCAGCAGCCAGCTGCGGCGCCGCCCCAACGCGCGCGTCAGCAGCGGGATCGGCAGCCGGTCCACCAGCGGCGCCCAGCACCACTTGAAGCCATAGGCCAGGCCCACCCAGCTCAGGTAACCAATGGTGGTGCGGTCGATGCCGGCCTCGCGCAGGCGAAAGCTCAGCGTGCCCAGCACCAGCAGCAGCGGCAGGCCGGCCGAGAAGCCGAGCGCGAACATGCGCAGGCTGGCGGGTTCGAGGTAGACGCGCAGCGTCTGGGCCCACGACAGGCGTTGATCGGCGGCGGGCGTGGGCGGGTTGGCGTCGGTCGGCATGCGATGGATGGTGAAGGGCCGTCACGCAGGCGCGCGCGGCTTTGCCTATTATTCGCCCATGTGCTTCCTCTGCGACCTCAAGACCCGTGACGGCGCCCCGCCCCGCACCGAACCGGTGTGGTCGGCGCGCCGCGCCTTCGTGCTCGCCGCCGGCGCGGCCGCCGCCGCGCCGGCGCTCGCGCAGGTCGACGTGGGCCAGGGCTCGGCCCTGCGCAACCTGGTGCCGGCCGAGGAATTGGAAAACGCCGCCACCCAGCAGTACGGCCAGATGATGGCCGAGGCCAAGGCCAAGGGCGCGCTGGTGGCTGGTGGCGACCCGCAGGTCCTGCGCCTGCGCAACATGGCGCAGCGCCTCATTCCGCATTCCCCGCAGTGGAACAAGCGCGCCACGCGCTGGCAGTGGGAGGTCAACCTCATCCGCAGCGAGCAGATCAACGCCTTCTGCATGCCCGGCGGCAAGATCGCCTTCTACACCGGCATCCTCGACAAGCTCAAGCTCAGCGACGACGAGGCCGCAATGATCATGGGCCACGAGATGGCGCACGCCCTGCGCGAACACGCGCGCTCGCGCGTGGCCAAGACCAACGCCACCGGCATCGGTCTGTCCATCGCCGCGCAGCTGTTGGGCCTGGGCCAGCTCGGCGACGTGGCGGCCAACCTGGGCACGCAGCTGCTGAGCCTGAAGTACAGCCGCGACGACGAAACCGAGGCCGACCTGGTGGGCCTGGAGCTCGCGGCGCGCTCGGCCTACCAGCCGCGCGCGGCCGTCACGCTGTGGCAGAAGATGGCCGCGGCCGGCGGCGGCGCGGCGCCGGGCTTCCTGTCCACCCACCCGACGGGGCCGGAGCGCATCCGCCAGCTCGAGGCCAACGTGCCCAAGGTGCAGGGGCTGTACGAACGGGCCCGCAAGGGCTGAGGCTCAGCCCCGATCGCCCACGAAGGGGTTGGAGCGCCGCTCCTGCCCGAAGCGGCCCTCGGGCCCGTGCCCGGGGATGAACACCGTCTCGTCCCCCATGGGCCAAAGCCGCTCGCGGATGCTGGCCAGCAGTTGCGCGTGGTTGCCGCCGGGGAAGTCCGTGCGGCCGATGCTGCCCACGAACAGCACGTCGCCCACGAAGGCGCGCTGCGCGTCCTTCGAATGGAACACCACATGCCCCGGCGTATGGCCCGGACAGTGGCGCACCGCGAGTTCGCAGCGGCCGATGCGCACCGTGTCGCCATCGACCAGCCAGCGCGTGGGCGTGAAGGTCTCGGCCGGCGGGAAGCCGAACATGGCGCCCTGTTGCGGCAGGGCGTCGATCCAGAAGCGGTCGCCTTCGTGCGGGCCGATGATGGGCAGCGACAGGCGCCGCGCCAGCTCGGCCGTGGCGCCCGCGTGGTCGATGTGCGCGTGCGTGAGCCAGATGGCCTTGAGCGCGACGCCCAGGCGCCGCGCCTCCTCCAGCAGGGTGTCCAGGTCGCCGCCCGGGTCGATGACCGCGGCCTCCATCGCCTCGTCGCACCAGACGATGGAGCAGTTCTGGGCGAAAGCGGTGACGGGAATGGTGCGGTAGCGCAGCATCGCTCAGCGCCTCCCTCGGACCTCGACGCGCTGGTCGATGGCGCCGAACAGGGCGTCGGACGGGTCCGCGCCGACCGCCTCGATGCCGACGCGGTCCCCGTGGCGCAGGTAGCGCGGCAGATCGGCCTCGGGCGCGCCACCCAGCTGCGCCCGCACACGGGCCTCGGTGATGCAGGCGCTGCCCGAGCGCGGGTCGGCGTTGCTGATCGTGCCGGCGCCGACGATGCTGCCCGCGCCCAGGCCACGCGTGCGCGCCAGGTGCTCGATGATCTGCGGGAAGTTGAAGACCGTGTCCTCGTTGGCCGAGGGTTCGCCGAACCAGCCGCCGTTGATGCGGATGCGCACCCGCAGGTCAGGCATGCCGTCCTTCCAGGCGGCGCCCAGGGCCGCGGGGGTCAGCGCGATGGGGGCGAAGCTCGTGGCCGGCTTGCTCTGGTAGAAGCCGAAGCCCTTGGCCAGTTCGCTGGGGATGAGGCCACGCAGCGACACGTCGTTGAGCAGCACGACCAGGGCGATGCAATCGCCCGCCTGGGCCGCCGAGGTGCCCATGGGCACGTCCGTCGTCACCACGGCGATCTCCGCCTCCAGGTCGATCTGGTGCGCCTCGTCGACCGCGACGATGGGGTCCTCGGGGCCGATCATCACGTCCGAGCCGCCCTGGTACACCAGGGGCTCTTCCTCGTAGCGCGGCGGAATGGGCTCCTGGCGCCACTGGTAGATCAGGCGGGCGTGGTTGCGGTAGACCGAGGCGTCGGCCCACTGAAACGCGCGGGGCAGCGGGGCCATGCAGGCAGACGCCTCGAACGGCGCCGCCGAGGCCCAGCCGCTGGCGTCCAGCCCGCGCCGCTGCTCGTCCAGCGCAGGGGTCAGGGCCGCCCAGTCGTCGAGCAGGGCCTGCAGGGTGCGGGCGGGGCCCGCGGCCGGCGCCCAGCGCCGGGCGTCGGGGCTGACCAGCATGAGTTCGCCGTCGCGGGCGCCGTTCTTTCGCGTGGCCAGGCGCAGGGGGAAGTCGGTCATGGGTGGGGCGTGTTTCGTCGGGGCATGCGCGCACCGCGGGCCGGCGGCCCAGGCGCCGTGGCCCTCTCAGAGCGTGAAGTCGTAGCCGATGGTGATCGGCGCGTGGTCCGAGAAGCGCTGCGCCTTGTAGATGGCCTCGGTGCGCGCGTGCGCGGCCATCGCCGGTGTGGCCAGGTGGTAGTCCAGCCGCCACCCCACGTTGTTGGACCAGGCCTGGCCGCGGTTGCTCCACCACGTGTAGCAGGCGTCGGTGGTGTCGGGCTGCAGTTGGCGGTAGACGTCGATCAGGCCCACTTCGGCGAACAGCTGGGTCATCCAGGCCCGCTCCTCGGGCAGGAAGCCGCTGTTCTTCTGGTTGCTGCGCCAGTTCTTCAGGTCGTTCTGCGTGTGCGCGATGTTCACGTCGCCACAGAGAATGAATTCGCGCTGCGACTTGAGCGTCACCAGGTGCGGGAAGAAGGCCGCCAGGAAGCGGTACTTGGATTCCTGCCGCTCGGGACCGGACGAGCCGCTGGGGAAGTACACGCTGATGATCGACAGCTTGCGCCGGGGCGTGTCGAAACGCAGCTCGGTGTAGCGGCCCTCGTCGTCGAACTCGTGCGTGCCGAAGCCGGTGAGCACCGCGCTCGGCTCGTGGCGCGTGAAGACGGCTGTGCCCGCGTAGCCCTTTTTCTGCGCGAAATGGAAGTGCCCGCGCATCCCGGCCAGTTCCTCGAAGCGACCGGCCACATCGGCCGCCTGGGCCTTCACTTCCTGCATGCAAATACAATCCGGCGCACTTTTCGCCAGCCAGTCTTCGAGGCCTTTGGTGGTGGCCGAGCGGATGCCGTTGAGGTTGAGGCTGGTCAGATTGAACACAAGGAAATCCTCATATGGTGATGGCAGGCGCGGCCGATGAGCCGCTGGCCCAGGCGTTCGTGAAGTTCTGCGTCGAGGCCGGCGCACTGAAGTTCGGCGAATTCAAGACCAAGGCCGGGCGCCTCTCGCCCTATTTTTTCAACGCCGGCCTGTTCGACGACGGGGCCAAGCTGGGCCGGCTCGCGGCATTCTATGCACGCGCGCTGCTCGACAGCGGGGTTGCCTTCGACATGATCTTCGGCCCGGCCTACAAGGGCATCCCGCTGGGCGCGGCCGTGGCCATCGAGCTCGCCCGCCTGGGCCGCAACGTGCCCTTCGCCTACAACCGCAAGGAAGCCAAGGACCACGGCGAAGGCGGCACCCTGGTGGGCGCGCCGCTGCAAGGCCGCGTGCTGATCGTCGACGACGTCATGAGCGCCGGCACGGCCGCGCGCGAGTCCATCGCCCTAATCCGCGCCGCCGGCGCCACGCCGAGCGCCGTCGCCATCGCGCTGGACCGCCAGGAGAAGGCCACCGAGCCCGGCCCCGACGGCGTGGTCCGCGACGTGGATCACAGTGCCGTGCAGTACGTGCAACGCCAGCTCGGCCTGCAGGTCTGTTCGATTGCGAAGCTCGATGATTTGCTTCAGTATCTGTCCGCCCAGGCGGGCGGCGAGGTCGCGGCGCACCGCGACCGCGTGCTGGCCTACCGGGCCCGCTACGGCGTGAACTGACCCACCCCACCACCATGAACCGCCTGCCGCTGCCGATGTCCCTGCCCCACCGCTCCCGACTCGCTGGCGCGGCGGCCCTGCTGCTGCTGTCGCTGGGCGCGCAAGCGCAGAACAACACGCAGTCCATCTACACCTGCACCGACGGCAAGGGCCGGCGCATCACCTCCGACCGTCCCATCGTCGACTGCCTGGACCGCGAGCAGCAGCGCCTGGGCCGCACCGGCACCGTGCGCGAGGTGATCCCGCCCAGCTACACGCGCGAGGAGCGCGAGAAGGTCGAGGCCAAGCGCCGCGCCGAGCAGGAAGAGCAGGCCCGCCTCCAAGAGGAGCGCCGGCGCGAGCGCGCGCTGCTGATCCGCTACCCCAACCAGGGCGTGCACGACAAGGAGCGCCAGGAGGCGCTGGCGCAGATCGACGACGTCATCGCCGCCGTGCACAAGCGCGAAGCGGCCCTGATCGAACAGCGCAAGGGCATCGCGCAGGAGCTGGAGTTCTACCAGGGCGACCTGGCCAAGGCCCCGCTGTGGCTGCGGCGCAAGGTCGAGGACAACGACAAGCAGATGGACGTGCAGAAGCGCTTCCTGGTCGACCAGACGCAGGAGAAGCAGCGCGTGAACGCGCGCTTCGACGAAGAGCTGGCCAAGCTCAAGCAGCTCTGGGCCGGCACCGCCGCGCAGAGCCGCTGAACCGGCCCCCGTCCGCGAACAAGGGCCCCAACAGGGGCCTCAACCCAGTTTCTGGCGCAGCAGGTCGTTCACCTGCTGCGGGTTGGCCTTGCCCTTGCTGGCCTTCATGGCCTGGCCCACCAGGGCGTTGAAGGCCTTGTCCTTGCCGGCGCGGAACTGGGCCACCATCTCGGCGTTGGCGGCCATCACCTCGTCGATGATCTTCTCGATCGCACCGCTGTCGCTGACCTGCTTGAGGCCCTTGGCCTCGATGACCGCGTCCACCTCGGCGCCTTCGCCCGTCCACAGCGCATCCATCACCTGCTTGGCCGCGTTGTTGGACACCGTGCCGTCGGCGATGCGCTGGAGCAGGGCGGCGAGCTGCGCCGCGCTCACGGGCGCGTCGGCGATGCCCTTCTCTTCGTTGTTGAGCCGGCGCGAGACCTCGCCCATCACCCAGTTGCTGGCCATCTTGGCCTGGCCGCTGGCCTGGGCCGCGGCCTCGAAGTAGGCCGCCATCGCGGGGCTTTGCGTCAGCGTGGTGGCGTCGTATTCGGGCAGGGCGTACTGCTGCACGAAGCGCTCGGCCATGGCGCGCGGCAGCTCGGGCATGGCGGCCTTGACCTCGGCCACCCAGTCGCGCGACACCACCAGTGGCGGCAGGTCGGGGTCGGGGAAGTAGCGGTAGTCGGCCGCGTCTTCCTTGGTGCGCATGGCGCGCGTCTCGCCCGTGTCGGGGTCGAACAGCACCGTGGCCTGCTCGATGGCGTGGCCGTCCTCGATCTGTTCTATCTGCCAGCGCACCTCGTAGTCGATGGCCTGCTGCATGAACTTGAACGAGTTCAGGTTCTTGATCTCGCGGCGCGTGCCCAGCGGCGCCCCGGGCTTGCGCACCGAGACGTTGGCGTCGCAGCGGAACGAGCCCTCCTGCATGTTGCCGTCGCAGATGCCGATCCAGGTGACGATCTTGTGCAGCTCCTTCGCGTAGGCCACGGCCTCGGCGCTGGAGCGGATGTCGGGCTCGGTCACGATCTCCAGCAGCGGCGTGCCCGCGCGGTTGAGGTCGATGCCGCTCTGGCCGATGAAGTCCTCGTGCAGGCTCTTGCCGGCGTCTTCCTCCAGGTGCGCGCGCACCAGGCGCACGGTCTTCTTGTCGTCGCCCAGGTAGAAACTGACCGCGCCGCCCTGCACCACCGGAATCTCGTACTGGCTGATCTGGTAGCCCTTGGGCAGGTCGGGGTAGAAGTAGTTTTTGCGCGCGAAAACGCTGCGCTCGGCGATGTGCGCGCCCACGGCCAGGCCCAGGCGGATGGCGCAGGCCACGGCCTCGCGGTTCATCACGGGCAGGGTGCCAGGCAAGGCGAGGTCCACCGCGCTGGCCTGGGTGTTGGGCTCGGCGCCGAAGGCGGTGGCCGCGCGGCTGAAGATCTTGGACCGCGTGGCCAGTTGGGTGTGCGTCTCGAAGCCGATCACGACCTCGTAGCCGTGCACCAGCAGGGAAGGGCTTGCTTTGCTCATGGTCAGTACCCCGCGGGGGCGTGCGTGTGCCAGTCCGTGGCCTGCTGGAGGGCGTGCGCCACCTGCAGCAGCTCGGCCTCCTTCAGGTAGTCGCCGACGAGCTGCAGGCCGACGGGCAGGCCGCTGGTGGCGCCGAGCCCGGCCGGCACGCTCATGCACGGCAGGCCCGCGAGCGAGGCGGGCAGGGTATAGATGTCCGCCAGGTAGGCGGCGACCGGGTCGTCGGCCAGTTCGCCGATCTTCCAGGCCACCGTGGGCGCGACCGGCCCGGCGATCAGGTCGCATTCGGCGAAGGCGGCGCGGAAGTCCTGCGCGATGAGGCGGCGGATCTGCTGGGCCTTGAGGTAGTAGGCGTCGTAGTAGCCGTGGCTCAGCACGTAGGTGCCGATCATGATGCGCCGCTGTACCTCGGCGCCGAAGGCCTCGCTGCGCGACTTTTTGTACATGTCCAGCAGGTCGTCGTACTTCGCGGCGCGGTGGCCGAACTTCACGCCGTCGTAGCGGCTGAGGTTCGAGCTCGCCTCGGCGGGCGCGATGATGTAGTACGCCGGGATGGACATTTCGGTCCGCGGCAGGCGGATGCGGCGCAGGCTGGCACCGAGCGCCTCGAGCTGCTTCAGCGCGCCCGACACCCTCAGGGTGACGTCGCCGGACACGCGCTGGTCCGTGGTCGGGGCGTCGTCCGCCCAGTTCATCCACTCTTCGGGGATGCCGATGCGCAGGCCCTTGAGCGGCTGCGCGGCGCTGGCGCCGTCGCGCCCCTCGCCCCAGGTCTTGCCCAGCAGGCGGCCGTAGTCCTCGGCCGGGTGGTCCAGGCTGGTGGAATCGCGGTCGATGTCGGGCCCGGCCATGGCCGTGAGCAGCGTGGCGCAATCGGCCGCGCTGCGCGCCATGGGGCCGGCCTGGTCCAGGCTGGAGGCAAAGGCCACCATGCCGTAGCGCGAGCAGCGGCCATAGGTGGGCTTGATGCCGGTCACGCCGCAGAAGCCGGCGGGCTGTCGGATGGAGCCGCCGGTGTCGGTGCCGGTGACGGCGGGCGCCAGGCGCGCGGCCACGACCGCCGCGGAGCCCCCCGACGAGCCACCCGGCACGCGGGCCGGGTCCCAGGGGTTGCGCGCGGGGCCGAAGGCGGAGTTGTCGTTGCCCGAGCCCATGGCGAACTCGTCGCAGTTGAGCTTGCCCAGGGTCACCGCGCCCTGCTGCCCGAGCCGGGCCACCACGGTGGCGTCGAAGGGGCTGCGGTAGCCCTCCAGCATCTTGGAGCCGGCGGTGGTGGGAAAGTCGCGCGTGACGAAGATGTCCTTGTGCGCGATCGGCACGCCCAGCAGCGGCGTGCGCTCACCGGCGGCGATGCGCGCGTCGGCGGCCCGGGCCTGGGCCAGCGAGACCTCTTCGTCGAGCGCCAGGTAGGCGCCCAGGGCCTCGTGCTGTTTCGCCCGCGCCAGCAGGTGTTGCGTCGCCTCGGTGCTGCTGGTCTTTTTGTCGGCCAGGGCCTGGGCCAGCTCGGCCACGCCCATCTGGTGCAGATCCGGCGCGCTCATTCGATCACCTTCGGCACCAGGAACAGGCCGTTTTCCACGGCCGGGGCGCTCTTCTGGTTGGCCTCGCGCGCGTTCGGCTCGCTCACCACGTCGGGGCGCAGGCGCAAGGCCACGTCCTCCATCACGGCGGTGGGATGGGCCAGGGGCTCGACGCCGGTGGTGTCGACGGCCTTCATGCGCTCGACGATGTCGAAGAAGCCATTGAGCTGGCCAAGCAGGCGCTCGCTGTGCTCGGCGTCGAGTTCCAGGCGCGCCAGGTGGGCGATGCGCCCGATGTCGTTGGGGGTCAGGGACATGGTGCTGGGAGGTGAAGGGACCCGCGCCGCCAGGGCGGCACGGGCCTGCAACCGGATGCAAAACGGCCCGTTTGAGGGGCAAACAGGCCTGTTTTGATGCGGTTGTACACAGGCGTTCGGGTATTATCCTGCGTTCAGCGGAGCCGGCCTTTTGGCCCGGTTTTCGCCACCGAATCAATCACTTAGCCCCGATGCCCCGGTCCGACCCCGGCCCCACCCCCGGCTGCACGCGTGCGCGTGAGCTGACGCATCCCACAGGATTCACCCACCATGTTTGAAGCGTTCCGTCGGAGTTTTTCGACCGACCTGGCCATCGACCTCGGCACCGCCAACACCCTCATCTACGTGCGCAACAAGGGCATCGTGCTCGACGAGCCCTCGGTCGTGTCCATCCGCCACGAAGGCGGTCCTCAGGGCAAGAAGACCATCCAGGCGGTGGGCCGCGAAGCCAAGGCCATGCTCGGCAAGGTGCCCGGCAACATCGAGGCCATCCGCCCGATGAAGGACGGCGTGATCGCCGACTTCACGGTCACCGAGCAGATGCTCAAGCAGTTCATCAAGATGGTGCACCCGCGCTCGATGTTCAAGCCGAGCCCGCGCATCATCATCTGCGTGCCCTGCGGCTCGACCCAGGTCGAGCGCCGCGCCATCCGGGAGTCGGCCCTGGGCGCGGGCGCCAGCGAGGTCTACCTGATCGAAGAACCCATGGCCGCGGCCATCGGCGCCGGCCTGCCGGTGTCCGACGCCTCGGGCTCCATGGTGGTCGACATCGGCGGCGGCACCACCGAGGTGGGCGTCATCAGCCTCGGCGGCATGGTCTACAAGGGCAGCGTGCGCGTGGGCGGCGACAAGTTCGACGACGCCATCATTGCCTACATCCGCCGCAACTACGGCATGCTCATCGGCGAGCCCACCGCCGAGGCGATCAAGAAGGAAATCGGCTCGGCCTTTCCCGGTTCGGAAGTGCGCGAGATGGAGGTCAAGGGCCGCAACCTCTCCGAGGGCGTGCCGCGCAGCTTCACCATCAGCTCCAACGAGGTGCTGGAAGCCCTCACCGAGCCGCTCAACCAGATCGTCAGCGCGGTGAAGAACGCGCTCGAGCAGACCCCGCCCGAACTCGGCGCCGACATCGCCGAGCGCGGCATGATGCTCACCGGCGGCGGCGCGCTGCTGCGCGACCTCGACCGCCTGCTCGCCGAAGAGACCGGCCTGCCCGTGCTGGTGGCCGAAGAGCCCCTGACCTGCGTGGTGCGCGGCTGCGGCATGGCCCTGGAGCGCATGGAGCGCCTGGGCACGATCTTCACCAGCGAATAAGGGCCGCGTTCCGCGCGGCGAGCCGCCATGCCACTGGGCACGCTGGACCGCACCCCACCGCCGTTCTTCAAGCAGGGCCCCTCGGCCCTGTCCAAGCTGATCGTGTTCAGCGCCGTGGCGCTGTTCCTGATGGTGGCCGACCTGCGCTTTCGCGTGGCGCAGCCCGTGCGCGCGGCACTGGCCACGGCGCTGTACCCCGTGCAGTGGGCGGTGCTTCAGCCCGTGCAGCTGGTGGGCGCGGCCGGCGGCTACGTCACCAGCCTGCACACCGCCCAGCAGAACGAAGCCGATGCCGTGCGCCGACTGGCCGACCAGGCCGCGCGCAGCCTGCAGGTGGACCAGCTGATGAATGAAAACCAGCGCCTGCGCGAACTGCTGTCCATGCGCGAGCGCGTGAAGGCCGGCGCCATCGGCGCCCAGGTGGTGTACGACGCCGCCGACCCCTACTCCCGCCGCGTGGTCATCGACCGCGGCCAGACGCATGGCGTGGTGGCCGGCGCGCCGGTGATCGACGAGTCGGGCGTGCTGGGCCAGGTGACGCGCGTGTACCCGCTGATCGCCGAGGTCAGCCTGCTGGTGGACCGCGACCAGGCCATCCCCGTGCTCGACGTCCGCTCCGGCGTGCGCAGCGTGGCCTACGGCCAGCCGGCCAGCGACGGCGACGGCCTGGAACTGCGCTACACCCTGGCCGAGACCGACATCCGCGAAGGCGACCTGCTCACCACCAGCGGTGTGGACGCGGTGTACCCGCCCGGCCTGCCGGTGGCGCGCGTCACCGCCGTGGAGCGCCAGAGCGGCTCGTCCTTCATGCGCATCCGCGCCGAGGCCCTGGCCCGCATGGACGGCGCGCTGCACGTGCTGGTGCTGGAGCCCGCGGGCGCGCAGCTGCCGCCGCCCCCCGCGGCCGCACCCGCCGCGGACGCCACCCAGCCCGGGCCCGTGCCGGGCGCCAAGGCCGCCAGCCGGCCCGGTCGCCAAGGGGCTCGACCATGATCATGCGCCCCGGCCAGCAACTGCTGCTGCCCGCCAACCCCGTCTTCATCTGGTTCAGCCTGATCTGCGCGCTGGCGCTGAACATGCTGCTCAACATGGGCCTGTTCGGCCGCGCCGCCTGGGTGCCCGACCTGCTCGCGCTCAGCCTGGTGTTCTGGTGCGTGCACCAGCCACTGCGCATCGGCGTGGGCACGGCCTTCTTCTTCGGCCTGGTCATGGACGTGCACCAGGGCGCCCTGCTCGGCCAGCACGCCTTGTCCTACACCGTCATGGCCTTCGGCGCCGTGGCCATGCACCGGCGGCTGCTGTGGTTCCCGGTGCCGGCGCAGTCGCTGCAGGTGCTGCCGCTGTTCGTGGCGGCACACCTCATCGGCATGGTGGTGCGCCTGCTGGCCGGCGGCAGCTTCCCGGGCTGGCCCTACTTCCTTTCGCCGCTGTTCGAGGCCATGCTGTGGCCCGTGGTGACGGTGATGCTGCTGGCCCCCCAGCGCCGCGCACCCGACCCGGACGACAACCGACCGATCTAGATGGACACCCCCGCCGCGCTTCGCGCGCCCCCCTCGAGGGGGCTGAGGGCCGCGGCTCCGAGCCTGCCTGCGCAGGCTTGGGCGGCCCGAAGAGCCTGCACCTCTGGCACGGGCGCGGCCTGCAAGGCGCGCCCCCGGCCCGGCAACGCCGGTCCGGGGTGCCCTGGGTCGGGCCACCTCGCGCACAGAGCCCTCGGGTGAACGCACATGACTGAACTGCGCAACGTCGACGCGGACATCTGGCAGTTTCGCCAGCGCGTGATCGTGATCGCGCTGACGGTGCTGTTCGCCTTCGGCCTGATCGTGGCGCGCATGACCTGGCTGCAGGTGACCCGGCACGAGGAGTTCATGGCCCAGGCCGAGAGCAACCGCACGGCGGTGCTGCCGGTGGTGCCCAACCGGGGCCAGATCGTCGACCGCGAAGGCCGCGTGCTGGCCAGCAACTACTCGGCCTACACCCTGGAGATCACGCGCTCGCAGATCGAGGACCTCGACGACACCATCGCCGGCCTGCGCGAGCTGGTGGAGATCTCCCCGCGCGACGAGCGGCGCTTCCGCAAGCTGCTGGAGGAGTCGCACCGCTTCGACTCCCTGCCCATCCGCACCCGGCTGAGCGACGAGGAGGTGGCGCGCTTCACGGCCCAGCGCTACCGCTTCCCCGGCGTGGAGGTGCGCGCGCGGCTGCTGCGCCACTACCCCAACGGCGAAACCGCCAGCCACGTGATCGGCTACATCGGCCGCATCAACCAGCGCGAAAAGGAGCTCATCGCCGACTGGCCCGAGGAAGACCAGGCCAACTACCGCGGCACCGAGTACATCGGCAAGCTCGGCGCCGAGCAGCAGCACGAGCAGACCCTGCACGGCACCACCGGCTTCGAGCGGGTGGAGACCTCGGCCGGCGGGCGCGCGGTGCGCTCGCTCGCGGCCACGCCGCCCACGCCGGGCGACACCGTGGTGCTCACCATCGACGCCAAGCTGCAGAACCTGGTCGAGACGCTGTACGGCGATCGCCGGGGCGCCCTGGTGGCGATCGACCCGCGCAACGGCGAGGTGCTGGCCCTGGTCTCCAAGCCCACCTTCGATCCCAACCTCTTCGTCGAGGGCATCGACGTCGACAACTGGCGCGCGCTCAACGAGTCCATCGACAAGCCGCTGCTCAACCGCGCCCTGCGCGGCACCTACCCGCCGGGCTCCACCTACAAGCCCTTCATGGCCATGGCCGCGCTGGAGACCGGCGCGCGCAAGGCCGAGACCGCCATCAACGACCCCGGCTACTGGATGCTGGGCAACCACCGTTTCCGCAGCCACGGCGACGGCGGCCTGGGCGCGGTGGACATGCGCCGCGCCATCATCAAGTCGAGCAACGTCTACTTCTATTCGCTGGCCAACGAGATGGGCGTGGACGCCATCCACGACTTCATGAAGCCCCTGGGCATCGGCCAGCTCACGGGCATCGACCTCAAGGGCGAGGTGCGCGGCGTGCTGCCCAGCCAGCAATGGAAGCGCGACACCTACAAGCGCCCCGAGGCACAGCGCTGGTACGCGGGCGAGACCGTTTCGCTGGGCATCGGCCAGGGCTACAACAACTTCACCATGCTGCAGATGGCCAACGCCATGGCCACCCTGGCCAACGGCGGCGTCAAGCGCACGCCGCACCTGTCGCTGGCGCGGCGCAACCCACTCACCGGCCAGGTCGAGCCGCTGCCCACGCCGCCGACCGAGAACCTGAACTTCAAGCCCGAGCACGTGCGCGTCGTGCTCAGCGCCATGCAGGCCGTCACCACCGAGGGCACTTCGGCGCGCGTGTTCTCGGGCGCCGGCTACACCAGCGGCGGCAAGACCGGCACGGCGCAGGCCGTCACCATCGGCCAGCGCGAGCGCTACGACGCCCGCAAGCTGGAAGAGCACCAGCGCGACCACTCGCTCTACCTGGCCTTCGCGCCGGCCGACGAGCCGCGCGTGGCGCTGGCCGTGATCGTGGAAAACGCCGGCTTCGGCGCCGCCGCGGCCGCGCCCATCGCGCGCCGCGTGTTCGACTACCTGCTGCTCGGCCAGTACCCGAGCGAGCAGGACATCGCCGCCCTGCAGGCCGGCGGGGGCGGTCCGCCCATCGGCACGCCGCGGCGCGTGAGCGACGTGGTCTGGCCACCCGAGGTGCCCGCGGCCACGGCGCCCTGAGGCGGCGCCGGCGGCGCGGGTGCCCGCCCGGCCCGCCAGGGCGGGCTCCCCGCCTCAGTCCAGGAAGCGCGGGCGCTCGTCGGCGCGGCGACGCTCCTGCGTCTGCTGGTCGAACACCGCCTGCGCCGCGGCGGACGTGGGCGCGCCGGCCATGCGCCGGTCCAGGCAGGTTTGGGGCGTGAGCCCGCCCGGGTTGCAGCGGCTTTCCGATGCCTGCACGCAGCGCGCCTGGGCCGCGCGGGCCTCCCGGTTGGCCTGGCACTGGCGCGACAGCTCACCCCATTGCGACACCCAGGCCGCTTCCCTGGCCTCGAATTCGCGCGCTTCGCGCTCGCGCGCCTGGCGCGCTTCCTCGCGGTTGCGCTCGCGCTCGCGTTCGCAGCGCGCGTCGCAGGGCGAGTTGTCCACGCGCGTCAGCAAGGGGCCGATGTCGCGCCACGGCCGGCCCGGCATCGCCTTGCAGCGGGCCTCGTCGGGGCCCTGCGGGTCGGGGCATTGCTGGCGCCGGCAGGCCTGCACGGGCGCCAGTTCCTGGCGGCAGGCCGCCTCGGACGCCTGGCGGAAGGCCTCGACCAGGCGCGCGTGCACGCGGCGCACATCGGGGGCGTCGGCCGCTTTGTCCAGGGCGTCGGCATGGGCCAGATCGGGTTTGTCCGGCTTCGGCTTTTTCTCGCAGTACGCGAGCTGCGGCGTCTTCTCGCAGAACGCCTGCAAAGCGCTCGCCAGCGCGCTGGCGCTGGCCGAGCTGCGCGGGCAGATGATCAGTTCCGTCAGTTTGACGCCCCCGCGCATGGCGTCCTTGGCGTCGGCCGGCGACAGGTGGCTTCGCCCCTCCCGGGCGCACCAGCCCTGCTGCCCCATGGTGAAGTCGCCGCTCGGGAGCCGGCTGGAGCCGCCGCTGATGATGAAGCGCGACCAGTCGGGGCTGCCCGGCACGTTGAACGACACCTGGCCGTCGGGCCGCACGGGCGCGCCCGTGTCCAGATCGACGGCCAGGATCGCCCCGCCCTTGCCGATGAAGAGGCCCAGGCCGTAGACCATGAGCTCGCTGCGCCGGGCGGCCCGCTCCAGCGGCGCGGGCAGCTGCTCCACGGGAAAGCCCCGGACCTCCTTGCCCACGCGGATCTTCACCGAGCTGATGGTCCACACGAGCCCGGCGTTGGCCACCGGCTCGCCCATCAGCGTCGTGAGCTTCCAGCGAATCTCGTGGATCCCGCAGACCTCGGGGACGTCCGGGGTCGCGCTCTTGAAGCACTCCACCCGGGCCAGACCGCCGCCGGGGCGCAGCGTGCCCTGGCCGCCGATCTCGGCCGCCCGGGCGGACGCCCCCCCCAGCGCGGACAGCGCCAGGGCCGCCAGCGCCACCCCCAGCGCCACCAGGCGCCCGCCGTGCCGCGCAAGCCCGCCGCTCATTCCTGGCGCGACCTCATGCCTTCGAGCGTGGAGCCGCTGCCCGAATGGGTGCGGTACTTGCGCTCGCCGTGGAAGGTTTCGCGCTTCTCCTGCAGCAGGTTGCCTTGCCAGGTCACCGTGCACCTGATCTCCTGGTGGTCGCGCCAGGCCGGGTGTTCGATGAAGCCGGTCTTGCACGAGCAATCGAGGTTGCGCGCGCTCGGCGCGTAGCGTTCGATGCGGCTCTCGGCGCGTTCGCAGCCGTCCTCCAGCTCGTCCACGCTCCACCAGGTGGTCTTCACGTTCACCCAGGCCGCGGCCACCGCGGCCCGCTGGCGCGCGGCTTCGTCGGCCGCGGCCTTGCCCGCCTGGGCACTGGTGTAGATCTGCAGCGCCTGGCTGTAGTACTTGCCCTTGGTGCCGTGCACGCGCAGGTAGCGCTCCAGGCGCTCCAGGGCGGCGGCGTGCTGGCCCGTGGCCTGCAGGGCGCGGCCGTAGTGGTAGTCGAAGTTGGCCGGCATGGGCACGCCGGTGGCCTCGGCGGCCTTGAGCGCAGCGGCCGCCTTGGGCCAGTCGGCCTTGCCGCCCTTGTCCTCCTTCTCCATTTCGCCGGAGGCCAGTTGCAACTGGCGGTCGGCCTCCACGGTCGGCGGCAGGCCCTGAGCGGTGGCGGCGCCCGACCCCAGCAGCGTGGCGGTCAGGCAGGCAAGCAGAAAGCGCGGGAGGCGGGTATGGGGCATGGCGGACAGGATCTCCATCGTCGAAGGCGGACCAAGCCACCCTGGCCTTGGCATCGGCGCACGGGCGGCCAGCTTGATACTAGGCAGGGTTTCCCAGCACGCGAATAGTGCAGATGCACCAAGGCCACGGCCGGAACTAGCGCAGCCAGGCGTCCCAGGTGGTCTTGAGGATCAGCGCCCCCACCACCCCGATGAACACCCAGCGCACGAAACCGCTGCCGTGCTTGAGCGCCAGCCGGGTACCGGCCAGGCTGCCCACCACATTGGCCAGGGCCATCACCAGGGCGTAGTGCCACCACACATGGCCCTTGAGCGCGAACAGCAGCAGCGCCGCCAGGTTGGACGCCGTGTTCAGCAGCTTGGCGCTGGCGCTGGCGTGCAGGAAGTCGAAGCCCAGCCAGCGCACGAACAGGAAGACGAAGAAGCTGCCGGTGCCCGGGCCGAAGAAGCCGTCGTAGAAACCGATGACCGCGCCCATCAGGCAGGCCGCCGCCGTCAGCCGGCGCCCGGCGAAGGCCGGATCGTGCGCGTGGCCCAGGTCCTTGCGCGCCAGGGTGTAGAGCAGCACCGCGCCCAGCACGAAAGGCAGCGCGCGGCGCAGGAAGTCGGGCGAGACCACGGTGACCGTCCAGGCGCCCGCCATGGCGCCGGCGAAGGCCATGGCCGCCGCCGGCAGCAGCGCGCGCCAGGGCATGTCCACGCGCCGCGCGTACTGCACCGTGGCCGCCGCCGTGCCCAGCACGGCCGCGCCCTTGTTGATGCCGAACAGCGTGGCCGGGTGGGTGTGGGGAAAGACCGCGAACATCGCGGGCACGAGGATCAGCCCGCCCCCGCCCACGATCGAGTCCACGAAGCCGGCCAGCAGCGAGGCGGCCGAGACGAGCAGCAGTTCCATAACGGCGGCGATTGTCGCCGCCCGCGCTCAGGCGCCGCGCCGCCCCGCCGCGCCCCGCTCGTACCAGGCCTGGCTGCGGTTCACGGCGGCCACCACGGCCAGCATCACCGGCACCTCGATCAGCACGCCCACCACCGTGGCCAGCGCCGCGCCGGACTGAAAGCCGAACAGGCCGATGGCGGTGGCCACCGCCAGTTCGAAGAAGTTGCTCGCGCCGATCAGCGCCGACGGCCCCGCCACGCAGTGCGCCACGCCGAACCGGCGGTTGAGCCAGTAGGCCAGCCCCGAATTGAGCAGCACCTGGACCAGGATCGGCACCGCGAGCAGGGCGATGACCAGGGGCTGCCCCAGCAGGGCCTCGCCCTGGAAACCGAACAGCAGCACCAGCGTGAGCAGCAGCGCGCCGATGGACAGCGGCCCCAGCCGCGACACCACCGCCTCGAAGCGGGCCTGGCCACGCCGCCGCAGTGCCCGGCGCCAGGCCTGGGCCAGGGCCACGGGCACCACGATGTACAGGCCCACGGAGATGAGCAGCGTGTCCCAGGGCACGGTGATGGACGACAGCCCCAGCAGCAGCGCCACGATGGGCGCGAAGGCCACGACCATGATGGCGTCGTTGAGCGCCACCTGCGACAGCGTGAAGTACGGGTCGCCGCGGCAGAGCTGGCTCCACACGAACACCATGGCCGTGCAGGGCGCGGCCGCCAGGAGGATCAGGCCGGCCACGTAGCTGTCGATCTGGTCCGGCGGCAGCCAGGGCGCGAAGGCGTGGCGGATGAACAACCAGCCCAGCAGCGCCATGGAGAAGGGCTTGACGGCCCAGTTGACGAACAGGGTGACGCCGATGCCCCGCGCGTGCGCGCGCACCTGACCCAGTGCGGCGAAGTCGATCTTCAGCAGCATCGGGACGACCATCACCCAGATGAGCGCGCCCACCACCAGGTTCACCCGGGCCAGCTCCAGCGCGGCGATGGCGTGGAACAGACCGGGCAGCAGCCGCCCGAGCGCCACGCCGGCGACGATGCACAGCGCGACCCAGAGGCTCAGGTAGCGCTCGAAGAAACCGATGGCGGGCGCGGCGCCCGGTGGCGCCGACAGGGCGCTGTCCTGCAGGGCCATGGGATCAGTCCTTGGCCAGCGCGCGCGCCGAGTCCTGCAGCGCCAGGCGGTCCACGGCGCTTGCGGGCAGATTGACCAGCAGCTCAAGCCGTCGGCGGATGGCCAGCAGGGTCTGCCGGAAAGCGTCGAGCTGCTGCTCGGGCGTCCCCGTCACCGAGGACGGGTCGGCATAGCCCCAATGGGCCGTGGCCGGCTGGCCGGGCCAGTAGGGGCAGGTTTCGCCCGCGGCGTTGTCGCAGACGGTGATGACCAGGTCCATGGGCGGCGCGTCGGGGCGGCCGAATTCGTCCCAGCCCTTGCTGCGCAGCCCCTCGGTGGCGATGCCCGCGCGCCGCAGCACCTCCAGGGCCAAAGGGTGGGGCTGCTGGTTGTCGCGCGGCTGGCTGCCGGCCGAGTAGGCCTTGAAACGGCCCTGGCCCAAGTGGTTGAGCGTGGCCTCGGCCAGGATGCTGCGGGCGGCGTTGTGCGTGCACAGGAAGAGCACGTTCAGGGGAGCGGGTGAGGTCATGGCGGTGAAAGATCAGCAAGCGCAGGACGGGCCGTCCACGGCGCACGGCGCGCCCTGGCAGCAGTTCTCGGTGAGGTAGGTCAGCAGGCCGTTCATGTGCGCGTAGACCGCGCGGTAGATGAGGTTGCGCCCCTCGCGCTGCTGCGTCACCAGGCCGGCGTTCGCCAGCTCCTTGAGGTGAAAGGACAGCTTGGTGGCGGCGATGTCGAGCCGCTCGGTCATGGCACCGGGCGTGAGGCCCTCGTCGCCGGCCACGACCAAGGCGCGAAATACGCGCAGGCGGTGCTCGTGGGCCAGCGCGGCGAGGCATTGAATGGCGGTGGGTTCGTCCACCATTCAATGATACAAGAATTGTTGAATTGATAAGCGGCCCACCAAAAGAAAAAGCCGACCTTTTGGGTCGGCTCTTCCAGTCGTGTAGTGCGCCGGTTCGGCACGCCCGGCATTGCCGGTATGGGTTGTCTCCTCGGTCTCCAACGACCCGGATACCCCTAGGGAGCACCAGGCAACTCGGAGACTGTAGCCGCTTGCACCGCCCGGGTGCATCGGGGCTTTCCCTTGCATGGGACCGACCGCTGGCACAGGAAATGCAGAACGCCGCCCACCACCACCTGGGACTTCAGCCATGCCAGACAACATCAGCGGCCCCGCCCTGGCGGCCTTGGACAGCCTCTCGGGCGCCGACACCGCCTGGGTCATGGTGAGCACCGCCCTGGTGCTGCTCATGACCTTGCCGGGCATCGGCCTGTTCTACGGCGGCATGGTGCGCCGCTTCAATGCCCTCAACACCATGGCCAGCGTGATGGCGATCGCCGCGCTGGTGAGCGTTCTGTGGTTTGCGATCGCTTACTCACTGGCTTTCACGCCCGGGGGCGAGTCGGGTGGCTTCATCGGTGGCCTGTCGCGCGCCGGCTTCGCCGGGCTGCAATACCTCGGCCCGGACGGGCGGGTGGCCGTGAGCCACATCGCGCCGCGGCTGCCGGAGTCGGTGTTCGCCCTGTTCCAGCTCAGCTTCGCCGTCATCACCTGCGCCCTGGTGGTGGGCGCCCTGGTGGAGCGCATGAAGTTCGGCGCCCTGCTCGGCTTCGCTGGCCTGTGGCTGCTGCTGGTTTATGCGCCGATCGCGCATTGGGTCTGGGAACCGGGGGGCTGGCTGGCCCAGCTCGGTGCGCTGGACTTCGCCGGCGGTGCCGTGGTGCACATCAACGCCGGCGCGGCCGCCCTGGTCTGCGCCTACGCCCTGGGCCCGCGCCAGGGCTATGGGCGCGAGCCCTTCCTGCCCTTCAACCTGGGCCTCACCATGGCCGGCACCGGCCTGCTGTGGGTGGGCTGGTTCGGTTTCAACGGCGGCTCGGCCCTGGCGGCCGACGGCCGCGCGGGCCTGGCGATGGTGGTCACGCACATCGCCGCGGCGGCCGGCGCCCTGGCCTGGATGCTGGCCGAATGGTGGACCCGCCAACGCGCCACCCTGCTGGGTCTGTGCTCGGGCGTGGTGGCGGGGCTGGTGGCCATCACGCCGGCCGCCGGTTTCGTCGGCCCGCGCGCGGCCCTGCTCATCGGCGTGGCGGCGGGCTTCGCCTGCTACTGGGGCGCCACGGGGCTCAAGCGCCTGCTGCGCGCCGACGACTCGCTCGACGTCTTCGGCGTGCACGGCGTGGGCGGGCTGGTGGGCGCGCTGCTCACCGGCGCGCTGGCCGACCCGGCGATCTCGGGCCAACAGGGCAGCCTGCTCACCCAACTCATCGCCTGCGCGGCGGTGCTGGCCTACAGCCTGGTGATGACCACCGTGGTGCTGTTCATCGTCTCGCGCTTCGCCGGTCTGCGCGTGGGCGCCGACGCCGAGCGCCAGGGCCTGGACGCCGCCCTGCACAACGAGAGGCTGGGCGGGTGAGCGGCGGCAGCGAGCTGTTCGCCATCGCGGCGCACCTGCACGTGCTGCTGCGGCGCAAGACCGGCCGGGTCATCGACACCGAATGGCTGGCCACCAACGCCGAGTACGCGCGCGCCATCGTGCGCTTCACGCGCGAGCGGGCCGCCGCCGAGGGCCACGCGGACCTGCTGCCCTGGGCCGACAAATTGGAGGCGGCCATCGTGGCCATGGGCGCGGCGCCGCGCAAGACGCTGCTGGACGTGGCGGCCGAGGCGCTGCGCGCCGCGCCCGGGCCGGCGCCCCTGGACGAGCCGCCCCACAAATACGTGGGCGGTTTGCGCTGAGGCCGATCCGATCCGCCGCCGGCGGGCTCAGGCGCCTTCGCGGATCCAGCGCGCGGCCTTCTCCGCGATCATCAGCGTAGGGCTGTTGGTGTTGCCGCTGGTGATGGTGGGCATCACGCCCGCGTCCACCACGCGCAGGCCGGCCACGCCGCGCACACGCAGGTGGCTGTCGACCACGGCGCTGTCGTCGTCCGCGCGACCCATCTTGGTGGTGCCCACGGGGTGGAAGATGGTGCTGGCAATGTCGCCGGCCAGGCGCGCGAGCTCCTCGTCGCTCTGGTACTGCGGGCCGGGCTTGAACTCCTCGGGCCGGTACCTCGCCAGCGCAGGCTGGGCCACGATGCGCCGCGTCACGCGCAGGCTGTCGGCGGCCACGCGGCGGTCCTCCTCGGTGGCCAGGTACAGCGGCGCGATGGCCGGTGCGGCCTCGGGGTCGGCACCGGTGATGCGCACGTGCCCCCGGCTGCTGGGGTTGAGGTTGCACACGCTCGCGGTGAAGGCCGGAAAGGCGTGCAGCGGCTCGCCGAAGGCGTCCAGGCTCAGCGGCTGCACGTGGTACTCCAGGTTGGCGTGCGGCTGTGAAGGATCGCTGCGCGTGAAGGCGCCGAGTTGGCTGGGCGACATGCTCATGGGCCCGCTGCGCGACAGCGCGTACTGCAGGCCGATGCGCGCCTTGCCCCACAGCGAATTGGCCAGCACGTTGAGCGTGGGCGCGCCCTGGACCTTGTAGACCGCGCGGATCTGCAGGTGGTCCTGCAGGTTCTCGCCCACGCCGGGCAGTTCGTGCAGCACCTCGACGCCGTGCCCGCGCAGCAGCCCGGCCGGGCCCAGGCCCGAGCGCTGCAGCAGCGCGGGCGAGCCCACGCTGCCGGCGCTCAGCACCAGTTCGCGCGCGGCGCTCACGCGGACCCGCTCGCCGCCCCGGCGCAGCTCGGCCCCGGTGCAGCGCAGCGCGCCATCGGCGCCGCGCTGGAACAGCAGGCGCTCGGTCAGGGTCTCGGTCCACACCGTGAGGTTGGGCCGGTGCTGCACCGGTCGCAAAAAGGCCTTGGACGCGTTCCAGCGCCAGCCGGCCTTCTGGTTCACCTCGAAATAGCCCACGCCCTCGTTGTCGCCGCCGTTGAAGTCGGCCGTGGCGGGCACACCGGCCTGCTGCGCGGCCAGGGCGAAGGCGTCAAGGATGTCCCAGCGCAGGCGCTGCTTCTCCACGCGCCACTCGCCGGTGCTGCCGCGCCGGCCGTTGCCGTGCAGCGCCGCGAAGGCCGCGTCCTGGGCGGCGTCCAGGCGGTGGTGGTCTTCGTGCGCCATGAAGTCGGGCAGGCAGGCGTCCCAGCGCCAGGCGTCGTCGCCCGTGGCCTCGGCCCAGCGCTCGTAGTCGCGCCGCTGGCCACGCATGTAGATCATGCCGTTGATGCTGGAGCAGCCGCCCAGGGTCTTGCCGCGCGGGTAGCGCAGGCGCCGGCCGTTGAGGCCGGGGTCGGGCTCGGTCTGGTAGCACCAGTCGGTGCGCGGGTTGCCGATGCAGTACAGGTAGCCCACCGGGATGTGGATCCAGTGGTAGTCGTCCCTGCGGCCGGCCTCCACCAGCAGCACGCGCTTCGACGGATCGGCCGACAGGCGATTGGCGAGCAGACACCCCGCCGTGCCGGCGCCGATGACGATGAAATCGAAACGGGTGTTGCTCACGCGTGCCTCCTGTTCGTGCAATGTCGCCGGAAAAGGTACCGCGGCAGCCGAGGATCCGGCTTCGCCGGTCTTCAGGCGGCGTCCCCCCGCGGGGGGGAAGCGCCGAAGGCGCGCAGGGGGGCGCTCATTTCGCGGTGGGCATCACGAATTCGGCGCCTTTGCCGATCGACTCCGGCCAGCGCTGCATGATCGACTTCTGCTTGGTATAGAAGCGCACGCCCTCCTCGCCGTAGGCGTGCATGTCGCCGAACAGGCTCTTCTTCCAGCCGCCGAAGCCGTGCCAGGCCATGGGCACGGGGATCGGCACGTTGATGCCCACCATGCCCACCTGGATGCGGCGCGCGAACTCGCGCGCCACGTTGCCGTCGCGCGTGAAGCAGGAGACGCCGTTGCCGAACTCGTGCTCGTTGATGATCTGCACCGCCTGCGCGAAGTCGGGCACGCGCACGCAGCTGAGCACGGGGCCGAAGATCTCTTCCTTGTAGATGCGCATGTCGGTGCCCACGTGGTCGAACAGCGTGCCACCCATCCAGAAGCCCTGGTCGCAACCCTTGCCCGCCGAAGCACCCTTGAAGCCCCGGCCATCGACCAGCAGCTTCGCGCCTTCCTTTGCGCCGGTCTCGATGTAGCCGCTGATGCGCTGGTGCGCGGCGGCCGTGACGATGGGGCCCATCTCGGCCGCGAGGTTCATGCCGTCCAGCACCTTGAGCGCCTTCGTGCGCTCGACCAGCTTCGGCATGATCCTGTCGGCCACGTCGCCCACCAGCACGGCCACGCTGATGGCCATGCAGCGCTCGCCCGCACTGCCGTAGGCCGCGCCGATGAGCGCGTCCACCGCCTGGTCGAGGTCGGCGTCGGGCATCACCACCATGTGGTTCTTGGCGCCGCCCAGGGCCTGCACGCGCTTGCCGTGGCGGGCGCCGGTCTCGTAGATGTGGTTGGCGATGGGCGTGGAGCCGACGAAGCTGATGGCCTTCACGTCGGGGTGCACCAGCAGCGCGTCCACCGCCTCCTTGTCGCCCTGTACCACGTTGTAGACGCCGTCGGGCAGGCCGGCCTGCTTCAGCAGTTCGCCAATGAACAGCGAGGGCGAGGGGTCGATGGGACTGGGCTTGAGCACGAAGCTGTTGCCCGCGGCAATGGCCACCGGGAACATCCACATGGGCACCATCACCGGGAAGTTGAAGGGCGTGATGCCCGCCACCACGCCCAGCGGCTGGCGCAGGGTCCAGTTGTCCATGCCGGTGGAGACCTGGTCGGTGAAGTCGCCCTTGAGCAGCTGCGGAATGCCGCAGGCGAATTCGATGATGTCGATGCCGCGCGCCACCTCGCCCTGGGCGTCGGTGAACACCTTGCCGTGCTCGGCCGTGATGAGGCGCGCGAGCGCGTCCTTGTGCTGGTTCACCAGCTCGAGGAACTTGAACATCACGCGCGCGCGGCGGATGGGCGGCGTGTCGGCCCAGGCCGGGAAGGCGGCCTGGGCGGCGGCCACGGCGGCGTCCACGTCGGCGGCGTTGGCCAGGGCCACGCGGCCGGTCACCGCGCCGGTGGCGGGGTTGGTCACGTCCTGCACGCGCGCGGACGTGCCGGCGGCGGCGCGGCCGCCGATGAAGTGGGTGATGGCGCTGGGGTTCGTGGTCATGGCGGGCGGGCGTGGGCGGTGAAGAAGCGGTCCAGTCTAGGCAGAGGGCCTGCCCGCGCCTAGGCCCGTGGCTTGAACGTTTTGTTTGCCATGGTGAACAATCGCCGCATGAGTCTGGAAAAAGCCGAACACCTCTGGTCCCACCTGCACTGGCTCACGGTGCTGGCGCAACACGGCAGCTACACGGCGGCGGCGCAGCGCCTGGGCGTGAGCAAGGCCGCCATGAGCCAGCACATCAGCGAGCTCGAGCGCGCCGCCGGCGTGCCCCTGGTGCAGCGCACCACGCGCAGCGTGCGCCTGACGGAGGCCGGCCAGCGCCTGGTCGACGGCCTGCGCGAGCCCTTCGAGCGCATCGCCCAGGGCTTCGCCAGCGTGCGCGACCTGGCCGCGGTGCCGGTGGGCCGCGTGCGGGTCACCGCGCCGGTGGCCTTCGCGCGCCAGCAGCTGGTGCCGCGCATCGCCGGCTTCCTGCGCGAGCACCCCGGCATCCGCCTCGAGCTGGACCTGTCGGACCGCCTGAGCTCGCTGGCCACCGAGGGCTTCGACCTCGCCATCCGCCACACCGCCACGCCACCCGACACGCACGTGGCCTGGACCCTGTGCCGCACGCGCTCGGTGCTGGTGGCCAGCCGCGCCTACCTGCGCCGCCGCGGCACGCCCGCCACGCCGCAGGACCTGGCGGGCCACGACTGCCTGCACTACCCGCGCGCGCAGGACACGCCGGCCTGGCACTTCCAGCAGGCCGGCGAGGCGCGCCGCCAGGCGCCGGCCCAGCGCCTCACCGTGCCGGTGGCGGGGCCCTTCGCCGCCAACAACAGCGAGGCCCTGCGCGACGCCGCGATCGCGGGCCTGGGCATCGCGCTGGTGCCCGACTTCAGCGCGCAGGCCGCCCTGCGCGCGGGCAAGCTGGTGGAGGTGCTGCCGGACTGGGCCTCGGTGGGCACCTTCAGCGACCACCTCTACGCCATCCGTCCCTACGCGAGCCACGTACCACGCGCGGTGTCGGTGTTCGTGGCCTGGCTGCGCGAGGCGCTGGCGGAGGGGTTTCCGCTGCGCGGCTGAGCCCCGCAAGCGGTGGCCATAGACGTTTTCGTCATAAACAACCAACAACGTATTCGTTCCTTCCTGGCGGTGTTCTCGGGAACATCGCGGCCTCGCTGTCTCACAGCACCGCCATCCGAAGAAGGAACGATCCATGACCGCCCGCCGCCACCTGCTGACCACCCTGGGCGCCGCCGCCCTCGCCCTGAGCGTGGGCGCTGCCCAGGCCCAGACCCCCGCACCCGCGACCCTGCTCAACGTGAGCTACGACCCCACGCGCGAGCTCTACGTCGAGATCAACCAGGCCTTCGCCAAGCACTGGAAGGCCAAGACCGGGCAGGACGTGACGATCAAACAGTCGCACGGCGGCTCGGGCAAGCAGGCGCGCTCCATCATCGACGGCCTGGACGCCGACGTGGCCACGCTGGCCCTGGCCGGCGACACCGATGCGCTGCACACCAACGGCCAGTGGATTCCCAAGGACTGGCAGAAGCGCCTGCCGCACAACAGCTCGCCCTACACCTCCACCATCGTGCTCGCGGTGCGCCAGGGCAACCCCAAGAACATCAAGGACTGGGACGACCTGGTGCGCCCCGACGTGAAGGTCATCACCCCCAACCCCAAGACCTCGGGCGGCGCGCGCTGGAACTACCTGGCCGCGTGGGAATTCGCCAAGCGCAAGTTCGGCGGTGACGCCCAGGCCAAGGACTTCGTCGCCCGGCTCTACAACAACGTGCCGGTGCTCGACACCGGCGCGCGCGGCTCGACCATCACCTTCGCGCAGCGCAACCAGGGCGACGTGCTGATCGCCTGGGAGAACGAGGCCTACCTGCTCGAGAAGGAGTTCGGCACCCGGTTCGACTTCGTCTACCCCTCTCTGTCGATCCTGGCCGAGCCCGCGGTGACCGTGGTGGACAGGAACGTGGACAAGAAGGGCACGCGCGCCGTGGCCCAGGCCTACCTGGAGTACCTCTACACCGAAGAGGCGCAGGACATCATCGGCAAGAACTTCTACCGCCCGGTCTCGGCCAAGGCCCAGGCCAAGGTCGCCAGGCCACTGCCCCCGCTCAAGCTGTTCACCATCGACCAGGCCTTCGGCGGTTGGGACAAGGCCGCGAAGGCGCACTTCGCCGACGGCGGCAGCTTCGACCAGATCTACACCAGGAAGTGAGCGCGCCGCCGCCGTCACCAGCCTCCGGGGCACCGCCGGGTCCCGGGGTGGCCTGAAAGGGGGCCCGGGCCTGCGGACCTGGGCCAGGGCGCGGAACGCGACATCCGCATCATCGAAGCGGCGAGCGGACACGCCCCCCCGGCATGGCCGCTCAGACGTTTCTGTCATGAGCACAGAACCAAACATTGGTTGGTGAAACGGGCCGGCGCACCTAGAGTGCGCCCATTCGTAAGCCTATTTCATTACCGAAACTTTTGGACCTGGCCATGTCGAGCGCACGGACACCCACCCCGCTGGCGGCGGACGCCCAGGCGCCGCTGCGCCGGGCGACCGAAGCGGTCGAGGCCTGGTGCACGAGCGAGCTCATCAACAACCCCCGGCACGGCTGGCTCTCGCGCGTGCCCCCCACCCAGGTGCTGCTCCCTCTGTCCGGCCCGCCCACGCCCGACGACCTGGACGATCTGCTGGCCAAGGCCGGGCGGACGCCGACCTTCTTCCTGACCCACCCCCTGGTGATCGCGGCCTTCGAACGCGAATGCGCACGCACCGGTGTGCGGCCGGCCCCCACGGTGCTGTTCGACGCACGCGTCCTCACCTGGCGCGACACGCCCCTGATTCCCTGCGACACGCTGTCCCTGGTCGACGGCAAGGGCAAGGTCCTGCTGCTGTGCGCGGGCGACGGGCGCCCGGCCCCACCGGTGCGCGCCTGCGGCAACCAGCGCCGGGCCATCGCCACTTACCTGATCGTTTTGCACCAGGCGCTGGCCGGGCACGCGCCCGACGCGCTCGCGGTGCTGGAAGACGTCGAGATCGGTCGCAGCCACGCGTATCCCGACACCTACAAAGGCTGGACCATGGACCACGGCCCCGCCCCGCGCCGAGCGGCCACGACACAGGAAGGAACGACCCCGTGCAGTCACTGTCCCTAGGCTGGATCCGCCGGCCGCCTTCCCCGCGCAAGGCCCGGGTCGAAAGCCCCCCAACCCGCCCGTCGCCGGACGGCGGCCACGGCAGCGACTCGGCGCCGCGCCGCCCGCGCACGCTCCAGCCCCCCGGCAGCCCATCACACGCCCAAAACAACCTGCGGCAGCTGCACGACCAGCGCGCGTCGCGCCAGCCGTCGGCACCCGGCAGTCCCCGGCCGTCGCCGCGGCAGGGCGTGCGGGCGGCGGCGCCCGCGGACGCCCCGGTCGTCGGTGCCGCGTACGTCGCCCCCGGTCTGCTGGACAGGCCCGACCTCCTGAGCGCGGTCTGCGCCAGCTGGGCGGCGGGGGTGGGCGCCACCAGCGGCGCCGGCCTGGCGAACGCCTTCACCGACAGCGCCGGCGGCGACGCGCTGCCCGCCACGCTGCTGGCGGGCGGCGCCTTCAACCTGCTGTGCTCGCTCGTCGACACCGGCCTGACCCTGCACGCCTGGCGCGAGGCCCGCCAGCAGTACCAGGTGTTCGAGGCGCTGCTGGGGGCGCAGCACCTCCTGCTGCACCAGCTGAACCACCAGCTGCGCCACGGCCCCGACCCGCGCGTGCAGGCCGCGCGCGACCTCGCGCAATTCAACGTGGACGCGCTGATCGGCCTGCTGAAGGGTTTCGAGAAGGCCTATCTGCTGGGCCCGGAGCGCGAGCGGGCCGCTGAGCGGCGCCTGTTGCACCTCGACCATCTGGTGAGCGCCGACGTGGCCCTGCGCTTGCGCCAGCAGGCCCTGGCCTACCCGGATGAACGGCGCCAAGGCCTGGCCGACCACGCCGAGCGGCAGCGCGACGCCTTGCAGGCGCGCATCGATGCCTTCGACGCCGCGTCGCGAGTGCCGCTGTTCGAGCGCATGCGCGACGGCCTGCACCGCCCCCTCGACCTGCTCGGCGGCCTCAGCGACGAGCAGGTCGCCGTCCTGCGCGACGGCGTGCTGCAGGGCGCCAAAGCCCCCTTCCAGCTCTTCAACGCGCTGGCCACGCTGCTGCCCCAGCTGATCACCAGCGGCGCGGCCGGCGCCGCCCTGGACACCGTGGGCCAGGCCGTGCCGCCGGTGGCGGCGCTGCTGGCGCTGGCCGGTCTGCTCACCGCGCACGGGGACCACAGGGGCGGTCGCCAGCGCATCGGCAAGGCGCGGGCCACCCGCCGCGCCAAGCTGCTGACCTTCGAGCGCGTGGTGTGGGGCCTGTCCCCCGACAGCTTCAACCCAGGCGCCGACCCCGAGCAGGTGAAGCAGGCCCAGCAGGTGCGCCGCAACCTCGCCCGGCAACTGGTCAAGGCCATCCAGCGCAGCAACCAGGCCAAGCGGGTGGCCTGGGCCCGCCAATTCCGGGGCAAGCTCAACCTGTTTAATTTTCTGCTCAGCCTGTTGGGCCTGGCCGCGATGGCGGCGGGCACCGGTTCGTATGGGACGATCCCGGCCGCCGTCGTCGGCTCCGCACTGGGCCTCTTCCTGCTCACGCACCTCGCCAAGTACCAGGCCTACCTGGCGGCGGACCGACAGCGCATGCGCCGGCGCGACCGGGAAGCCCAGGCCTTCGGCGATGCGGACGGCGTCAAGGCCGGCCTGCTGTACGCCGGCCGCCTCGACGGCGACACCTCGATGAGCGAGGCCCAGCGGCAGGCGCTGCGCCACAACACCTTCCTAAGCCTCGGCTGGCTGCAGGGCCAGCTCTACGAAGCGGGGCTGCAGGCCAGCCGGGGCCCCGAAGGCGAGCCGCCGCTGTGCGACGCCGAACAGGCCCTGCTGGACGCCGGCGCAACGCCCGACACCTTGCGCGCGCTGCGCCAGGCGGCCGGGGTCCAGACGCGGGAGCAGCACGGCCAGCTGGTGCGCGCCGTGGCCACGGGCACCATCGGCCTGCGGCTGTTGGCTTCGCGCCCGAGCGCACCGCTCGAGGGCGATCGCGCCCCGGTGCCGGTGCTGCGCACGCACGCGGCCCACGCGCCCACGCCCTTTGCCCCTCTCGCGGACCTGATCGACGCCGTCAAACGCGCCGGCAAGGCGGAGCGGCGAAGGGGCCACAACCGCGTGGGGCGCCTCGCGCGCGGCCTCTGGCGCAAGTCCCTCGCCACCCCCAGGCAGGCGCTCAAGGCCCTGGAGCGCCATGAACGGCGCGGCGACACCGACGCGCTCGCCCAGTTGCGGCGCGACCTGCTCCAGCCCCTGCTCAACGGCCTGCCGCTGCGCCCCGACGGCCTGGGCATCGCCTGGCCCGAGCGCTACCGGGGCAATGGCGATGACGACCCGGACACCGCCGACTGCCTGATCCGCTGCCTGCGGGAGCTGCAGGACAGCTGCCGGCTGGGCCAGCTCGCCCTGGCCGACGAGCAGGAGAAGGGGCGATGGTCCGACCGCTGGATGCGGCGGCGACTGCGCGACTGCGCCGAACTCGCCGAGCGCCTGGTGCAGGCCGTGCAGCAGGAGCGCGCCCAGCCCGAACCCTGGTGGGACGAACTGGTCGATGGCCCGCCGGTTTTCCGGCTGGCGGACGACGAGGCGGAGCGGTTCGACCGGTGGTCTTGCGGGCGCGAGGGCGATGAGGCGCTGTCCGAGATCGACGGCCCGTTCGATGCCTCGGGGGCGTCCTGGCACGGGGACGCCCCCGAGCCGGCCGCCGGCCCACTGCCGGCCTATGCCATGAAGGTCTGAGCCCACAGGAACCGGGTCGAGGCTACATGCCGCAACGGCATAAAGAAACAAGAAAACTGTCGTTTGCATTTGTGAAGAGCACTTCCAGAATGCCCTTCCCGATTCCCGAACGCCCCGAGTTTCCGACCATGACAACCGCACTGCGCACCACCGCCGCCGCCCTGGGCCTGGCCCTGAGCACGCTGGCCTCGGCCCAGACCACCACGCTGCTCAACGTCTCCTACGACGTGGCGCGCGAGTTCTACAAGGACATCAACACCGCCTTCGTCGAACAGCAGAAGAAGGCCGGCAAGGCCGTGGTGGTGAACCAGTCGCACGCCGGCTCCAGCGCCCAGGCGCGCGCCGTGGCCGACGGCCTGGAGGCCGACGTGGTCACCATGAACACCACCACGGACGTGGACTTCCTGGCCGACAAGGGCGTGGTCGCCAAGGACTGGCGCCAGAAGTTCCCGCACAACGCCGCGCCCACCACCTCCACCATGCTGTTCCTGGTGCGCAACGGCAACCCCAAGCACATCAAGGACTGGGACGACCTCATCAAGCCCGGCGTGCAGGTCGTGGTGGTCAACCCCAAGACCGGCGGCAACGGCCGCTACGCCTACCTGGCCGCCTGGGGCCAGGTGCGCGCCAAGGGCGGCAGCGACGAGCAGGCCGCCGAGTTCGTGAAGAAGCTCTACGCCAATGTGCCGGTGCTGGCGCGCGGCGGGCGCGACGCCACCGGCATCTTCCTGCAGCGCAACATCGGCGACGTGCTGATCACCTTCGAGTCCGAGGTGGTGTCGGTGAACAACGAGTTCGGCGCCGGCAAGGTCGACGCCGTGCACCCGAGCGCGAGCGTCGTGGCCGAGAACCCGGTGGCCATCGTCGAGCGCACGGTGAACAAAAAGGGCACGGCCGCCCAGGCCAAGGCCTACCTCGACTTCCTCTACAGCGACCAGGGCCAGGAAATCGCGGCCAAGCACAACATCCGCCCGCGCTCGGAAGCGGTGCTCAGAAAGCACGCCGACGTCTTCAAGCCCATCAAGCTGTTCACCGTCGAGCAGTACTTCGGCTCCTTCGCCGACGCGCAGAAGGTGCACTTCAACGACGGCGGCAGGTTCGACCAGCTGTACGTGAAGTAAGCCCCCCGCGCTTCGCATGACCACCGCCACCCTGCCCAGGTCCTCCATGGCCACCCCGCGGCGCCCCACGCGCCGCGTGCTGCCGGGCTTCAACATCACCCTGGGCTACACCCTGCTCTACCTGAGCCTGATCGTGCTGATCCCGCTCTCGGCCCTGGTCTTCAAGACCTTCTCCATGAGCTGGGCGCAGTTCTGGGAAGCCGTGGCCTCGCCGCGCGTGCTGGCCGCCTACCGACTGAGCTTTGGCGCCTCGCTGATCGCGGCGCTGGTCAACGTGGTGTTCGGCCTGCTGGTGGCCTGGGTGCTGGTGCGCTACAGCTTCCCGGGCAAGAAGATCGTCGATGCCCTGGTGGACCTGCCCTTCGCCCTGCCCACGGCCGTGGCCGGCATTTCGCTCACCGCGCTGCTGGCCGACAACGGCTGGGTGGGCCAGGTGTTCGCGCCGCTGGGCCTGCAGCTCGCGTTCAACCCCAACGGCGTGGTCATTGCGCTCATCTTCATCGGCCTGCCCTTCGTGGTGCGCACCGTGCAGCCGGTGCTGGAAGACGCCGAGAAGGAGCTGGAGGAAGCCGCCTCCAGCCTGGGCGCCACGCGCTGGCAGACCTTCTCGCGCGTGATCTTGCCGAGCATCGCGCCCGCGCTGCTCACGGGCTTCGCCATGGCCTTCGCGCGCGCCGTGGGCGAGTACGGCTCGGTGATCTTCATCGCCGGCAACATGCCCATGGTGTCGGAGATCACGCCGCTGATCATCATCGCCAAGCTGGAGCAGTACGACTACGCCGGCGCCACCGCCGTGGCCTCGGTGATGCTGGGCATCTCCTTCGTGCTGCTGCTGGTCATCAACGCCCTGCAGGCCTGGCAGCGCCAACGTTCCGGTGGAGCGATGGCATGAGCCTGGCCCGTACCGAGGCGCCCTGGGTGCGCCGCACGCTGATCGGCATCGCCCTGGCGTTCATGGCGCTGTTCCTGCTGCTGCCGCTGGCCGCGGTGTTCACCGAGGCGCTGCGCAAAGGCTGGGAGGCCTACTGGGCGGCGCTGAAGGAGCCCGACGCCTGGGCCGCCATCCGCCTGACCCTGCTCACGGCCGCGATCGCGGTGCCGCTGAACCTGGTGTTCGGCGTGGCCGCGGCCTGGGCCGTGGCCAAGTTCGAGTTCCGCGGCAAGGCCTTCCTCACCACGCTGATCGACCTGCCGTTCTCCGTCTCGCCGGTGGTGGCGGGCCTGATCTACGTGCTGGTGTTCGGCGCGCAGGGCTGGCTGGGCCCCTGGCTGGCCGAGCACGACATCCAGATTGTCTTTGCCGTGCCAGGCATCGTCCTGGCCACCGTCTTCGTCACCTTCCCCTTCATCGCGCGCGAACTCATCCCGCTGATGCAGGCCCAGGGCAACGACGAGGAACAGGCGGCGCAGGTGCTGGGCGCCACCGGTTGGCAGACCTTCTGGCACGTCACGCTGCCCAACATCAAGTGGGGCCTGATCTACGGCGTGATCCTGTGCAACGCGCGCGCCATGGGCGAGTTCGGCGCGGTCTCGGTGGTCTCGGGCCACATCCGCGGCCAGACCAACACCATGCCGCTGCACGTGGAGGTCCTCTACAACGAGTACCAGTCGGTGGCCGCCTTCGCCGTGGCCTCGCTGCTGGCCCTGCTGGCGCTGGTCACCCTGGTCATCAAGACCGTGGCCGAGTGGCGCATGGAGCGTGAACTCAAGGCCCTGGCCGAACTGCCGCCCGAGCGGCCCCGCAACGACACCTCCCTCGCAGGAGCGTCCACATGAGTGCCGCACGGCCGCCCGAAGGCACTCGCACCGCAGCGCGCTGCGCGAAGGTTTCACCATGAGCATCAACGTCCAGAACATCTCCAAGCACTTCGGCGCCTTCCACGCGCTGGACAACATCCGGCTCGACATCCAGAGCGGCGAGCTGCTCGCCCTGCTGGGCCCCTCGGGCTGCGGCAAGACCACCCTGCTGCGCATCATCGCGGGCCTGGAAACGGCCGACGCCGGCCAGATCGTCATCAGCGGCGAGGACAGCACCCACGTGCACGTGCGCGAGCGCAACGTGGGCTTCGTGTTCCAGCACTACGCGCTGTTTCGCCACATGACGGTGGCCGAGAACGTGGCCTTCGGCCTGCGCGTGAAGCCGCGCGGCGAGCGCCCGAGCGACAAGCAGATCCAGGCCAAGGTGTTCGAGCTGCTCAAGCTGGTGCAGCTCGACTGGCTGGCCGACCGCTACCCCGCGCAGCTCTCGGGCGGGCAGCGCCAGCGCATCGCCCTGGCGCGCGCGCTGGCGGTGGAGCCCAAGGTGCTGCTGCTCGACGAGCCCTTCGGCGCGCTCGACGCCCAGGTGCGCAAGGAGCTGCGCCGCTGGCTGCGCCGCCTGCACGACGAGCTGCACGTCACCAGCATCTTCGTCACGCACGACCAGGAGGAGGCCCTGGAAGTGGCCGACCGCGTGGTGCTGATGAACCGCGGCCGCATCGAGCAGGTGGGCTCGCCGCGGGAGGTCTGGGAACACCCGGCCACGCCCTTCGTGGCGCGCTTCCTCGGCGGCGTGCCGCTGGTGGGCGATGGCACGCGCCCGCTGCGCCCGCACGAACTGGAGGTGCAGCGCCTGCTGCCCGGCACCGACACGCGCGGCGCCGTGGTGGCCACGCTGCGGCGCGCGCTGGTGCTCGACCCGGTGGTGCGGCTCGAACTCGAGCCCGAGTCCGGCGCGCACGACCTGATCGAGGCCCGCCTGGGCACGGCGCAGTTCCACTCCCTGGGCCTGCGCGAGGGCGACGCGGTGCTGGTGTCGCCGCGCAGCCCGCTCGGCGCGCCCGAGCCGGCCCTGGCCTGAGGCGGGCGCCCGCCGGGCGCGGGGAACCCCGCTGTCGTCAGCGGGTCATGCAGGGACACCAGCATCTGCCCGCCCCATGGACCACAGCCTCGCCCGCCGCCTGCGCCGCGCCGCCATCCGCCAGGAACGGCGCTGGCGCGCGCACGGCCTGGGCGGCTCGCATGAGGCCGACGAAACCGCCCCGCTGCGCCTGACGCTGGCCGAGCTGCTGAACCTGCACGGCGAGGCCTCGCTGCCGGTGCTGGTGATGGTGCTCTCGCTGTTCACCCTCATCCCGGTGGGCGGCGCGGGCTGGTTCGTGAGTTTCTTCATCGCCGCGCTGGGCTGGTCCTGGGCGCGCGGCCGGGAGCGCGTGGCCCTGCCGGGGGCGCTGGGCGGCTTCACCCTGAACGAACAATGGTCGCGCCGCAGCCTGCACGCCCTGGCCTGGCTGTACGCCCTCGCCGACCGCTGGCTGGGCCCGCGCTGGCAGGCCTGGCGGCACGAGCGCACGCGCGGCTGGTGGGGCGCCTGGATCGCGGCGATGGCGGCCATCATCTTTTTGCCCCTGCCCTTCGGCAACGTGCTGCCCAGTGCCAGCCTGGTGCTGCTGGGCCTGGGCTGGCTGTTCCGCGACGGCCTGGCGCTGGCGGGCTCCACCCTGGCCGGCGCCGCCGCCATCGCCTACACCCTGGCCTTCGGCCAGCTCGCGATCGATCTGGCGCAGCGCGGCTGGGGCTGGCTGATGGGCGCCTGAAGCCGCCGCGGGCGGCCCCTAGAATCGCCCGAGACCCGCAGCACAGGCCCGATGCACAACCCACCCCTGGACGACTGTCCGCTCTACGTGGACCTGGACGGCTCGCTCACGCCGAGCGACACCCTGCACGAATCCATCGTGCTGTTCGCGCGCCGCCATCCGCTGAACCTGCTGCGCATGGTGGGCTGGCTGGCGCGTGGCAAGGCCGGCTTCAAGCGCGCCCTGGCCGACGCCGTGCTGCCCGAGCCCGAGCGCCTGCCCTGGCGCGCGGATTTCATCGAGTTCCTGCGCGCCGAACACGCGCGCGGCCGCCCCCTGGTGCTGGCCACCGCCGCCGACGCGCGCGTGGCGCGGCGCGTGGCCGAGCACCTGGGCGTGTTCAGCGACGTGCTGGCCACCGAAGACGGCGGCCCCAACCTGAGCCGCGCCCACAAGCGCGAGGCCATCGCCGCGCACGCGCGCGCCGCGGGCCATGAGCGCTGGGCCTACGCGGGCAACAGCGCCGATGACCTGCCCGTCTGGGCCGGCGGCGCGCAGGCCATCGCGGTGAACGCCCCGGCCGGCGTGCTGCGGCGCCTGCAGGCCGCGCAGGCGCCCGCCCGCGTCTTCGAACGGCGGCCGCTCACGCTCGCCACCGTGCTGCGCGCGGTCCGCCTCAAGCAGTGGTCCAAGAACGGCCTGCTGTTCGTGCCGCTGCTGGCGGCGCACACCACCGATCCCTCGCTGTGGTTCACGCTGTTCGTGGCCTTCGTCGCCTTCGGGCTCTGCGCCTCGGCCACCTACCTGGTCAACGACCTGCTCGACCTGCCCAACGACCGCGCGCACCGGCTCAAGCGCCTGCGCCCGCTGGCGGCGGGCACGATGGGCATCGGTGCCGCCGTGGCCATCGGCGCGGCGATGCTGCTGGCCGCCTTCGCCCTGGCCTTCTGGGTCGGCCAGGCCTTCACCGGCGCGCTGCTGCTGTACACCGCGCTGACGCTGGGCTACTCGCTGCGCTGGAAGCGCATCCCGCTGTTCGACGTGCTGCTGCTGGCCACGCTCTACACGCTGCGCATCGGCGCCGGCGCGCTGGCCGGGCACGTGGACCTGTCCAACTGGCTGCTGGCCATCTCCATCTTCCTGTTCCTGAGCCTGGCGCTGGTCAAGCGCTGTGCCGAACTGGAAGAGGCGGTGGACGCGCACCAGGCGCCGGCGCCGGGCCGCGGCTACCAGCCGCGCGACCTGGCCACCCTGCGCACCATGGGCATGACCAGCGGCTTCATGTCGGTGCTGGTGCTCACGCTCTACATCGACTCGCCCAACAGCCGCGCGCTCTACGCCCAGCCCGACTGGCTGTGGGCCGCCGCGCCGGTTCTGCTGATGTGGGTGATGCGCATCTGGTTCAAGACCGGCCGGCGCGAACTCCACGGCGAAGACCCGCTGGCCTTCGCGCTGAAGGACCCCTTCAGTTGGGCCACGCTGCTCGTCATGGGCGGCATCGGCCTGGCGGCCACCGTCGGCTGGCAGCCCCACCTATGAAATCCCTCGCCCTGCTGCTCGCGCTGCTCTGCGTGCTCATGTCTTCGGCGGCGCAGCTCGCCATGAAGCGCGGCCTGGGCCCCGGCGGCGCCGACGTGGCCGGCACCTACGTGCAGGCCTTCACCAGCCCCATGGTCTGGCTGGGCCTCCTGCTTTATGGCGCCAGCGCCGTGCTCTGGCTGTGGGTGCTGTCGCGGCTCGACGTGTCGCTGGCCTACCCGCTGGTGAGCCTGGGCTTCGTGGTCACCATGCTGCTGGGCGTGTGGTGGCTGGGCGAGCCCTTCTCGTGGCTGCGCGTGGCCGGCTGCACGCTGATCGTGGTCGGTGTGAGCCTGCTAGCCCTGAGCGCGAAATAGACAACTCCCCCGCGGCGCGGCGCGCGTCCCGGCAACCACCGCCCGGCCCAGCCGCTGGCGCCGTGTTCCTGGAAGGCGCCGCCGCTCGCTGCGACACTCCGTGCCAATGAAAGCCGACAACAACTCCCTCGCGGCCGCGCGCCGCCTTTTCTGGTGGGCCTTTGGCCTCACGCTGCTGCTCAAGGTGTTCCTGGCCGCGGTGTTTCCTTTCACGGGCGACGAGGCCTTCTTCTACCAGTGGGGCGCGCACCCGGCCTGGCACTACTCGGACCACCCGCCGCTGGTGGGCTGGCTGATCGCGCTGCTGCGCGCCATCGGCGGCGACGCGCCCCTGGTGCTGCGCAGCGCCACGCTGCTGGTGACCAGCGCCATCGCCCTGCTGGTGGTGGACCTGCTGCGCCGCCTGCTGCCGGAGGAACGCGAGGCCCAGGCCTGGCTCGCCGGCGCCGTGTACCTGGCCCTGCCCTGGAGCTGGCTGTTCGTGCTGGTCACCACCGACACGCCGCTGATCCTGTTCATGGCGCTGTCGTTCTGGGCCTACGTGCGCGCCGACACCAGCGAGCGCGGCGCCGGCTGGTACCTGCTCAGCGGGGCCCTGCTGGGCGCGGCTTTCTTCGGCAAGTACTTCGCGGCCCTGCTGGGTTTTGCGTACGCGGCCCACGCCTGGGGCTGGCGGCGCGAGCGCTGGTGGGCGCCCGTGCTGGTGTTCGTGGCCGCGCTGCCCGCCATCGGCGCCAACCTCTACCTGAACGCCACGCACGGCTGGAGCCACGTGATGTTCAACGTCTTCAACCGCAACGAAGCCTCGGCCTGGTCCCTGGAGACCTTCCTCACCTACGTCGGCATGGCGCTGTACCTGGTGACGCCGTGGTGGCTGTGGCGTGCCGCGCGCTCGCGCGCGCCCGCCGGCGTGAGCGCCAGCGCGCGCACCACGCTCGCGGTGCTGTGGATCTTCCCCTTCGTGGTGTTCGCCCTGCTGGCCACGCGCCGCACCATCGGCCTGCACTGGGTGCTGGGCTTCGTGCCGGTGTTCGTGGTCTGGGCCGGACTGCGCTGCGAGGTGCGCCCGCTGCGCCGCCTGCTGGGCTACACGGCGGCGCTGTCCCTGCCCCATCTGGTGGTGGTGCTGGCGATCGCGCTGGCGCCGGTGGCGTGGTTCGCCACAACAAAATGGGCCGATCGCGCCGTGTTCCTGCGCGAGAACGCCGCGGTGGTCGCCGGCCTGCGCCATGGCCTGCCCGCCGGGGCCACGCTCATGGCCCAGGCCTACAACCCGGCGGCCATGCTGGCCTTTCGCCACGGCCAGTACGTGCCGGTGTTCGGCCCGGGCCGCCACCACGCGCGCCAGGATGACCAGGTGATCGATTTCCGCCGCTACGACGGCCAGCCGATCCGCGTCTTCCACTACGACGAACCCGATCTCGCGAACTACGCGCCCTACTTCGAGCGCGTGAGCAAGCACGCCTTCGTGGTGGATGGCGCGCGCTTCTGGTACGTCGACGGCGAGGGTTTCCGCTTCGCGCCCTACCGAGACAAGGTGCTGGCCGCCGTGGCGCGCGACTTCCACGACATTCCGCGCTGGCTGCCCGTGCTGGGCAACCCCTTCTGCGAACGCTACGGCTTCGAGGCATGCTCGCCGGGGCGCTGAGCCGCGCGCTTTGACGCACGAATGCCCCCTGGTGGCGCGCCCAGGGGACATGCGCCATCACCGCCGCCCCAGTGCCATCGACGTCTTCGCGCACCTCCCCTCAGACACGCGCGTCGAGGAAGGGCGCGACCTTGGTCATTGCGCGCCGCACGTAGAGGTCCTTCTCGCCCACGGGCGCCACGTAGTGCAGGGCCTCGCGCGCGGCCTGCTCGTCCACCAGGCGCGCGATCAGCCAGGTCGCGAGGTACTGGGAGGCCAGGCAGCCGCCCGCGGTGGCGACGTTGCCGTGGGCCACGAACGGCTGCTCCAGCACGCACACGCCGGCTTCTTCCACCCAGGGCCTGGTGGTGAGGTCGGTGCAGGCCGGCAGATCGCCCAGCAGGCCCAGCTTGGCCAGCACCAGCGTGCCCGAGCACTGCGCGCCCAGCAGCTGGCGCGCGGGATCGAGCCGCAGCCGCGCCATCAGGGCCGCGTCGGCCGCCACCTCGCGGGTTTTGATGCCGCTGCCGACGATCACCGCGTCGGCCTCACTGGCCTCCCGCAGGTCGGCCTGGGCGTCCAGCACCACGCCGTTCATGGAGCGCACGCGCGGCGTGGGACAGGCGATGGAGACGCGCCAGCCGGGCCGCTTGACGCGGCTGAGGATGCCGAGCGCGACCAGCGAGTCGAGCTCGTTGAAGCCGTCGAAGGTGAGGATGGCGATGTGCATGGCGGCGGTGTCCGTGAGCGGGCCACCATGCTAGGGCGCGCTGGCGCGCGCGAAGGGGCCGCTGGCGCCGCCGCGCGCGGGCCCAATCGCGATCAGTTGAACAGGGCCGTGTAGCGCCGCTGCATTTCCTCGGGCGTCACCTGTTCGATGGCGTGCCCGATCAGCCAGCGGTGGCCGAAGGGGCAGCGCACCACGCCGCTGCGCTCGCCGTAGAACGCGTCGCTGGCCTCGCGTTCCAGCGTGGCGCCGGCCGCCACGGCCTGGGCCAGCATGGCGTCGGCGTCGTCCACGTGCAGGTGCAGGGTCACGGGCGTGGCGCCCAGGCTGCTCGCGCTGCGGATGCCGCACTCGGGAAACTCGTCGCACAGCATCACGGTGTGCGGGCCGAAGGCGAGTTCGGCGTGGCCGATGCGGCCCGAGGGTTCGACCAGGCGGAATTTCTCGGTGGCGCCGAAGGCCTGGCCGTAGAAGCGAATGGCGGCGGCGGTGTCGTGCACGCAGAGATAGGCGTAGGTTTCGTCGATGCGCATGGGCGGCTCCCCGTGGACAGCTGGTGGGACCCCGCACTGTGCCGGCCGCGGCACGCCGCGTATAGAAGAAATTGTTCGCGCCGCCGGCTCAGCCCCGGCGGGACGGCTCCAGGGGCAGGTGGTTGGGCTCCTCGGGCGCCAGCGCGCGAAAGCGCCCGGGCGTGAGGCCGGCCATGGCGCGGAATTCGCGGATCAGGTGCGACTGGTCGCTGTAGCCCAGCGCGGCGGCCAGCTCGGCTGGCGCGGGCGCGTCGGTGGCGGCGAGGGCGCCGACCGCCCGCTGGAAGCGGCGCACGCGTTGCCAGGCCTTGGGGCTCAGGCCCGTGGCCTGCAGAAAGGCCCGCTCGAAGCGGCGCCGGCCCAGGCCGCTGGCGCGCACCGCCGCTCCCACGGAAGGCGATTGCCGCAGCAGCCGTGTCAGCGCGCCCGCCTGGCCTGGCGCCGGCGGGCGGCGCGCCAGCAGCCAGGCCTCGAACCGCGCGAGCCGCGCGTCGGTGTCCGGGGCCTCGAGCAGGCGCTCGCGCAGGCGCTGCGCTTCGGCGCCGAGCAGGGCCTCCAGCGGCACGTGGCGGCCGGCGATGGCGTCCGCGTCCAGGCCCAACAGCCACTGCGCGGCACCGGGCAGCAGCGTGGCGCCCACGCTGGCCGAGCGGGCGTGCAGGCGCTTGAGGTAAGGCGCGGTGCGCGCCCCCCCGAGCACCGCGGGGGCCAGCGGCTCGCCCAGGGGGTCGTCGGGCGAACGCAGCAGGCGCACCGGCGCGTCGTCCAGCCGCAGCACCAGGTGCATGAGCCCGCTGGGCAGCAGGCGCTCGATGCGCGCCTGCGCCTCGCCCGCGGGCTCGGCCGCGCAGCTCCAGACCTCGCGCACGAAGGGGCGCAGCAGTGGGTGAGGGGCGCGGCGCCGGTTCATGGGACTGGAGCCGGTTCGTCGCGCCCGGGCGCTCAGTCGGCGGCCTCGAAGCGCACGCGCGGCGCCACCGCGCACAGCAGCTCGTAGGCGATGGTGCCGGCCGCGTGCGCGACTTCGTCCACCGGCAGCAGCGCACCGCTGCCGGCGCGGCCCCAGAGCACCACCTCGCTGCCGATGCCCGCGTCCGGCAGCCCGCTCAGGTCCACCGTGAGCATGTCCATGCTCACGCGACCCAGGGTGCGCGTGCGCTGGCCATCCACCAGCGCCGGCGTGCCACTGGGCGCGTGGCGCGGGTAGCCGTCGGCGTAGCCGCAGGCGACAACGCCGATGCGCATGGGCCCGTCGGCGGTGAAGGTGGAGCCGTAGCCGACGGTGTCGCCGGCCTGCAGCCGCTGCACGCCGATCACCCGGGTAGACAGCGTCATGGTGGGTCGCAGGCCCCAGTGCGCGGCGCTGTGCTCCGGGAAGTCGGGCGCGCAGCCGTAGAGCGCGATGCCCTCGCGCACCCAGTCGGCCGCCAGCGAGCCGGCGCCGCGCAGGGCGCCGCGCGCGTGGCGCAGGATGGCCGCGCTGTTGGCCAGCGTGCGCTCGCCGGGCAGGTCGTCGGTGGCCTGCTCGAACAGCGCCACCTGGTGCGCGATGCCGCGCGCGCCGTCGGCGTCGCTGAAGTGCGTCATGTGGCCGATCTCCTCGACCTGCGGCAGCGCATTGAGCCGCGCCCAGGCCGTGCGGTAGGCCGCGGGCGTGAAGCCCAGGCGGTTCATGCCGCTGTTGAGCTTGAGGAAGACCTTGTGCGGCTGCTGGGTCTTGTGCGCGGCCAGCCAGTCGATCTGTTCGTTGCAATGCACCGCGTGCCAGAGGTTCAGGCGCGAGCACAGCTCCAGGTCGCGCGCCTCGAACGCGCCCTCGAGCAGCAGGATGGGACCGCGCCAGTCGAGGGCGCGCAGTCGCTCGGCCTCGGCCAAATCCAGCAAGGCGAAGCCGTCGGCGCCGCGCAGGCCCTCGAACGCGCGCTCGATGCCGTGGCCATAGGCGTTGGCCTTGACCACCGCCCAGACGCGGGCGTCGGGCGCGCGCTCGCGCGCGATGCCGAGGTTGTGGCGCAGGGCGCCGGTGTGCACGGTGGCCAGGATGGGGCGGGGCATGGCGTGAGAAAAGTCAAGAAGGGAAATCCAGTCCGAGCGGCGGGGTGGCCTACCGGCGGCGCCTGCGCACACGCGTGCTATAACCCGCGCCACCTCACGGAGACAAGCCTCAAACTGTCGCACAAACGTGTGGGGTGTCCGTCGATAGGCGCTTCATCCTGGCAGGCAAGCAAACCGATTCATCGCCATGAAGCGCGGCTTCTACACCATCATGACGGCGCAGTTTTTCAGCTCCCTGGCTGACAACGCGCTGTTCGTCGCCGCCATCGAGCTGCTGCGCCACCGCAACGCGCACGAATGGCAAAGCGCGGCGCTGGTGCCCATGTTCGCCCTGTTCTATGTGCTGCTGGCGCCCTTCGTGGGCGCCTTCGCCGACGCCCGGCCCAAGGGCCAGGTCATGTTCATCAGCAACGCCATCAAGGTAGGGGGCTGCCTGCTCATGCTGGTGGGCGTGCACCCACTGCTGGCCTACACCCTGGTGGGCCTGGGCGCGGCGGCGTACTCGCCCGCCAAGTACGGCATCCTGACCGAGCTGCTGCCACCGTCCCAGCTGGTCAAGGCCAATGGCTGGATCGAGGGCCTGACCATCGCGTCCATCATCCTGGGCGTGCTGCTGGGCGGCCAGCTCGTGGGGCCCACGATGTCGTCCTGGCTGCTGGCCCTGCACATCCCCGGCATCCACCACGGCCCGGACGCCGCCATCGCCATGCTGGTGGTGCTCTACATCCTGGCCGCGGGCTTCAACCTGCGCATCCCGCTCACCGGTGTGACACCGCGCCCCATGCCGCGCAACCCGCTGGTGCTGCTGCCCGATTTCTGGACCTGCAACATGCGCCTCTGGCGCGACCACCTGGGCCAGATCTCGCTGTCCACCACCACGCTGTTCTGGGGCGTGAGCGGCAACCTGCGCTACATCGTGCTGGCCTGGGCCGCGGTGGCGCTGGGCTACAGCACCTCCAAGGCCTCGGCGCTGGTGGGCGTGGTGGCGCTGGGCACGGCCGTGGGCGCGGTGGTGGCCTCCATGCGCATGCGGCTCGACCAGGCCACCAAAGTCATTCCCCTGGGCATCGGCATGGGCCTGCTGGTGGTGCTGATGAACTTCATCGACAACGTCTGGGTGGCCGCGCCCTTCCTGGTGCTGCTGGGCGGCCTGGGCGGCTTCCTGGTGGTGCCCATGAACGCGCTGCTGCAGCACCGGGGCCACAACCTCATGGGCGCGGGCCGCTCCATCGCCGTGCAGAACTTCAATGAGCAGGCCTGCATCCTGGGCCTGGGCGCGCTCTACACGGCGTCCACCGGCGCGGGACTGTCGGCCTTCGCGGCCATCACCGCCTTCGGCCTGCTGGTGGCCGGCACCATGTGGCTGATCGGCTGGTGGCACAAGCGCAACCAGCGCGTGCACGGGCACGAGATCGAACGGCTGCTCGAAATCGCCCGCCGGGACGATTTGCACGGCTGAAGACCGCGCGAAGCGCGACGCTCAGAAACTGCCCACGTTGGTCGGCGCAAAGCCGTTGAGGTTGACCAGCCGGTGCTGGGCCAGCACCTTGTACAGGTCGGCCTCGCTCACCGAGCGCGAAAGGTAGGCGTCGGCGCCGGCCAGTCCGGCCTTCATGCGCTCCATGCTGCCCGCGCTGGGCGCGAACAGGATCACCGTGGCCGCGCCCTTGGGCCCCTTGGCCTGCTTGGCCCAGCGGCAGACCTGGAAGGCGTCGGGCTCGCCGCCGAGGCGGTCGATGACCACCAGCCGGTACGGGTGCGCCTTGAGCATGGCCTGGGCCTGCGCGGGCTCGCGGCACCAGTCCACGCTCAGTTCGTACTTGCGCAGGCGCTTGAGCAGGATGCGGCCTTCGACGAGGCTCTGCCCCACCAGCAGGGCGTCGCCGCGCGCCACCTCGGGCACGGAGGCGTCGCCCTGGCGCAGCCGCGAGGGCAGGCGCGAGCGCGGCGAACGCGGCGCGGGCGGCGCGACATTGAGCAGGTCTTCCAGGTCGGCGTAGTCGGTGACACCGCGCAGGGGGATGCTGACGGTGCCGGCGCGCGGCGCGGCCGGCGCCTTGGCCGGCGCGGCGGGCGGGACCGGGGGCACGGCGGGCGCCGGCGCGGCGCTGGCCGGCGGCGCGCCCCGGGCGCCGCCAGCCGCCTCGCCGGCCATGTCGGCCATGTCGGCCGCGCGCGCGATCATGGACATGACCTCCTCACGCGTCATGGGCCGCGTGGGGGGGAACTCGGTCTCGGGCGAACGGCGCCGGGCGCGGGCCGAGGGCGGCAGCGGCGCGATCGGCTGCGGCTTGCCGCTGGCCAGGCGCATGCTGGCCTGCAGGCCGTGCAGCTGGGAGGCCTTGAAGGGCTCGGTGGCCGCGAAGCCCGGCGCCAGCGGCGCCGCCGAGGCCGCCGCGCGCGCGGTGCGCAGGCCCACCAGCGCGTCGAGCGAGCCCAGCAGAGAGACCAGGCGCACCGGCTTGCGCTCCACCGGCCAGCCGGTGCCGGCGTCGTGGGCGCCGATGAGCAGCACGCGCCCCGGCAGCGAGGCGCCGCGCACCAGCGCCACGGCCTGCGCGTTGTCGGCGTTGACGAGCAGCAGCTGCGCGTCGAGCACCTCCTCCTGCACCCGGTAGGCCGGGGGCCGCCGCGCGGCGAGCCGGAAGAACGATTCGAATGTGGCGCTTTCGTGCTGGGCAAAACCCACCAGCGCCACCGTGTAGGCAGCCTCCATTACCCGCTCCACGTGGTTCGACACTTTTTGAAACCGTTTGTCGGACGGCGCAGTATGGCGTGCCGCCTGGGTTTTGGGTACGGCATGCGGCGCCGCTCGTGCCGCCATGTGAAGATTCTGTCGCGCGCCGGACACCGCGCGCCCACCCAAGGAGCCCCTTCATGCCCAGCGTCTACGACTTCGAAGCCCTGTCCATCACCGGCCAGCCCGTGCCCCTGAGCCACTACAAGGGCCAGGTGATGCTCATCGTCAACACCGCCAGCGCCTGCGGCTTCACGCCGCAGTTCGCGGGGCTGGAGGAGCTGCACAAGGCCTACGGCCCGCGCGGCCTGGCGGTGCTGGGCTTCCCCTGCAACCAGTTCGGCTCGCAGGACCCGGGCAGCAACGAGGAGATCGCCGGCTTCTGCCAGCTCAACTACGGTGTGAGCTTCCCCATGATGGCCAAGATCGACGTCAACGGCGCCGAGGCGCACCCGCTGTACCGCTGGCTCACGGCCGAGGCGCCAGGGCTGCTGGGCAGCAAGGCCATCAAGTGGAACTTCACCAAGTTCCTGGTCGGCAAGGACGGCCAGGTGCTCAAGCGCTACGCGCCGCAGGATGCGCCGGCCAAGCTGGCGGGGGACATCGAGGCGGCGCTGGCGGCTTGATCGCTCGCTGACCACGGGCCTTGCAGGCCCGCCAGGCCATCAGGAGAGGGGCGTCGGCGCGATCGCCTGCGCAGGAGCGCCGCGCTTGCGCCACTCACCGATGGTGAAGGGCTGGACCGGGGCGCTGCGCCCCTCGACACCGTACGCACGGGCCCAGGCCTGGCCGATGGCGACCTCGCACAGCTGGCGCGCCGCGACCCGGTTGGGGGCCTCGCCCGGGATGAAGCGCTGAGCGCGCTCGCCCGGGGTTTCGCGCGTGATGAAGCGATTCGGCTCGTTGAACCGAGCGACATCGGCTTGCGTGATCCAGCCCGCATCGTGCAGCTGGAGCATCGCGTTGCTGGCCAAGCGCTGAAGGGTTTCGGCGTCCAGCGAAGTGCTCGCGCCTTCGGGCACCTCGCCACCCAGCACCGTGCCGTACGTCGCCCAGGCGGCGTCCACCTGCGCCAGCTTTTCTTCCCGCGTGAACGTCACAGGCTCCCTGACCGGTGGCGCCTCGACCACCGCCTCCGGCTGCACGGGCGCATCGGGCAAGCGGGTGGGTTCGGGGTGGGCAAACAGGCCGACGAAGTCTTGAACCGCCTGCTGTATCGCCGCGATCGGCGTGCTCGACTGGGCCGCGGCCTTGGGTGAAGAGCCGCCCTCGAGATCGCCGGGAGCCGTCGCGGCCGACACCGATTTCTCGATGGGTGGTTCTTGCGCAGGTCCCGACCCGTTCGGGGTGGGGCCCTCGGACGCACCGCCCCGCTCACCACCAAGCAGGCGGTCTTTCAGGTTCAGCAAGCGTTGGGCCACCTGCTTGGCGCCATCCTCGATGTCCTTCCCCCGCGAGGCTACCGCGCCGGGCGCCCCCTCAGCGGGCGCGTCGATCGGCGCCGCGGGATGGGCCTGCACCCAGGCCACCACCGCGTCCACGCGCATGGGCTGCTGGTCGCCCTGCCGGCCCCATTGGCCTTCCAGCAAGCGCTGCCAAGCCTCGCCAATGGTGGCCTCGCACAGCCGGCGCACCGGGTCCGCCTCGCCTCCGAACGGGGAAAAGCGCTGGTTGCGATCGGCGGTTGATTCGGTCGAGAAGCCGTCGCCCGCCCTCATGAACCGCTCGTAGTCCTTCTGCGAAATCCCTCGGTCGTCGCGCAACTGGTGCAGGGCCATCGAGGCCACGCGATCGAATTCGCTGGCATCCGACGTCTCGAACTTGTCGCCCTTGAGCACCTGGGCATAGGTCGTCAGGGCCGCATCGACCCGCGCGATGGCTTCAGCCTGCGCTGGGGCGGGGGCAGCACCGTGTGGCGCGGCAAGTGGGGCCTTCGCCGGCGCCTGGGCTTGAACCGCCCACTGGGTCCTGATCGCGAGGCGAACGGCCATGCGGACCTCGCGTTCGGCATCGTCTGCGGCCTGGCGCTCGACCTTGTGCTGGTCACGCAGCCCATGGCGCTGCGCCTTGCGGCTGGCGTCGATCCACTGCACGGGCTTGGACTTGTCGCTGCGGTAGACCTGTTTCTTGAGGTTGTGCGGCAACAGCGCCACGGCCTTGACGCCGCGAACGAGGTTTTGCGCACCATCCTTGACAGCGCGGCCCACCGCTCCAGCGGTCGACAGCTCGTGTCGGGTCTTGTGGGGGTTTTGAAGCTTGAGAGGAGAAAAACCCATGGCGAAGAACGGCAAGGAGAACAGGGGGCATCCCGATCCGGGACGGTGGCAAGTCAGAAAACCCAACTCGCGGCCTGAGTAGCGACAGGTCCCGTGATCGTTCCTTCACCATCTACCCGGCCTAGTCGCCAGGACACCCATCCCTTTGGCAGATGGCCGGGCGGTCCCGTGGCGACCAGAATCCCGGTTCCTGCCCGGTCGCCGCGCCGGGCGCACGTCCGACGAAAGGCCGCCCCATGACCCCCGACCAATTCCAGGAGTTGTGCCGCGGCACGGCGCGCGCCCTGGGCCTGAGCGAACCCAACGCCCTGTTCAATGGTGGCGAGGTGATCCTCGACGGGGTGAAGGTCGGGGCATTTCACGAGGAAGACCAGGACCCCGAGGGCGTCTTCTGCTACGCCGATCTCGGCCCGGTCGGGCCGGACGCCAACCCCGCGGAGCTGCTGGAGGAGGCGCTGGCCATCAACCTCTCGCTCGACGGCGAGCGCGGCGAGGTGATCGGCCTGGAGCGCGAAAGCCGGCACCTGGTGCTGCGTGTGCGCCTGAACGACGCGCAAGAACCGATGCACGAAGGCCGCCTGGCCGATGAACTGCGGCGCTGCGCGGCGCAGGCGAACGCGCTGTACGACAGCGCCTTGTCCGGCGTGCAACGGCCCACGGTGTAGCCCGCGCCTTGACCGGCGGGCGCTCTCCCCTACCGAGATCCTGTCGGGCTGCTGCTGGCGCATTCGGTCTGCGCCTACCGGCCGGTCTCTTCGAACGCGCCGTCACCCGCGTTCGTTCGTCGGGTACTCGGCCCGATGCGGCACGCCGGCGGACACCAGGCCGGCTCAGGCCGCGCGCACTAGAGCCAGCGCAGCAGCGCCGCCGCCAGCGACGGCAGCACCAGTGCGTTGAGCAAGGCGCTCAGGCCCATGGCCAGGCCCGCGAAGGCGCCGGCCTCTTCGCCCTCTTGAAATGCGCGCGCGGTGCCGATGCCGTGCGCGATGGTGCCCAGCGCGAAGCCGCGCACCGCCGGCTCGTGGATGCGCAGGGCATCGAACAGGAAGCGCCCGCCCACCGCCCCCAGCACGCCCGTCGCCATCACCAGCACAGCGGTGAGCGAGGGCAGACCGCCGATCTTTTCCGAGATGCCCATGGCCACCGGCATGGTGACCGACTTGGGCGCCAGCGAGGCCATGGTGGCGGGCGACGCGCCCAGCGCCCAGGCCACCACGATGGCGGTGGCGGCGGCGGCCAGCGCGCCGGCCACCAGCGCCGCCAGCAGCGGCAACGCCAGGCGGCGCAGCCGGTGCAGCTGCTCGAACAGCGGCACCGCCAGCGCCACCGTGACCGGGCCGAGCAGGAAATGCACGAACTGCGCGCCCTCGAAATAGGTGGCGTAGGGCGTGCCCGTGGCCCACAGCAGCGTGGCCAGCACCAGCACCGTGGGCGGCACCGGGTTGGCCAGGGGATGGAAGCCGCTGCGCCGGTAGAGCACGAAGGCGGCGTGGTAGACGAGCAGCGTGAGCGTGAGCCCCAGCAGCGGCGTGGCCGCGAGGTAGACCCAGATGTCGATCAGGCGGCGCGGGGCCTCGGGGTTCACCGCGAAGCCTCCGCGCGGCGGTTCTGGCGCCGCATGAGCCACACCATGGTGCAGGCCGAGACGGCCAGGCCCACCAGCGTGCTGACCACCAGCGCCACGCCGATGGCCAGGGCCTCGTCGCCCAGGCGCTGCAGGTGCTGCATGACGCCCACACCGGCCGGCACGAAGAGCAGCGACAGGTGCTGCAGCAGACCTTGCGCGGTGGGCTTGATGGCGTCCAGCCAGGCCGGACGCAGCGCCAGCGCGGCCAGCAGCAGGGACAGGCCCACCACCGGCCCCGGCACCGGCGCGCCCGTGAGCAGCACGGCCACCTCGCCGAACAGCTGGAACAGCAGGAGAGTGGCGAGCGCGGGGATCATGCCGGCCATGGCGGGTGGGTTGGCAGCTTCTCAGGCCTGCAGCGCCTCGTCGAGCAGTTCGACCCAGTGCCGCACGGGCGTGGCCGTGCCGCTCTGCAGGTGGGTGATGCAGCCGATGTTGGCGCTGGCGATGACGGCGGGCTGAAGTTCGCCCAGGTGGCCGAGCTTGCGGTCGCGCAGTTCGTAGGCGATCTGCGGCTCCAGCACCGAGTAGGTGCCGGCCGAGCCGCAGCACAGGTGCGCCTCGTTGCGCGCGAGCTGCACGGTGAAGCCGAGCTCGCCCAGGCCGCGCTCCACCCCGCCGCGCAGCTGCTGGCCGTGCTGCTGGGTGCAGGGCGGGTGGTAGGCCACCACGCGCTGCGGGTCGGGCCGGCGCGCCAGCTTGGGCTTCAGCGCGGGCACCAGGTCCGGCAGCAGCTCGGACAGGTCGCGCGTGAGCGCGCTGATGCGCGCGGCCTTGTCGGCGTAGGCGGGGTCGTCGCGCAGCAGGTGACCGTAGTCCTTCACCATCACGCCGCAGCCCGAGGCGTTCATCACCAGGGCCTCGGCGCCCTGCTGCACGAAGGGCCACCAGGCGTCGATGTTGGCGCGCATCTGCGCCAGACCACCGCCGTGGTCATTGAGGTGGAACTTCACCGCGCCGCAGCAGCCGGCCTCGGGCGCCACCAGGGCCTGGATGCCGGCGGCGTCCAGCACGCGCGCGGTGGCGGCGTTGATGTTGGGCGACATCGAGGGCTGCACGCAGCCCGCGAGCATCAGCACTTGGCGCGGGTGCGCGCGCGTGGGCCACGCGCCGGCGGGGCGCGGCGCGGGCACCTTGGCCTGGAGCGCGCCGGGCAGCAGGCCGCGCACCGCCTGGCCCAGCTTCATGGCCGGGCCGAACAGCGGCGAGCTCAGGCCCTCCTTGAGCAGCCAGCGCACGGCGCGCTCGCCCGTGGGGCGTGGCACCTTTTCCTCGACCACGGCCCGGCCGATGTCGACCAGGTGGCCGTACTGCACGCCACTGGGGCAGGTGCTTTCGCAGTTGCGGCAGGTGAGGCAGCGGTCCAGGTGCTGTTGCGTCTTGCGCGTGGGCGTGGCGCCTTCGAGCACCTGCTTGATGAGGTAGATGCGCCCGCGCGGGCCGTCCAGCTCGTCACCGAGCAGCTGGTAGGTGGGGCAGGTGGCCGTGCAGAAGCCGCAGTGCACGCACTTGCGCAGGATGGACTCGGCCTCGCGGCCGCGCGCGGTGCCCTGGAACTCGGGAGCGAGCTGGGTCTGCATGTCAGAAGAGGGTCGGGGCCTGGAAGATGCCGTGCGGGTCGAAGGCCTCGCGCAGGCGGCGCATCACGGCCTGCAGCGCGGGGCCGGGCGTGTCCGCGCGCGGCACGCCACCGTCGCCCGAGGCCGGGGCGCGGAACAGCTGCGCGTGGCCGCCGGCCGCGCGCGCGGCGGCGCGGATCTCATCGGCCGCCGCCGCCGGCGCCCACAGCCAGCGCTGGGCGCCCTGCCATTCGATGAGCTGCGGCCAGGTGGCCAGCAGCGGCGCGGCGGTCTGCGGCACGCTGATCCGCCACAGGCCATGGTCGGCCGAGGGCGCGTGGGTGAAGAAGGGCAGGTGCTGGTCGCGGCAGGCGGTCCAGTCGGCGCTGGCGCAGGTGTTGTCCAGGCGCTGGCCCGGCGCTTCGGCGAGCAGGCGCTCGCACGCGGCCTCCACCGCTGCGGCGGCGCCGCGCAGGCGCAGGAACAGGCGATCGTCCCCGTCGGCCTCGCGTTGCCAGCGCGAGGCGTTGAGCGGCAGCGGCTGCCCGCCCCAGCGGTGCAAGCGCTCCAGCGCGTTGGACTGGTCGACGCCGAAGGCCAGCGTGGCCTCGGCCGGCGCCACCGGCAACACCTTCAGGCTGAGTTCGGTGATCACACCGAGCGCGCCCCAGCTGCCCGCGAGCGCGCGGCTCACGTCGTAACCGGCCACGTTCTTCATGACCTGGCCGCCGAAGGTGAGCAGCTCGCCGCGCCCGTTGATGAGGCGCGCGCCGAGCACATAGTCGCGCGCGCCGCCCACGCTGGCGCGCGCCGGGCCGGCCAGGCCACTGGCCACGGCGCCGCCCACGGTGCCGCTGGCGCCGAAGCGCGGCGGCTCGAACGGCAGGCATTGGCCGTGCTCGGCCAGCGCGGCTTCCAGCTCGGCCAGCGGCGTGCCGGCGCGCACGGTGACCACCAGCTCGCTGGGCTCGTGGCTGAGGATGCCGCGGTGGGCGCGCACGTCGAGCGCGGCGCCCTGGGCGGGCGCGTGCACGAAGGACTTGCTGCCGCCGCCGGCGATGCGCAGCGGCGCGCGCGCGGCCACGGCGGCGCGCACCTGGTCGATAAGGGCTGAGGGGTGGTCGCTGGCCGGCACGAAGCCCTGCCCGGGGGCAGCGGCGGGGGCCAGCGCGTCGTGGGGCGCGGACATGGTGGCGGCGATGGTAGCGGCCACTCACCACATGGGCCTTGAATTTTTTGCACGCGCGGCTGCAATCCGGGCAGGGTCAGCCCGGGTAGCGCAGCGCCCCGAGTTGGGCCTCGATGGCCTCGGCCTGGCGGCGCAGCTGCGCCAGCAGGCGGGTCTGGCGCGGCATGAGGTCGGTGCCGGTAGCGGCCAGGCTCAGCGAGGCAACCGGGGCGCCACCCGGCGCGCGGATCACCACCCCGATGGCGGCGATGCCCGGGATGATGTCTTCCTGGTTGAAGCCGTAGCCCAGACGGCGCGAGCGCTGCACCATGCGGCGCACGGCGGTCTGGCGCGCCTCGCCCCGGCGCACGATGGCCTGCAGGTTGAGCGCTTCCAGGCGCGCCTGCTCCGCGCGCGGCAGCGCGATCAGCATGGCCACCCCGCCGGCCGACAGGCTCAGCGGTCGGCGCGTGCCCACGTCCACCGTGTAGGCCTTGAGCGCCTTGCGGCCGTCGAAGCGCGCGACGCAGACCGATTCGGCGCCGCTGCGCACGTTGAGGAACACGATGTCGCGCGTCTCGGCCGCGAGCCGCGCCAGTGCGGACGCGGCCAGGCGCTCGATGGCGAAGTGCGGCGCGGCGGCCACGCCCAGTTCGTAGGCCAGCGGACCGATTGCATAGCGCCGCGTGCCCGGCACGCGCACGGCCAAGCCCTCGTCGAGCAGGCAGCCCAGCATGCGGTGCACGGTGGAATGCTCCAGCGCGGCCTCCTGCGCGAGGTCGCTCAGGCGCCAGCCGGTGGCCGTGCGCATGGACAGCAGGCGCAGCAGGCCGATCGCGCGGTGAAGGCTGCGCGCGCCATCGGTGGTGGAAGGGGCTCGGGACATTTTGTCCACTATACGGAAAAACCGCGCCGATCCATGCCCACAAGACGACGGGGCCCCGGAATAATTTTTCCAGGCCCGATCACCTGAGCGGGACGCAGATGGAGCAAGGCAGACGATGACGATGAACGAAGACTTCGCCGCCGCACGGCAGGTGATGGAGAGCGACGTGGTGGTGCTGGGCGCGGGCGCGGCAGGCGTGGCGGCCGCGCTGGCGGCCGCGCGCGCCGGGGCGCGCACCACGCTGGTGGAGGCCGGCGCCCTGCCCGGGGGCGAGCTGGTCAGTGGCATGGCCATCGACGGCGCGCTGAACGCGCGCGGCGAGTGGATCCTGGGCGGCACGGGCCGCGAGCTGCTGGCCGAGTGCGAGCGGCTCGGCGGCTACATCGGCCCCCTCAACGACTGGCGGCTGATCTGGTACGTGTGCCTGGACCCGGAGGTGATGAAGCTCGCGGTGGCGCGCTGCCTGGCGCGCGCCGGGGTGCGCCTGCTGCTGCACACCTGCGCCACCGGCGTGCTGCGCGACGGCGCCACGGTGCGCGCGCTGCAGGTGCGCAACAAGGAAGGCATCACCGAGCTGCGCGCGCCGCTGTTCATCGACTGCTCGGGCGACGCCGACATCGTGCGCGCGGTCGGTGGCCAGGTGCTGCAAGGCGGCACCGACGGCGAGCTGCAACCGGTCTCGCTGATGTTCCGCATGGCCGGCGTGCGCACACAGGCGCTGCTCGATTTCCTCCACGCGCACCCGGAGCACTTCGCGCTCGGCGAGAGCGAGGCGATCCGCCAGGGCCGCACCGACCGCGAGCTGGCCGAGGCAGCGCGCCAGCAAGGCGAGCCCACGGTGTTCCTCAAGGGCGACGGCCCGCTGGTGACTGGCGCCATCGCGCGCGGCGAGCTCTACCCCACCGCGCTGATCATGATCCAGCCCACCTCGCGTCAGCGCGGCGAGGTGTGCCTGAACACCACCCGCGTCGGTGGCATCGACGGCACGCGCACGCAGGCGCTGAGCGCGACGCTGGCCACGCTGTCCGATCAGGTGCTTCAGTGCGCGTCCTTCATGCAGCGCCACGTGCCGGGCTTCGAGCAGGCCGCCTACAGCGGCATCGCCACCCGCGTGGGCGTGCGCGAGACGCGCCGCATCGTCGGCCGCCAGAGCCTGTCGCAGGACGACGTGCTGGGCGCGCGCAAGCGCGAGGACGGCATCGCCAAGGGCTCGCACCACGTGGACATCCACCAGTCGGGCACGGGGCAAATCCGCATCCCCGTTCAGGACGGCGGATCCTACGACATCCCCTGGGGCTGCCTGCTGCCCCAGGGCGTGCCCAACGTCGTGGCCGCGGGCCGCATCCTGTCGGCCGATCGCGGCGCCCACGGATCCGCGCGCGTGATGGGTCCCTGCCTGGCGATGGGCCAGGCAGCCGGCACCGCAGCGGCCATGCTGCTGGACAGCGGCCCTCGCGGCGACGCCGATTTCGCCACCATCCCCGTGCAGGCCCTGCGTGAGCGGCTGCGCGCGGACGGCGCGATCCTGGACGGGACGCACTGATCCTGGCCACCCACCCCACGGAGCACGAGGAGACACCATGCACAAGACCATTGCCGCCCTGGCGCTCGCCGCCGCCAGCCTCACCGCCGCCGCACAAGGCAGCACCGACTACCCCAACGCACCGGTGCGCATCGTGGTGCCCTTCCAGGCCGGCGGGCTCACCGACATCCTGGCGCGCGCCATCGCACAGCACGCCGCGCAGCGCCTGGGCCAGCCCTTCATGGTGGAGAACAAGCCCGGCGCCAGCGGCAACATCGGCGCCGACGCCGTGGCCAAGAGCAAGCCCGACGGCCACACCCTGCTGATGGGCTCGATCGGTACCAACGCCGTCAACGCGCACCTGTTCTCGCGCATGCCCTACGACACGCTGAAGGACTTCGCGCCCATCAGCCTGGTGGCCAGCGGCACGCTGATGCTGGTTACCCACCCGTCGGTGCCGGTGACCGACATGCGCTCCCTGCTGGCCTACGCGCGCACCCACCCGGGCAAGCTCACCTACGCCTCGGGCGGCGCAGGAGCTTCGCAGCACCTGGCGGGCGAACTGCTAAAGACCATGGCGAAGATCGACATCGTGCACGTGCCGTACAAGGGTGTGGTGCAGGGCGTGACCGACGTGGTGGCCGGCCAGGTGGACATGACCTTCGACCTGGCCACGGTGGAGCCGCACATCCGCGCCGGCAAGCTGCGGCCCATCGCGGTGGCCAATGCGAAGCGCTCCACCGCCTTTCCCGAGGTGCCCACCATCGCCGAGGCCGGCGTGCCGGGCTACGAGGTCAGCGCCTGGTACGGCCTGTTTGCGCCAGTCGGCACGCCGCCGGCCATCGTCAAGCGCCTGCAAGGCGAGGTGGTGAGCGCGCTCAAGGACCCGGCCTTGCTGGAGCGCCTGGCCAAGCTGGGCGCCGAACCTGCCGGGAGCACACCCGAGGATCTGCAACGCTTCGTGCGCAGCGAGTACGACAAGTGGGGCCAGGTGGTGCGCCAAGCCGGTATCCGGCTGGACTAGGCGCCACCATGGCCGTTCATGACCCCCAAGAAGGAGACCCTGGCATGCCCCAACCCCTAAACCCCCCCCTGCGCACCACACGCCGCCACTGGCTGCGCCTCATGGCCGCCGGCGGCAGCGCCCTCGGCCTCGCGGGTCTGGCCCGCGCCCAGGCGGGCTACCCGGCCCGGCCCATCCAACTGGTGGTGCCCTTCTCGGCAGGCGGCGCCACCGACGTGCTCGCGCGCCACCTCGCGCGCTCGATGGAGCAGTCCCTGCGTCAGCCCGTGGTGGTGGACAACCGCGTGGGCGCGGCCGGCGCCATCGCCGCCACCCACGTGGCGCGCGCGGCCCCGGATGGCCACACCGCGCTGTTCGGCGGCGTGGGCACCAACGCCCTGCTCGAGTACACGCAGCCCGCGCTGCCCTATAGGCCCGCGAGCGATTTCGTCGGCGCGGGCAACTTCTGCTTCGTGGACTTCGTGATGGTGGTTGCCGCCGCCAGCCCCGACCAGGACCTGGCCGGCCTGCTCGCCCGCGCGAAGCAGCGCCCCGGCGAGGTGAGCTATATGTCGGCCGGCCCGCTGGGTACGTTGCACGTGGCGCAGGAGTACCTGTGGAAGCTGGCCGGCGTGTCGCTGAACCACATCCCCTACAAGGGTGAGGCCCATGTGGTGTCCGACCTGGTATCCGGTCGCGTGGACCTGGCGCTGATGACGCTGTCGCTGGCGCGGCAGCTGGCGCAGGAAGGCAAGCTGCGCCAGCTGGCCACGCTGGCGCCCGAGCGGCTGCGCGGCGCGCCCGATCTGCCCACGGTGGCGGAGCTGGGCTTTCCCGGCTTCGCCATGCCCACCTGGAATGGCGTCTTCCTGCCACGCGGCACGCCGGCGGCCAGGGTGGGCACGCTGAACGGCGCCATCAACGCCGCCCTGCGGGACGCCGAGGTGCTGCACAAGGTAGTGGGCATGGGCATCTCGCCAAGCGCTCCCAACACGCCCGAGCAGCACGCGCGCTTCATGCAGGCCGAGCGCGAGCGCTGGCGAGCCATGGTGGAGCGCAGCGGGGTGAAGACGGGTTGATGCGCTCCGGGCCCCGCATCGCGCTCGGCGGCTTCTCGCACGAGTCCAACGCCTTCGCTTCCGCGCAGGACGTGGGACTGGCGCACTTCCTCGCGCGGCGCGACCGCCCGCCGCTGCTGCTGGGCGATGAGCTGCCCCGCGGCCTGGCCCAGGGCAGCTTTCCCACCACGGGCTTTCTGCGCGCGATCGGCGCCGACGCCCACTTGCGGCCCCTGGCCTGGGCCAGCGGTGGCGCGGGCGGCCTGGTGAGCGACGAGGCCTTCGAGCACATCGCGCAGGCCCTGCTTTCGCGCCTGCGCGCGGTCGGCGCGCTCGACGGACTCTTCCTTGAACTGCACGGCGCCATGGCAACGCCCGCCCTGGACGACCCCGAGGCCGAGCTGCTGCGTCGCGTGCGCGGCGTCGTCGGGGACCAACTGCCCATCGTGGTGACGCTGGATTACCACGCCAACCTTTCACCCGACTTCGCGCGCCTGATCGATGGCGCCGTGGTGTACCGCACCTACCCGCATGTGGACCGCGTCCAGTGCGGCGAACTCGCCGCCCGGCTGGTGCGGCGGCTTGCGGGCGGCGGTCGAGTGCCCGGCGTGGCCATCGCGCATCCGCCCTTCCTCATCCCGCTCCACGCCCAGTCCACGCTGGCCGAGCCCAGCCGGGGACTCGCCGCGATGTCGCTGGCGGACGCGGGCGACGTCGTCAGCCGCTGCTATGCCGCCGGCTTCCCGCCGGGCGACAGCCACTGGTGTGGCCCGTCGGTGATGGTGCACGCCACCCACCAGGCGGCGGCCGACGCCGCCTGCGAGGCCCTGCACCGCCAGGTGCTCGACGCCCGAGCCGCCTTCGACGCCCGGCTGTTGCCCTGCGACACCGCCGTGCGCCTGGCCTTGCGACATGCGCAGGCGCCGGGACGCGGCCCCGTGGTGCTGGCCGACGTGCAGGACAACCCCGGCGCGGGCGGCAGCGCCGCCTGCACGGGCGTGCTCGCCGAGCTGGTGCGCCAGCAGGCCCCCGACGCGCTGCTGGGCATCCTGTGCGACCCCGAGGCCGCGGCCGCCGCACACGCCGCTGGCGAGGGCGCCTGCCTCGGCCTGGCGCTGGGGGGCACCCACGGGGTACCGGATCAGCCGGCGTTCGTGGGACGCTTCACCGTTGAGCGCCTGGGCGACGGGCGCTTCACCACCACCGGCCAGGTGGCCGGCGGCAACGCCACCGAGCTCGGCCCGATGGCACTGCTGCGCCTCGGTGGCGCGCGCGTGGTGGTCAGCTCCGTGCGCATGCAGGCCTTCGACCCCGCGCCCTTTCACCACCTGGGCGCCGACCCGGCCGCCGCCGCGCTGTTGGCGCTCAAGAGCACCTGCCACTTCCGCGCCGACTTCGGCGCGATGGCGCGCGAGATCCTGCTGGTGGAGGCGCCCGGCGACGCCGTGGCCAACCCGGCGCGCTATCCCTATCGGCGCCTGCGCGCGGGTGTGCACCGCACCCCATAACACGCTGGCCAGGCGTTCAGCTCACCGCTTCAGCGCGAGGTGAATCCCAGGCAGGCGCCAGCGTTGGGACGGCCCTTGCACTCGCGCTTGAGGCGCCGCTCTCGTGCGGCCGGGCTCTCTTCGGAGGGCGCCTTGTGGAACGTGACCTTGCCCGGCGCGCGCCGCGCCGGTGGATCGTCGGCCTTGGCCGCGACGGCCTGACCAGCCACCAGCAGCAGCGCCGCCACTGCCACCGCCACACCACCCCGCCTCTTCATCCAGCCCATGCGCGCGTTCCTTGTTTGATTCGGGCGGCGATGCTAGGGCCTGCTTGCGCCCCGTGCTCCCCGGGGTACGGACCAAAAAAAAGCCCGAGGACCTGTCGGGCCTCGGGCCAGAGCCGGAAAGCACCCCGTCTTCGGACGGGGCGCCCCCTGGAGTCAATCAGCGGTGGTAGGCCGTCTCGCCGTGCGAGGTGATGTCCAGGCCCTCGCGCTCGGCCTCTTCCGAGGGACGCAGGCCCATGGTGAGGTCGGCGATCTTGTACGCGATGAAGGCCACGACGCCCGACCAGGCCACGGTCACGAGCACGCTCTTGACCTGCACCCAGACCTGGTGACCCATGGCGAAATCCTCGGCGCCGGTGCCACCCAGGCCCGGCGCGGCGAACACGCCGGTCAGGATGGCGCCGACGATGCCGCCCACGCCGTGCACGCCGAACACGTCGAACGCGTCGTCCGCGCCCAGCATCTTCTTCAGACCGCTGACGCCCCAGACGCAGACGAAGCCGGCCACGATGCCCAGGACGATGGAACCCATGGGGCCGACGAAGCCCGCGGCCGGCGTCACGGCCACCAGGCCGGCGACGGCGCCGGACGCGGCGCCCAGCATAGAGGCTTTGCCCTTGAGCAGGGACTCGGCCAGGCACCAGGCCAGGGTGGCGGCGGCCGTGGCCAGCACGGTGTTGATGAAGGCCAGGCCGGCCACGCCGTTGGCGGCGCCGGCCGAGCCGGCGTTGAAGCCGAACCAGCCCACCCACAGCAGCGAGGCGCCCACCATGGTCAGCGTCAGCGAGTGCGGCGTCAGCGCTTCCTTGCCGTAGCCGATGCGCTTGCCCACCACATAGGCGCCCACCAGGCCAGCGACACCGGCGTTGATGTGCACCACGGTGCCGCCCGCGAAGTCGAGCGCGCCGTCGGCCGCCAGCAGGCCGCCGCCCCAGACCATGTGGGCCATGGGGATGTACGAGAAGGTGAACCACAGGGCCGAGAACAGCAGCACGGCGCCGAACTTCACGCGCTCGGCGAAGGAGCCCACGATCAGCGCCACGGTGATGGCGGCGAAAGTGCCCTGGAAGGCGATGAACACGTACTCGGGGATGGTCGCCAGCGCCGACGACATGGTGTCGGCCTTGGTGCCGGCAAGGAACAGCTTGTCGAAGGAGCCGAAGAAGGTGCCCGCACCGCCGAAGGTGAGCGAGAAGCCGTAGATGGCCCACAGCAGGGAGATGAGCGAGAAGATCACCATCACCTGCATGAGCACCGACAGCATGTTCTTCGAGCGCGCCAGGCCGCCATAGAACAGGGCCAGGCCGGGGATGGTCATCAGGATGACGAGCAGCGTGGACGTGAGCATCCACGCGGTGTCGCCGCTGTCGAGTTTGGGCGCTTCAGCGGCGGCGGCGGGGGCCTCGGCGGCGGGGGCGGCCGGCGCGGCAGCGGCGGGCGCTTCGGCGGCGGGGGCCGCGGGAGCGGCAGCGGCCGGTGGGGCCTCGGTGGTCGATTGCGCGATGGCTGCGCCACCGCCGATCGCCAGGCCCAGGCCCAGCAACAGGGAAGCCAGGAGTTTCTTCATTTGGATGGACTCGGTTGGGTTCAGGGGATGGCTGGGTCAGATCGCCTCGTTGCCGGTCTCGCCGGTGCGGATGCGGACCACTTGCTCGAGCGGCGAGACGAAGATCTTTCCGTCGCCGATCTTTCCGGTGCGCGCGGCGCCTTCGATGGCCTCGATGACGCGCTCGACCAGGTCGTCCGCGACGGCCGCTTCGATCTTGACCTTGGGCAGGAAGTCGACCACGTACTCCGCGCCGCGGTAGAGCTCGGTGTGCCCCTTCTGCCGGCCGAAGCCCTTGACCTCGGTGACGGTGATGCCCTGCACGCCCACGCCGGAGAGCGCCTCGCGCACCTCGTCCAGCTTGAACGGCTTGATGACGGCTGAAACCATTTTCACGACGATCCCTCCAGGGGTTGGTTGATCTGGTGTCAGCCTTAGCAGCTTGTGTGCCAACCCGGAGCGCCCGGGTGCCCGCCCCCAGGGGCGGTCGGCACCAGGATGAGGCCCCGCCCGCGCCGCGGCACCCCCGGGGGGCCGGGACGCACCATCAAGGTGCCTGGTGCGCCGAATCGGGGACGGGCCGGCGCCCCGACACCCCCACCCGTGTCGCGCCAGCGGCGCCCGCAGAATCGGCCGCCCCGTGGTCGCCGCCGGCGGCCGCGCACCTGAACAGGGAGAACACCCATGGCGCTGGCGCATGTGCACAGCCGCGCGCTGCAGGGGCTGGCCGCCCGGCCCGTGAGCGTGGAAGTCCACCTGGCCAACGGCCTGCCCAGCTTCACGCTGGTGGGCCTGGCCGACACCGAGGTGAAGGAAGCGCGCGAGCGGGTGCGCGCGGCCATCGCCAACAGCGGCCTGGAGTTCCCGCACAGCCAGCGCATCACCGTGAACCTGGCGCCGGCCGACCTGCCCAAGGACTCGGGGCGTTTCGACCTGCCGATCGCGCTGGGCATCCTGGCCGCCAGCGGGCAGATCGAGGCCGAACCCCTGGCGCGCGGCGTGTACGCGGGCGAGCTGTCCCTGGGCGGCGAACTGCGCCCGGTGCGCGGCGCGCTGGCCATGGCGCTGGCCCTCGCGCAGGACGCGGCCCCCCGCACCCTGGTGCTGCCACCGGGCAGCGCCGAAGAGGCCGCCCTGGTGCCCGGCGCCCATGTGGTGCGCGCGCGCCACCTCATCGACGTGGTGGCGCGCCTGCGCCGCGAGCAGCCGGCCCCGCCGGACGACGCGGGCTGGGCGCGGCTGGAGCCGCGCGACGGCGCCCCGGCGCCGCCCGGGGGACCCGACCTTGCCGACGTGAAAGGCCAGGTGGCCGCGCGCCGCGCGCTGGAGATCGCGGCCGCCGGCGGCCACAGCCTGTTGCTGGTGGGGCCGCCGGGCGCCGGCAAGTCCATGCTGGCGCAGCGCCTGGGCGGGCTGCTGCCGCCCATGGCCACCGACGAGGCCCTGCAGGCCGCGGCCGTGGCCTCGCTGGCCGGGCGCTTCGATCCCGCGCGCTGGGGCGAACGGCCCTTCTGCGCGCCGCACCACAGCGCCTCCGCCGTGGCGCTGGTGGGCGGGGGCTCGCCGCCGCGGCCGGGCGAGATCTCGCTCGCCCACCAGGGCGTGCTGTTCCTCGACGAGCTGCCCGAGTTCGCGCGCCACGCGCTGGAGGCGCTGCGCGAGCCGCTGGAGACCGGCCGCATCCGCGTCTCGCGCGCGGCGCAGCAGGCCGAATTCCCCGCGCGTTTCCAGCTCGTGGCAGCCATGAACCCCTGCCCCTGCGGCTACCGCGGCCACCCGGTGCGGGCCTGCCGCTGCACGCCCGAGCAGGTGCAACGCTACCAGGGCCGGCTCAGCGGCCCGCTGCTCGACCGCATCGACCTGCAGGTGGAGGTGCCCGCGCTGCCCAGCGAGCAGCTGCTGCAGGGCCCGCCCGGCGAGGGCAGCGCCGGGGTGCGCTCGCGCGTGGTGGCCGCCCGCGAGCGCGCGCTGCGGCGCCAGGGCCTGCCCAACCGCGCGCTCGCGGGCGGCGCGCTCGAGGAGCACGCGCGCGCCGAGCCGACGGCGCTGAAGTTCCTGCACGCGGCGGCCGTGCGCCTGGCCTGGAGCGGGCGCGGCACGCACCGCGCGCTGCGCGTGGCGCGCACCATCGCCGACCTGGCCGGGCACGAGCGCGTGGTTGCGGCCGACGTGGCGGAGGCGGTGCAGTACCGGCGCGTGCTGGAGGCGTTCGCGTGAAGCGCGTCGGGGGTTTTTCCAGCCCCGTCACGACAGTGCCGCGGCGCAACGGCACCGCGCCCACCCCAAGGCCGGCGCTGCTGAACGAGGTGCACGCCTGCATCGGCCACCTCGGCTGCCACATGGCCTACACGGCGCTCCAGCTGCGGGACTGCAGCAGCACCGCGGACCTGGTGGAGGTGTTTTTCGACGCGCAAGCCCACGCCAGCCCCGACTGCGCGGGCCAGTACAGCCTGCTGGTGTTCCTGGACAAGCTGCCCCTGCACGCACGCCCCGCGTTCGCCGTGCTGATGCTGGCGGCCCTGCCCGCGCCATGCAGAAGCAACGGCCTCGCCGAGCACCTGGACCAGCTGCTCGAACACCTGCCCACCAGCGCCGACTGCCCGGCCGAGATGAAGCCCCACCTGGACCGCTGTGTGAAGCGGTTCCTCGCCCGGTTCAATGGCTGCTTCAAGGCGTACGAACGGCGACCGGGGGCCAGGGACGCGCTCAGCGCGATCAAGCACCACGTCGAGCGGCACCTGGCGCCAGCGAACCCCGCGCTCACCGGCTACGTCAACGCGACCCAGCCCGCGCTGGCCGACTTCCCGTACGTCGTCGGCGCGGCCCGGCACATCGTGAGCTGCAAGCCCATTCCCCTGAGCGCCAGGCTGTGGACCGCCCTGTCCCACCTGTCCTGCGGCAGCCACGGCGCCGCGCCGCTGCGACTGTGGCTGGCGACGTTCTCAAACACGGGCGACATGGACGCCCTGCTGAGCTGGCTCTGGGGCATCCACCCCGGGGCCGCGCTGGGTCTGCGGCGCCTGTTGGCGCCGGCGAGCGACCCTCTGGCGCCCAGCGCGCCAGCCACCGCGCCCGACGTCGTCTCCGCGCCGCTGATGCACGCCACCGCCGCCGCCCGCTACCTGCTCGCCCTGGCCGACGCCCATCCTTTGGCCCTGTCGTCCGCCGATCCGCTGCTGGACCCGCCGACGGTGATGCGGGCCCTGAGCGCCTTCGCGGCCTGCGGAGCCGAGCGGGACGTCGTGGCCTTCCTTCGGCACAGCACCCCGCGCCAGCTGCTGGGGGTGCTGGAATGCCTGGGCCGGCTCTACCCGCCCGCCGCCAAGGCCTTCGCCTTTGTCGCGGCCAAGGCCATCCTCGGCGCGCGGACCCGGGCGGTGGCCCCGGGGCTGAAGGCCATTGTGGTGGCCCACTGGCCGGCGGCCGCGCGGTGGGACTGGGGCGCCCCCCGCGACACCCCACAGACCACCCCCTATGCCGAGCAGGAGCTGGCCGACCTCGCCCGCGACCTTCAGGCCATGGCGCTGCCCGAGCCGGTGTTCCACGCCATCAAGCGGCTGTCCGGGTGTTCCTTGGGCGCCCATGAAACGGCCGGCCTCGCGGCCATCCACGACATGCCCGACCCCATCCTGGGAGGCGTGCTCGACGCCTTGTCGCTGAGCGGGAACGACGAGGCCGTCCGGCGCCTGGCCGGCCTGGCGCTGCTGGCGCGAAACCGCTCGCCAGAGGTCCTGGACTGGCTGCGCGGTCTCGCCGGGCATGGCACCGGCTGAGCCTGAGCGCGCCTGGCGCGGCCAAAACGCGCGCACGGGGGCGCGGCGGCCCGCGCGCCGGGGGTCAGAGATTGGGCGCCAGCCAGCGCTGCAGGTCCGCGCGCGCCACGGCGCTGCGCTGGGCCAGGTCGTCCAGCTGGTCCTCGCCGATGCGCCCGACGTTGAAGTAGGTGCTCTGCGGGTGGCTCAGGTAGAAGCCGCTCACGCTGGCCGCCGGCGACATGGCCAGGCTCTCGGTCAGGCCCATGCCGATCTCCTCGGCCTGCAACAGCTCGAACAGGCCGCGCTTGACGGTGTGGTCCGGGCAGGCCGGGTAACCCGGCGCGGGGCGGATGCCCTGGTACTTTTCCTTGATGAGCTCCTCGTTGCTCAGCGCCTCGGTCGGCGCGTAGCCCCACAGGTCGGTGCGCACGCGGTGGTGCATCTGCTCGGCCAGTGCCTCGGCCAGACGGTCGGCCAGGGCTTTGAACATGATGGCCGAGTAGTCGTCGAGGTCGTCGAGGAACTGCTTCTCTTTCTTCTCCACGCCCAGGCCCGCCGTCACCGCGAACACGCCCACGTAGTCCGGGGCCACGCCCTGGGGCGCCACGAAGTCGGCCAGGCAGCGGCTGGGGCGCATCACGCCGTCGATCTCCTGCTTCTCGGTCTGCTGGCGCAGGCCGTGCCACACCAGCACCGGGCGCTCGCGCGACTCGTCGGCGTACAGCGCGATGTCGTCCTGGTTCACGCAGTTGGCCGGGTACAGGCCGATGACCGCGCTGGCCGTGAGCCAGCGGCCGTCGATGATGCGCTGGAGCATGCGCTTGCCGTCGCTGAAGACGCGGCGCGCCTCTTCGCCCACCACCTCGTCCTTGAGGATCTCGGGGAAGGGACCGGCCAGGTCCCAGGTCTGGAAGAAGGGACCCCAGTCGATGTACCTCGCGAGCTCGGCCAGGTCCACGTTCTTGAACACGCGCCGGCCAATGAACTTGGGCACGGGCGGGGTGTAGCCGCTCCACTCGATGGGCGTGCGGTTGGCGCGCGCCTTGTCCAGCGGCCACAGCGGCACCTGCTTCTTGTTGGCGTGCTGGTGGCGCACGCGCTCATAGTCGGCGTTGACCTCGGCGATATAGGCCGTGGCCTGGTCCGACAGCAGGCCCTGGGCCACGCTCACGCTGCGCGAGGCATCGGGCACGTAGACCACCGGGCCTTCGTAGTGCGGCGCGATCTTCACCGCCGTGTGCACGCGGCTGGTGGTGGCGCCGCCGATCAGCAGCGGGATCTTCTTGATGCGGAAGTGCTCGTCCTTCTGCATCTCGCTGGCCACGTACTGCATCTCTTCCAGGCTCGGCGTGATCAGGCCCGACAGGCCCACGATGTCCGCGCCCTCGACCTTGGCCTTGGCCAGGATCTCGTGGCACGGGACCATCACGCCCATGTTCACCACCTCGAAGTTGTTGCACTGGAGCACGACGGTGACGATGTTCTTGCCGATGTCGTGCACGTCGCCCTTGACGGTGGCGATGACGATCTTGCCCTTGGATCGCACGTCGCCGCCGGCCGCTTCCAGGCGCTTCTTCTCTTCCTCGATGTAGGGCAGCAGGTGGGCCACGGCCTGCTTCATCACGCGCGCGCTCTTGACCACCTGGGGCAGGAACATCTTGCCCTGGCCGAACAGGTCGCCCACCACGTTCATGCCGTCCATGAGCGGGCCTTCGATCACGTTGAGCGGGCGCCCGCCGCCGGCCTCGATCTCGCGCCACATGGCCTCGGTGTCTTCGGTGATGAAGTCGTTGATGCCGCGCACCAGCGCGTGCGACAGGCGCTCGCGCAGCGGCAGTTCGCGCCAGGCGTTCTTCTGGGAATCGTCCTTGGCCGCGCCCTTGGCGCTCTCGGCGATCTCGAGCAGGCGCTCGGCGGCGTCCGGGCGGCGGTTCAGCACCACGTCCTCCACGCGCTCGCGCAGCGTGGGTTCCAGCTCGTCGTACACGCCGACCATGCCGGCGTTGACGATGCCCATGTCCATGCCGGCCTGAATGGCGTGGTACAGGAAGACGGTGTGGATGGCCTCGCGCACCGGGTCGTTGCCGCGGAAGCTGAAGCTCACGTTGGACACGCCGCCCGAGACCTTGGCGCCCGGCAGGTGCTGCTTGATCCAGCGCGTGGCGTTGATGAAGTCCACCGCGTAGTTGTTGTGCTCCTCGATGCCGGTGGCGATGGCGAAGATGTTGGGGTCGAAGACGATGTCCTCGGGCGGGAAGCCCACCTCGTCCACCAGGATGCGGTAGGCACGCTCGCAGATCTCGATCTTGCGCTCGTAGGTGTCGGCCTGGCCTTTCTCGTCGAAGGCCATCACCACGGTGGCGGCGCCGTAGCGCTTGATGAGCCACGCCTGGCGCTTGAACTCCTCCACGCCCTCTTTCATGCTGATGGAGTTGACGACGCCCTTGCCCTGCAGGCAGCGCAGGCCGGCCTCGATGACGCTCCACTTGGAGCTGTCCACCATCACCGGCACGCGCGCGATGTCGGGCTCGCCGGCCATGAGGTTGAGGAAGCGCACCATGGCGGCCTCGCTGTCGAGCATGGCCTCGTCCATGTTCACGTCGACGATCTGCGCGCCGTTCTCCACCTGCTGGCGCGCCACGGCCAGCGCGTCCTCGAAGCGGCCTTCAAGAATCATGCGCGCGAAGGCCTTGGAGCCGGTGACGTTGGTGCGCTCGCCGACGTTGACGAACAGGCTGCCTTCGCCGATGGCGAGCGGCTCCAGGCCCGACAGCAGCATCGGGCGAACGGCGGGGGAAGCGGGGGCGGGGGAGGTCTCGGAGGACATGCGGCTCACCAGGGTTGTTTGCGAAAAACCGAGCTGGTGAGCGTCGTTGGGGCCGGTCCAGCCCACTCAAGCCTGACGGTCCCGGCCCGGGGGGCCTGGGCTGACCGCTGCAACGCTCCTTGAGAGAGGGGGGATTTTAGCGACACGCGTCGAAACCCCTCGTCCGTTCGGCCTGAACAACCATTTGGCTGGCGCCACGGCTTTCTCAGGCGTTACTGAACGCGCGTCCAGGCCACCTGCTATGGCCATCTGCCCCTCATGTCCCTCCGCAACGCCCATGATTCCTCGATCGACCCCCCGCCCCGGCAAAACACAGGCGCTTCTTTCAGATTCAGCGGATAAGGCTGAGATCTTTGACCTGAGACAGCTGTATGCGTATGGCAAGTCGGTGAACAGGGGATGGCGGATGGGGCCGACCGTTCTGCTCATCAAGGACAAGATCGAGCCCAATGGCGAGCGCACGCAATGCCTCTCCGTCAACGTCCAGAATGCGAATGGCACTACCACCAGCTCCTCGCTGGCCACGGAGCGGCTTGTGCGGACCCTCGCGCGCCGCTTCACTGCGGATCAGCACCATCCGTTGGAGGTGAAGGAGGCCCTGAACTCGATCTTTTGCCGCTTGGCCACGAGCAATCAGGTGGTGCTGGACAGAGCGTTCCTGAAGGACCTCAAGGTGCTGATATATCCGCCCCTCGATCTTGCCCCGACAAGCAGAGTCATCCTTCGCGAGCTGCGCCACTCCGCTGCTGCGGACCAGATCGCGGCAGACGCGGACGTCCAGACCATTGCCGAAGTCATTCGATCGCTGGACTCCCTGGGGCAGCAACGGTTTAGGTACCAGCTGGAGATACGCCCGAACCTTGGCGCCGCTGCCAAGCAGCTGCTGGCGGCGCTGCACCCCAAAGCGCAGACGGCAACTTTCAAGGCCTCAGCAAAGCAACAGCGGGACGACGTGTCCGAGTCTTTGGAGCGACCGCAGGAACCGGAATGGACGCTCGGGATGCTGCCCTACCACAGCAAAGAAAGCGCCGCCTCGATGCACTTCATTGAGGTGCCCGACCAGCCAGTCAAGACACCCCCAGCCTCGGCGCCGCTGGGCCAGTCTTTCATCAAGCGCTTCGGGGCCCAGATCCAAGTGCCCGCCATTGAGCGCTGGGTGACTGTCGCCCCCCATACCACCGTCAAGGCACTGGCTGCGGCCATCGAATGGTTGCCCGACGACCAACTGGCCAGGTTCAAAAGCGACCTGCAACTGGCCGCAGGAGGCTCTTACACGGACGAGGTCAGCGTCACGGCCCGTCAGCTGCTGGAGGAAATGGGCTGAGCCGCCGGTACCCCCGGGCGCCGCGCCGACCCGCGCGGGCACACTGAGGCCACCTCGATGGCGCGGAGCCCGGCATGACCCCTTCCGAGATCTTTCTGGTCGCGATGCTGATCGTCTTCAGCGTCCCCTACCTGGTCTGGCGGCTCGGCCGCACCGACTACCTCGCGCCCCTGGTGGTGGTACAGATCCTCACCGGCATCGCGCTCGGGCCGGGCGTGCTGGGCGCGGCCTTTCCCGAGTACCACCGCTTCGTTTTCAGCCCGCCGGTGACGCAGGCGCTGTCGGGCGTGGCGCAATGGGCCGTGATGCTGTTCGTCTGCATCGCCGGCATCGAGCTGGACCTGCGCCAGGCCTGGGCGAAGCGGCGTGAGAGCGGCATCACCGCCGGCCTGGCCCTGGGCGTGCCGCTGCTGCTGGGCGCGGCGGCGGGCGCGGTGTTGCTGACCTGGCCCGACTGGGCCGGCCCCCGGGCCAAGGACTGGCAGTTCCTGCTGGGCATCGGCATGTCCTGCGCCGTCACCGCGCTGCCCATCCTGATCCTGCTGATGGAAAAACTGGGCATCCTGCGCCAACCGCTGGGCCAGCGCCTGCTGCGCTACGCCAGCCTGGACGACCTGGCCATCTGGGGCGTGCTGGCCGTGATCCTCATGGAATGGGACCGCATGGGCCGCCAGCTGGGTTTCCTGCTCGCCTTCGGCTTGCTCACCCTGTTGTTCCGCCGGCTCATGCGCGCCTTGCCCGAACAAGACCGCTGGACCGCGGCCCTGGTGTGGTTGCTGGCCTGCGGCCTGGGCGCCGATTGGGCGGGCCTGCACTACATGGTGGGCGCGTTCCTCGCGGGCGCGGTGATCGACGCCCACTGGTTCGACCAGGACCGCCTGGACCAGCTGCGCCACCACGTGCTGCTGGTGCTCATGCCGGTGTTCTTCCTCAGCACGGGGTTGCGCACCAAGTGGGCCGCCGGGGGCGCGGCGGTGTTCGCCGCCGCCGCCCTGCTGCTGCTGGTGTCGGTGGCGGGCAAGCTGCTGGCCATGCGCCTGGCCGGCCGCGCGAGGAAGCGCGCCTGATCGGCTGGCTGCTGCAGACCAAGGCGCTGATCATGATCGTCTTCGCCAACGTGCTGTTGGACAAGGCCCTCATCACCGACGCCACCTTCACCGCGCTGCTGCTGATGGCGGTGGCCAGCACCATGCTGACCATTCCCATGGTGGCGCCGATGCTGGCACGGCGCGCCGCCGAAACCGGTGCCGACGCGGATGTCGGCAGGGCCTAGGCGGCGGCCCGCCGCCGCAGCGCCACCACGCGCTCGCCCGTGTCCAGCGAGCGCGCCCGCAGCTGCCCGCAACCCGCGTCCACGTCCTGCCCCGCCGAGTGGCGCAGCTTGGTCAGGATGCCCTGGCGGTGCAGGCGGCGCGCGATGTCGGCCGCCTTCTCCCAGGCCGGGCGCTGGAACGGCAGACCGTCGACGGCGTTGTAGGGAATGAGGTTGAGCACGCCGTAGCGGCCACCGAGCAGGCGCACGATGCCCTCGATTTCATCGTCGCCGTCGTTCACGCCGTCCAGCAGGGTCCACTGGTATTGCACCGGATAGCCGGTGGCGCGCGCGTAGGCCTCGGCACGCTCCACCAGCTCGGTGGGCGTGAGGCGCGGCGCGCGCGGCAGCAGTTGCTCGCGCAGATCAGGCTTGGTGGTGTGCAGCGACAACGCCAGCGCGGGTTTGACCGCGCCGCGCGGCAGCGCCTCGAAGGCGCGCTCGTCGCCCACGGTGGAGAACACCAGGTTCTTGTGACCGATGCCGCCCACCGTGCCCAGCAGCTCGATGGCCTCGAGCACCGCGTCCAGGTTGTGCGCGGGCTCGCCCATGCCCATGAAAACCACCTTGTTCACCGGCCGGCCGGCGCGCGCCAGCGCCACCTGGGCCAGGATCTCGGCGCTGCCGAGCTGGCGCAGCAGGCCGCCGGTGCCGGTCATGCAGAAGGCGCAGCCCACCGCGCAGCCCACCTGGGTGGACACGCACAGGCCGCCGCGCGGCAGGCGCACGCTCTCCACGGTCTGGCCGTCGCGCAGGGCCACCAGCAGGCGGGCCGAGCCGTCCTCGCCCGGGTGCTCGGCGCGCAGGCGGGCGAGGCCGGCGAGTTCCTCGCGCAGCGCCGGCAGGGCCTCGAACAGGGCCTTGGGGAAATGGTGCTCGGGCTTGCGCCGGCCGGCGTCGGCCGGCAGGGCGTGCAGCCAGTGGCGCAGCACGCGCTGCACATGCAGCGGCCCGGCCCCGAGGGCGGTGAGGCGTTGGCGCAGTTCGCTCAGTTGCATGGGGCGGGCATTGTCGCGCACAGCCCCGGGGCATCCGCTCCCGGTCGACAATGGCCGGCCACGACCAAGGAGACCCCGATGCTGGAAATGGTGATCGACGCGCGCGCCGCCGACCTGGGCCACGGCCTGACGGTGCGGCGCGTGCTGCCCTACGCGAAGCGCCGCATGGTCGGCCCCTTCATCTTTGTGGACCACGCCGGCCCCGTGACGCTGGCGGCCGAGGACACGCGTGACGCCGACGTGCGGCCGCACCCGCACATCGGCCTGTCCACCGTGAGCTACCTGCTCAGCGGACAGATCAAGCACCGGGACAGCCTGGGCGTGGTGCAGGACATCGTGCCCGGCGACGTGAACTGGATGACCGCCGGCCGCGGCATCTCGCACAGCGAGCGCTTCACCCACCCCGAGTCCTTCGCGGGCGGCGGGCTGGAGCTGATGCAGCTCTGGGTGGCGCTGCCCGAGCGCGACGAAGAAACCGAGCCTGCCTTCACCCACTACCCGGCCAGCGATCTGCCGGTGCGCGAACGGGACGGCGTGTGGATGCGCCTGATCGCGGGCGAGGCCTATGGCCTGAAGAGCCCCGTGCGCACGCACTCGCCGCTGTTCTACCTGCACACCGAATGGCAGGCCGGCGCCAGCCTGGCCCTGCCCGGCGGCCACCGCGAGCAGGCGGTGTACGTGGCGCGCGGCGACATCGAGTACGCGGGCGAGGTCTACCGCCCCGGGCAGCTGCTGGTGTTCGGCGACGACGCCGACGCGCTCATCACCGCGCGCGTGCCGAGCACGCTGATGGTCTTCGGCGGCGAGCCATTGGGCGAGCGGCATGTCTGGTGGAACTTCGTGTCTTCACGCAAGGAGCGCATCGAGCAGGCCAAGGCGGACTGGGCCGCCGGGCGCATCCCGCTGCCGCCAGGCGATGACCAGGAGTGGATTCCGCTGCCCAAGGCCTAGGACCAGGACGGATCACCCGCCTGGCGGCGCTGCACCCGCGCCGCGCCCCACACCACGCGCAGTGACCGGCCCTCGCGCGCCAGACTGTCGGCCACCTGGCCGATCACGTGGCGGCGGCGCATGCCGTCGCCGGGCACGTCGAGCTCCCAGAGCTTGAGCGAACCGTCGGGCTGTTCTTCCACCAGGATGGAGAAGCGGCCATAAGGGTCGCGGTATTTGAGGGTGCGGCAGTACATGTCGGCTCGGCGGCAACGAGCCGGTGAGTGACCGAAGGGTCGAAACGGTTCACCCTCATGACCACGCCCACCGCACCGCCCCCAGAGACACCACGGAACCGGCTCCGCCGGGCCGTCGGTACCGCCCCTCCCAGGGGGGAGGCGCGCAGCACCGCGGGGGGTCAATACTGCTTGTACGGCAGGAACTTGCCCGACATCACGATGTTCACGCGATCGCCGTTCGGGTCTTTCTCGCGCTTCATGTCCATCTTGAAGTCGATAGCGCTCATGATGCCGTCGCCGAACTCCTCGTGGATGAGCTCCTTGAAGGTGGTGCCGTAGACGCTGATGAGTTCGTAGAAGCGGTAGATCAGCGGGTCGGTGGGCACGCTGGTGGGCAGCGAGCCTTTGTAGGGCACGACCTGCAGCCACTTCTGCTCCTCGGCCGTCAAGCCGAAGACCTTGCCCAGGACCTTGGCCTGCGCGGGCGAGGCGGTCATCTGGCCCAGGCACAGGGCCGTGGTCCATTCCTTGGACTGACCGACTTTCTTGGCGACGTCCTCCCATTTCAGGCCCTTGCTGACCTTGGTGGCGATGATCTTCTCGGTGACTTCGATGCGGCTCATGGTGGAGGGTCCCGTTGTGGTGGTGGGGTGGGGGTTGGGGTTGGAGTGGGCGCGGCGGGGTGCCGCCGTCAATGCGCTGTCGCCCGGGAGACGAGAAAGTCGACGATGTGGTTGCGCAGGGCGTAGTAGCCGTCCAGGTGGTGCAGCTGGGTGCGCGTGCGCTCGCGCGGCAAGGGGTTGTCCACCACCTCGGCCAGGCCGCCCGGCCGGTAGGCGCCATCCACCTCGGCCCCGTTGCTCATGAGCAGGATGCGGTCGGCCAGCAGGATGGCCTCGTCCACGTCGTGGGTGATCATGAACACCGTCTGTTGCGTCTCGCGAACGATGCCCATGAGCTCGTCCTGGATGGTGCCGCGCGTGAGCGCGTCCAGCGCGCCAAAGGGCTCGTCGAGCAGCAGCATCTTGGGCTGGATGGCGAAGGCCCGCGCGATGCCCACGCGCTGCTTCATGCCGCCCGACAGCTGCGAGGGCTTCTTGTCGATGGCGGGGCTCAGGCCCACCATGGCCACGTACTTCTCGACCTGCGCCTCGACCTCGGGTTTCTTCCAGTCGGGCCAGCGCGACTTCACCGCGAAGGCGATGTTCTGGCGCACGGTGAGCCAGGGCATGAGCGCGTGGCCCTGGAACACCACGCCGCGCTCCAGGCTGGGGCCAGCAATTTCGCGGCCGTCCATGAACGCATGGCCCGCGCTGGCGGTGTCCAGGCCAGCCAGCACATTGAGGATGGTCGTCTTGCCGCAGCCGCTGTGGCCGATGATGCAGACGAACTCGCCCCTGTCGATGCCGAAGTCGACGTTGGCGAAGACCGGCTTGTCGGCCTGGTAGGCCTTGGCGAGGCGCTCGACCTGCAGGAAGGCGCGGGAATGGGCGCTCATGGCTTGGCCTTTCGCTGGTGTTGCGCGCGTCGCGGCTGCGACGCCCTGTTGCCGGCCGTCACTCCACATAAGTCACCGCCTTCTGCAGTTGCGCGAACATCAGGTCGAGCAGCATGCCCACCACCCCGATCACCAGCACCGCGAAGATCACGTTGGTGAGCGAGAGGTTGTTCCACTCGTTCCACACGAAGTAGCCGATGCCGGTGCCACCCACCAGCATCTCGGCCGCGACGATGACCAGCCAGGCAATGCCCATGCTGATGCGCATGCCCGTGAGGATGGTGGGCGCGGCGGCGGGCAGCACCACCAGGAAGGCCTTGCGCAGCGGGTTCACCTCCAGCGTGGCGGCCACATTGAGCCAGTCGCGCTTGACCGAGGCGACGCCGAAGGCGGTGTTGATCAGCATCGGCCAGACCGAGCAGATGAAGATGACGAAGATGCCGCTGACGTTGCTGTCTTTCAGCGTGTAGAGCGCGAGCGGCATCCAGGCCAGGGGGCTGATGGGCTTGAGCACCTGAACGAAGGGATCGAAGGCCTTGCTCATGAGCGGCGACATGCCGATGAGAAAGCCCAGCGGAATGGCCACCAGCATGGCCAGCGCGAAACCCAGGCCCACGCGCGCCAGCGAATGCGCGATCTGGATGCCGATGCCCTTGTCGTTGGGGCCTTTGTCGTAGAAGGGATCGGACAGGTGTTTCCAGCTGGCCTCGGCCACCGCCAGTGGGGGCGGGAAGCCGTCCGACTTGGCCACGGCCGCGCCAGGGTCCTTGCCCATGAGCTTGGCGTACTCCAGTTCTTCCGGCGTGAGCGAGGCGGTGGCCGAGGACGTGCCGGCGCCGCCCGTGCCGATCTGCCAGGCACCGACAAAGACGACCAGCAGCAGCAGCGAGACCAGCGCGGCGCGCAGGTTCAGGTTCAGCGCCTTCATGCTCAAGCCGCCTTGCGGACCGCGAAGCTGTCGAGGTAGTCCTTCGGCTTGGCCGGGTCGAACACCTTGCCCATGATGGTGTGCTTCTCGTAGCCCGGCCCGGCCTTGAAGTCCTGGCCGAGCGCCTTCATGTGCTTGCGCGCGTCGGTGATGAGGAAGACGCGCTCGGCGATCTGCTTGTAGTTGACGTCGCCTTTGATGTAGCCCCAGCGCTGCATCTGCGTGAGCATCCACACCGCCATGCTTTGCCAGGGCATGGGGTCGAAATCGGCGCGATCGGGCACGTTCTGGATCTTGCCCAGGCCGTCGGCGAAACGGCCGGTGAGCACCTGGGCCACCACGGTCTCGGGCTGGTTCAGGTAGGCCTGCGGCGAGATCACCTTGGCGATGAGTTCACGGTTCTTGGGTTGCCGGGCCATGGCCGCGGCCGTGAGCACCGAGCGGTACAGCGCCGCGAAGGTGTTGGGGTTCTGGCGGATGAATTCGGCGCTGGTGCCGAAGGCGCAGCAGGGGTGGCCGTTCCACAGGTCCCTGGTGAGCACGTGCAGGAAGCCGACCTCGTCGTACACCGCGCGCTGGTTGAACGGGTCGGGGCCGAGGTAGCCGTCGATGTTGCCGGCGCGCAGGTTGGCCACCATCTCGGGCGGCGGCACCACGCGGATCTGGATGTCGGTGTCGGGGTTGAGCCCGTGTTCGGCCACGTAGTAGCGCAACAGGAAGTTGTGCATCGAGAACTCGAAGGGCACGGCGAACTTGAAGCCCTTCCACTGCTTCGGATCGCGCTTGTCCTTGTGCTTGACATGCAGCGTGATGGCCTGGCCGTTGGTGTTCTGGATGGTGGCCACGTTCATGGGCGTGGCGTTGGAGCCCACGCCCATGGAAATGGCCAGCGGCATGGGCGACAGGAAGTGCGTGGCGTCGTACTCCTTGTTGATCATCTTGTCGCGGATGAGCGCCCATCCCGCCGTCTTGATGACCTCTACCTTGAGGCCTTCGCGCTGGTAGAAGCCCAGGGGGTGGGCCATGATCAGCGGCGTGGCGCAGGTGATGGGAATGAAGCCGATCTTCAGATCGGTCTTCTCCAGCGGGCCCTTCTCCTGCGCCATGGCCTGCAGGCTGGCGATGGGCAGCACGTTGGCGATGGCGGCCATGGCCGTGCCCTTGCCCACGGCGCGAAGGAAACGCCGGCGCACCGCGTCCTGCGGAAACAGCGCCTTCACCAACGTGGCCTCGATGAAGTCGCGGCTGTAGGCCTCGAACTCGCTGCTCTCGCTGCGTTCGCGCAGCGCGCCCGCGGCCTGCGCGGCGGCCTCTTCGGCCTGGTGCTCAGCGACGGTGTGGTCGCGGCCGCAGCTGCACTTGAGCATCAGCGGTTTGTCGGCGTTGTACGGGTCGAAGAAGTCGGACATGGCGCACCTCGTGTGTGGGAGATGCGCGGTGCATTGCAAGCCGCGGGCCAGTGGCCGTGCCACGGCGGATGCGCGCGCGATTTCGCGGGCGCTGCGGCGACGCGGCGTAGGGCCAGCCCTACACAGGCGCCGCCTCAGGCGCCGGAACGCTGCCTTTCGGCGTACAGCGCCAGCTCGACGTCGTTCTTGGCGCCGGTCTTTTCGAGGACACGCGCGCGGTAGGTGCTCACGGTGTTCGAGGCCAGGCCCAGCCGCGCACCAATTTCGCTCACGGTCAGGCCCTGCGTGAGCAGGCGGTACACCTGGTGCTCGCGGTGCGAGAGCGCCTCGGGGCCAGCCTGCACGCCGCCGCTGCCCACGGCGGCGGCCAGGGCCTCGGCCGTGGCGGGCGTGAGGTAGCGGCCACCGCCCGCGCACTTGCGCACCGCCAGCAGCATGTCGTCGGGGTCGGCGCCCTTGTTGAGGTAGCCGCAGGCGCCCAGGCGGATACAGCGCACCGCGTACTGCTTCTCGGGGTAGGTGCTGAGCATGAGCACCGGCAGGTGCGGGTGTTCCTTGCGCAGGCGCTGCAGCACGTCCAGCCCGTCGATGCCCGGCATGGCGACGTCGAGCAGCACCAGGTCCAGGCCTTCGCTGCCGCCCAGCGCACGCACCTGCGTGAGCACGCCCTCGCCGCTGTGGGCTTCGGCCACCACGCTCACGTCGGGCGCGTCGGCCAGGATCTGCTTGAGCCCTTCGCGCACGATGCGGTGGTCGTCGCCGATCAGCACGCGGATGGTGTCGGCCAGCAGATCAAAGCGGCTGGCCTCGCTGTATTGGCTGTTCATGTCACCTCCCCGGGCGTCAGCGCGATGGTGAGTTCCATGTGCGTGCCACGGCCCAGGACGCTTTTGATCCGGATGTCGCCCCCGAAGTGCCCCGCGCGTTCGCGCATGCCCATCACGCCGTAGGCGTTGGCCGCCTCGAAGGCCTGGGGGGCGGCGCCGATGCCATCGTCGCGCACCGACAGCCGCAACAGGCCCTTGCGGTGACGGATGCGCACGGCGATCCGACGGGCACGCGCGTGGCGGCCCACGTTGGACAGCATTTCCTGGAAGATGCGAAAGACCGCGATGGCCAGCGGCTCGGCCGGCTCCGGCGCGCCGTCCACCGCCATGCGCCAATCGAGCGCGAGTTCGGCGCTGGCCACGAACTCCTGCGCCTGCCATTCCAGCGCGGCCCACAGGCCCTGGTGGTCGAGGATGCTGGGGCGCAGGTCGGTGATGATGCGCCCGACGTTGTCGACCGCGCTTTCGATCAGCCGGCTCATGTTCTGGCATTTGCAGCGCATGCGCTCGCGCATGCCCTCGGCCTCCTCGGGCTGGCGCCGCGCCTGCTCGGACAGGCGCCTGTCCATCCAGTTCACGTCCATCTTCAAGGCCACGAGCAGGCTGCCCAGTTCGTCGTGCACTTCGCGCGCGATGCGCGTGCGCTCTTCCTCGCGCACGGCCTCGCTGCGCGCGGCCAGCTCGCGCACCTGGCGCAGCGCGGTCTCCAGCGCGCGCGTTCGCTCGCGCACCCGCTGCTCCAGTTGCTCCTTGGCGCCGCGCAGGGCATCGGCGGCGCGGCGCCGCTCGGTGATGTCGATGAACGTGACCACGGCGCCGCGCACCTGGCCGCCGTCCACGATGGGGTGGCTGCTGTACTCCACCGCAAAGGCGCTGCCGTCGCGCCGCCAGAACACCTCGGCGTCGATGCGGCAAGGCTCGCCCGCGCGAAAGGCGTTGAAGATCGGGCAGTCCTCCACCGGGTAGGGCGCACCGTCCGCGTGCGAGTGGTGCGTGAGCGCGTGCATATTGCGGCCCAGGAGCTCGACGGGCTCGTAGCCGATCATGCGGGCCCCGGCGTGATTGATGAACACGCACAGGCCGTCCAGGTCGACGCCGAACACGCCCTCGCCCGTGCTGGCCAGCAGCAGGCCCAGGGGGTCGCGCCAGGCCGCCGTGGACGGGGCCACGGCGGCGCTGATCAGTTCGGGAAAGTCCGCGGGCGGCATGGCCCAGGCGAGAGCAAGGCCTGTGCCATGTTGGTGCGCCGCGCGACGCGGGGGCTCAGGTGTTCGGCGCCGTCTTGGCGCTCCAGACCATGGTGATGGCCAGGATGCCCACCACCACCGCCAGCGACACCGCCACCGGGATCTTGAAGACGTCGATCAGCATCATCTTGGTGCCGATGAAGACCAGGATGACCGCCAGGCCGTAGTTCAGCAGGTGGAACTTGCCGGCCACGGCCTGCAGCAGGAAGAACATGGCGCGCAGGCCCAGGATGGCGAACACGTTGCTGGTGAGCACGATGAAGGGGTCGCGCGTGATGGCGAAGATGGCCGGGATGGAGTCCACGGCGAAGATCACGTCGGTCACGCCCACCAGGGCGATCACCATCAGCAGCGGCGTGGCGATGCGCTTGCCGTTCTCCACGGTGAAGAACTTCTCGCCGTCGTAGTGCTGGCTCACGGGCATGAGGCGGCGCAGCAGCTTGAGCGCGGGGTTGTCGTCCAGCGCGGGCTCCTTGCCGGCGGCCCACCACATCTTCACGCCGGTGAGCACCAGGAAGGCGCCGAACACATAGAGGATCCAGTGGAACTGCGCCAGCAGCCAGCCGCCGACCAGGATCATCACCGTGCGCAGCGCGATGGCGCCCAGGATGCCGAGCATGAGCACGCGCTTCTGGTACGCGGCCGGCACCGCGAAGTAGCTGAAGATCAGCAGGAAGACGAAGATGTTGTCGACCGCCAGGCTCTTCTCGATCAGGTAGCCGGTGAGGAACTCCAGCGATTTCTCGTTGGCGAGCGCGGTGGAGCCGGTGCTGTCCTTGATGGCCCACCAGAGCAGACCGTTGAAGACGAAGCTCAAGGCGATCCAGACCAGCGACCAGTTGAGCGCCTCCTTCACGCCCACGGCGTGGGCACCCTGCTTCTTGAGCAGCACGAAATCGACGAACAGGGCGGCCACGACGAACGCGGCGAAGACCACCCACAGCCACAGCGGGGCAATGCTTTCCATGAAAGACCTCGGTTTGGTGTTGACGAACACCCCAAGGTCTGGTCGCGGCCACCCGCTGGGTGGCTGGACGTTCCCGGCGGCCTTTCGGGCCGCGAATTGACGAGAACGCCGCGCCGCCGATGCCTCGCTGTGCGCGGGGTGGCGGGCCGATTACTCCCCTTGAAGGGAAGCCGGATTGTCGACCGGCCGGGCAAATCCCGGCAAGCCGTCGGGTATTCAGGCCGTTTCGGCGTAGAAGGCGGCGCGGTGGCGCGGCGCCAGCGGCGAGACCGCGCGGCCGATGGCGGCGATGTGGTCCGGCGTGGTGCCGCAGCAGCCGCCCACGATGTTGACCAGGCCCTCGGCGGCGAACTCGTGCAGCAGGCGGCTGGTGACCTCGGGCGTCTCGTCGAAGCCGGTGTCGCTCATGGGGTTGGGCAGGCCGGCGTTGGGGTAGCAGCTGATGTAGGTGTCGCCCGCGACCTTGGCGAGCTCCTGGATGTAGGGCCGCATGAGGGCCGCGCCCAGCGCGCAGTTCAGGCCCACGGCCAGGGGCTGCAGGTGGCGCACGCTGGCCCAGAAGGCGCTGACGGTCTGGCCGCTGAGGATGCGGCCCGAGGCGTCGGTGACGGTGCCGCTGATGATCAGGGGCAGGCGCTCGCCGGTGGCGGCGAAGACCTCGTCGATGGCGAACAGCGCGGCCTTGGCGTTGAGCGTGTCGAAGATGGTCTCCACCAGCAGCACGTCGGCGCCGCCTTCCAGCAGGCCTTCGACCTGCTCGCGGTAGGCCGCGCGCAGCTGCTCGAACGTGACGTTGCGCGCGCCGGCGTCGTTCACGTCGGGGCTGATGCTGGCGGTCTTGGGCGTGGGGCCCAGGGCGCCGGCCACGAAGCGCGGCTTGTCGGGCGTGCTGAACTTGTCGCAGGCGGCGCGCGCCAGGCGGGCCGAGGCGACGTTCATCTCGCGCGCGAGGCCCGCCATGTCGTAGTCGTCCTGCGCGATGCTGGTGGCGCCGAAGGTGTTGGTCTCGATCAGGTCGGCGCCAGCGGCCAGGTAGCCCTCGTGGATGTCTCGGATGACGTCGGGCCGGGTCAGGCTGAGCAGCTCGTTGTTGCCCTTGACATCCTTGTGGAAGTCCTTGAAGCGCTCGCCCCGGTACTGGGCTTCGTCCAGCTTGAAGCGCTGGATCATGGTGCCCATGGCGCCGTCGAGGATGGCGATGCGCTGCTCGAGGATGGCCGGCAGGGCCTGGGCACGGGTGAAAGCGGGGGACTTGTCCATCGGGGCATTGTATGAAGCGCTCCCCACCCCCACGCAGGGCAAGGGCGTGGCATGGCCGACAATACGCGCCCATGAAACACCTGTCCCCCCAGGAAGCCTGGACCTGGCTCCAGGCCGAAACCGCGCGCCGCGCCGCGCTGGGCCAGGACCCGCCGCTGTTCGTGGACGTGCGCATGGAGATCGAATCGCTCTATGTGGGCCGCCCGCCCGGCGTCGAGAACATCCCCTGGTACGAATACCCCGACCTCACGCCCGATCCGGCGCGCTTCGCCCAGGCCGTGGCCCGCGAGGCCGGCGACAAGGCGCGGCCCGTCCTGCTGATCTGCCGCAGCGGCAAGCGCACGCTGGACGCCGGCAAGGCGCTGGAGGCCGCGGGCTTCAGCGAGGTCGCCCACGTGCTGCACGGTTTCGAGGGCGAGCTCAACGAACACTTCAAGCGCTCCACCGTGAACGGCTGGCGCCACGACGGGCTGCCGTGGGAACAGATGTGATCGACGTCGCCGCCGGCGCCGAGACGCTGGAGGCCTGCGTCGAGGTGCTGCAGTCGGTCTTCGGCTACGAGGCCTTCCGCGGCCCGCAGGCGCAGATCGTCAGCCACGTGAGCGAGGGCGGCGACGCGCTGGTCCTGATGCCCACCGGCGGCGGCAAGTCGCTGTGCTACCAGGTGCCGGCCATCGTGCGCGCCCAGGGCGGGCGCGGCGTGGCGGTGGTGGTGTCGCCGCTGATCGCGCTGATGCACGACCAGGTGGGCGCGCTCACCGAGGCCGGCGTGAGCGCGGCCTACCTCAACAGCAGCCTCTCGCTGGAGGAGGCCCAGCGCATCGAACAGCAGCTGCGCCGCGGCGACCTCACCCTGCTCTACGTGGCGCCCGAGCGGCTGCTCACCGCGCGCTGCCAGGCCATGCTGGAGAGCCTGCACGCGCAGGGCCGGCTGTCGCTGTTCGCCATCGACGAGGCGCACTGCGTGAGCCAATGGGGCCACGACTTCCGCCCCGAATACCGCGAGCTCGCGGTGCTGCCCGAGCGCTTCGCCGGCGTGCCGCGCATCGCGCTCACCGCCACGGCCGACGCGCTCACGCGCGCCGACATCGTGGAGCGCCTGCAGCTGCAGGACGCGCGCACCTTCATCAGCAGCTTCGACCGACCCAACATCCGCTACCAGCTGGTCGAGAAGAAGGACGCCACGGCCCAGCTGCAGCGTTTCATCCGCGACGAGCACAGCAACGCCCAGGGCCACGACGCGGGCGTGGTGTACTGCCAGTCGCGCCGCCGCGTGGAAGAGGTGGCGGCCATGCTGCAGCAGGCCGGCTTCAAGGCCCTGCCCTACCACGCCGGTCTGGACGCCGCCGTGCGCCAGCAGCACCAGGACCGCTTCCTGCGCGAAGAAGGCCTGATCATGGTGGCCACCATCGCCTTCGGCATGGGCATCGACAAGCCCGACGTGCGCTTCGTGGCCCACCTGGACATGCCCAAGAACATCGAGGGCTACTACCAGGAGACCGGCCGCGCGGGTCGCGACGGCGAACCCGCCAACGCCTGGATGGCCTATGGCCTGCAGGACGTCGTGAACCAGCGCCGCATGATCGACGACAGCCCGGCGCCCGACGAGTTCAAGCAGGTGCTGCGCGGCAAGCTCGACGCCCTGCTGGCCCTGGCCGAGGCCAGCGACTGCCGCCGCGTGCGCCTGCTCGCCTACTTCGGCGAGACCTACCAAGGACCGCACGCCGGTTTCGCCGCCGGGCCGCCCCAAGGCGAAACGCACCCTCCCCGGGGGGGCAGCGACCCGCGCAGCGGCGCAGCGTGGGGGGTCATGTGCGGCAACTGCGACAACTGCCTCAACCCGCCCGAGCTGTTCGACGCCACCGAGCCCGCGCGCAAGCTGCTGTCGTGCATCTACCGCGTGCAGCAGGCCAGCGGCCACGGCTATGGCGCGGGTCACATCATGGACATCCTGCGCGGCAAGGCCACCGAGAAGGTCGAGGCCAACGGCCACCAGCGGCTCAGCACCTTCGGCATCGGCGCCGACTGGAGCGAGACCCAGTGGCGCGCCCTGCTGCGCCAGCTGATCGCCATCGAGGCGGTGCGCGTGGACGACGCGCCCTACAACACCCTGCACCTGGCCGACGGCGCGCGCGCCATCCTCAAGGGCGAGGGCGAGGTGCGCCTGCGCATCCAGGCCGAACGCGCGCCCTCGCGCTCGCGCAGCGCGCGCGCCAAACCGCCGGTGGGCGACGACGGCACGCCGCTGAGCCTGGCCGAGCGCGACTGCCTGGAGGCGCTGAAGGCCTGGCGCGCCGGCGTGGCCAAGGAGCACAACCTGCCCGCCTATGTGATTTTTCACGACGCGACCCTGCGCGCCATCGCCCAGCGCCGGCCCACCGACGTGACCGACCTGGACGGCATCAGCGGCATCGGCCTCAAAAAGCGCGCGGCCTACGGCGATGCGGTCATCCAGGTGGTGAGTGCTTTTCTCTGAGCCCTCAAGTCCTGCGGGCCCCAGCCGAAAACCATCGGGTGACAGTGCCGACCGCCCGTCGGCCAACCGTCTGTCGCACGTGATGCGCCGCTCAAGCCAACGGCCCTCATGCCGATGTTCCATGCAAGGGGCGGCCTCCGCTCCACCGGTCTCAACGAATCGATTGCACGGAGCGCGTCATGTTTTTCCGCCTGCCCTGGCTGTCCAAGCGAAGGGCCCCCAACTACCACGACACCCTGGCCCTGGACCTGGACTATGTCGTCGATGAATTCCATTCGGCCATGGCCGACATCCAGGATCCCCTGCGCGTGCGCCTGCACGCCGCCCTGATGAACTGCCGCACCCCGCGCGACCTGTGGTTCCTGCGCGGCAAGCTGTTCAACCTGATCTGCAAGCACCACCACGAGGGCGAAGCCAACAAGCGCGTGGGCCGCCTGGACGCCAAGCTGCGCTACTTCGTGGACAACCACCCCGACTACTCGGCGGACGAGGTGCCGAGCCGCCCCATGGGCTTGCTGCACTGACCTCTGCCGCCGCGCCCCCGGGGAGAACCCGGGCACGCGAAACAAAAGGCCACCTTCGGGTGGCCTTTTGCTTGGGGCGGGCGGACCTCAGTGCACAAAGCCCATGCCGCGCGCCTCGCGCACCTCGGGCTTGATGCGGTGCTCGGCCTCGAGCTGGTCCAGGAATTCGGCCGGCTCCATGGTGGCGCCCAGGATCTCGGCCTGGCGCTTGACGGCGGCGAAGTCGCCCGGGCAGAGCTGCTCCAGGCGCGCCAGGCGCTGGCGCAAGCCATCGTCCAGGCGCTCACTCTGGCCGCCCAGGGCCTCGACCACGAACATGGTCTCCCGCTGCGCGCGCGTGAGCGGCTTGAAGCGGATCTTGAAGGTGAAACGGCGCAGCGCGGCCTGGTCGATGCTGTCCATCAGGTTGGTGGTGCAGACGAAGATGCCCGCGAAGCGCTCCATGCCCTGCAGCATCTCGTTGACCTCGGTCACCTCGTAGGTGCGCTGCGCGCCGCGGCGGTCCTGCAGGAAGCTGTCGGCCTCGTCGAGCAGCAGCACGGCGCGCTCGGCCTCGGCCTCGCGGAACATGGCGGCCATGTGCTGTTCGGTCTCGCCCACGAACTTGCTCACCAGATCACTGGCGCGGCGGACCATCAGGGGGCGGCCGAGCTGCTGAGCGATGTGCTCGGCCAGCGCCGTCTTGCCGGTGCCGGGCGCGCCGTGGAAGCACAGGCAGCCGTGGCCGCGCGCCTTCAGCGCATCGATGATGCGCGGGATGGGGTGGCGCGACTCCACGTGCAGCATGTCCAGGCTGTACTGCGTGACGCTGGGGCGCTGCAGCACGTCGGGCGCGCGGCCCAGGGCCTGGTCGGCGTGGCGCAGCTGGCGCTCGATCAGCTCGTCCAGCAGGGGCGGCGGCCCCAGGCGCGCGGCGGCCTTGCGACCGGTGGCGCGCGCCGGCGCGGCGGCCAGTTCGGCGAAACGCACCGCCGTGCGGATCTGCGCCGGCGTCAGGCCCTTGCGCTCGGTCAGGCGACCCACCAGGGCCTCACTCACCGCCGAGCCCTCCAGCGTCTTGCGCACCAACTGCTCGCGCGCGCCGGGCGGCGGGCTCTTGAGTTCCAGGTGGTAGGCGAAGCGGCGGCGGAAGGCCGGGTCGATCTGCTCGATGCGGTTGGTGATCCACAGCGTGGGCACGGCGTTCGACTCCAGCACCTGGTTCACCCAGGCCTTGCCGCTGACCGAGTGGCTGTGCGGCGCGGCCACGTGCTCGGCGCGCGCCATGAACTGCGCGGCCTCGCTGGAGATCGGCGGGAACACGTCTTCCACTTCGTCGAACAGCAGCGCCGACTGCGCCGTGCCCTTGAGGAACACCTGGGCGATCTGCAGCGAGCGGTAGCGGTCGCGGCCCGAGAGCGCGTTGCCGTCGCGGTCGGCGTACTCGACCTCGAACAGCTCCAGGCCGGCGGCCTTGGCCACCACGCGCGCCAGTTCGGTCTTGCCGGTGCCCGGCGGACCGTAGAGCAGCACGTTGACGCCGGCCTCCTTGCGCGCCACGGCCTCGCGCAGCAAGCCGCTGAGCAGGCGCACGTCCTCGCGGACGTAGTCGAAGTCGGCGGGCGCCAGCGTGGAGCGCGCCGCCGGGCGCGTGAACACCGCCATGAGCTCGCTCTGCGAGCGGTACTCGCGCATCAGCACGGGCGGCAGCTTCTCGCTCACCTTCATCAGGTCGGCGAGGTCGGTGATGTTGTGCTCGGAGATGAGGTTCTCGACCATGCCGATGCGCTCGAGCCGCGAGCCCGCGCGCAGGGCCTCGCCCACCTCGCTGGCCTTGACGCCGGCCACGTCGGCGATGGCGGCGTAGGCCTCGGGCGCGTTGTTCACCTTGAACTCGACCAGGATGGAGCGCAGATCGCGCTGGTAACGCGCCAGCGTGCCGTACAGCAGCAGCGCGCGCTCGGCGCGGTTGAGCTGCAGCAGCCCGGCCAGGGCGTCGATGTTCTTCTCCACCAGGGTGCTCTGCTTCTTGAGCGCCTGGCTCAGCCAGTCGCCGGTGACGGCCAGCACCGAGAGCAGGTCCTTGGGCGCCTCCTTGGCGTATTCGTCCAGGTAGAAGAACAGCGTGCCTTCCTCGTACGGGCCGCGCCAGACGCCGTAGCGGTCCATGAAGGCGGCCGTGGAGAGCCTGTCGTGGCCAGCCCAGAGCTCGTTGTCGCGGCAGCGCCGCTGCAGGAACTCGCGCAGGCGCTGCAGCACGGTGTGCGGCCACACCAGGTGGCGCCCGGCCAGCGAGAGCAGGGTGTTCAGGTCGCGCCGCACGTTGAAGCGCGGACCCTGGCGCGCCGCCAGCGTCAGCACGAAGTGCGAGCACATGAGGTCGAGCACGGGCGCCTGCTTGAGGCCGTGCGGCACGTGAAGGCGCCCTTCACCCAAGGCGCGCGCCTCAGGCGAGCGGACCGCGGGACCGGGTGACAACTGCCGTTTGCTCATGCGCAGGCTCCTGCGACAACCTCCAGCGTGACGGGGCGCCACGGAGCGGGGCCCCTGTGCGGCGGACCATAACGCAGCTTGATGCGCGATGGAAGGGCGCGATGACGGGCGTTCCAGGGCTTTTCCCACGCGGCGGCGCCACAATCGCCGGATGCTGCAAATAGATGACATCCGCGCCGCGGCGGCCCGCCTCGACGGCCAGGTCCTGCGCACGCCCTGCGTGGAATCGCGCACGCTGTCCCAACTGACGGGCTGCCAGGTGTTCCTGAAGTTCGAGAACCTGCAATACACGGCCTCGTTCAAGGAACGCGGCGCGTGCAACAAGCTCGCGCAGCTCACGCCCGAGGAATCCGCGCGCGGCGTGATCGCCATGAGCGCGGGCAACCACGCCCAGGGCGTGGCCTACCACGCGCAGCGCCTGGGACTGCGCGCGGTCATCGTGATGCCGCGCTTCACGCCCGGCGTGAAGATCGAGCGCACGCGCGGCTTCGGCGCCGAGGTGGTGTTGCACGGCGACACCCTCGACGAAGCCCGCGCCCACGCGCGCCACCTGGCCGAGCAGCAGGGCCTGGTGTTCGTGCACCCCTACGACGACGAGGCCATTGCCGCCGGCCAGGGCACGGTGGGGCTGGAGATGCTGGCCGACGTGCCCGGCCTCGACACCCTGGTGGTGGCGGTCGGCGGCGGCGGGCTCATCGGCGGCATCGCCACGGCGGCCAAGGCGCTGAAGCCGGGCATCGAGGTGATCGGTGTGCAGACCGAGCGCTTCCCGGCCATGGTCAACGCCATCAAGGGCACGCGGCACCCGCAGGGCAGCAGCACCATCGCCGAAGGCATCGCGGTGGGCACCCCCGGCGAGATCAACCTGCCCCTGGTGCGCGAGCGCGTGGACGACCTGCTGCTGGTCGATGAAGGCGACATCGAGCAGGCCATCGTGATGCTGCTGGAGATCGAAAAGACCCTGGTGGAGGGCGCGGGCGCCGCCGGCCTGGCGGCCCTGCTCAAGCACCCCCGGCGCTTCGCGGGGCGTCGCGTGGGCCTGGTGCTCAGCGGCGGCAACATCGACCCGATGCTGCTGGCCTCCATCATCGAGCGCGGCATGGTGCGCGCTGGCCGCTTGGCGCGCATCGCCGTGAACGCGCGCGACGTGCCCGGCAACCTGGCGCGCATCACGGCCCTGGTGGCCGAAGCGGGCGCCAACATCGACGAGGTGCACCACCAGCGCGCCTTCACCCTGCTGGCGGCGCAGAACGTGGAGATCGAACTGGTGCTGCAGACGCGCGGGCGCGAGCACGTGAAGCAGGTGATCGACGCGCTCGACGCCGCCGGCTTCGACGCGCACGAGCAGTAATGCGCGCGACGTCCGGCGCCGCACGCGCCTCCGCATAATCGCGCGCCATGGACAACAGCACCCTGCAGGCCGCCCTGGCCGAGTACTTCGCCCCCTGGGTCCAGGCCCTGGGCCTGGTGGTCGACGGCAGCGCCGAAGGCGCCGTCACCCTGCGCCTGCCGCAGAGCGACCAGCTCAGCCGCGTGGGCGGCATGCTCTGCGGCCAGGCCATGATGGCGGCCGCCGACACCGCCATGGTGCTGGCGCTGATCCGCCAGTTCGGCGGGTTCCGGCCCTGCACCACGGTGCAGATGAACACCAGCTTCCTCAAGCCCCTGTCCGGGCAGGACGCCCTGGTCGAGGCGCGCGTGATCCGCGCCGGCAAGAGCCTGGCCTTCGGCGAGATCGACATCCGCGGCGCCACCGACGGCAAGAGCGTGTGCCGCGCCACGACCACCTACGCGCTGCTGTAGGGCCTGCCCGGGAGACAAGGCCCTCTTGGCCTAAAATCGCGCCTTTTAGCGACCTGACCGGAGCGTTTCATGGCCCACCAAGAACACCACACCCCCGAGCACACCGACGACGTGGTCGAGGCCATCACCCCGCTGATGCCCATCGTGCTGCCCCTCGCTGGCGGCGTGCTGATGTTCCTGCTGGCCTTCATCGCCGTGTTCATGGCCTGAAACCGCCTGTCGGGCACCGAGCCGGCCCGCCACTGGGGGCCGGCTTTTTTGTGGGCGCCCGCGCCAGAATCCGCCCACAACGCCGTCAATTGCATCACGTCATGCGGGTTTTGCATGTAACCCGTTAGTAACCCTGAGGGGTAAATCCTAAAATCGACCCAGTCGTCGATTGACGCCCCTCCCCGCGGGGCCACCGCCCCGCTGGCCGCCCGGGCTGCCGCCATCCACCGATGGGCAGCCGGCGCAGTCGACCCGAATTTGCTCGCCCAGATCCCCACGCCGACAGCCGCTGCCCGCGGCTGTCCCCGTCTTGGGCGACCGCCGGTTATCAAACTCTGGAGTCACTCGATGAACTCTCCCGTGATGCAGGGCCTGGCCCTCAACACCCCCTCCTACGTAAAACACGCCCGCCTGATCGCCTGGGTCGCCGACATGGCCGCCCTGTGCAAGCCGGACACCATCGTCTGGTGCGACGGCAGCGACGAGGAATACAACCGCCTGTGCCAGGGCCTGGTGGACGCCGGCACCTTCAAGCGGCTGAACCCGGCCAAGCGCCCGAACAGCTACCTGGCGTGCTCCGATCCCTCGGACGTGGCGCGCGTGGAAGACCGCACCTTCATCTGCAGCGAGCGCCAGGAAGACGCCGGCCCGACCAACAACTGGAAAGCCCCGGCCGAGATGCGCGCCACCCTGCAGCCGCTGTTCGACGGCTGCATGCGCGGACGCACCATGTACGTGGTGCCCTTCAGCATGGGCCCGCTGGGCAGCCCGATCGCCCACATCGGCGTGGAGCTGTCCGACAGCGCCTACGTGGCCGTGAACATGAAGCTCATGACCCGCATGAGCAAGGCCGTGTTCGACGTGCTGGGCACCGACGGCGACTTCGTGCCCTGCGTGCACACCGTGGGCGCGCCGCTCAAGGCCGGCGAGAAGGACCGCACGTCCTGGCCCTGCAACCCCACCGTCAAGTACATCGTCCACTACCCCGAAACGCGCGAAATCTGGAGCTACGGCTCCGGCTACGGCGGCAACGCGCTGCTGGGCAAGAAGTGCTTCGCGCTGCGCATCGCCTCGACCATGGGCCGCCAGCAGGGCTGGCTGGCCGAGCACATGCTGATCCTGGGCGTGACCAACCCGCAGGGCAAGAAGTACCACGTGGCCGCGGCCTTCCCCAGCGCCTGCGGCAAGACCAACTTCGCCATGCTGATCCCGCCCAAGGGCTTCGAGGGCTGGACCGTCACCACCATCGGCGACGACATCGCCTGGATCAAGCCCGGCGCGGACGGCCGCCTCTACGCCATCAACCCCGAAGCGGGCTACTTCGGCGTCGCCCCCGGCACCAACACGGCCACCAACCCCAACTGCATGGCCAGCCTGAACAAGGACGTGATCTTCACCAACGTGGCGCTCACCGACGACGGCGACGTGTGGTGGGAAGGCATGGGTCCGGCGCCCGAGCACGCCATCGACTGGCAGGGCAAGGACTGGACGCCCCAGACCGCCAAGGAAACCGGCGCCAAGGCCGCCCACCCGAACGCGCGCTTCACCGTGGCCGCCACCAACAACCCCGCGCTGGACGCCGCCTGGGACGACCCCAAGGGCGTGGCCATCGACGCCTTCATCTTCGGCGGCCGCCGCAGCACCACGGTGCCACTGGTGACGCAGGCGCGCGACTGGACGGAAGGCGTCTACATGGCCGCCACCATGGGCTCGGAGACCACCGCCGCCGCCTTCGGCGCGCAGGGCGTGGTGCGCCGCGACCCCTTCGCCATGCTGCCCTTCACCGGCTACAACATGAGCGACTACTTCCAGCACTGGCTGAACCTGGGCGCGCAACTGCAGGCCAAAGGCGCCCAGCTGCCGGGCATCTTCTGCGTCAACTGGTTCCGCAAGGACGAGAACGGCAAGTTCGTCTGGCCGGGCTTTGGCGAGAACATGCGCGTGCTCAAGTGGATGATCGACCGCCTGGAAGGCCAGGGCCAGGGCGTGGAGCACGCCTTCGGCGTCTCGCCGCGCTACGAGGACCTGCACTGGAATGGCCTGGACTTCAGCGCCGAGCAGTACCGCACCGTCACCACCATCGACAAGGCCGCCTGGGTGCAGGAACTGAAGCTGCACGATGAGCTGTTCCAGCAGCTGGCCTACCACCTGCCGCGCGAGCTGACCGACACCAAGGCGCGCATCGAGCAACGCCTGGCGGCCTGAGCGCCATCCTGGCCGATCGACCACCCGATCGGCCACAAAAAAAAGCCACCCCGTGGGGTGGCTTTTTGCTGGGCGCGTGACAGCTCAGATGAAGTGCAGCTTGGCGTAGCGGGCGCGGCTGGCGGCCAGGCGCTCCCAGTAGCTGGCCTGCGGCGCCGCGGCGGCCTTGGCGGTTTCCGGCAGACCCAGGGGGGCGAGCGCTTCGACGAAGTCGGCGGCGGTCGGCTCCCGCTCGGCGCGGTCGCGCGCGGCCATCAGGTCTTTCATCAGGCGCGGGTCGTGGCGGGCCATTTCCCACAGGCGCATGTCGGCGCGGGCTTCGGCCAGCGAACGCGACCATTCGTCGAGCGCGGCCACGGCGCGGCGCGCCACGCGGCGGGCGCTGTCGGCGAACAGGGCCAGGCCGGCGAAAACCAGGGCCCAGAGCAGCACCCAGGCCAGCATCAGGTGGCCGTCGGCCCAGGTGTCGATCAGCTGGTCGGCCACGACGATCAGCGTGGCGATGGCGGCGGCGAGCAGCAGGGCGCTCAGGCCGCGGGCACCTTCGGGCGCGGGGGCGTTGGTGTCCGCGCGCAGGGCGGCGGGCAGCGAGGGGGCGGTGAGAACGGTGCTCATGGCGAACTCCTAAAAACCACGTCTTGTGGACGGAACGAACTCTTGTGGACAGGGGGAATATAGGGTTAACCCGTATATCTCGCCACTTTATTCTGCTGATGGATACCATTCACGGTGTCTATGATTTCACCCAACTTCCGCACCTTCGATCTGAACCTGCTGCGCGTCTTCGACGAGGTGATGGCCGAGCGCAACCTGACCCGGGCGGCGCACAACCTGGCCATGACCCAGCCGGCGGTGAGCAACGCCCTGCGCCGCCTGCGCGAGCTGCTGGGCGACGAGCTGGTGCGGCGGGCGGGCTTCGGCGTCGAACCCACCCCCACCGCCCTGGCCCTGTGGCCCGCCGTGCGCGAGGCCCTGAACCTGCTGCGCGGCGCGCTGGCGCCGGGCGCCTTCGACCCCGCCGCCGCCACCAGCACCTTTCAGCTCGCCATGGCCGACGCCACCTCGGCCAAGCTGATCCCCAGCCTGATCGACATCTTCGAGCGCGAGGCGCCGGGCGTGAACCTGCGCGTGCTGCCACTGACCACGCGCGACCCGCGCGAGCTGCTGGAAAGCGGCGCGGTGGACCTGGCGATCGGGCACTTCCCCGCCGTCATCGCCGAACTCGGCGCGCGGCAGCAGCAGGACGAGCTGCCGCGCTTCGCCTTTGAGCGCCTGTACGACGGCGACTACGTGGTGGTCATGCGCCGCGGCCACCCGCTGGCCGGCCAGCCGCTGTCGCTGGACACCTACTGCGCCGCGCGCCACCTGCTGGTCAGCTTCTCGGGCCGGCCCTTCGGCTTCGTCGACGAGGCCCTGGCCGCGCGCTCGCGCCAGCGCCGGGTGGTGATCACGGTCAACCAGTTTTTCACCGCCGGACGCGTGGTGGCCACCACCGACCTGCTCACCGTGCTGCCACGCCACTTCCTGTCGGCCACCGGCATGGAAGATGAATTGGCCATCAGCGAGCTGCCGCTGGCCGTGCCCGAGGTGCACGTGGACACGCTGTGGCACCGCCAGCGCCAGCACGACGCCGCCCACCGCTGGCTGCGCGAGGCGGTCTCGCGCTCGGCCGCGCGCAGCGGCCTGCAGAGCACGGACACAATCGCCCCATGATGAAGATCCAGTTGCTGAGCGACCTGCACCTCGAGGCCAACCGCGACTTCCAGCCCCAGCCCGCGCCTGGCGCCGACCTGCTGGTGCTGGCCGGCGACGTGGGCTCCTACCAGCGACGGCGCGACGGCAGCGCCATGCCCGAGCCCGACTGGGGCCTGCGCCGCTTCGCCGACTGGCCGGTGCCGGTGCTCTACCTGCCCGGCAACCACGAGTACGACGCCCTCGATGTCGACGAGGCCCACGCCGCCCTGCGCGCCACCTGCGAGCGCCTGGGCCTGCGCTGGCTGGAGCGCGAGACCTGGGTCTGGCGCGGCGTGCGCTTCGTCGGCACCACGCTGTGGAGCGACTACGACGCCATCCGCCCGCCCGGCAGCGAGCCGCTGCTGCAGCGCGAAAAAGCCTTTCGCGCCGCCGACCACTACCTGCGCCAGATGGCCGGGCGGCGCCATGGCCGCCTGTTCGATGCCGCCGCCATGCGCGAGCTCGGCCTGGAGTGCCAGCACTGGCTGCGCGAGGCGCTGGCCCGCCCCTTCGACGGCCCCACGGTGGCCATCACCCATTTCGCGCCCACGCTGCACAGCGCCGATCCGCGCTACGGCCTGACGCCTGGCACGGCCGGCTTCTGCAACGCGCTCGACGAGTTGCTCCCGATGGTCGATCTCTGGCTGCACGGCCACCTGCACTGCCCCACCGACGTGCGCGTGGGCCGCTGCCGCATCCGCGCCAACCCCCTGGGCTACCGCGAGAAGCAGGAACAACTCGCCTTCGATCCCGTCTGTCTGGTCGAGGTGGCGCCGCAATCCCACCCCGTTTGATCCCGCGCAAAGCCGCGGCCCGACGGGCCCCGTACACTCGGCCCGTCAATCACCACAGTGAACCCCAAGGAGAACCGCGATGAAGATCCTGCTGGCCGTCGATGGCAGTGAGTACACCAAGAAGATGCTCGCCTACCTGACCACCCACGACGAGCTGTTCAGCGCCGACAACGACTTCAGCGCGATCACGGTCCAGTCGCCTCTGCCCCCGCGGGCGCGCGCCGCCGTCGGCGCCGACGTGGCGAACCAGTACTACGAAGAAGAAGCGGCCAAGGTCACCGGCCCGGTGAACAAATTCCTGCAGCGCCACGGCATCACGGCCAAGCTGCTGCACAAAACCGGTTCGGCCGGCGAGGTCATCGCCAAGACGGCCAACTCGGGCAAGTTCGACCTGGTCATCATGGGCTCGCACGGCCACGGCGCGCTGGGCAACCTGGTGCTGGGCTCGGTGGCCACCAAGGTGCTGGCCCATTGCACGGCGCCGGTGCTGATCGTGCGCTGATCCCCCCCGCGATCGATCCCACGGAGCCGCCCTCGGGCGGCTTTTTCACGCCCGCCTCAAGTCGGCGGGCGCAGGCTGTGGGCCGCGGCCGCGCGCAGGGCCGTGCTCAGGGCGTCGAGCACATCGGAGCTGAGGTTCCAGCAATGCCAGTGCAGCGCGACGCCCAGGCGGTGCTTGGGCGCCACGTCCACCAGCTCGCCGCGCTCGATGAGGTCGCGCACCAGCAGCCAGGGCACCACGCTCACGCCCCAGCCCGCCAACACCGCGCGCACCTGCCCCTCGCTGGAAGGCACAAAGCGCTGCTTGAGCAGCACGCGCTGCAGCCCGAAGGCCTCGGACACGAAGGCGTGCTGCAGGTGGTCCTTGCGGTTGAAGGCGATGAAGGGCAGGCGGTGGAAGTTCTGGGTGTTCAGCCCGCGCGGGCAGTGCTCGCGCGCGAAGCCCGGCTGGGCGATCAGCACGTAGTCCATCACGCCCAGCGGCTCCATGCGGCAGCCGCGCAGCGCCTGACCCAGCGAGGTGACGCAGCCCAGCACCTGGCCCTCGCGCAGCCACTCGTGGGTGAATTCCTGGTCGTCGGTGATGATCTCGATCGGCAGGCCACCGCGCGCGAGCCCGTCCAGCGCGGGCAGGGCCCAGGTGGCGATGCTGTCGGCGTTGATGGCCACCGAGATGCGCTCCTCGCCGCGGGCGCTGGCGGCGCTGCTGGGCGCCAGCTCCTTCAGGTCCTTTTCCAGGTCGGCGCGCAGCAGCCGCATCATCTTGGCGTGCTTGATCATGAGCTGCCCGGCCGGCGTGGGCTTGAGGGGGCGGCTGCGCACGATCAGCACCGTGCCCACCTGCGCTTCCAGGGCGCGCAGGCGCTGCGACACGGCCGACTGCGTGATCGACAGCCGCTGGGCGGCGCGCTCGAAGCCACCCTCCTCCACGATGGCGGCCAGGCATTCCAGGGCGTCGGGGTCGAAGGTGCTCATAAAAGGCCTCCGCGCAATGCGCGTCGATGCGAGCCCCTTCGGGCGGCCGGACGGGGCTCTGGGTGCGATCCTGTATCAGCCAAACTGATGAACTCGATTTTGCTTGAATCTCGCTTCACCTGAGTCGGCGATTTCCCGACACTGCCGGGATCAGCGATCCGCTGTTCGGAGAGAGCCATGAAAGTCACCGTTCTGGGGGCCGGCATCATCGGCGTGAGCACCGCCTGGCACCTGCTGCAGCGCGGGCACGAGGTCACGCTGGTGGACCGCCAGCCCGACGCCGCGCTGGAGACCAGCTTCGCCAATGCGGCGCAGATCTCCGTGAGCTACTGCGAGCCCTGGGCCAACCGCGAAGCGCCGCTGAAGGCGCTGAAGTGGATGTTCTCGCCGACCTCGCCGCTGCTGTTCCGCCCGCAGCTGGACCCGGCGCAGTGGCGCTGGGGCCTGCAGTTCCTGGCGCAGTGCAACGACGCCGCCTTCGAGCGCAACGTGGCGCAGCTGGTGGCCCTCGGCGCGTACAGCCACGCGGCGCTCAAGGACGTGGTGCGCGAGACCGGCATCCAGTACCAGCGTCTGGAGCGCGGCATCGCCCACTACTACGTGGACCAGCACGCCTTCGAAGGCGCGGCCGGCGCGGCCGAGCTGATGGCGCGCTTCGGCGTCAAGCGCCGCGTGGTCTCGCGCGAGGAGCTGCTGCGCATCGAGCCGGCGCTGTCGGCCTTCGCCGACCGCATCGTGGGCGGCACCTTCACCGAAAGCGACGAGTCGGGCGACGCTCGGGTGTTCACTCAGCAACTCGCCGCCCTGTGCGCGGCGCGCGGCGCGCGCCTGCTGTTCAACCACGACATCGAGCACCTGGACGCCACCGGCGGTGCGTTGAACGCCGTGCGCGTGCGCAGCCGCGCCACCGGCGTGCTCAGCGCCCTCAAGGCCGACGCGACCGTGGTGGCCTGCGGCTCCTACACGACACCGCTGCTGGCGCGCATCGGCGTGCGCGTGCCCATCTACCCCGGCAAGGGCTACAGCGCCACGCTGCCGCTGCTCAAGCACGACCGGGCGCCGGTCGTGAGCATGATCGACGACAGCCTGAAGGTCGCGATGTCGCGCCTGGGCAATGAACTGCGCGTGGCCGGCACCATCGAGCTCGGCGGCTTCGACCTCTCGCTGGACACGCCGCTGGCGCGCCAGCGCTGCGAGATGCTGGTGCGCCGCATCGAGCAGGTCTTCCCCGGCGTGGCCGACACGCGCCTGCCGGCCGAGGGCGGCAACCCGCGCTTCTGGACCGGCCTGCGCCCCGCCACGCCCACCAACATTCCGCTGATCGGCCGCCTGCCGGTGAAGGGCCTGTGGATCAACGCCGGCCACGGCACCCTGGGCTGGACGCACGGCGCGGGCTCGGGCAAGGCCCTGGCCGAACTCATCAGCGGCGAACGTCCCGCCATGGCCTTTGGCTTCCAGGGCATGGAGGCCGCGCGGGCGGCGCGCGGCGCGCCGGCTCAGGCGTCCTTCTCGCCCGGCTCGTAAAGCGTCTCGCGCCCCATGCGGTCGACGATGAGCTCGGCCGTCCAGGGCAGCATGAGCGAGCCGCAGCGGCTGTCGCGGTAGAGGCGCTCCAGCGGCAGGTGCTTCATCATGCTCTGGCCGCCGCAGGTGCGGATGGCCAGGCGCGCGATGTCGTTGGCGCCTTCCATCACCGCGTGGTGCGCGGCGTACAGGCGCAGCTTCTCGTCCTTGCCCGGGTTGGGTCGCGCCTCCTGGATGGCGCGCGAGAACAGCGCCTTCATGCCCTCCAGCTGCAGGCGCATCTGCGCCACCGCGATCTGCTTGGTGGGGTACTGGCGGCGCTTGACCGGCGGCTCGCCCTCGACCTCGCCACGCAGGTACTTCACGGTGAAGTCGTAGGCCGCGTTGGCCAGGCCCAGGTAGGTGGGCGCAAGCGTGAAGAACATGGCCGGCCAGGTCTGCGCGCCCACGAAGTAGATGCCGCGCGGCATGAGCTGCTCGGCGTCGCTCACGAACACGTCCTTGAACGTGAGGTTGCGACTCACGGTGCCGCGCATGCCCAGCGGGTCCCAGTCGCCGCTGATGGACAGGCCCTCGCTGGTGGCGGGCACGCTGATGTACATGGTGTCGCGCGGGTCCGGGTCCTTGCCCTCCACGTCTTCGGTGCAGAGGATGCCGTAGTAGTCGGCCGCGCCCGACAGGCTGGCGAAGATCTTGCGGCCGTTGATGAGCCAGCCGCCGTCCACCTTCTTCGCCGTGGTGCCGAAGGGCGCGCGCCCGGCCGCGGCGGCCGAGCCCTCGCTGAAGGGCTGGGCGTACACCGCGCCCTGGTCGACGATGCGCTGGAAGTGCAGCTCGCGCCGCGCGGCGTGCTCGGCGCGCTGGGTCTCGGTCATGGGAATGCCGTCGGCCAGCACGCCGGTCCACATGGTGCTGCAGATGTGCATGTTCCAGGTGAGCGCTGTGGCACCGCAGAAGCGGCCGACCTCGGCCGCGACCATCATGTAGGTGGGGTAGTCGGCGCCCAGGCCGCCGTGGTCCTTGGGCACGCACAGGCGCAGGAAGCCGGCCTCGCGCAGGTCCTCGTAGTTGGCGAAAGGGAAGCTCGCCTCGCGGTCCCACTGGGCGGCGCGCGGCGCGAACTTCTCGCGGCCCAGGCGGTTCGCCACCGTGAGCAGTTCGCGCTGCAATGGCGTGAAGGCCATGTCGCCCACGGCGGGGGTGAAGTCCAGGCCGGTGTTCAGGGGCTCGCGTTGCATGCTCGGTCTCCTTGGATGGTGTGGTCAGTGCAGGTCGCCCGCGGGCGAGGGCGCGCGCTCGGCCAGGAAGTCGAGCAGCAGGCCGTCGAAGTCCTCGGGCGCCTCCAGGTTCATGAGATGGCCGATGCCCTTGAGCTCGGCGTAGCGCGCGTTCGGGATGGCCTCGGCCATCTGCTTCATCACCGACGGCGCGGCCACGCGGTCGAACTCGCCGCCGATGAGCAGCGTGGGCACGCGGATGTCGCGCAGCGCGGCCTGGCGGTCGAAGGTGACCAGGCAGTCCAGCGCGCGACGGTAGGTGGCGGCGGGCACGCCGCCCATGCAGTGCTCGGCCAGGCGCAGGCCCTCGGGCAGCGCGCCAGGGCCGGCCATCTGCGGCACCAGCACCTGGGCCACCTCGGCCATGCTCTTGCCCGCGTCCAGCGGCGCGGTGCGCTGGGCGACGAACTGGCGCGCCCAGGTTTCGGCGTCGCGGCCGTCCGTGCGCTTGCCGAAGGCGGCCGAGGTGCCCGCGAGCACCAGCCGGCTGACCTTGTCGGGCCGGCGCGCGATCACCTCCTGCGCGACCATGCCGCCCATGCTGTGCCCCACCAGCACCACGCTCTCGCATTGCAGGGCGTCGATGAGATTTACGCAGCTCTGCGCGAGGCCCTTGAAGGTGTAGGGCTCGATGGGCGCGCTGTGGCCATAGCCCGGCATGTCCCAGGCGATGGCGCGGTACCCCGCGCCGGCCAGCGATTCGACCTGCGGCGCGAAGGCCAGGTGGCCGCCGCCGATGCCATGCAGCATCAACACGGTGGCGCCGCTGCCGAGCGCGGTGAAGGTGGGCAGCGCGTTCATTCGCCCACCACCTGGCCGGCGTCGACCACCACCGTGTCGTCCAGCCATACCGTGCAGCCACGCAGCGGGAAATCGAAGTGCCCGCGCGTGTGCCGCCCGGCCACCTCGTTGGCGCCCGTGCTGTAGAGGAAGTTGCCGGCGAAGGCACGCAGCTCGGTGCCGTTGAAGTCGCGCTTGTCGTAAAGCGCCATGCTGTCCCAGCGGGCCTTGGGATTGAGGCCGTAGCCCACGTGGCTCACGGCGTAGGCCTCGGGCTCGCCCCAGGCAGCGTAGTGGCCACGCAGCAGCTCGGCGTCGACGCCGCTGCCCTCGATGCGCGTGACCGTGTCGGCCTCGATGCGCAGGGTGATGGGGCGTTCGATGTAGCGCTTGAAGGTGAGGTTCACGTCGCCCTCGGCCAGCACCAGGGTGCCGTTGACGGTGCCGCGGGCGGGAAAGCCCAGCACCATGCCGCCAGGCCAGTGCGTGAGCGTGCCGGGCCGCGTGGTGCTGCCCCAGTTGCCACCGAGCACGGCGCCGGCGAGGTCGACGTGCAGGTCGGTGCCGGCGGCCGAGGTGACGCGCAAGCGCTTGGCGCCGCGCAGGCGCTTGAGGTGCGCCTTCACGCGCGCCTCGGTGGCCTCGTCGGGCAGCAGGCGCATCAGGGCCTCGGGGTGTTCGTCGCTCACGTAGACCACGCGCGGCTGCGTCTGGCCATTGCCCTTCAGGATGGCCGGCAACTCGGGCGCGTGCATCAGGCCCTCGGCGGTGCAGTCGATCACGAGCTGGCTGCCCGCGAGCGCGGCGATCACCGGCTGCAGCTGCTGGATGGCCGGACTGGCGCCGGTGGAGCGTTGCACCGGCGCGCCGTCGCTGAACACGGAGGGCAGCGTCAGCCGGAAGCAGCGCGCGCCCAGGCGCGCGGCCGCCAGGTGCGCCAGCTCGAGCAGCACCGGCCGGCTTTGCGTTTCGCCCAGGATGGCGACCACCTCGCCCGTCTGCAAGGCGCAGCGCCTGAGCAGGGCCTCGAAGGCGTCGATCCAGGCGGGTTCGATCCGCTCCTGCAGCATCGGGTCTCCTTTTTTGTCGGGGTGGGATTCGCTGGCGGCCCATTATTCATGAAAATTCATGTAAATTGCGCCCCATGTCCCCCGCCCGTCAGGCTGGCCACGCGGCCCGCCCCCCCGATTTCTCGGCGCACGAGTTCCGCGCTTCGCTGGGCATGTTCGCCACCGGCGTGACCATCGTCACCGCGCGCGCGCCCGATGGCGCGCTCATCGGCCTCACCGCGAACTCCTTCAACTCGGTCTCGCTGTCACCACCGCTGGTGCTGTGGAGCCTGGCGCACCACGCCGGCTCCATGGCCTTCTTCCGCAACGGCTCGCACTACGCCATCAACGTGCTTGCGGCCGACCAGCAGGCCCTGGCCGAGCGCTTCGCGGCGCGCGGCATCGACCGCTGGAACGGCGTGGCCTTCAGCGAAGGCGGCAATGGCGCGCCGCTGCTCGACGGCGCGGCCGCCGTGTTCGAGTGCTTCAACCGCAGCCAGTACACCGAGGGCGATCACGTGATCTTCGTCGGCGAAGTGGAGCGCTGCAGCCACCGGCCCGGCGCCTCGCCGCTGCTGTTCCACGGCGGGCGCTTCTACGCGGAGCACCCGCTGTGAAGGAACGGCGCGATCCGCCGCCGGGCCGCGCCAAGGCGGATCAGCCCCCCGGGGGGGCAGCGACCCGCGAAGCGGCGGCGCGTGGGGCCCCCCGTTTCACCGATGACTATCTGGGCTACCTGCTCGGCCAGGCCAACCACGCCCTCTTCAAGGAATTCGACGCCCAGGTGCGCGAGGCCGGTCTGGGCTCGCTGGAGTGGCGCGTGCTGGCGGTGCTCAGCGGCGAGTCGCCGATGGCCGTGGGCCGGCTGGCGCACGAGGTGCTGAGCCAGCAGCCCACCGTCACCAAGCTGCTGCAGCGCCTGGTCGCGCAGGGCTGGGTGGCCCTGCACGACGACCCCGCGGACCAGCGCCGCACGCTGGTGTCCATCACGCCCGCCGGCCAGAGAAAGGTGGCGCCGCTGCTGCGCCGCGCCCGCGCGCACGAGGCCGCCATGCTCGCCGAGTTGTCGGCCGCCGAAGTGCAGCGCCTGAAGACCCAGCTCAAGCGCCTGGCGCAGCCACGCTGAGCGCAGAACCCCTGCGACACGCGCGCCGCGCGGCGCCCCGCACAATCACCGGCCATGCCGCCCGCCACGCCTCCCGTTCGCAAGACCCACCTCGATTCCCTCGCCATCACGCTGCTGGTGGCGTGCTGCGCGTTCTGGGGTTTCCAGCAGATCCTGATCAAGGTGGCCGTGGCCGAGGTGCCGCCGCTGTGGCAGGCCAGCCTGCGCTTCTGGGGCGCCACGCTGCTGCTGTGGCTGTGGTGCCGCGCGCGCGGCGTGCCGCTGTTCCAGCGCGACGGCACGCTCAAGGCCGGCCTGCTGGCGGGCCTGCTGTTCGCGGGTGAGTTCAGCTTCATCTACCTGGGCCTGCAGCTCACCTCGGCCTCGCGGCTCACGGTGTTCCTCTACACCAGCCCCTTCGTGGTGGCCCTGCTGCTGCCGCGCGTGGTGCCCAGCGAGAGGCTGCGCCGCGTGCAGTGGGTGGGGCTGGTGATCGCGTTCGCGGCGGTGGTCACGGCCTTCAGCGAGGGCTTCGCGAACGGCTCGCCCGGGGCCGGCCAGTGGCGCGGCGACGCCATGGCCCTGGGCGCGGGCCTTCTCTGGGGCCTGACCACGCTGACCATCCGCGCCAGCCGGCTCGCCACGGCCAGCGCCGAGAAGACCCTGTTCTACCAGGTGGCCGTCACGGCCGCCGTGGCGCCGCTGCTGTCGCTGGCGCTGGGCGAGACCTGGGGCTGGTCGTACTCGGGTCTGGCCTGGGGCTCGATCGCGCTGCAGTCGGCGGTGGGCGCCTTCGCCAGCTACCTGGCCTGGATGTGGATGCTGCGCCACTACCCGGCCACGCAGATCAGCACCTTCACCTTCCTCACGCCGGTGTTCGCGCTGGTGTTCGGCGTGCTGCTGCTGGGCGAGCCGCTCACGCTGCGGCTGATGCTGGCACTGGGGGGCGTGGCGCTGGGCATCGTGCTGGTGAGCCGGCGCTGAAGCCGAACCGGCTCAGCCGCCGCGCGCGCCGAAGTGCGCCTGCAGCGCCCGCAGCGCGTGGCGCACCTTGGCCGGCTGCTCGTCGCGCCGCGGCGTGACGGCGAAGACCGCAGCCGGCTCCAGGCGCCAGTCGGGCAGCACCGGCACCAGGCGGCCCTGGTCGAGCGCGGCGCCCACGTCGTCGCGCATGCCGACGTACAGGCCCCAGCCTCCGAGCGCCAGGGCCTCCAGCACCGTCACCTGCGACGCCAGCACGCGCGGCTCCACCCGCACCTCGGCGCGCGCGCCCTGCGGTCCCTGGAACTCCAGTGCCGTCGCCGCGCCGCTGCGCGGCGGCAGGCCCAGCCAGTCGTGGCCGGCCAGCTCGCCGGGGTCGCGCGGCCAGCCGCGCTCGGCGAGGTAACGCGGCGCCGCGCACAGCACGCGCTGCAGTTCGCCCAGGCGGCGCGCCACCAGGGCCGAGTCGGTGAAGCGACCCACGCGCAGCGCCAGGTCCACGCGCTCGGCGATCAGGTCGATGGGCGTGTCGTCCAGCAGGAGGTGCAGGCGCAGGCGCGGGTGGCGCCGCAGCGGCTCCAGGGCGCTGGCCAGCCGATCGCCGAAACCGATGGGCGCGGCCAGGCGCAGCTCGCCCTCGGGCTCGTCGCGCAGGCGCTCCAGGGCCTGATCGGCGCTGCGGGCCTGGGCCACCATGGCCGCGCAGGCCGGGTGGTAGCGCTCGCCGGCCTCGGTGAGCGTGAGCCGGCGCGTGGAGCGGTGCAGCAGCACCAGGCCCAGGGAGCGCTCCAGCAGGCGCAGCTGCTGGCTCACGGCGGACGGCGTGCTGCCCAGGCGGCGCGCGGCCGCGCTGATGGAGCCGCTGTCGACGATCTCGGCGAACAGGGCCATGCGGCGCAGCTTGTCGGCCAGGGCCTGGGCTTCATTCATTAGATTGTCTACAAAATGAATGAGGATTCTGCCATCTGGTCCCTTGTTCGTGTAGTGATGACACTAGATGCCATTCACAACCCGCCAGGAGTTTCCCCATGAAGATCGCCCTGATCGGCGCCACCGGCTTCGTCGGCAGCGCCGTGCTGAACGAACTGCTGTCGCGCGGCCATGCCGTGACCGCGCTCGCCCGCCACCCCGAGAAGTTCACCGCCCGCGACGGCCTGGCGGTGGTGCGCGCCGACGCCCTGGACGCCGCCCAGGTGGCCGCCGCGGTGCGCGGACAGGACGCCATCGTCAGCGCCTACAACCCCGGCTGGAACGAGCCGCGCATCTACGACCTGTTCGGCCAGGGCTACGACGCCATCCTGGCCGGCGCCCGGCAGGCCGGCGTGAAGCGCCTGCTGGCCGTGGGCGGCGCGGGCAGCCTGGAGGTGGCGCCCGGCGTGCAGCTGGTGGACACGCCCGAGTTCCCGGCCGAGTGGAAACAGGGCGCGCTGGCCGCGCGCGACCTGCTCACGCGCCTGCGCGGCGAGACCGCGCTGGACTGGACCTTGCTGTCGCCGCCGATCCTGCTGGCCCCGGGCGAGCGCACGGGCCGCTACCGCGTGGGCGGCGACCAGCCGCTGCCCGGCGAGGGTGGGCAGCCCTCGGGCATTTCGGTGGCCGACCTGGCGGTGGCCATCGCGGACGAGATCGACAGGCCGCAGCACCTGCGGCGCCGCTTCACGGTCGCGAACTGAACCCCGGCGCCACCCCACGCTCGCGCGCCAGCCGCACGTACCAGTCCAGGCTGCCGGGGTTGGCCATGGCCTCCCGGTTGATGACCTTGTCGATCGGCTGGCCCAGCAGCAGCTTCTTGATGGGCAGCTCCTGCTTCTTGCCCGAGAGCGTGCGTGGGATCTCGGCCACCTGATAGATGGCGTCGGGCACGAAGCGCGGCGACAGCGCCTGGCGGATCGCGGCGTTCAGGCGCTGGCGCAGGGCCTCGTCCAGCGTGAGTCCCTCGCGCAGCACCACGAACAGCGGCATCCAGCTCTCTCGGCCCAGGTACTCCAGGTCCACCACCATGGAATCCAGCACCTCGGGCAGGGCCTCGACGGCGCTGTAGATCTCGCTCGTGCCCATGCGCAGGCCGTGGCGGTTGATGGTGGCGTCGGAGCGGCCGTAGATCACGCAGGAACCGTCGGGCAGCACGCGCAGCCAGTCACCGTGGCGCCAGACGGCGCCGGCCTCGGGGCCGAGGTCGCCGCCGCCCGGCCGACGACCGTGGCCGGGCGGGTAGGCGTCGAAGTAGCTGCCGATCAGGCGTCGGTTGTCCGCATCGCCCACGAAGTACAGCGGCATCGAGGGAATGGGCTGGGTGCAGACCAGCTCGCCCACCTCGTCGATCACCGGTTCGCCGCGCTCGTTCCAGGCCTGCACCGCACACCCCAGCAGGCGGCACTGCATGCGCCCGGGCGTCTGGGGTAGCTCGCGGTGGCCGCCGATGAAGGCGCCCGCGAAGTCGGTGCCGCCGCTGATGTTGCACCACCAGATGTCCTTCTGTGCCTCGCCCGAGGCGATGGCGGCGAACTGCGCCGAGCCCCAGCGCTGCGCGTCTTCCGACAGCGGCGAGCCCGTGCTGCCCAGGGCGCGCACGCGCGACAGATCGCCGCAGCGCGACAGGTCCACGCCGGCCTTGAGGCAGTTGGCGTAGAAAGCCGCGCCGGCGCCGAAGAAGGTGACGCCCGTTTCGGCCGCGAAACGCCAGAGGGTGGTCCAGTCGGGCGCGTCCTTGGCGCCACCCGGGTTGCCGTCGTAGATGACGCAGGTGGTGCCGTTGAGCAGGCCGCTGATCTGCGCGTTCCACATCACCCAGCCGGTGGAGCTGTACCAGTGGTAGCGCTCGCCCCAGCTGTTGGGGTCGTAGCTGCAGCCCACGTCGTTGTGCAGGCTCTTGAGCGCCAGGCCCACCAGCACCGTGCCGCCATGGCCGTGCACGATGGGCTTGGGCAAGCCGGTGGTGCCGCTGGAATAGACGATCCACAGCGGGTGGTCGAAGGGCAGGTCCTCGGGCTCGAAGGCCGCGGTCTCGGCGTCGTCGCGGGCCACCACGGCCTCCAGATGCGCGCAGGGCGCGGCCTGCGCCAGCGCGCGCGCTTTCTCATCGGGCGCATCGGCCAGGTTGGTGTGCAGCAGCACGTGGCGCACCGTGGGCAGGGCCGCGCGCAGCTCGGCCACCACGCCCAGGCGGTCGATGTCGCGCCGGCCGTAGGTGACGCCGTCGCAGGCGATCAGCGCCACCGGCTCGATCTGGCGGAAGCGGTCGAGCACGGCGTGGGTGCCCATGTCGGGCGCGCAGACGCTCCACACGGCGCCAATGCCCACCACGGCCAGGAAGGCAACGGCCGTCTCGGGGATGTTGGGCAGGTAGGCGGCCACGCGGTCACCCGGGCGCACGCCCTGGGCCTTCAGGTGCAGGGCCAGCGCGGCCACCTGGCGGCGCAGCTCGGGCCAGCCCAGTTCGGTGTGGCGGCCTTTTTCGTTGCGGGCGATCAGCGCGGGCATGCCCGCCGCGTGGGCCGGCGCCACGTGGCGGAACACCTGGCGCGTGTAGTTGGCGCGCCCGCCCACGAACCACTGGGTGCCGGGCATGGTGTTTTGAAACAAAACGTTCTCTTCATTGCATCCAAAATGCAATCCAAAGTATTCTTCTATCGATGTCCAGAACGCCGGGAGATCGGTGACGGACCACTGCCACAGCCCGTGGTAGTCGTCGAAGCGCAGGCCATGGTGCTGCGCGAGCCAATCGGTGTAGCGGCGGATCTGGGGCACGTAGGGAGGCGTTGGCATGGGGTTCCTGCTGGGATGGCGAGCCGCAGCGTAGCGCCGTCCCGCCGCACTGTCAGTCCCCGCGGCGCGCCTGCGCGACGCCCCCACCCCTTCCGCCTCATGCCACTGCCACGTTCCTCCTTCCCCACGCCGCGCAACGACCGCCAGCAGGCCATCCTGCACGCCGCCGAGCGCCTCTTCGCCCAGCGCGGCTTCCACGCGGTCACGGTCCGCCAGATCGCCGAGGCCGCCGAGGTGCCCCTGGCCCTGGTGGGCTACTACTTCGCCCACAAGGAAGGCCTGTTCCGGGCCATCTTCGCGCACCACGGCCCGCTGCACCACGAAGCCATGCGCGCCCTGGAGGACGCGCGCCGCGCCGCCGCCCTGCCCGGCGAACCCGACGGCCTGCGCCGCGTGGTCGAGGCCTTCGTGCTGCCGTTGCTGCGCTGGCGCCACCACAGCGCCAGCCAGCACTACGCGCAACTGCTCGCGCGCGAACTGGCCCAGGCCGCGCCCGAGGCCGAGCCCGCGCTGCAGGAGCACGTCGACCCCCTGCTGCAGCGCCTGTTCGACGCCCTGCAGGCCGCCCTGCCCCGGGCCTCGCGCCACGACCTGGCCGACGCGCTGCGCTTCGCCCTGGGCGCGGTACAGGCGCACCTGGCGGAGCACCGGCTCGACCGGCTCGTGGCCGGCACGCGCGCCGGCCCGGCCAGCGCCCAGCGCCTGAGCGAGTTCATCGCCAACGGCATCCGCGCGGTGTTGGCACCCGCCCGCGCGCAGCCGGCCGAGCGGGCCTGAGCCCGCGCGTGCGCGACGCGACGCGCGCGCCACTTGCTTGCACAATCGCGTGCCACTTCGGCACGACAACAACATGAGGAGCGAGTGAGATGGGCCTTTTCAACTGGACGGAGAAACCGGCGAGCACCCTCGGGCAGGGTGGCGTCATCGCCCCCGACGAACGCCTGCCCTGGCCACAAACCACGGTGATGGGCGTGCAGCACGTCATCGCCATGTTCGGCGCCACGGTGCTGGCGCCGCTGCTCATGGGCTTCGACCCGAACGTCGCCATCCTCATGAGCGGCATCGGCACCCTGATCTTCTACTTCATCACCGGCGGCAAGGTGCCCAGCTACCTGGGCTCCAGCTTCGCCTTCATCGGCGTGGTGATCGCGGCCAGCGGCTACGCCGGCAGCGGGCCCAACGCCAACCTGGGCGTGGCGCTGGGCGGCATCATCGCCTGCGGCGTGCTCTATACGCTGATCGGCTTCGTGGTGCAGGCCATCGGCACCGGCTGGGTCGAGCGGCTCATGCCGCCGGTGGTCACCGGCACGGTGGTGGCGGTGATCGGCCTGAACCTGGCGGCCATCCCGATCAAGAACATGGCACCCACGGGCTTCGACGCCTGGATGCAGGCCATCACCTTCGTCAGCGTGGGCCTGGTGGCCGTGTACGCGCGCGGCATGGTGCAGCGCCTGCTCATCCTGGTGGGCCTGATCCTGGCCAGCGTGGTCTACGCCGTGCTCACCAACGGCCTGGGCCTGGGCAAACCCATCGACTTCAGTGGCGTGGCCAACGCGGCCTGGTTCGGGATGCCCTCCTTCGCCGCGCCGGTGTTCAGCGCCCAGGCCATGCTGCTGATCGCGCCGGTGGCGATCATCCTGGTGGCCGAGAACCTGGGCCATGTGAAGGCCGTCAGCGCCATGACCGGCCGCGACCTCAACCCCTACCTGGGCAAGGCCTTCATCGGCGACGGCGTGGCCACCATCGTGAGCGGCGCCTCGGGCGGCACGGGCGTCACCACCTACGCCGAGAACATCGGCGTGATGGCGGCGACCAAGATCTACTCGACCGCCATGTTCGTGGTGGCCGCGCTCATCGCCACCGTGCTGGGCTTCAGCCCCAAGTTCGGCGCGCTGATCCAGACCATTCCCCTGGCCGTGATGGGCGGCGTGTCCATCGTGGTGTTCGGCCTGATCGCGATCGCGGGGGCCAAGATCTGGGTCGACAACCGGGTCGACTTCTCGGACAACCGCAACCTGCTGGTGGCGGCCATTCCCCTGATCCTGGGCACGGGCGACTACACGCTCAAGTTCGGCGGTTTCGCGCTGGGCGGCATCGGTACCGCGACCTTCGGCGCCATCGTGCTGTACTGGCTGCTGGGCCGCGGCCAGAAGGCCTGAGCATGCCGGCGATCTGGACCCGCCCCATCTCCTGCGAGATCCTGCACCAGCTGCACGAGGGCACCGCCGTGCGGCAGCTGGGCATCGAGTTCACCGAGGTGGGCGACGATTTCATCGCCGCGCGCGTGCCGGTGGACGCACGCACCAAGCAGCCCTATGGCCTGCTGCACGGTGGCGTGAGCGTGGTGCTGGCCGAGACCCTGGGTTCCTGCGGCGCGGCCTTCACCTGTGCCGAAGGCCACCGCGCCGTGGGCCTGGACATCAACGCCAACCACCTCAAGGGCGCCACGCAGGGCTGGGTCACGGGCGTCACGCGGCCGGTGCACATCGGCCGCAGCACGCAGGTGTGGCACATCGAGTTGCGCAACGACGCGGGCGAGCTCACCTGCGTCTCGCGCATCACCATGTCGGTGCTGGCGCCGCGATAACCCCGGCACCTCCCGATCGGACGCGGCTATCGACGGGTACAGCGCCCCTCGGAGGTGGCCTGCCCCCGAAAGTCGCTGCGCCAGGTGAGCGTGGCGGTGTCGATCTGGATGCGCTCGTTGTCCAGCGCGGTGAGCAGCACGGTGTCGAACACCGAGAAGCTGTAGACCGGCACACCATCGATGGCCACGCCGCGGATGCGGCGTTCATCGAGCGTGAAGCGCACCTCGCGCACCCAGGCGCTGCGCGCGGGCAGGTAGACGGCGTCGCAGCTCAGCACCACCTGCTCGCCCGGCGCGGGTTCGGCGCGCGCCGGGGCCAGCGCCAGCGCCAGCGCCGCCACGGCCAGCGCCGGCAGGGCCTTCACTCGGCGACCCCGCGCTGCAGGCGCTCGCTCTTCCAATAAACGTCGTCGCCGCCGTGCATGCGGTTGAGCACGCGCGCCAGCACGAACATCAGATCGCTCAGGCGGTTGAGGTACTGGCGCGGCGCCTCGCGCACCGCGTCCACGTCGCCCAGGGCCACCACCGCGCGCTCGGCGCGGCGCGCCACGGTGCGGCACACGTGCGCCTGGCTGGCCGCGCGGTTGCCCGCCGGCAGGATGAACTCCTGCAGGCGCGGCAGGGCCGCGTTGTGCTCGGCCAGGGCCTCGTCGAGCGCGGCCACGGCCTCGGGCTTGAGCAACTCGTACCCTGGGATGGACAGCTCACCGCCCAGGTTGAACAGCTGGTGTTGCACCTCCACCAGCAGCCCGCGCACGCCGGCCGGCAGCTCTTCGCACAGCAGCACGCCGATGTGCGAGTTGAGTTCGTCCACGTCGCCCATGGCGTGCACGCGCAGGTGGTTCTTGGACACGCGGGTGTTGTCGCCGAGGCCGGTGGTGCCGGCGTCGCCGGTGCGCGTGGCGATCTGGGTGAGTCGGTTGCCCATGGACGGTCGTCTCCTCTTCTGGCTCGTCGCCGCATTGTGCGCCAGTGATCGGGTGTAACCGCCCGCAGGGAAATGTCACGGGCGTCAAGCGCCGGTCAAGCGCGCAACGGCCGGCAAAAGCACTTGGTTCTGTCACACGGGGGCGTTGCAATCGCGGGCATCGCCCGCAGCTTGGGGCGACAACGGAGACCGAATGAACCGACCCCGCAAGACCCAGGCGCTGTCCCAGCGCTTCGAGGCGCGCAGCGTGCAGCTGCTCGCCGCCTGGACCCTGGTGATCGCCGGCGCCGCCGCCACCGGCCCCTTCCTGCAGAAACCCCGCCAGGGCGCCACGCCCAGCGGCCTGTCCCTGCCGTCGGCCCAGGGCGCCCTGCCCGGCCCCATGGCCCGCGGCGCCCGCCGCTGAACACCCCCGGGCGTACACTGCGCGGTTCAGAAACCGCGCCGGAGACCGCCCCAATGAACGCCCCCACCGACGTCGCCCACCTGCTGCCCACCGTCGAGCAGCGCGAGGTGCCCGAGGCCTTTCTGGCCGCGCTGAAGCAGCGCTTCGGCGCGCAGTGCTCCACCGCCCTGGCGGTGCGCGAACAGCACGGCCGCGACGAGTCCGCCTTCGTCACCGTGCCGCCGCCGGCGGCCGTGGTCTTCGCCGAATCCACGCGCGACGTGGCCGACGCCGTGGCGCTGTGCGCTCAGTACAAGGTGCCGGTCATTCCCTTCGGCGTGGGCTCCTCGCTCGAAGGCCACCTGCTCGCGGTGCAGGGCGGCATCAGCATCGACGTGAGCCGCATGAACCAGGTGCTCGCCATCAACGCCGAGGACCTGACCGTGACCGTGATGCCCGGCGTGACGCGCAAGGCCCTGAACGAGGCCGTGAAAAGCGAGGGCCTGTTCTTCCCCATCGACCCCGGCGCCGACGCCTCCATCGGCGGCATGACGGCCACGCGCGCCAGCGGCACCAATGCCGTGCGCTACGGCACCATGCGCGAGAACGTGCTGGCGCTGGAGGTGGTCACGGCCGAGGGCAAGGTGGTGCGCACCGGCACGCGCGCCAAGAAATCGTCCGCCGGCTACGACCTCACGCGCCTGATGGTGGGCAGCGAAGGCACGCTGGGCGTGATCACCGAGATCACCCTCAAGCTCTATCCGCTGCCCGAGGCCATCTCGGCCGCGGTGTGCTCTTTCCCCTCCATCGAGGCGGCGGTGCGCTGCGTGATCCAGGTCATCCAGCTGGGCGTGCCGATCGCGCGCTGCGAGCTGATCGACGCCAACACCGTGCGCATGGTCAATGCCCACAGCAAGCTGGGCCTGCGCGAGGAACACATGCTGCTGATGGAATTCCACGGCTCGCCCGCCAGCGTGAAAGAGCAGGCCGAGACCGTGCAGGACATCGCCAGCGAGTTCGACGGCAATGCCTTCGAATGGGCCACCACGCCGGAGGAGCGCACGCGCCTGTGGACCGCGCGGCACAACGCCTATTTCGCGGCCATCCAGACCAAGCCCGGCTGCCGCGCCGTGAGCACCGACACCTGCGTGCCCATCAGCCGCCTGGCCGACTGCCTGCTCGATTCCGTGGCCGAGGCCGACGCCAGCGGCCTGCCCTACTTCCTGGTCGGCCACGTGGGCGACGGCAACTTCCACTTCGGCTACCTGATCGACCCCGACAACGTCGACGAGCGCCGCCTGGCCGAAGAACTCAACGTCAAGCTCGTGACGCGCGCGCTGCAGCTGGAAGGCACCTGCACCGGCGAGCACGGCGTGGGCCTGCACAAGATGGGCTTCCTGCTCGACGAGGCCGGCGCCGGCGCGGTGGACCTGATGCGCACGCTCAAGCGCGCGCTGGACCCGGACAACATCCTGAACCCGGGCAAGATCTTCTCGGCCTGAGGCCGGCGGCCGCGCCGCACCCGGCTCAGCCGCGCCGCTGGGCGCGCCAGGCGCTGGGCGTGAGACCGTACTGCCGCCGGAACGCGGCGGTGAAATGGCTGGGGCCGCGAAAGCCGCTGTCGCGCGCGATGTCGGCCACGGCCAGCGGGCTGCGCGCCAGCAGGTCCTGCGCGCGCACCAGGCGCCGCTCCAGCACGTAGCGGTGCGGCGTCTGGCCCACCGCCCGCTTGAAGGCGCGCAGGAAGTGGTCGGGCGACAGGTGGGCGATGTCGGCCAGGGCGCTCAGCGTCAGGTGCGCGGCCAGGCGCTCTTCGATGTGCTCGTCGATGTGGGCGAACAGCCGCCGCAGCGTGGCCCCGGTGAGCGCCAGGCGGGACCCCGAACGCTCGGGCGCGGCCGCGGCGCCGCCAGCGTCGCGGCGGATGAGGTGCGCCAGCAGCAGGGCCTGCCACTGCTCCAGCGCCAGCGGATCCAAGCCATCGACCAGGGCCTCGTGCACCAGCCAGTGCAGCAGGCGCGCGAGTTGGGCGTCCTCGGCCGCGAAGAAGTCGCCCAGCCCGTCGGCGGGCCAGGGCCGCGAGAGGCGTTCGGCCGCGTCGCTCAGCGCCTGCGGGTGCACGTAGGCATGGGCCACCCGGCAATGCCCGCCAATGGTCCACTCCGAATCGCGCCGCGCCGGCACCAGGCTCACGCTGCCCACGCGGGAGCGGTGCCCCACGCAACGGCCGTCGGCCCACTTCTCCACCAGCGTGCAGCCCGACAGGTGCAGCGCCAGCGCGTGGTGGTCCAGGCCTTGCACCCGCGTGTGCGTGGGCGGGTGAGACCAGATGGCGCCCACCACCTCGCCCGACTGGCAACGCAGCACGCGCTCGGGTTCGGCGTGCGCGAAGCGGCCGATGGTCCGGGCCGTGTCCTGGGCGCTGGCAAGCGGGGGGTGCATGGCGACATGCTAGGCCGCGCGGGGCCGTCGTCCTAGCGGGTTTCTGTCGAAAAAGCGGCATTGCAAGCGGCCGGCGGCCGCTTTCCCAGGGCTTTCCCGCAGGGCCGTGCCGCCAAGCCCGCCGAGCATGCGCCCGCGGCACCGATGCCGCGAAACCCATTCCCACGGAGACACCCATGCCCATCACCCACGCCAAGACCGGCACCGACCCGCGCGTGTCGCTGCGCTACCCCGACGGCTCGCTCATCGTGCGCACCAAGGAAATTCCCTGGACCCCCTGGGGCATGCCGGGCACGCAATTCAAGCTGCTGCACTGCGACGACGCCTCCAGCCTGCTGGTGATCCTGCTCAAGGTGGAGCCCGGCACCGTGGCCGGCGTGCACAAGCACTTCGGCGCCGCGCACGCCTATATCGTCGAAGGCGGTTTCGGCTACGAACACGGCGAGGTGTTCGCGGGCGACTACATGGTCGAGGCGGGTGGTATCACCCACCAGCCCTTCACCGGCCCGAACGGGCTGATCCTGCTGGGCTTCATGTTCGGCCCCATCGGCGGCCTGGCCGAGGACGGCTCGCTGGCCGGGGTGCTGGACATCGAATGGCACTACCAGACGGCCAAGGCCAACGGCGCGGCCGGCCACATCCACCGCCCGTCCATGGCGCCGGCGCCGGCCCTGGCCTGAACCCGGGCGAGGGGGGGGCCTCAGTGCCCCGCGCGCAGCCGCTCGATGAGGCCGTTGAGCGCGTCCAGCGAGCCGAACTGGATCGCCAGCTCACCCATCTCCTCGACGCGGCCGTGGCGCTTCACGCGCTTTTTCACGCGCACCTCGACCTCGGCGGTCAGCAGGTCGGCCAGCTCCTCTTCCACGCGGCGGATGTCGCGCGACTTTTCCTTGCGCGGCTTCTGCGGCGCCAGGGTGAACTCGGCCGCCAGCTTCTTCACCAGGTTTTCGGCCTCGCGCACCGACAGCTTGCGGGTCGCGACCTGGTTGGCCGTGGTGATCTGCGCGGCCTTGTCCAGCGGCAGCAGCGCGCGCGCGTGGCCCATGTCGATGTCGCCGGCCATCAGCATGGTCTGCACCGGCTCGGCCAGCTGCAGCAGGCGCAGCAGGTTGCTGGCGGCGCTGCGCGAGCGGCCCACGGCCTGGGCCGCCTGTTCGTGAGTGAGCCCAAACTCCTTCACCAGGCGTTGCAGGCCATGGGCCTCTTCCAAGGGGTTCAGGTCTTCGCGCTGGATGTTCTCGATCAGCGCCATGGCGGCGGCCGACTCGTCCGGCACCTCGCGCACCAGCACAGGCACCTCGCTCAGGCCGGCCAGCTTCGAGGCGCGGAAGCGGCGTTCGCCCGCGATGATCTCGTGCTTGCCGGCGTCCGGGCCGCTGTTCAGCCGGCGCACCAGAATCGGCTGCATGATGCCCTGGGCCTTGATGCTCTCGGCCAGTTCGTACAGGGCGCCCTCGTCCATGCGGGTGCGCGGCTGGTACTGGCCGGGCACCAGCTGGTCCAGCGGCAGGGTGGACGGTGCGCCAGCGGGCGCGGCCTCGGCGGCGGGCTTGTCCTCGACCTTGGGGCCGAGCAGCGCTTCGAGCCCGCGGCCCAGGCCCTTGGGTTTTTTGGTGACCATCTAGTGCTTGTCTTTCGTGAGTTCGTCCAGCCAGGCCTGGCCCTGCGGCCAGTCGCCCAGGCCGGAATCGGCGTTGATGTGGCCGGCACGGCCGAGGTCGGTGAAGGCCGCCCCCCAGTCGGCGGCGAGGCCCCGGGCGCGCTCGAAGCCACAGTAGGGGTCGTCCTGGCTGCCGATCAGGTGGGCGGAGAACGGCAAGCGCTGGCGCACGATGGGCGACCAGCTGGGCAGCAGCTCGCGCAGGTCCTCGCGTTCCGAATCGCCCGGCGCCACCAGCAGCGCGCCCACCACGCGGGCGGTGTGCCGGGAATGCGCGGCCCAGGCCGCCGTCAGGATGCAGCCCAGGCTGTGGGCCACCAGCAGCACGGGGCCGTCGGCGCCCAGCACCACGTCTTCCAGGCGGGCCATCCAGTCGCCGCGCTGCGGGTGCATCCAGTCGTGCTGCTCGACGCGGCGGTAGCCAAAGCGGGCCTCCCAGCGGCTCTGCCAGTGTTCGGGCCCGCTGCTCTGCCAGCCGGGCAGGACGAGGACGTTCTGCGGTTTCACGTGGAACACCCTCCTCTCACATCTTCTTGATGCGCTCGACCATCTCCTCGGCAAAGGCGACGAAGGCCTGGCTGCCGCGCGCGGAGGGGTCGAACACCACACCCGGCAGGCCATAGCTGGGGGCCTCGGCCAGGCGCACGTTGCGCGGGATCACGGTGTCGAACACCTTGTCGCCAAAATGCGCCTTGAGCTGGTCGCTCACCTGCTGCTGCAGGGTGATGCGCGGGTCGAACATGACACGCAGCAGGCCAATGATCTGCAGGTCCTTGTTGAGGTTGGCGTGCACCTGCTTGATGGTGTTGACCAGGTCGGTCAGGCCTTCGAGCGCGAAGTACTCGCACTGCATGGGCACGATGACGCCATGCGCCGAGCACAGGCCATTGAGGGTGAGCATGCTCAGCGAGGGCGGGCAGTCGATCAACACGAAGTCGTACTGGTCGGCCACCTCGGCCAGGGCCTGCTTGAGCCGGCGCTCGCGGCGCTCCACTTCCACCAGCTCCACCTCGGCGCCCGCGAGCTCGCGGTTGGCGCCCAGCACGTGGTAGCCGCACTTGTCGGACCACTGGGCCGCCTCGGCCACCGAGGCGGATTCCAGCAGCACGTCGTACACCGACAGCGCCATGGCCCGCTTGTCCACGCCCGAGCCCATGGTGGCATTGCCCTGAGGGTCCAGGTCCACCATCAGCACCCGCTGGCCGACCTTGGCCAGGCCGGCGGCCAGGTTGACGGTGGTGGTGGTCTTGCCGACGCCACCCTTCTGGTTGGCCACGCAAAAAATCTTCGCCATGGGTCTTTACTTGGAAAGGGCCAGCTTGACGCCAAAGCCGATGAGGAAGACGCCGGCGAGCTTTTCCAGCGTGCGGCCGATGCGGGGATTGGCGCGCAGGCGCTCGGCCAGGAAGTGCACGATGAGCGTCATGCCCAGGCCGTAGGCGAAGGTCAGCGCGGCAATGGTGGCCGCCATGGCGCCGAAGGTGATCAGGCCCTGGTGGTGGGCACGGTCGACGAACAGGGGGAAGAAGGCCATGTAGAAGACGATGGCCTTGGGGTTGAGCAGGGTGATGGCGGCCGCCTGCTGGAAGTACTGGCGCGGGCGGATATTGAGGACCGGGGCGTCACCGGGCTTGGCGGTGAGCATTTTCCAGCCGAGCCAGGCGAGGTAGGCCGCGCCGATCCACTGGACCGCGCCGAACAGGGTCGGGGTGGCCGCCAGCAAGGCGGCGACGCCGGCGACGGCCGCCCACATCAGCACCTGGTCGGCGGCGATGACACCCAGGGTGGCGGCGAGTCCGCCGCGCAGGCCGCCCTTGCTGGTGGAGGTGATGAGGGCCAGGTTGCCCGGACCAGGAATGGCGAGGAAAACAACAATGGCGGCGACGAAAGCGCCGTAGTCCGCGATGCCGAACATGGTGGTGGCCCCCAGAAAGCAGGGGTCGAGTGTACGTGACGGGTTCTGCCGGGCCCCGGGCTTCCCAGCTCAGCCCATCCGCTCCCGCATCCAGACGATGCAGCGATCCGCCTTCAAGCCCGGCACCGCCACCGGTTCCACGTGAAACACATCCACGTCCGCCGGCAGCGCCAGCAGTTCCTCCAGGGGGTGCTTGCCCTTGAGGGCCATCCACATGCCCCCGATCTGCAGCGCCGATCGCGACCACTGGATGAAGTCCGCCAGGGAGGAGAAGGCGCGGGACGTGACCACGTCGTAGCCCTCTTCCCCACGCCCCCGGCTGAGCGACTCCACCCGCGCATGCATCGCGTGCAGGTTCACCAGACCCAACTCCGCCGACACCTGGCGAACAAAAGCCGCCTTCTTGGCCACCGTGTCCACGCAGGTCACTTCGATCTGCGGGCAGGCGATGGCGATCACCACGCCCGGCAGGCCGGCACCCGAACCCACGTCCAGCAGCCGCACCGGGCGGCCGTCGGTTTCGCGCAGCAAGGGGCCGACCACCGCCAGGCTGTCCAGCAGGTGGTGGGTCAGCATCTCTGCCGGCTCGCGCAGGGCCGTCAGGTTGTAGACCCGGTTCCACTTCTGGATGAGCGCCATGTAGGCCATCAGCATGTCGACCTGCTCCTCGTCCAGCGAGAGGTCGAGTGCCTGCAGGCCGATCTGCAGCTCGTGGCGCAGCGCGTCCGTCATCGCAGCACCTCCGTGCTGCGCACTGCGGTGCGAGCGCCTTCGGGCGGCCGTGCGGCGCTCATGGGGCCGAGGCCTCAGTGGCGCCACGGGCCGAGGCCAGGCCACCGAGCCCCCCCTTTTTCAGGTGAATCAGCAACAGGGAAATGCTCGCGGGCGTGATGCCCGAGATGCGCGAAGCCTGGCCCAGGGTCTCGGGCCGGTGCCGGGCCAGCTTCTGCCGCGCCTCGAAGGACAGGGACGTGACCTTCAGGTAATCGATGTCCGCCGGCAGCTTCAGGTGCTCGTAGTGGGCGGCGCGCTCCACCTCGGCCTTCTGCCGGTCGATGTAGCCGCTGTACTTGGCCGCGATCTCCACCTGCTCGATCACCGGGGCCGCCAACTCGCCCAGGGTTTCACGTGAAACCGCGTTGTCGACGAAGGCGCCGCCGTTCATGCCGACCAGGGCTGGGTAGCTCACGCCAGGGCGGCGCAGCAGGTCGAACAGGTTGTGCTCATGCTCGATGGCCTTGCCCAATACGCGCTCACCCTCTTCCACCGACAGCAGCTTGGGGTTCACCCAGGTGGATTTGAGACGCTCGGTTTCACGTGAAACCGCGTCGCGCTTGCGGCTGAAGGCGTCCCAGCGGGCGTCGTCCACCAGGCCCAGGCGGCGGCCGGTCTCGGTGAGGCGCATGTCGGCGTTGTCCTCGCGCAGCTGCAGGCGGAACTCGGCGCGGCTGGTGAACATGCGGTAAGGCTCGGTCACCCCCTGGGTGACGAGGTCATCGACCAGCACACCGAGATAGGCCTGGTCGCGCGCCGGCAGCCAGGCGCCCTCGCCCCGGCACTGCAAGGCGGCGTTGATGCCGGCGAACAAGCCCTGGGCCGCGGCCTCCTCATAGCCGGTGGTGCCGTTGATCTGGCCAGCGAAAAACAGGCCGGCGATCTGCTGGGTTTCGAAGCTGCTCTTGAGCGAGCGCGGGTCGAAGTAGTCGTATTCGATGGCGTAGCCCGGCCGCAGGATGTGCGCGTTCTCCAGGCCAGGCATGCTGCGCACCAGGGCGTACTGGATGTCGAAGGGCAGGCTGGTGGAGATGCCGTTGGGGTAGACCTCGTGGGTGCTCAGGCCCTCGGGCTCCAGGAAGATCTGGTGGCTGTCTTTGTCCGCGAAGCGGTTGATCTTGTCTTCCACGCTGGGGCAGTAGCGCGGGCCCACGCCCTCGATCTTGCCGGTGAACATGGGGCTGCGGTCGAAACCGCTGCGGATGATCTCGTGCGTGCGCTCATTGGTGTGCGTGATCCAGCAGGAGATCTGGCGCGGGTGCAGGGCCGCGCTGCCCATGAAGCTGAACACCGGCAATGGCGTGCTCGGGGGCGTGCCGTCGGCCGCCGGCATGCCGTCGCCGGGCTGCTCGGTGCACTTCGACCAATCGATGCTGCGGCCGTCCAGGCGCGGGGGCGTGCCGGTCTTCAGCCGGCCCTGGGGCAGCTTGAGCTCCTTCAGGCGCGCCGACAGCGACACCGCCGGCGGATCGCCCGCGCGGCCCGCGCTGTAGTTGTTCAGGCCCACGTGGATCTTGCCGTCCAGAAACGTGCCGGCCGTCAGCACCACGGTGCGCGAGCGGAAGCGAATCCCCACTTGCGTGACGGCGCCCACCACGCGGTCGCCCTCCACCATCAGGTCGTCCACGGCCTGCTGGAACAGCCACAGGTTCGGCTGGTTTTCCAGGCGGCGGCGGATGGCGGCCTTGTAGAGCACGCGGTCCGCCTGGGCGCGCGTGGCGCGCACGGCCGGGCCCTTGCTGCTGTTGAGGATGCGGAACTGGATGCCGCCCTCGTCCGTGGCGATGGCCATGGCGCCGCCCAGCGCGTCCACCTCCTTCACCAGGTGGCCCTTGCCGATGCCGCCGATGCTGGGGTTGCAGCTCATCTGACCCAGCGTCTCGATGTTGTGGGTGAGCAGCAGCGTGGCGCAGCCCATGCGGGCGGCGGCCAGCGCGGCCTCGGTGCCGGCGTGGCCGCCGCCGACCACGATGACGTCGAATTCCTGGGGGTACAGCATCTTGAACTCCAAAGCCCGCGGCGACGGGGCGGTCGGCGCGGGCGAGCCCGCGATTGTCCCATCAAGGGGCAAGCCCCGGGCCCGCGCAGGAATCCGGCGCGGCGGCGGTGCCAGAATCCGCCCCCATGACCCCGCCCACCCCCCTCCTCGTCTTCGCGGGCAGCACCCGCGCGCAGTCCCACAACCGCAAGCTCGCCCAGGTCGCCGCCGACCTCGGCCGCGCCGCCGGCGCCCAGGTCACCCTGCTGGAGCTGGCCGACCACGAACTGCCGCTCTACAACGCCGACCTCGAAGCGCGCGGCACCCCCGAGGCCGCGCGCCGCCTGAAAGCCATCTTCCACGCCCATCCCGCCTGGGTCATCTGCTCGCCCGAGTACAACGGCAGCTACACCGGCCTGCTCAAGAACACCATCGACTGGGTGTCCAGCCCCATCAAGGGCGACCCCGAATGGTCCAGCGGCACCAAGCCCTTCGCGGGCAAGGTGGTGGGCCTGCTCAGCGCCTCGCCCGGCGCCCTGGGCGGGCTGCGCAGCCTGTCGCACCTGTCGCCCCTGCTCCTGAACCTGCAGTGCTGGCTGACGCCCAAGCAGTACGCGCTGAGCAAGGCCGGCGAAGCCTTCGACGACCAGGGCCGGCTGATCAGCGGCCTCGCCCAGGCCGCCGTGCAGGGCGTCGTCGAGCAGGCGATCCACGCCGCGCGCAAGCTCAACGCGCCCGACTGAGCCCGCCGACCCCATGGACTGCCGCCCCGGCTGCGCCGCCTGCTGCACCGCGCCTTCGATCAGCAGCGCGATGCCAGGCCTGCCGCAGGGCAAGCCGGCCGGCCTGCCCTGCCCGCACCTGGACGGGGCCCTGCGCTGCCGCCTGTTCGGCCGACCGGAGCGGCCCCTGGTGTGCGCCTCCCTGAAGCCCGATCATGAAATGTGTGGTAGCGAGCGCTCACATGCAATGCAATGGCTCGGGCGCCTCGAGCGCGCGACGGCACCCTGATCTGGATCAAAGCGCGTCCGTTCGTGGCGGCGTCCAATCGGCTTGAACATCATCGTTCACTGATGGAGACCTCCATGACCCCCAACGTCGGCGGTATCGACCGTTCCCTTCGCATCCTTGTCGGCCTTGTCCTCATCGCCCTGGCCGCCACCGGCACGGTGGGCTGGTGGGGCTGGCTCGGCGTGGTGCCCCTGCTCACCGGCGTGGTGGGCTGGTGCCCGCCCTACGCCCTGTTCGGCATCAGCACCTGCAAGACGCGCGGCTGACGCCGCCGCCCTGTCGCTGCACGGACAGCCCCAGCCGGGCCAGCGCGCCTAGAGTGCGTGTCGAGCCGCCCGCCCCGAGGCGGCCCGGAGACACGCCATGCACATTCCCCCCCTGAAAGAAGCCGTCAGCGCCGAAGAGTGGGCGCTGCGTTGCGACCTCGCCGCCTGTTACCGCCTGGTGGCGGCCTATGGCTGGAGCGACCTGGTCTTCACCCACATCAGCGCCAAGCTGCCCGACGGCCTCACCGGCGGTGAGCACCAGTTCCTCATCAACCCCTACGGGCTGATGTTCGACGAGATCACCGCCAGCAGCCTGGTCAAGGTGGACATGGCCTGCAACAAGCTGCACGACTCGCCCTTCCCCGTGAACCCGGCGGGCTTCGTCATCCACAGCGCCGTGCACAGCGCGCGGCCCGAGGCGCAGTGCGTGCTGCACACGCACACCCGCGCGGGCGTGGCGGTGAGCGCGCAGCGGCACGGCATCCTGCCCATCAGCCAGCAGAGCACCTTCGTGCTGAGCTCGCTCGCGTACCACGGCTACGAAGGCGTGGCCCTGCGCCCCGACGAGATTCCGCGCCTGCAGGCCGACCTGGGGCAAGCCAACTACCTGGTGCTGCGCAACCACGGCCTGCTCACCGTGGGCCGCTCCATCGCCGATGCCTTTCTCTCCATGTACACCTTCGAGAACGCCTGCCGCATCCAGATCGACGCGCTGGCCGGCGGCAGCGAACTGACCCAGGTGGACCCGCGCATCCTCGCCGGCATGGCCGAGGTCATGCGCATGGCCACGGCCGGCCAGGGCGCGCAGATCGCCTGGCCCGCACTGCTGCGAAAACTGGAGCGCCTGGACCCGTCGTACAGAACCTGAGCGCGGCGCGGCGGCTTCAGCGATCGGCCACGAAGGCGGCCATGCCTTCCAACACCGTGCGCAGGCGCATCAGCTCACGCGAGGTGTCGAGCCGACGCGACCAGGAGGCCAGCCGCGAGATCCGCTGCAGGCGCGGCAGCAGGCGGGCAATGAAGCGGCGCAGCGCCTCGCCCTGCGCCGCGTCCACCGCCGCGTAGGCCTGCAGCACCGCGTGCACCGCGCCGGGCCCCAGGGGCTCGATCAGCCGCGCCAACGACAGCACCAGCTGCAGCACGTCGTAGCGCTGCACCATGTCCAGCGACAGGCCGGGCACCAGGGGCTCCTCGAAGTCCAGCCGCGCGAAGCGCTCGCCATCCCAGGTGATGTTGCGCGCCTGCGCACCGCCATGCCACTGGCCGCGCGCGTGAAAGCCCGCCAGATCGGCGGCGGCCGCGCACATCAGCGGCAGGCGCTCCTCGGGCGCTCGCTGGAACAGCAGGTAGTCCAGGGTGGTGCCCACGTCGCTGGTGACCAGGGTACGGCCGTCGAAGCCGATCACGCGCGGCACGCACTCGCCCACGGCGGCCAGGGCCAGCAGGCGCTCGTGTTCATGGGCCAGCAGCGCGCGCGGATCGGTCTGGCGCGCGGCCGCCCAGGGAATGGGCACGCCCACGACGTGAGCGAACAGCCACACGCCCGCCGACTTGCGCCAGCTGCGCAGCGGGCGGTCGGTGGTCTTGGTCCAGGTCTTGGTGCCGTCGACGGCGGTGCTTGGGGAACTCACGCGCGCGATTATCCCGATCGCGCCTGGCCCCGACGGCTCAGCCTTCGGCGTAGCGCTCCAGCTCCCAGTCGCTCACCTGCGCGTGGTAGGCGGCCCACTCCGCGCGTTGGAGGGACAGGACCTGGGCCACCAGCGGCTCGCCGAGCGCGGCGCGCAGTGCGGCGTCGCCCTCCAGCGCCAGCAGCGCGTCGTGCAGGTCGCGCGGCAGGCGATCGGGCATCGGCTCGCCGCGCGCGTGGCGCTCGTACAGGTCGTCCCGGCAGGGCCGGGGCGCCACCAGGCCCTGGTCGATGCCGTCGAGCCCGGCCGCCAGCGTGGCCGCGAGCGCCAGGTACACATTGCAGCTCGGGTCCGGCAGCCGCCACTCCAGCCGCCCCGCCACCGCGCGCAGAAGGCAGCTGCGGTTGTTGTCGCCGATGGCCTTCCACACCGGCGACCAGGTGGTGCCCGAGGCGCTGCGGCTCGCCGCCAGCCGCTTGTAGCTGTTGACCGTGGGCGCGCACAGCGCGGCCAGGCCATCGGCGTGGCGCAGCAGGCCGGCCGCGAAGCGCCAGCCGGTCTCGCTCAGGCCCAGCGCGCCCGCACCATCGGCCATCAGCGGCCGGCCGGCGCCGGGTTGCTGCCCGGCGCCGCAGGACATTCCGTCGTCCGTCAGGCTCAGGTGGAAGTGCAGACCGCTGCCCGGCGCGCCCGCCAGCGGCTTGGGCATGGTGGAGAACACGCAGCCATGGCGCTCGGCCACGGCCTGGGCCGTGAGCTTGAAGAGCTGGTAGCGATCGGCCGCGGCCAGCGCCTCGTCGTGCCGGTAGTTGATCTCGTACTGGCCGGCGGCGTCCTCGTGGTCCATCTGCTGCAACTCAAAGCCCAGGGCCGTGAGGGCCTGGCGCATGTCGTCCAGGAAGCCCCGCTGGCGGCCGATGGCGCGCAGGTCGTACGAGGGTTTGGCCAGCGTGTCGCGCGCATCGGCCACGCCCCAGCGGCCATCGGCGCCGCGCTTGAGCAGAAAGAACTCGGGCTCGATGCCCACCCACAGCGTCCAGCCACGCTCGCGCAGGCGCGCCACCTGGCGCTGGAGCGCGCCGCGCGGGTCGGTGTCCAGCGGTTGCCCACCCGCAAAGCCCTCGCACACGGCGTGCGCCACGCCGGGCATGAAGGGCAAGGGCCGCAGCGTCTCGGGCAGCACGCGGCCGAAGTACTCGCTGCGCGGGCCCATGCGCGGCAGCCCGGTGCCCACGATGCTGGGGCCGGCGAAGCCCGCGCCCACGGCCACCGCGTCGGCGAGGCCCTCCAGCGGCACCAGCTTGCCCTTGGGCGTGCCCGCCAGGTCGGTGAAGGTGGCGAGCACCGAGTGCACGCCCATCGCGCGCAGCTCGGCCGCGCGCGACTCCAGCGCGTCGAGCGCCTGTCCCAGGCGCCCGGCGCTGTCGTTCAAGCGGCCACCTCGGCCAGCGCGGCGTCGAAGACCGCGAGGCCCTCGTTGAACACCGCGTCCTCGATGGTGAGCGGGAACAGGAAACGGATCACGTTGGCGTTGACCCCGCAGGTGAGCAGCAGCAGGCCGCGCCGCAGCGCCGCCATCTGCACCCGCTTCGTCGTCTCGGCGTCGGGCGCGCCGGTCTTGGGGTCCACGAACTCGCAGGCCACCATGGCGCCCAGACCGCGCACGTCGCCGATGCATTGCCGCGCCGCGCGCCGGGCGATCAGGGTGGCGATGAGCTGGTTCCCCAGGCGCTGCGCGCGCGCGCAAAGCCCTTCTTCTTCCATCACGTCCAGCACCGCGTGCGCGGCCGCGACGGCGAGCGGGTGGCCGGCGTAAGTGCCGCCCAGGCCGCCGGGCGCGGGGCCGTCCATCACGGCCGCGCGGCCGCACACGGCCGACAGCGTGGTGCCGCCGGCCATGCTCTTGGCCAGGGTCATCAGGTCGGGCCGCACGCCGAAGTGCTCCATGGCGAACATCCTGCCGGTGCGCGCGAAGCCGGTCTGCACCTCATCGGCGATCAGCAGGATGCCGTGCGCGTCGCACAGCTCGCGCAGCCACTGCACCGCGGCGGGCAGGATGGGGTTGAAGCCTCCCTCGCCCTGCACCGGCTCGAACACGATGGCCGCCACGCGGCCGGGCTCGATGTCGGCCTTGAAGAGGTGGGCCATGGCCTTCTTCGCGTCCTCGAAACTGTCGGCCGACACCGGGAAGGGCACGTGGTAGACCTCGGGCGGGAACGGCCCGAAGCCGGCCTTGTAGGGCTGCACCTTGCCCGTGAGCGAGACCGCGAACAGGCTGCGGCCGTGGAAGGCGCCGCCGAAGGCGACGATGCCGCTGCGCCCCGTGGCGGCGCGCGCGATCTTCATCGCGTTCTCGATCGCCTCGGCGCCGGTGGAGAAGAAGGCCGTCTTCACCGGTCCGTCGATGGGCACGATGGCATTGATGCGCTCCGCCAGCGACACGTACTCGGCATAGGGCACCACCTGGTAGCAGCTGTGCGTGAAGCGCTGCAGCTGCGCCGCGATCGCGGCCTGCACCTTGGGGTGCACGTGGCCGGTGTTGAGCACCGCGATGCCGCCCGCGAAGTCGATGAAGCGGCGGCCCTCGATGTCCCAGAGCTCGGCGTTCTTCGCGCGGTCGATGAAGAAGTCGCCGAACACGCCCACGCCGCGCGGCGTGGCCGCGAGCCGGCGCTGGTGCCAGGCGGCGTTGGTGTGCGGGGCGTGCAGCGTCTCCGGTGTCTGCGGGGCGTTCATGGCGCTCTCCTCAAATGGGACTGTCGATCCGTATCCAGGTTGTCTTGATCTCGGTGTACTTGTCGAAGGCATGCAGCGACTTGTCGCGGCCCACGCCGCTCTGCTTGAAGCCGCCGAAGGGCACGGTGATGTCGTCCTCGTCGTACTGGTTCACGTGCACGGTGCCCGCGCGCAGCGCGCGCGCCACGCCGTGCGCCTTGTTGATGTCGCGCGTCCACACCGCCGCCTGCAGGCCGTAGATGTTGCTGTTGGCCTGCTTCACCACGTCGGCGGCGTCGGTGAAGGACAGCACCGACAGCACCGGGCCGAAGATCTCCTCGCGCGCGATGGTCATGTCGTTTTTCACGCCGTCGAAGATGGTGGGCAGCACGTAGCAGCCGCCCTTCACGGGCTCGGCCGCCTCGCCGCCCGCGAGCAGCTTGGCGCCCTCCTTCTTGCCCGAGTCGATGTAGCGCAGCACCGTGTCCAGCTGCGTCTTGTCGACGATGGCGCCCATCACCGTGGCCTTCTCCAGCGGGTTGCCCGGCTGGTACTGCGGCACCAGCTTCAGCGCCTTCTCCAGGAAGGCCTCCTTGATCGATGCCTCGACGAACAGGCGCGAGGGCGCGTTGCAGCTCTCGCCCTGGTTAAAGAAGATGCTGCCCACCGCCGCCTCCACGGCCCTGTCGATGTCCGGGCAGTCGGCGAACACGATGTTGGGCGACTTGCCGCCCAGCTCGGTCCAGGCGCGCTTGAGGTTGCTCTGGCCGGCCATCACATGGATCTGCTTGCCCACGCGCGTGCTGCCGGTGAAGGCGATGCAGTCCACGTCCATGTGCAGGGCCAGCGGGCTGCCGGCCTCGGGGCCGAAGCCCGGCACCACGTTGAACACGCCGGGCGGAATGCCCGCGGCCAGCGCCAGTTCGGCCAGGCGCAGCGCGGTCAACGGGCTCTTCTCGCTGGGCTTGAGCACCACCGAGTTGCCCGCGGCCAGGGCCGGCGCGATTTTCCAGGCCGCCATGATCATGGGGTAGTTCCAGGGCACGATCACGCCCACCACGCCCAGGGGCTCGCGCGTGATCAGGGCCAGGGCGGTGTCGGGCGTGGGCGCGATCTCGTCGTACACCTTGTCCACCGCCTCGCCGTACCAGCGGATGCAGTTGGCCGCGCTGTTCACGTCCACCGCGCGCGCGTAGCGCACGGGTTTGCCCATGTCGAGTGTTTCGGTGAGCGCGAGCTCGTCGGCGTGCTGCTGGATCTGGTCCGCGAAGGCCAGCATGATGCGCTTGCGCTTGGCCGGCGGCAGGCCGGCCCAGCGGCGGTCCTCGAAGGCGGCGCGCGCGGCGGCCACGGCGGCGTCGATGTCGGCGGCCTGGCCGCGCGCCACGGGCGCCAGCAGCCGCCCGTCCACGGGCGAGAAGCAGTCGAAGGTCTGGCCGTCGCGCGCGGCGACGCGCTCGCCGTTGATGAAGGCGCGGCCGTCTGGGGACAGGGAGGGGGCTTGGAGGGCGGTGGTGGTCATGGCAAGGGGGTCGCGGAGGCCGGAAGGATCGGCCCCATGCTACGCCCCTTGCCCACCCGCGTGGGCAGCCACTTTCGGCGGTGGCCGCCCGTCCACTGCGGGCCTCAGCCGCGCACCGCCGCCGCCATCTCCCGCTCGCGCCGGCGCGTGGCCCGCGCCACCCAGACCGCGTAGCTGACCACCACGGCGGTGACCGTGACGATGAGGATGGTGGCCGCCGCGTAGATCGTCGGGTTGATGCCCCGGCGCGCGTAGCCGAAGATCACCTGCGGCAGCGTGCTCACGCCCGGCCCGCTCAGAAATTCGGTGATCACCACGTCGTCGAAGGACAGCGTGAAGGCCAGCAGGAAGGCGGCCAGGATGGCCTGGAAGATGTTGGGCAGCGTGACCAGGAAGAACACCTGGTGCGGGCGCGCGCCCAGGTCCCTGGCGGCCTCCTCGATGGACCGGTCCATCTCCAGCAGCCGGCTCTGGATCACCACCATGCCGTAGGCCATGCCCAGCAGCGTGTGGCCCAGGATGATGGTGAGCATGCCGCGCTGCGGCCAGCCCAGCAGGTTCTGCGCGCCCACGAACAGCAGCAGCAGCGACAGGCCGATGATCACCTCGGGCATGACCAGCGGCGCGTTCACCATGCCGCTGAACACCGTGCGGCCCGCAAAGCGACGGTAGCGCACCAGCACGAAGGCCGCGAAGGTGGCCAGCACGGCCGACAGCACACCGGTGACGGCGGCGATCTGGAGCGAGAGGAAGAAGCCGTCGACGATCTTGCTGTCGTTGAGCAGGGCTTCGTACCAGCGCAGCGAGAAGCCGGTGAAGCGCGCGTCGGTGCGCGTGCTGTTGAACGAGAACAGCACCATGAAGCCCAGCGGCAGGTACAGGAAGCCGAAGACCACCAGCAGCCAGAGCTTGCCGAAGTGCTTTTCGAAGAAAACTTTCATGGAGGCCCCTTCACACAGCCGGAGGAAGTGTCTGGTCGAGAAACGCCATGGAACCGGCTGTGCCGGGCCATGGGCGTTGCCCCCTTGAGGGGGAGCCGCGAAGCGGCGCGGGGGTGATCACTTCTGGTCTCCGGCGTACTTGTAGTAGAAGGCCAGCGGGACCACGATGATCGCGATCATCACGACCGCGAGCGCGGTGGCCTTGGGCCAGTCGTTGGCGGTGAACATCTCGTCCCACACCACACGGCCGATCATGTAGTTCTCGGGGCCGCCCAGCAGCGAGGGAATCACGAACTCGCCCACGCAGGGAATGAACACCAGCATGAAGCCAGCGATGATGCCGGCCTTGGACAGCGGCACCGTGATCAGCCAGAAGGCCTTGAAGGGTGTGGTGCCCAGGTCGTACGCGGCCTCGAGCAGGCGAAAGTCCATCTTCACCAGGTTGGCGTACAGCGGCAGGACCATGAAAGGCAGGTAGACGTAGGTCATGCCCACCAGCATGGACACGTTGGTGTACAGCATGGGGATGGGCTCGCCGCTGATGCCGACGAACATCATGAAGCGGTTGATCACGCCCTGGTCGGCCAGCAGGCCCTTCCAGGCATAGACGCGCAGCAGGAAGGAGGTCCAGAACGGCAGCATCACCAGCAGCAGCAGCGCCGGGCGCACGCTGGCCGGCGAGCGCGCGATGAAGTACGCGAAGGGGTAGCCGATGGCCAGGCAGAACACCGCCGTGAGCAGCGCGTACCAGATCGAGCGCAGGTAGGCGTCGATGTAGAGCGTGCGAAACAGCGGCGCACCCTCTTCCGCCCGGAAGATGGCCAGGTAGTTCTCGTACTTCAGGCGCAGCACGCCGGTGTCGGGGTCCCACAGCGCCTTGAAGGGGCTGATGTCGCCGCCCATGTCCACGAAGCTGATGTACAGCAGGATCAGGAAGGGCAGGAAGAAGAACAGCAGCAGCCAGCCATAGGGCACGCCGATGACGAAGCGCTTGCCGGGCACGGGAAGGTTCATGGTCGCTCTCTCCCTCAGTCGCGCAGCACCACGCCGGCGGTGTCGCTCCACCAGAAATACACCTCGTCCTCCCAGGTGATGTCCGAGAGGTCGTGGCGCGAGGTGTTGGCCTCGGTGATCTTCACGCGCTGGCCGTTGCTGGCCACGACGATGAAGGTGTTGTGCGCGCCGAAGTAGGCGATCTCCTTGACCTTGCCCTTGAACACATTGGGGCCGGCATCGGCCGGCGGCGGCGCCTTGCTGATCTCGATCTTCTCGGGCCGCACGGCCAGCGCCACCGGCATGCCCAGCGTGCCCGGCATGCCGTGGCCCACATGGATCTCGCCAATGCCGCTGCTCACCGCGCAGCGGTCGGGTTCGTCGACGCTGAGCTTGCCCTCGAAGAGGTTCACGTTGCCGATGAAGTCGGCCACGAAGCGGTTCACCGGGTGCTCGTAGATCTCGGACGGCGTGCCCACCTGCAGCACGCGGCCCTTGCTCATGATGGCGATGCGGCTGGCCATGGTCATGGCCTCTTCCTGGTCGTGCGTGACCATCACGCAGGTCACGCCCACCTTCTCGATGATGTTGACCAGCTCGAACTGGGTCTGCTCGCGCAGCTTCTTGTCCAGCGCACCCAGGGGCTCATCCAGCAACAACAGCTTGGGCCGCTTGGCCAGGCTGCGCGCCAGGGCCACGCGCTGCTGCTGGCCGCCCGAGAGCTGGTGCGGCTTGCGCTTGGCGTAGGGCGTGAGCTGCACCAGGGCCAGCATCTCGTCGGTGCGCTGCTGGATCTCGGCCTTGGGCAGGCCCTCGCGGCGCAGGCCGAAGGCCACGTTCTCCCACACCGACAGGTGCGGGAACAGCGCGTAGCTCTGGAACATCATGTTCACGGGCCGCTCGTAGGCCGGCACCGTGGCCAGGTCCTGGCCGCCGAGCAGGATGCGCCCGGCGGTGGGCGTCTCGAAGCCCGCGAGCATGCGCAGCAGCGTGGACTTGCCGCAGCCCGAGCTGCCCAGCAGGGCGAAGATCTCGCCCTTGCGGATGGACAGCGAAACTTCGTCGACGGCCAGCGCATCGTCGAAGCGCTTGACCACTTTTTCGGTCACCAGGAAGCCGGCGGGGTCTGTCATGAAAGTGCCTCCAGAAAGAAAAAGGGCTGTTCGTCCTGATGGATGAACAGCCCCGGTGCGTGCCGAGCGGCGCCGGCGGTTTACTTGCCGCGCTTGAACGCGTTGTAGGTGTCGTTGAGCACGCTAGAGATGTCGTTCGAGAAGCCGCCGGTGGGGATCAGGCGCGCGGTGTCCTCGGGACCCAGGAAGATGGTCTTGTTGCCCTTGACCTCATCCTTGATGTCGGCCAGCGCGGCCTTGTTGCCGGTCGGGTAGTTCATCTCGTTGGCCATGGCGGCGGCGTTGGCGGCGCGCAGGTAGAAGTCGATGAACACGTGGGCGTTGTTCACGTGCTTGGCGTCCTTGGGGATGGCCATGGTGTCGATGAACACCAGGCCGCCGCCGGTGGGCAGCAGGGGCACGATCTCGTCCTTGCCACCGGTTTCCTTCACGCGGCCGGCGGCGATGTTGATGTCGCCCGACCAGCCGATGAAGGCGCAGGCCTTGCCGCTGGCGATGTCGTCGATCATGGTGCTGGAGAACAGGCGCACGCTGCCGCGGACCTTCTTGAGCATGTCCAGCGCGACCTTGAAGTCCTCGGGGTTCTCGCTGTACGCGGGCTTGCCCACGTAGTGCAGGGCCACCGGCAGGATCTCGCTGGGCGAGTCCAGGTAGGCGATGCCGCAGGACTTCAACTTGTTGGCGTACTCGGGCTTGAAGACCAGGTCCCAGGCGTTCTCGGGCATGGCCATGCCGCCCAGGGCCTTCTCGACCTTCTGCTTGTTGATGCCCACGGTGGTGAAGCCCCAGGCCCAGGGCACCAGGTACTTATTGTCGGGGTCGACGCCGGCGATCTTCTTCATGAAGTCCGGGTCGAGGTTGCCGTAGTTCGTGAGCCGGCTCTTGTCGATGGGCTGGTACAGGCCGCCATCGATCTGCTTCTTGGCGAAGCCGGCGGTGGGGATGACGATGTCGTAGCCCGAGTTGCCCGCGACGAGCTTGGCGTGCAGGGCCTCGTTGTTCTCGAAGGTGTCGTAGTTGACCTTGACGCCGTACTCCTTCTCGAAGTCGGCGAGCATGCTCTCGGTGATGTAGTCGGGCCAGTTGTAGACGTTGAGAACCTTCTCGTCGTCGAGCACCGGGCCGGCGGGCGCGGGGGCCGGCGCCGGGGCGGTCGCCACGGGGGCCGGGGCGGGGGCAGGAGCGGGCTCCTCCTTCTTGCCGCAGGCGGCGACCATCACGGCCGCCATCGCGAGAACCAGAACGTGCTTCTTCATGGTGATGCTCACTCCAAGGGAGGTGGGTTGGGACCAAAACCGCCAACGCAGGGCGGCTGATGACCTGCTCGAGGCATGCAAGTTCCAGACCCGGGAAGCCCGTTCCGTGACCGCCATGCCCCAACAAAGGGACCGGCGGCCATTCTAGTCATGCATGCAACCCTTTTTGGCGCAGTTCCGTCAAGGTGTCGTCCAGGCAGCGCTGGATCAGGGCCACCATCTCGTCGATCTGCTCGCGCGTCATCACCAGCGGCGGCGCGATGATCATGCGGTCGCCCACCGCGCGCATGATCAGCCCATTTCTGAAGCAGTGGGCGCGGCACATCATGCCGACGGCCAGGTCCGGGTCGTACATCGCCCGGGAGGCCTTGTCCTTCACCAGCACCAGGCCGGCCACGAAGCCGCAGGTCTCGGCCAGGCCCACCAGCGGGTGCTCGGCGATCTCGGCGAAGCGCTTGGCCAGGTAGGGCGCCAGGTCCTCGCGCACCTTGCGCGGCAGGTCCTCGCGCTCCATCAGCTCCAGGTTGGCCAGGCCCACGGCACAGGCCACGGGGTGGCCGCTGTAGGTGTAGCCGTGGTTGAACTCGCCGCCCTTGTCGATCAGCACCTGCGCCACGCGGTCGCCCACCATCACGCCGCCCAGGGGGATGTAGCCGCTGGTGACGCCCTTGGCGAAGGTCACCAGGTCGGGGCGGTAGCCGAACTTCTCGTAGGCGAACCAGTGGCCCAGGCGGCCGAAGGCGCAGATCACCTCGTCGCTGATGAGCAGGATGCCGTACTGGTCGACGATGCGCTGGATCTCGGGCCAGTAGGTCGAGGGCGGGATGATCACGCCGCCGGCGCCCTGCACCGGCTCGGCGATGAACGCGGCCACCTTGTCCGGGCCGACGGCCAGGATCTTTTCCTCCAGCCAGCGCGCCGCGCGCAGGCCGAACTCGGCCTCGCTCTCGCCGGGCCGGCCGTTCTCGAAGAAATAGGGCTGCTCGATGTGCACCACGCCGGGGATCGGCAGGTCGCCCTGCGCGTGCATGCCGCTCATGCCGCCGAGCGAGGCCCCGGCCATGGTGGAGCCGTGGTACGCGTTGTGGCGGCCGATGAGGGTCTTGCGCTGCGGCTGGCCCATCAGGTCCCAGTAGCGGCGCACCAGGCGCACGTTGGTGTCGTTGCTCTCGCTGCCGCTGGAGCTGAAGAAGACATGCTCGAAGCGGCGCCCCCGCACCTCGGGCGCCAGCGCGGCCAGCTTGGCCGCCAGCTGCACCGCCGGCACGTTGGTGGTCTGGAAGAAGCTGTTGTAGTACGGCAGCGTCATGAGCTGCTGGTAGGCCGCGTCGGCCAGTTCCTTGCGCCCGTAGCCCACGTTCACGCACCACAGGCCACTCATGGCGTCCAGGATCTTCTGGCCCTCGGAGTCCCAGATGTAGATGCCCTGGGCCTGTGTGATCACGCGCGCGCCGCGCGTGGCCAAATCGCCGTGGTCGGTGAAGGGGTGGATGTAGTGCGCGCTGTCCAGCGCCTGGATGGCTTTCGTGTCGTGCCGCTCGGCGCGGCGCACCAGGGCGGGCGGGGCGATCAGGGGGTTCGGGTTCATCGCGGGAATTCCAGGTCAGACATGCAAAAGGAGGTGCTCGCGCTCCCAGGGCGAGATCACCTTCATGAACTCGTCGAACTCGAGTTCCTTGATCTCGGTGTAGATGGTCACGAACTCATGGCCCAGCACCTCGTGCAGATCGGGCTCGCGGCGCAGCCAGTCCAGCGCCTCGCCCAGGCTGCGCGGCAGCGCGTAGGGCGAGAGGTAGGCATCGCCCTTCATCTCGGGCTTGGGCTTGATCTTGTTTTTCATGCCCAGGTAGCCGCAGGCCAGGGTCATGGCCATGGCCACGTAGGGGTTGGCGTCAGCGCCGATCACGCGGTTTTCCACGCGGCGCGCCTCGGGTGAGGCGATCGGCGAGCGGATGCCCACGGTGCGGTTGTCGTGGCCCCATTCGATGTTGATCGGCGCGGCCGTGTGGCGCGACAGGCGCCGGTAGCTGTTCACGTAAGGCGCCACCAGCGCCATCGCGGCCGGGATGTAGCGCTGCAGGCCGCCGATGTAGTGGAAGAACTCATCGGACGCGGTGCCGTCGGCGTTGCTGAAGATGTTCCGGCCGTTGTCCTTGTTGAGCACGCTCTGGTGCATGTGCATCGCGCTGCCCGGCTCGCCCGCGATGGGCTTGGCCATGAAGGTGGCGTACATGTCGTGGCGCAGCGCGGCCTCGCGCACGGTGCGCTTGAAGAAGAACACCTCGTCGGCCAGGCCCAGCGGGTGGTCGTGGAAGAAGTTGATCTCCATCTGCCCGGCGCCGATTTCGTGGATCAGCGTGTCCACGTTCAGGCCCATGAGGTTGCAGTACTCGTAGATCTCCTCGAACAGCGGGTCGAACTCGTTCACCGCGTCGATCGAGTAGGCCTGGCGCGAGGTCTCGGCGCGCCCGCTGCGGCCAATGGGCGGGCGCAGCAGGGTGTTGGGGTCGGTGTTGCGCGCGGTCAGGTAGAACTCGAGCTCGGGCGCGATCACCGGGTCCCAGCCCTCGGCCTCGTACAGGCCGCAGATGCGGCGCAGCACGCTGCGCGGCGCGTAGGACACCAGCTTGCCCTTGTGGTCGAAGCAGTCGTGGATGACCTGCGCCGTGGGGTCGGTGGCCCAGGGCACGATGCGCACGGTGGTGGGATCGGGCCGCAGCTGCATGTCGCGGTCGGTGGGCTCCACCACGTCGTAGTAGGGGCCGCTGGCGGGCTGCTCGCCCGTCACGCTCATGGCCACGATGGCGTGCGGCAGGCGCATGCCGCGGTCCTCGGTGAATTTCTCGCGCGGCAGGATCTTGCCGCGCGCCACGCCGGTCAGGTCGGGCACCAGGCATTCGACTTCGGTGACGCGGTGTTCGTTGAGCCAGCTTTCCAGCTCGTTGAAGTTCTTGGGGGCGCTCATGGCCGGGCTCCTTGGCTTGGGTATTGGTTCGGGTTCGCGGAGGGCGGACAGCGAACCTAACCCGGCTGGCTGCGCGCCAGGTCGTTGGCCTGCAGGCGCAGGCTGCGGCGCTGGCGGCAGGCTCGGCCGAAGGCCTCGAAGATCGCGGCGTAGAACGGGGTGTCCCAGCAGCGCCACTCGGGGTGCCACTGCATGGCGTAGGCGAAGGTGCGCGCGCCCTTGACCCAGAAGGCCTCGACCAGGCCGTCCGGCGCCCAGGCCAGCGGCGTGAGCCCGTCGGCCAGGCGCGCGATGCCCTGCCCATGCAGGGAATTGACCTGCGCCTCGGTGCCACCCGCCCACTCGGCCATCACGCTGCCCTCGGCGATGCGGATGGGATGTCGGGGCGCGTACTGCTCGTCGGGCGGCGCGGTCTTGGGCTCGCGGTGGTCGTTCATGCCAGGCACCAGGTGCACGCGCTGGTGCAGCGCGCCGCCCAGGGCCACGTTGATTTCCTGGAAGCCGCGGCAGATGCCCATCAGCGGCACGCCCAGGTGCACGCAGGCCTTCACCAGCGCCAGGGTCAGCAGGTCGCGGTCGGCGTCCAGCGGCAGGCTGGGATCGGCCACCTCTTCCTGGAAATGCGAAGGGTGTACGTTGGAGGGCGAGCCGGTGAGCATCACCCCGTCGACCATGCCGAGCAGCTCGTCGATCTGCTCGACCTCGGCCAGGGGGAACATCACGGGCTGGGCCTGGGCGCCGACCTTCACGGCCCGCGCGTACTTGTCGCCCAGCAACAGAAAGGGCATCTGGTGCCCGTGGTCGCCCAGCAGTCGATGGTCGGCTGGCAGCCAGACCATGCATGGCGGCTTGTTCATGGGTTCTCCACGCAATCGGCGTCCATTGTGGGGGGCAAATTGGATCACAATGAGAGCCAGTTGTGCCCATCCCGGGGTGCCACTTACCCTGCCCCGGCACCGCTCACCCGCCCATGCTGTCCGAATACCTGCTGGCCGAAATGAACCGCCTGGGCGCCCAAGACGCCCTGCCTCTGCACCGCCAGCTCTACGAGGCGCTGCGCCGCGCCATGCTGGACGGCAAGCTCGGTGCCGGCGAGCGCCTGCCGTCCAGCCGCGACCTGGCGCAGGACCTGGGCCTGTCGCGCAACACCGTGGTGGCCGCCATCAACCAGCTCAGCGTGGAGGGCTACCTGGCCAGCCGCGTGGGCAGCGGCACCTACGTGAACGACCACGTGCCGCGCAGCGGCCTGGCGCGCGGCCCGCGCGCGCCAGGCCAGGCGCCACACCTGCAACCGGCGCGCCTGTCCACGCGCGGGCAGTCACTGGCGCACGAGTTCAGCGCCGGCGCGCTGGAGGTGCAGCCCTTCACGCCCGGCATCGCCGACTTCTCGGCCTTTCCGCTCACGCTCTGGCAGCGGCTGCAGAACAAGCATTGGCGCATGACCTACCCGGACATGCTGGACTACAACACCTCGGGCGGCTACGCGCCGCTGCGCCGCGCCATCGCCGACTACCTGCGCGTGTTCCGCAGCGTGCAACTGGACGCCGACCAGGTCATCGTCACCAGCGGCACGCAGCAGTCGCTGGAGCTGTGCGCCCGCCTGCTGGCCGACCACGGCGACACCGTGTGGGTGGAGGACCCGGCCTACTGGGGCGCCATGAAGGCCTTCATCGCCACCGGCCTGTCCGTGCACCCGGTGGCCACCGACGAGCAGGGCCTCAACCCCGGCCCGGCCGACGATCCGAAGCCGCCGCGACTGATCTACGCCACGCCCTCGCACCAGTACCCCCTGGGCGCGGTCATGTCGCTGGCGCGGCGCCACCAGCTGCTGGCCACCGCGCGCGCGCACGGCGCCTGGGTCATCGAAGACGACTACGACAGCGAGTACCGCTTCAGCGGCCCGCCGCTGTCCAGCCTGGAAGGCCTGGACCCGGATGGGCGGGTGCTCTACATGGGCACCTTCTCCAAGGTGCTCTACCCGGGCCTGAAGCTGGGCTACCTGGTGGTGCCCAAGGGCCTGGTCGAGGCCTTCCGCCAGGCCCACTACGACCTCAACCGCCCCGGCCAGATGCCCACGCAGGCGGCGCTGGCCGAGTTCATCGAGATGGGCCATTTCGCCAGCTCGCTGCGCCGCGCGCGCCAGACCTACGCCGAGCGCCGGCAGTGCCTGCTGGAGGCGCTGAAGCCCGTGTTGGGCGAGGGCCCCGACGCCCCGCGCATCAGCGGCGCCGAGCAGGGCCTGCACCTGTGCCTGCGCCTGCCACTCGCGGTGGACGACCAGGCCATCGCGCGCCGCCTCGCGCAACAGGGCCTGACGGTGCGCCCGCTGTCGGCCTACTGCCTGCGGCGGCAGGATCTGCGCGGGCTGGTCATCGGCTACGGCTACGCGCCGCTGGAAGCCATCCGGCGCTGCGGGCCGGTGGTGGCGGCGGCGGTGCGGCAGGCGGTGATGGGCTGAGCGACGCCACGCGCCTGACAGATCCGACATCGCATTCCCGATCGGCAGGAACGCCGCTTCACACCGCGTCGCGCAGCCGGTGCCACCACATGCCCAGCGCCAGGCTGGGCGTGCGCAGCAGCGCGCCACCGGGGAAGCGGTGGTGCTTCAGGCGCGCGTAGAGGTCGAAGCGGCCGGCCTGGCCCAGCACAGCCTCGGCCACGAGCTGGCCCGCCAGGCCCGTGAGCGCCACGCCGTGGCCACTGAAGCCCTGCAGGTAATACAGGTTGTGGCCCAGGCGGCCGAAATCGGGCGCGCGGTTCATGCTGATGTCGACGAAGCCGCCCCACAGGTGCTCCACCGGCACCGCGCCCAGCTCGGGGAACACGGCCGCCATGCGCGCGCGCATGGTGGCCTGCAGGTGGCGCGGCGTCATGGTGGTGTAGCTGACGCGGCCGCCGAAGAGCATGCGGCGGTCGGCGCTGAAGCGGAAGTAGTCCAGCACGAAGTTGTTGTCGCAGACCGCCGCGTCGCCGGGGATCAGGCGCTCGGCCAGTTCCGCGCCCACCGGCGCCGTGCCCAGGATGTAGGTGCCCACGGGCATGATGCGCGCCGCGATCTCGGGCGCCACCTCGGGCCCGTGCTCGGGCAGCATGCAGTTGCCCGCCAGCACGCCGAAGCGCGCCGAGACCTGGCCGCGCGCCGTGCGCGCCACCAGGGTGTCGCCGCGCTGCAGCGCGGTGACGGCCGAGCGTTCGAAGATCCGCACCCCCGCGGCCTCGGCGGCGCGCGCCAGGCCCAGGGCGTACTTCAGCGGGTGCAGGTGGCCGCTGCGCTGCTCACGCGCCGCCGCCGCGTAGTGGTCGGTGCCGATCAGGCGGCGCGCGTCGGCGCCCTCGGCCCAGTCCACCGCGATGCCACGCGCGGCCAGGCCATCCATCTCGGCGCGCAGCTCGCGCGCCTTGCGCGCGGTCTCGGCCACGTAGACGTAGCCGAAGCGCCGGTCGCACTCGATGCCGTGCTCGGCGATGCGCTGGTCGATCAGGTCCACGGCCTCCACCGACATCGCCCAGGCGCGCTCGGCGTCCTCGCGACCCAGCTGCTGCTCGAACGGGCCCTGCCCGCTCGCGTAACCCACGATGGCCTGGCCACCATTGCGCCCGCTGGCGCCGCTGCCGATGCGATCGGCCTCCAGCACCACCACCGACAGGCCGCGCCGCGCCATTTCCAGCGCCGCCGACAGGCCCGAGAAGCCCGCGCCCACCACCACCGCGTCCACCTTCAGGTGTTCCTGCAGCGGCGCGCGCGCCGGCCCGCGCTGCACGCTGGCCTCGTAGTAGCTGCGCTGGTTGAGCTGGGTGTCCGAGCCGATGAGTGAAGCGCCCCACATATCAGCCGCCCCCGTGCCGCGCGGCAGGCCTTCCCCCCGCAGAGGGGACGGCGCCTGCGGCCTGGCAAAGCCCGCTTGGCGGCGCCCCACGATGAAGACAGGCCGCGCTCATCGCTGCTGTGCCACGCGGCCGGCCAGGTAGGTCCACACAAAGCAGGCGGCCGCGTTGCTGGTGAGTTCGGCGTGGTCGTAGGCGGGCGCCACCTCCACGCAGTCCATGCCGATCCAGCGCAGGTCGGCCAGTTCTTCCAGGAAGGTGAGCACCTGCGAACTCGTGAGCCCACCGGGTTCTGGCGTGCCGGTGCCGGGCGCGAAGGCCGGGTCCAGCACGTCGATGTCCAGCGTGAGGTAAGCCGGCCGCCCGGCCAGTCGCTCACGGATGGCGCCGATCACCGGCCCCAGGGCCGCGCCGTCCAGCCCGCGCAGCTCGCGCGCGGTGAAGATCTGTCCGCCCTGATCGGCCACGTAGTCGCGCGCGGCGCGCTCGCCGCTGGAGCGGATGCCGATCTGCACCGTGTGCGCGGCGCTCACCAGGCCTTCCTGGATGGCCTCGTAGGTCCAGGTGCCGTGGCCCGAGGGCTCGCCGAAGTGGTCGCTCCAGGTGTCGCAGTGGGCGTCGAAATGCACCAGGGCCAGTGGCTCGCCGCCGTGGCGCGCCTTGGCCGCGCGCAGCAGCGAGAGCGTGACCGAGTGGTCGCCGCCCAGGAAGACGCAGTGGTGTTTGTCCATCAGTGCCGTGGCCTGGCGCTCGATGTGCGCGCGCACCTCGGGCAGCGGCGAGGCGTTGGGCAGGCGCATGTCCAGCGCGTCGCCCAGGTGCTCCAGCGGCGAGACGTCGAACACCGGGTGGATGCCGTCGCACAGCATGAGGCTGGCGGCGCGGATGGCCTGCGGCCCGAAGCGCGCGCCGGGGCGGTTGGTCACCACGCCGTCGAAGGGAATGCCACAGACCGCGTACGGCTGGTCGGCCAGCGGCGCGCAGGCCAGGAAACGGTTGCTGTTGTTGGCGTAGGCGAACTGACCAAGGGCCATGGCGGGAAGCGGTGTCGGTGAAGGGAGCGCAAGGCGGTGGGCGACGATAGCGCCGCGCCCCGGCGCCACAGGGGACCACTTGGACCGCGAACCCGGTGTCCACCCGCGGCGTTCCCGTCAGGCGAAATCCGGCCCTGGCGGCGGTCACGTCGGCGGCGTCCGCGCGGCAGGCCCAGCGCTTCGTGAACGCACCCGACGGGCCGCTGGGCGCGAAGGTCGCCTGATGCGGGCCCGATACCGCCTGAGCCCCGGGTTCAGCGCCCCTTCTCGCGGCCGCCGAACAAACCCTTGAGCCCTTCGCCCAGCCGATCGCCGATGTTGGCGCCCGCCCCGGTGCCCACGCCCGGCATCACCGCCGTGCCGATGGCCGCGCCCAGCAGCGCCGCGCGCGTGAGCGTCACCTGAGGGTCGTCCAGCGTGCCGCCCACCGCCAGCGGCACGCCCACCACGCCGGCCGTGGCCCCGCGGGTCACGTCCACGCGCACGCGGCCCGACAGCGCCCGGCCCGGCGAGATCGCCACCTCGCCCGTGGCCGCGAGCAGGCCCGAGTTCGCCACCAGGTTCGACAGCTGAATGGCCTTGCCGCGCGTGTTCACCTGGCCGGCCAAGGTGTCGAGTTCGGTCAGCCCGCCGCTGGACAGGCCCACGGTGCTCGCCGCCTTCAACAGGTCCAGCCCATGCAGCGTGGCACCGCTGACGGTGAAGCGCGTGTCGCTGTGCAAAGCGTTCACCAGCGCCTCGGCGCTCACGCGCTCGGGAAAGCGCGCATCCAGCGTGGTGTCGGCCTGCAAGCGGCCCGTGAGCGTTTTGCGCGGCGCGGTCAGCGCCGACACCTCCACGCCCTCGGTGCGCAGCCGGCCATCCAGCACCACGCGCCGATCCTTCGCGCCGGCGCCGGGCAAGGTCACCGCGACGGGACCCCGCACGCGGCCCCCGCCCACCCGCGCATCCAGCGCCCAGGCCGTGGCCTCGCCCTCGCGGCGCAGCGTGGCCGTGGTGCCGCGCAGCGCGCCGCCCACGATGGCCAGCTCGGCCTTGGCGGGCCAGCCGTCGTCGGCGAAGCGCAGTTCGGCGTTCACCGTGGTGCGCGCGCCGTCGGCCGCGAGCCAGCTCACCTCATCGAGCACCAGTTCGCGTGGCAACAGCGAAAAGTCGATGGCCTCACCATCGGCCGGCGCGGGCGCGGCCCGCGCCCGCGCACCCAGCAGCGCGACCGTGGCCTCGGGCAGCACCGCCTGCCGCACCACCAGCGTCTGCACGCGCAACCGACCGCCCAGCAAGTCCCACCAGCGGGGCCTCAGCTCCACGCGCTGCAGCGACAACGGCGTGCGCGCCTGGATGCTCAGCCCATCCACCGCCACGCCGGGCACCGGCCACAGCGCCAGACCGATGGCCTGCGCGCGCACCGGCGCGCCCAACACATCGCTCGCCTCGGCCGCCAGCCGCTCGCGAAAGGCCTCGCCCGCCACCCAGCGCTGCAGGGCCAGCAGCAGGGCCGCGAGCAGCAGCAGGGGCAGAAGGCACCAGAGGGCGATTCGAAGGGGTCGGCGCATGCCGAAATTGTGCCCAGCCTGTGGCGCTTACCCGGCGCGCGAGCCGCCGCTCACGCCACCGCCCCGCCCTCACAGCGGCCGCTGCCGCCAGGCGAACGCGGCCCCCAAGGCCAGCGCCGCGGACGAGAACACCAGGCCACGCGCCAGTCCGCCGGGGCCGTCGCTGATGAAACCCGTGAGCACCGGACCGACGATGTGCCCCACCGCGAAGCAGATGGTGAAGCCGCTGATGCCGCGCGCCCACTGGGTCGCTGGCAGGTTATGGCGCACGAAAGCCGTGGTCGAGGCCACGACCGAGAGGAAACTCAGACCGAACAGCAGCCCCGAGGCCACGGCCACCATCCAGCCGCTGGCCAGCGCCGGCAGCAGCGCCGCCACCGCCAGCAGCGCGCTCAGGCGCGCAAAAGCCCCGCCACCGCGCTCGCGGTCGAACAGGCCGGCCCACACGCGCGGCGCCACGAACACCGCCACGCCCAGCAAGGTGAAGTAGCTGGTGATGCCCGCTGCCGACAGGCCCTGCTCGCGCAGCAGCGCGACGGAGAAGGTCATGTAGCCGATGTAGCCGGCGCCGAACAGGCCGTAGCCGAGCAGCAGCCAGCCCATATCGCGCAGGCGCGCGGGCGGCCGGCCCGGCGCCGCCGGGGCCGCGGCGTTCGACGGCCCGGACCGCTCGTCCAGCACCCGCGCGGGCCAGGCCATGAAGACCGAGGCCAGCGCGCACAGCAGCGCCAGTCCCCACCACGCCCAGGCCCAGGCATGCGCCTGCGCGGCGGCCGCGTGCAGCAGCGGTGGCACGGCCAGCGCCGAGGCCACGATGCCCAGTCCCGCGCCGCCGTAGTACAGGCCCAGCAGCAGGCTGCCGCGTTCGGCGTCGCGCGCGGCCAGGCGGGCCGCGAGCAGGCCACCCGAGATGAACTGGAAGGCGCTCAGCACGCCCGCCGTCAGTCGCTGCGCCAGCAGCGGCCCCGGCTCCACCAGGAAACCCGCCAGCGCCATCAACAGCGTGGCCAGCCAGCTCCCCCACAGGAACAGCCGCGACGGCCCCAGGCGGCGCATCAGCACCGGCGTCAGCAGCGCGCCCAACAGGTAGCCCACCGCGTTGACCGTGTTCATGGTGCCCGCCAGCGTGTAGCTCCAGCCCAGGTTGTCGCGCATGGGTGGCAGCAGCAGGCCGTAGGCGAAACGCGTCACCCCCAGCGACACCGCGGCGCCCAGCGACAGGACCAGGGCCAGGCGCATCAAGGGCAGCGGGTTTGGCGAAGGCATGGCGGGCATTGTGGGCGCAAGCCTTGGCGGGCCCTGTCGCGCCGGTCCTCCAGGCCCGCCGGTCACTGGACCTGTGCGGGCCGCGCCCCGCGCCGTAGAGTGACCCCATGAACGCCTCCGCCATTCCTTCCGAGCGCCTCGCGGCGCTCCACCGGTCCGAATCCGAGCGCTTCATCGCCACCCACCCGCGCTCCATGGCCCAGGCCGAAGCGGCACGCGCCCACTACCTCTTCGGCGTGCCCCTGCACTGGATGCGCGACTGGCCCGGCCCCGCCACGCTGGCCGTCGAGCGAGCGCAAGGCGCCGCGCTGTTCTGTGCCGACGGCCTGCGCTACAGCGACTTCTGCCTCGGCGACAGCGGGGCCCTCTTCGGTCACAGCCCCGAACCGCTGGCGCAGGCCATCGCGCAGCAGGCCGAGCGCGGCCTCACCTGCATGCTGCCGTCCACGCACGCGCTCGCCGTGGGCGAGGCCTTGCAGCGCGTGTTCGGCCTGCCGGTGTGGCAACTGGCGCTGTCGGCCAGCGACGCCAATCGCTTTCTGCTGCGCTGGGCGCGCGCCGCCACCGGCCGGCCCCAGGTGCTGGTGTTCGACGGCTGCTACCACGGCGCGGTGGACGACACCCTGGTCGACCTCGACCCAGCCTCGGGCACCACCGTGCGCCGCCCTTCGGTGCTGGGCCAGGTGCACAACCACCACGCCTTCACCCGCGTGGTACCCTTCAACGACCTGGCCGCGCTGGAGGCGGCGCTGTCGCGCGGCGACGTGGCCTGCCTGCTGGCCGAACCGGCGCTCACCAACTTCGGCCTGGTGCCACCCAACCGGGGTTTCTGGCCCGTCGCGCGCGAGCTCTGCCGCCGCCGCGGCACGCTGTTCGTGGTGGACGAGACGCACACGCTCTCCACCGCGCTCGGCGGCTACGCGCGCGCCCACGAACTGAACCCCGACGCTCTGGTGGTGGGCAAGGCCGTGGCCGGCGGCCTGCCCTGCGCGGTCTATGGCGTGACGGCCGAGCTCGCGCAGCGCATGGCGCGCGCCAAGGACAGCGCGCCCGAGGGCCACAGCGGCATCGGCACCACGCTGTCGGGCAATCCACTGACCCTGGCCGCGCTGGAGGCGGCGCTCACCCACCTGCACACCGAGGCCAACTACGCCCACATGCTGGCCATCGCCGCGCTGTTGCAGGATGGCCTGCTCAAGCGAGTGCACGCCGCCCACCGGCCCTGGACCGTGACGCGCCTCGGCGCCCGTCTCGAGCTGCAGTTCATGCCACGCACCCCGCGCCAGGCCCAGGACGTGCGCGAACACGCCCAGGGCGCGCTCGAATCCTTCACCCACCTGTTCATGCTCAACCGCGGCGTGCTGCTCACGCCCTTCCACTGCATGATGCTCGCCAGCCCGGCCACCACGCCCGCCGACGTGGAACGCCTGCTGTCGGTGTTCGACGAGCTGCTCGCGGCGCTCGCCGCCTGACCTCAGCCCACGCCCACCGGCGAGGGCGCGAGCCGCACGATCCGCGTGAACAGGCGATCAAAGGTGGGGTCTCGCTGGCCCTCGGGGCTCAGCGGGTCCACATGGCTGGAGAAGGCGGCATCCAGCGCGCGGCGGTCGGCTTCGTCCAGCAGTTGCTCCGCCGCCGGCAGCACCACCTGCTCCTCCAACTTCATGTGGGCCAGGTAGAAGCGCACGTAGGCCTGGGCCTCGTCCACGAAAGCCTGGCGCCGGGGCTCGCCCAGGTACTCCCAGGCCATCAGCAGGTGCACCAGCTCGCGCACGCGGTCCTCGCCGCCCATATGCTCCTTCTCCAGGCGCTGGATGGTCTCCAGCGTGTGCGGCGCGGCGCGCGCCACGCGTGGGAACAGCAGGTCCGACTCCTTCGGGTGGTGCAGCTTCTCGGGAAACTCGCCGATGTAGAACAGCATGGCCCGCAGCACATCGAAAAAGCGCTCGGGGCCATCGGTCTCGGGACCCCGATCGATCATCACCAGCATCGAGCGCAGCATCGCCGACAGGCTGGCGTGTTCGTCCCGGACGGTGCGCAGGGCGTCGGATTTCATGGCGGATCTCCTCGAGGGTGGAACCCCCGCAGCTTCCCACGCGGCGCCCGAACGCGCCTTGATGCAGGTCAAGGCCGCTCCGCGCCCCCAAACCCGCGCGCTTGACCTTGACACCGTGTCAAGCTTGAGAATGCCTCTACCCCAACACAGGAGCCTCTCCATGAACCAGACCTTCACCGTGCAAGGCATGACCTGCGGCCACTGCGAACGCAGCGTCACCAACGCCATCAAGCAGATCGACCCCGAAGCCGAGGTGCGCATCGACCGGCCGCAGAACCGCGTCGAGGTGCACAGCAGCCAGTCGCGCGAGAAGATCGCCGCGGCCATCCGCGAAGAAGGCTACGCGGTGGCGGGCTGATGGACACCCACACCACCGCCTGGCCGGTCAACATCGGCCAGGCCGCGCAGCTCAGCGGCATCTCGCCCAAGATGCTGCGCCACTACGAAGGCCTGGGCCTGCTCGGCGAGGTGCGGCGCACCGACAGCAACTACCGCCAGTACGCCGAATCCGACGTGCACACGCTGCGCTTCATCCGCCGCGCGCGCGACATGGGCTTCACGCTCGACGAGATCCGCGACCTGGTGAACCTCTGGCACAACCGGCGGCGCAGCAGCGACACCGTCAAGCGCATCGCGCAAAAGCACATCGGCGACCTGGCCGAGCGCATCGCCGCCCTGGAGGCGATGCGCCGCACCCTGGAAGACCTGGTGGTCCGCTGCCCCGGCAACGACCGGCCCGACTGCCCCATCCTGGACGACCTGGGCGGCGGCGCCGACAAGGATCTTTACAAGAACCACACAGAGCCTGCCACTTTGCTGCACAGATCCCGCCCACAGTGAGACCCACGCCACCAGCCGGTGGTCCCACCGTACCAAGGAGTGCCCCATGAAACCCTCGTTCAGCCGCCGCGCCTTTGCCGTGACCGCCGCTGCCACCGCCATCACGGCCCTGTCCTTCACCGCCGTCGCCCAAGGCGTTGGCGCACCGGCCCAGCCGGCCGCCGCCGCCAGCGCCGCCCAAACCCAGGCCCAAGCCCCCCGCCACGACCCGCAGCGCCACGCCCAGCGCATGGAACGCCTGCAGCAGCGGATGGCCGAGCACCAATCCCGCTTGAAGGACAGCCTGCAGCTGCGCCCCGAACAGGAAGCGGCCTGGAACGATTTCGTCGCGAAGATGAAACCCGCCCCCCAGCCCGCGGGTGAACGCCCCAACCGCGAGGACTGGGCCAAGCTCAGCACCCCCCAACGCCTGGACCGCCTGGACGCCATGAAGGCCGAGCGCGACCGCCAGGTGGCGCAACGCCACGACGCGATCCGCCGCTTCTACGCCCAGCTCACGCCCCCGCAGCAAAAGGCCTTCGACGCGCAGCGTGGCATGGGCCTGGGCGGCATGCGCCACGTGGGCCATCGCGGCCCCATGGAGCGTTTCGACCGAATGGGACACGGCGGCCAGGGCTTCAAAGGCCATGGCGAACCGCGCCAACCCCGCCTCTGACTTCTTCCTACTGAATCAATTTCTTAAATTAGTAGTAGTAGATAAGGGGCGCTGTCTTCTGTGGACAAGCGCCCCTTGTCCTTTGGCGACAAGGATTTTTCGATCCTGACAAGTCTGTGTGAAGCACCCGGCTGAACGCGGGTCGTGAATGGGGACAAACCGCGGTCACCCGCTCCTTCTGTGGACAAGTCATGGCTTGTTCCAGAATTACCCACAGCTTTGTTCCAAAGTCTGGTGACAGTTGCTCACGAAAGGCCTTGGCACCCGCTGCTACACTGCGCGGCTTTCGCCCGCCCGCCTTCCGTAATGCCCGTGTCCCTCGGCGGCCAAGCGCCCGCCAGCTTCGATCTCAAGAGCGTTCACCTGCCGCTGCTGGCGCTGCTGCTCAAGTCGGGCGACATGGAGTTGCTGCGCCGCGAGTTCGGCCAGCGCTACGGCGATCAGCCCGAGTTTTTCGACCACGACCCGCTGCTCATCGACCTGCAAGGCCTGAGTGGCGAGCAGGCCCTGCCCGACCTGATGCAGGTGAGCGAGTTGCTGCGCGCGCACCGCCTGCGCCCGGTGGCCGTGAACGCGGCCAGCGAGGCCCAGCGCGCCGCCGCCCAGGCCGCCGGCCTGCCGTTGGCCGACGCACCGCTGCTCACCCGCCAGGGCCACGCACCGGCGCCGTCCGCCAATGCGGCCCCGGTGGCCGCGCCGCCGCCACCGCCGGTGCCTGCGCCGGGCGCCCTGGTCATCGACAAGCCCCTGCGCTCTGGCCAGCAGGTCTACGCGCGCGGCGGCGACCTGGTGGTCATGGCCATGGTGAACCCCGGCGCGGAGGTCATCGCCGATGGCCACATCCATGTCTATGCCCCGCTGCGTGGCAAGGCCATGGCCGGCGCACGCGGCCATGCGCAGGCGCGCATCTTTTCCCTGGCCATGGCGCCCGAGCTGATTTCCATCGCGGGCGTGTACCGCACCAGCGAGGTGCCGTTGCCCGAGGCCCTGCTGGGCCGGCCCGCCCAGGTGCGCCTGCACAGCACCGCCGACGGTGACCGCCTCGTCATCGACCCCCTGTCCACCTGAAACCGAACCACCGAATCCACGGAGCCATTCCATGACCCGAATCGTCGTCGTCACGTCCGGCAAGGGCGGGGTGGGCAAGACCACCACCAGCGCGAGTTTTGCCACCGGCCTGGCCCTGCGCGGCCACAAGACCGCGGTCATCGACTTCGACGTCGGCCTGCGCAATCTCGACCTCATCATGGGTTGCGAGCGCCGGGTGGTCTACGACCTGATCAATGTCATCCAGGGCGAGGCCAACCTCAACCAGGCGCTCATCAAGGACAAGCAGGTCGACAACCTGTACATCCTGGCCGCCAGCCAGACGCGCGACAAGGACGCCCTCAGCCAGGACGGCGTCAAGCGCGTGCTCGACGAGCTCTCAGGCATGGGCTTCGACTACATCGTCTGCGACTCGCCGGCCGGCATCGAATCCGGCGCGCTCATGGCCATGCACTACGCCGACGAGGCCCTGGTGGTGACCAACCCCGAGGTGTCCAGCGTGCGCGACTCCGACCGCATCCTGGGCATGCTGTCCAGCAAGACGCGCCGCGCCATCGAGGGCAAAGAAGCCATCAAGGAGCACCTGCTCATCACGCGCTACAACCCCAGCCGCGTGGCCGACGGCCAGATGCTCTCGCTGCAGGACATCCAGGACATCCTGCGCATCCCGCTGATCGGCGTGATCCCCGAGAGCGAATCGGTGCTGACCGCGTCCAACCAGGGCACGCCGGCCATCCACCTCAAGGGCAGCGACGTGGCCGAGGCCTATGGCGACGTGATCGACCGCTTCCTGGGCAAGGACAAGCCGCTGCGCTTCATCGAAGCCGAAAAGTCCGGCTTCTTCAAGCGCCTGTTCGGAGGGAAATAAGGCATGTCCCTGCTGTCTTTCCTGTTGGGTGAGAAGAAAAAGACCGCCTCGGTCGCCAAGGAGCGCCTGCAGATCATCCTGGCGCACGAGCGTTCCGGTCGCAGCGCCGCCGAGCCCGACTACCTGCCCGCGCTGCAGCGCGAACTGGTGGCGGTGATCGGCAAATACATCCGCATCAATCCCGACGACATCAAGGTCCAGCTCGAGCGCCAGGACAACCTCGACGTGCTCGAGGTCAAGATCGAGCTGCCCGAGCACCGTTGAGCCCAGGCCGGTAGAATCCTCAGGTTTCGCGCGCTCCGCAGCGCGCCCCGCCCGGACTCCCGCCCCGGGCCTGCCGCTGGCCATCGCCCTGATGGCCTTTTTCACGCACCCCTGCCCCGTGGCCGCCCGGCGGTCGCGCGATGGTTTGTTGGCGCGTGGCCGTCTCTGGAAAGGAACCGCATGGCCAAGGAAGAACTGATCGACATGATGGGTATCGTCAACGAGGTGCTGCCCGACACGCGTTTTCGCGTCACCCTGGACAACGGGCACCAGCTCATTGCCTATTCCGCCGGCAAGATGAAGAAGAACCACATCCGCATCCTCGCGGGTGACCGCGTGTCGCTGGAGCTGTCGCCCTACGACCTGACCAAGGGCCGCATCAACTTCCGCCACCTGGAAGGCCGCGGCCCGGCGACGCCGCGCCGCCGCTGAAACCAAGAAAGTCATCAGCATGTCACGGTCGGGCCGTACAGCGCCCGATCGGCGGCATTCAGCGCACCGCTTGATTGGCCGAGAACATGGCCAGGGCTCCGCCGGAGCCGCCGTGTTCGAGGTCAGCCATGTGGGTGCGTTTCTCCCGTTTTTCTGGTCGGTGCCCCGCCCGTTCGGTGCTGCTGCTGGCCCTGGGCCTGCCGCTGCTGGCCTTTGCCGCCCCGGATGAGGCAGCGCCTCCGGCGCCGGCCACGCCGGCGGCCCAGATCTGGATCAACGTGGGCGGCTTTTCGCGCCACTTCGACCGCAGCAAGCACCACAACGAGCGCAACTTCGGCGTCGGCATCGAGTGGCGCACCTCGCCCGAGCTGTCGTACATGGCCGGCGTCTACGACAACAGCGTGGGCAAGCATTCCCAGTACCTGGCGGCCAACTGGCAGCCCTGGAGCCTGGGCCCGGTCAAGCTGGGCGCGGCGGTCGGCCTCATGAACGGCTACCCGGCGATGAAGCGCGGCGGCACCTTTTTCGCCGCCCTGCCCATGGCCTCCCTGGAAGGCCGGCGCTTCGGCATCAACCTGGGCCTCATTCCCTCGATGAAGGACGTGGACGGCGCGGTGGTGCTGCAGTTCAAGCTGCGCCTGCACTGAATCGGGCCCCGGGCGGCGACCCGCGGTGGCGTGGGGCCGCCCGCCTGGCGCTAGCATTGCCGGCTTCGCCTTTCCCACCGAGCACCCACCATGGAATTCGCCACCTGGCTCGCCTTCTTCGCCGCCTCCTGGGCCATCAGCATCTCGCCGGGCGCGGGTGCCGTGGCCGCCATGAGCGCCGGCCTCTCGCACGGTTTCCGCCGCGGCTACCTCACCACCCTGGGCCTGGTGCTGGGCATCTGGACGCAGATGCTGGTGGTCTCGGTGGGTCTGGGCGCGCTGGTCACGGCGTCCGGCACGGCCTTCCTGGTCGTCAAATGGGCCGGCGTGGCCTACCTGGTGTGGCTGGGCATCCAGCAATGGCGCGCGCCCGCGCGGCCCCTGGCCAGCGGCGATGAGGCGGCCACCAGCCGGCGCGCGCGCGACCTCATCGCGCGCGGCTGGATCATCAACGCGCTCAACCCCAAGGGCACCGTCTTCCTGCTGGCCGTGGTGCCGCAGTTTCTCGACCTGGCGCAGCCGCTGGCGCCGCAGTACCTGGTGATTGGTCTGACCCTGGGCTTCACCGACCTGGTGGTGATGGCCGGCTACACGGCGCTGGCCGCGCGCCTGCTGCGCACGCTCAAGTCGACCGCGCACATCCGCGCGCTCAACCGCGTGTTCGGCACGCTGTTCGTGGTCGCGGGCGGCCTGCTGGCGATGTTCAAGCGCAGCGCCTGAGCGCCGCCCCACCGCTCAGTGCAGCTTCACCAGCGGTGTCGCCCGCTTCACCAGGAAGCGCGCCACCGCCAGCGTGGCCGTGCGCGCCGTGCCCAACACCGCCTGGTGGTGCATCAGGTGCAGGCTGGTGTACATCAGCCGCGCCAGCAGGCCCTGCACGAACCAGCTCGGGCCGAACAGCTTGCCCATGAGGCTGCCCACAGAACTCTGGGTGCCCAGCGACACCAGCGAACCGTGGTCGTGGTAGCGGTACGGCGTCGGGCTGGGTGGACGGCCTTCGGCCAGCTGGCGCAGGCGCTTGGCCAGGTAGCTGGCCTGCTGGTGCGCCGCCTGCGCGCGCGGCGGCACCAGGCCGCCGCCCGGCAGGGCGCAGGCCGCGCAATCGCCCAGGGCATGGATGGCCTCCTGGCCCTTCACGCGCAGGTCAGGTTCCACCTCCACCTGGCCTGATCGAGTGACCGGCAGGCCCTGCTCGCCCAGCAGCGCCGGCGCCTTGATGCCCGCGGCCCAGACCACCAGGTCGGCGGGAAAGCTCCGGCCCTCGGTGTCGGTCACGGCGTCGGGCGTCACGCCGGCCACGCGGCAGGACGTGACCACGTTCACCGCGCGTTCGCGCAACAGGGCCGTGGCCGAGGCCGACACGCGCTCCGGCAGCGGCGCCAGGATGCGGTCCGCGCCCTCGATCAGGGTGAGTTGCACGTCGCGCAGGCCGTCGAGGCGGCGAAAGCCGTAGCGCGTGTGCACCTGGCTGGCCTCGCGCAGCTCGGCCGCCAGCTCCACGCCGGTGGCGCCGCCGCCGATGATGACCACGCGCACCGCCGCCTCCACGCCCGCGCTCTTGCGCAGCTCGGCCGCCGTCAGCAGCTTGAGCATGCGCTGGCGGAAACGCTCGGCGTCGGCCGGCTGGTTGAGCGACATGGTGTGCTCGGCCGCGCCGGGCACGTTGAAATGGTTGGCGGTGCTGCCCAGCGCCAGCACCAGCTGGCCATAGACCAGCGTGCGCTCGGGGATGAGCAGCTCGCCGTGCTCGTCGCGCACCGCGTCCACGGTGATCAGCCGCTGCCCGGCGTTCAGGCCCTTGAACGCGCCCAGGCAGAAGGTGAAGCGGTTGTCGTGCGCCAGCATCTCGTACGACAGACCCTCCTGGTGGATGTCCAGCGTGCCGGCGGCCACCTCGTGCAGCGAGGGCTTCCAGATGTGGAAGAGCTGGCGGTCGACCAGGGTCACGCGCTCGGGGCCAAGCTGGCGGCCCAGCTTGCAGGCGAGTTCCAGGCCGCCGGCGCCGCCGCCGACGATCACGATGGGGTGGTTCATGCCAAGGTCCTTCGCGGCAAAGGGCGCCGCACTGGGCCCATCATGCCAAAGGCCCGCCGCCGCCCATTGGCGCAGCAGCAGGGTTTTCATCGGGACCGGGTGCGAAGGGCCGGTCCCGATTGGACCAGAGCGCCCGCGGGGCCTTGAAATGCCCCGATCCACCCTGAAGTGGCTACAGTGTCGGCCACCGCCCGCCACACTGCCTCCAGGAGCCCGGCCATGCAGATCAAGGACCTCTCCCGCGCCACCGGCGTCGACATCGAAACCATCCGCTACTACGAGAAGCAGGGCCTGCTGCCCGAGCCCGCGCGGCGCGACAACGGCTACCGCGACTACGCCACCGAGCACCTGGAGCGTTTGGCCTTCATCCGCCACTGCCGCGCGCTGGACATGCCCCTGGCCGACGTGCAGCGCCTGCTGGGTTTCCTGGACGACCCCGATTCGCACTGCCGCCACGTGGATGGCCTGGTGGACGAGCAACTGGCGCGCGTGCGCGCCCGGCTCAAGAGCCTGCGCGCGCTCGAAAAGCAGCTGCTGCGCCTGCGCGAGCGCTGCCAGGACGGCGAGGACGGCTCGAGTTGCGGCATCCTGGACGAGCTGGTGTCGGCCGCGCACGGCGAGGCCTGCGCCTGCCACGCCCAGGCGGCGGGGGCCTGAGATGGCGGCCCCCACCCTGCGCCGGCTCGGACCGGAGGACCACGCCCTGCTGTTGCGCCTGAACGCGATGTTCGCCGTGGCCTTTGGCGACGACGAGACCTACACGGGCGCCCCGCCCGACGAAGCCTGGGCGCGCGAGGCCCTGGGCCGCCCTGGCCTGATCGCACTGGTGGCGCTCGATGGCGAAACGGTGGTGGGTGGCCTGGTGGCCTACGAGCTCGACAAGCTGGAACGCCGCCGCCGCGAGGTCTACCTGTACGACCTGGCCGTGGCCGAGGCCCAGCGCCGCCGGGGCATCGCCACGCAACTCATCGACCATTTGCGCGCCATCGCGCGCGAGCGCGGGGCCTGGGTGGTGTACGTGCAGGCCGACCATGGCGACGAGCCCGCGATCGCGCTGTACACCAAGCTCGGTGTGCGCGAGGACGTCATGCACTTCGATCTGCCGCTGGACTGAGCGCGCGGCCCAGGGGGCTCAGACCCGCGAGCCGGTCGCCTGCTCGATCGCGTGCATCGCGGCCTTGAAGATGCGCTGGCGGTCGGCCAGCTTCACCTTGTGTTGCTCGTGCAGGTCGTTGAGGGCGATCGTCAGGTCCAGCATCAGGTTCTTCAGGGCCCTGCGGTCCAGCTCGTGGCCGATGCGGCCGTTGGGCAGGCGCACGCCCGGCCCCAGCGGCAGCAGGCACAGCAGCAGCACCGTCCACAGCTCGGGCACCGGCGCCAGGAAGTGCAGCCAGTACGGCCAGCGCTCGTGCAGGGCGCGCAGCATGTCGCGGCACTCGGGGATGGTGTGCACCTGGCGCGGGTCGCGGTCCAGCCCGCTGAAGGCGAAGTACACGCCCGCGGTGAGCTGCTCCACGCGGATGGTGTTGTCCGACAGGTGCAGCAGGTCTTCCACGCAGCGGCCCAGGCCCTCGCCGCTGCCGTCGGCCAGGTTGAGCGTGAGCACCAGGCGGTGCAGCTCGGTGGGCAGGGCGTCCAGCCCCGAGCCCAGCGCCAGGCGCTGGGGGGTGCCGTCGGGATCGTCGAGTGCCATGGGTCGCGATTCTGCGCTGAAGCCGGGCGCGCCCGGTCAGCGCCGTCCCGCCAATGGGGGAGGCAGCGGGTCGCCGGCCTGGCGGCGGCGAAACAGCGCCGCGCGCGCCAGCACGATGGTGGTCACCGGCGCGGTGATGGACAGCACGATGATGATCAGCCACACGTGCAGGGCCAGGCCCTCGGCGTGCGCGGTGAAGTGCACGATGGACGCCAGCGTGACGATCCAGGCCCCCAGCGTGGAGGCCAGCGCCGGCGCGTGCATGCGCAGGAAGAAGTCGGGCAGGCGCCACAGGCCCAGCGCCGCCACCAGCACCACCACGCCGCTGGCCAGCAGCAGCGCGGCGACCAGGATCTCGGTCCAGGGGGGGATGTCGGCGGCGCTCATTCGATGACCTCCCCGCGCAGCAGGAACTTGGCCAGCGCCACCGAGCCGACGAAGCCGAACAGCACCATCAGCAGCGCGCCCTCGAAGTACATGTCGCTGTCGTAGCGAATGGCCAGCACCAGCATCACCAGCATGCCCACCACGTAGAGAAAGTCGACCGCCAGCACGCGGTCCTGCGCGCTGGGGCCGCGCAGCAGCCGCGCCAGGCCCAGGCCCATGGCCAGCAGGTACATCACCACCGTGGCGGTGATCGCCATCGTCAGCAGGGAACTCATGGGGACACCTCCGCGCAGCGCGCCGCGGTGCGGGCCCCTTCGGGCGGCCGTGCCTTGCTCATCCAAAAACCTCCTTCAGGGGCAGTTCGTAGTCGGCCTTGTAGTGGGCGATGAAGGCCGCCTCGTCGTCCAGGTCGAACACGTGCAGCAGCAGCGCCGCGCAGTCGGGCGCGAGTTCGCACCACACGGTGCCGGGGATGACGGCGGTGATCATGGACAGCGCCGCCAGGCCGTGCACGTTGCGCAGGTCCAGCGGGATCACCACGAAGCGCCCGCGCGGCGGTTCGCGCCGCGAGCGCGCGACGCCCAGCGCCACGTCGATCGCCGAGCGCACCACGTCGCGGCCCACGCGCAGGATGAGGCGGATCAGCGTGCCCCAGTGCCGCAGCGGGCCGGGCGTGGGGCGCAGCGGCGCCATCAGCAGCGGCACCACCACCGCCACCAGCAGGCCCAGCCCGATCTGGCCCCAGCCCAGGCTGCGCGTGAGCAGCAGCCAGCCGCCGAACAGGCCCAGCGACAGCCAGGGGGACGGCAGGATCGCCGCCCGGACGCCCGAAGGCACCCGCTTCGGGGCCGCGGGCGGCGCTGCATCGGTGAGGCGCTTCATGGCGTGCCTCCGCGAACGCTGGGGTGCGGCACGGTGATCGCGCCGCGCACCGCGTCGATGTAGCGCTGCGGCTCGTGCAGCGAGTCGGCCGTGGCGCGGGTGTAGCCCAGCACGGTCTCGGCCTGGCCCACCATCAGCAGGGCCGCGCCCAGCAGCGCGGCGATGGGCAGGGTCTCGGCCACGCGCAGGCGCGGCGCGGGCCGGTCCTGCGTGGTCCAGAAGTGGCGCATGCCCACGCGCATGAGCGAAATGGCCGCGAACAGGCCCGACACGATGAGCAGCGCGAACAGCGTCCAGGCGGCGGCGCCGCGCAGCTCCAGCAGCGCGCCCAGCATGGCCAGCTTGCTGACGAAGCCCGAGAACGGCGGCAGGCCGGCGATGACCATGGCGCACAGGGTGAAGGCCACGCCGAGGAAGGCCAGCGCGGCCGGAATGGCGCGGCCGATGAGTTCTTCCTCGTTGTCGTCGAGGTTGATGCCGCGCGGCGGCTCGGCGTCCAGGAAGGCGGGCAGCGCGTAGTTGCCGTCGTCCCAGTCCTCCGGGCCCTCCGGCACCTGGCGCGCGCGCTCCAGCAGCTCCACCAGCAGGTACAGCGCGCAGCCGGCCAGGGTGGAGCTGGCCAGGTAGAACAGCGCCCCGCTGCTGAGCGCGGGCGCGTCGAAGCCGATGGCCGCGACCAAGGTGCCGGAGGACGCGATCACGCTGAATCCGGCCAGCCGGTTGAGCTGCTGCGAGGCCAGCATGCCGATGGCGCCGAAGGCCAGGGTGGCCAGGCCGCCCCAGATCAGCACCGTGCCGCCAAAGCCGGCCGAGCTGCCGGCGTCGGCGGGGAAGCACAGCGTCCACAGCCGCAGCACGGCGTACACGCCCACCTTGGTGAGGATGGCGAACACCGCGGCCGCCGGCGCGCTGGCCGCGCCGTAGGCCGGCGGCAGCCAGAAGTTGAGCGGCCACAGCGCGGCCTTGGCCAGGAAGGCGATGGCCAGGATGGCCGCGCCCGCGTGCAGCAGGCCGCGGTCGCGATCGGCCACCAGGCTGAGCTTGTCGGCGATGTCGGCCATGTTCAGCGTGCCCGTGACGCCATACAGCAAGGCCACGCCGATGAGGAACAGCAGCGAGGCGAACAGGTTGATGGCGATGTAGTGCAGGCCGGCGCGCACGCGCGCGATGCCGCCGCCGTGCAGCAGCAGGCCGTAGCTGGCGGCCAGCAGCACCTCGAAGAACACGAACAGGTTGAACAGGTCGCCCGTGAGGAAGGCGCCGTACAGGCCCATCAGCTGCAGCTGGAACAGCACGTGGAAGTACACGCCCGCGTGCTGCCAGCGCGCCAGGGCATAGAGCAGCGCGGCCAGGCCCACCGCGCCCGCCAGCACCGCCATGAAGGCGGCCAGCGGGTCGGCCACCAGCACGATGCCGAAAGGCACCGGCCAGTTGCCCGGCAGATAGACGCCAAAGGCGGCCGGGCCGCCGGCCTGCACGCGCAGCAGCAGCCAGATCGCCAGCGCCAGGCCCAGCGCGGTGGAGGCGGTGTTGATCGCCGCCTTGGTGCGCCGGCGGCCCTCGCCCAGCATGAGCATGAGCGCGGCCGTGCCCAGCGGCAGCAACACGGGCGCCACCAGCAGGTGTTCGGTGGCGGCGATCATCGGATCACCCCCGCGCGGCGCATTGCGGTGCGCCCCCCTTCGAGCGGTCGTGCGGCGTTCATGGGCCCTCCTCCCGGCCATCGACGTGGTCGCCGCCGGACAGGCCGCGCAGCGCCAGCAGCACCACCAGGAACAGCGCCGTGGTGGCGAAGCCGATGACGATGGCCGTCAACACCAGCGACTGCGGCAGCGGGTCGGTGTAGTGCTGCAGGTCGGCCGGCAGGCCGGGGCGCACGATGGGTTCGGCGTCCACCGACAGGCTGCCCACGCTGAAGATGAACAGGTTGACGGCGTACGACAGCAGCGACAGGCCGATCAGCACCTGGAAGGTGCGCGGCCGCAGCACCAGCCAGACGCCCGCGCCGGCCATCACGCCAATGGCGATCGAGACGATCAGTTCCATCAGGGGGCTCCTTTCTCTTGCGCCTGTCCGGCGTCGTCGTCTTCCTGCGCCGCCTGCTGGCGGCGCGCGCGCAGCGACTGGTGGGCGATGGCCGTGAGCAGCAGCAGCGTGGAGCCCACCACCACCGTGAACACGCCGAGGTCGAACAGCGCCGCGCTGGGAACGTGCACCTCGCCCACCAGCGGCCAGGTCAGGTGCGCGGTGTGCGTGGTGAGGAAGGGGTAGCCCAGCGCCAGCGAGCCCAGGCCGGTGGCCAGTGCCACGGCCAGGCCGAAGGCGATCCAGCGCGGCGGCACCAGGCGCATGCGGTCTTCCACCCAGCGCGTGCCGCTCACCATGTACTGCGCGATGAAGGCGATGGCCACCACCAGGCCGGCGACGAAGCCGCCGCCCGGCTCGTTGTGGCCGCGCATGAACAGGTGAAAGGCGAACACCGCGGCCACCGGCAGCAGCAGGCGCACCAGCACGGCGGGCACCTCCAGGTAGCGCTGCGGCGTGTCGCCGTCCTCGCGCGTGACCAGGTCGCTTTCGATGTGCTGCGGCACCGCGCGCTGCTGCGCGGGGCGGTCGATCACCTCCACCGGCGGGCGGAAGCGCCGCAGCAGCGCGTACACGGTGATGCCCACGATCCCCAGCACCGTGATCTCGCCCAGCGTATCGAAGGCCCGGAAGTCCACCAGCATCACGTTGACGACGTTGGTGCCGCCGCCCTGCGGCAGCGCGTTGTCGATGAAGAAGGGCGAGATCGACATCGGCGCGGTGCGCGTGAGCATGGCGTAGGACAGCACGGCCAGGCCGGCGCCGATCAGCACCGCCACCACCAGGTCGCGGCGGCGGCGCCAGAAGGTGCGCCGCAGGTAGAGCGGGTCGTCTTCCTGCACGCGTTTGGGCATCCAGCGCAGGCCCAGCAGGAACAGCACCGTGGTCACCACCTCGACCGCGAGCTGGGTGAGCGCCAGGTCGGGCGCCGAGAACCAGGCGAAGGTGATGCACAGGCACAGGCCGACGACGCTGAGCATGATCAACGCCGCCAAGCGGTGGAACTTGGCCTGCCACGCGGCGCCGACGGCGCAGGTCACGCCGATCGCCCACAGCAGCACGAAGCCGGGCGTGGCCGGGATGCGCGGGCGGTCGCCCCAGCTCAGCGGCACCACCAGGGCCGAGCCCAGGCCGGCGAGGCCGGCGATCAGCACCATCCAGAACAGCTGCGGCTGCAGCCGCTGCGTGCCCAGCAGGCGCTGCAGCCAACGCGCCAGCCGGGTCAGCCCGGTCAGGGCGCTGTCGAACACGGCGCGCCCGTCCAGCCCCAGCAGGCCCGGTGCGCGGATGCTGTCGCGCCGCTTCAGCCACTGGCCGAACAGCAGGTAGGCCACCACGCCGCCGCCGGTGGCGATCAGGCTCATCACCAGCGGTGTGTTGAAGCCATGCCAGACCGCCAGGCTGTACGCCGGCAGGTCGCCGCCCACCACCGGCGTGGCGGCCATGGCCAGCAGCGGCCCCACGGACCAGGCCGGCAGCGTGCCCACCACGATGCAGGCCAGCACCAGCAGCTCCACCGGCACGCGCATCCAGTGCACGGGCTCGTGCGGCTGGCGCGGGCAGTCGGGCGGCGCGCCGAAGAACACGTCGTGCGCGAAGCGCAGCGAATACACCACCGCGAACACGCCGGCCAGCGTGGCCAGCGCGGGCAGGCCGTATTCGATGACCGGGCTGGCGCTCACGAACACCGTCTCGGCGAAGAACATTTCCTTGGAGAGAAAGCCGTTGAGCAGCGGCACGCCCGCCATGGCCGCGCAGGCCACGATGGCCAGGGTGCCGGTGATGGGCATGGAGCGGAACAGGCCGTCCAGGCGGCGCATGTCGCGCGTGCCGGTCTCGTGGTCGATGATGCCCACCGACATGAACAGCGAGGCCTTGAAGGTCGCGTGGTTCATCATGTGGAAGACCGCCGCCACCGCGGCCAGCGGGCTGTTGAGACCCAGCAGCAGCGTGATCAGGCCCAGGTGGCTGATGGTGGAATAGGCCAGCAGGCCCTTGAGGTCGTTCTGGAACATGGCCGCGTAGGCGCCCAGCAGCAGCGTGGCCAGGCCCGCGCCGCCAACAATCCAGAACCACTCCGGCGTGCCCGCCAGCGCCGGCCACAGCCGCGCCAGCAGGAAGACGCCGGCCTTGACCATGGTGGCCGAGTGCAGGTAGGCCGACACCGGCGTGGGCGCGGCCATGGCGTGCGGCAGCCAGAAATGGAAGGGGAACTGCGCGCTCTTGGTGAGCGCGCCCAGCAGGACGAGCACCAGCGCCAGCGTGTACAGCGGGTGCTCGCGGATGCGCTCGCCGGCCGCCAGCACCACCTCCAGCTCCAGGCTGCCCACGATGTGGCCCAGCAGCAGCACGCCCGCCAGCAGCGCCAGCCCGCCGGTGGCCGTGACGGTGAAGGCCATGCGTGCGCCGCGCCGCGCGTCCTTGCGGTGCGTCCAGTAGCCGATCAGCAGGAAGGAGAAGACGCTGGTGAGCTCCCAGAACACCACCAGCTGCACCAGGTTGCCCGAGAGCACCACGCCCAGCATGGCGCCCATGAAGCCCAGCAGCAGCGAATAGAAGCGCGCCGCCGGGTCTTCGGCCGAGAGGTAGTAGCGCGCGTAGACGATGACCAGCAGGCCCATGGCGCTGACCAGCATGGCGAACATCCAGGCGAAGCCGTCGATGCGCACGATGAGGTCGATGCCCAGGGCGGGCAGCCAGCTCAATCGCTCGATCAGCACGGCGCCGTCGCGCACCTCGGGGTAGATCAGGACCAGCGGGATGGCCACCCCCAGGGCCACCAGCGCTGCCCAGGACGATTCGAGGTTGCGTGCGTTCGTCGGCAGCAGCGCCGCGACCACGCAGCCCACGAAGGGCAATATCAGCAGGAAAAACAAGGACATGGCCCAAGTCTAGGGGACGCCCGCGGCCCTCACGCGAAAAAACCGGGCGCGCGTTTCCCCTGTGTCAGGCCGCGCCGCCCTCGCCGTCGCCGCCCTGCAGCTTCTTGCGCCGCTTCCACAGCGTGGTGCGCGAAACGCCCAGGCTCGCCGCGGCCTCGGCCAGGCGCCCGCCCGACTGTTCCAGCGCGCGCTCGATCTGCGCCAGCTCGGCGCGCTCGCGCGCGTCGGCCAGCGTGGCCGCGGGCCCGGGCTCGTCGAGCGCTCGCTCGGGGAACAGCTCGGCCGCGCCCAGGGCCAGTGCCTCGCTCAAGGCCATGGCGCGCTCGATGCGGTTGCGCAGTTCGCGCACGTTGCCGGGCCAGGCGTGCGCGCGCAGCGCGGCCTCGGCCTCGGCCGTCAGCGGGGGCGGCGCCAGGCCCTGGCGCTCGGCGGCCTGGCGCAGGAAGCCGCGCGCCAGCGGCAGCACCTCGTCCGGGCGCTCGCGCAGCGGCGGCACGCGCAGCTCGACCACCGCCAGGCGGTAGTACAGGTCCTCGCGGAAGCTGCGTTCGGCGATGCGCGCGCGCAGGTCCGCGTTGGTGGCGGCCACCACCCGCCCGCGGAAGCGCTGGTCCTGACGCGCGCCGAGGCGGCGGAAATGGCCGTCCTGCAGCACGCGCAGCAGCGCGGTCTGCAGGCGCGGGTCGAGTTCACCGATCTCGTCGAGGAACAGGGTGCCGCCGCCGGCCTCCTCGAACCAGCCGGCGTGCGCGCCGCTGGCGCCGGTGAAGGCGCCGCGCTCGTGGCCGAAGAACTGGCTCTCCATCAGTTCGCGCGGCACCGCGCCGCAGTTCACCGCCACGAAGGGCTCGCCCGCGCGCGCCGAGCGCTCGTGCAGCTGGCGCGCCGCCACCTCCTTGCCGACGCCGGTCTCGCCCAGCAGCAGCACCGGCACGTCGCGCGCGGCCAGCCGCTCCAGGTCGCCCGCCAGGCGCTCGGTGGCGGGCGACAGGCCGAAACCCAGCGCCGGCCCGTCGCCGCCGGCCGCGGGCACCAGGGCGCGGATGCGCTCGACCAGTGCGTCGACATCGAAGGGCTTGGTGAGGTAGTCGTCGGCGCCCGCGCGCACCAGGCGCACGGCCTGGCCGACGTCGGCGAAGGCGGTGGCGAAGACGATGGGCGTGCGCCCCAGGTAGGGCAGCGCGCGGCGGTACAGCGCCTCGCCCGAGCCGTCGGGCAGGCGGATGTCGCTGAGCACGAAGTCGGGCCGCGCGCGGCGCAGCGCGGCCAGGGCCTGCGCGCCGTCGCTGGCGTGGACCACCTCGAAGCCCTCCAGCCGCAGGCGCTGCACCAGCGCGCCGCCGAGCACGGCGTCGTCCTCGATCAGCAGCACGTGGATGGCGGGGGGGGCGTGGGTCATGGCGCGGGCGGTGGGTCGGCGGGGCCGCCGCCGTCGAACGGCAGCTCGAGCGTGATGCGCGTGCCCCGGCCCGAGTGTGCCTGCACCGCCACGCGCCCACGCAGGCGCTGCACCAGGCGCACCACCACGGCCACGCCCAGGCCGGCGCCCGGCGCGGGGGCCTCGCCCCGCTCCAGGCTGGCGGCCAGCGGCCCCGGCAGGCCCGCGCCCTCGTCGGCCACCTCCAGCCACAGGTGGTCCTCGCGCGGCTCGCAGCGCAGCGTCACGCGCGCGCCCTGGGCCGAGGCCTGGATGGCGTTGAGCAGCAGGTTCAGCAGCACCTGGCGCACCTCGCCGCCGGCCAGCGGCACGGCCTCGCTCAAACGGGATTCGAGCACCAGCGCCACGCCCGCGCGGCGCGCCTGCGGCGCCAGCAGGCGCTGCACGTCCTGCAGGTCGCGCGGGTCGAAGGCGGGCTCCTTGGCGCTGGGGCGGTGCGTGGCCAGGGTGGCGTCGACCACGCCGCCGATCGCGCGCAGGCCGCGTTCCATGAAGTCCAGCGCCTCGGCGCGCGCCTCGGGGCGGTCGCCGAAGCGGCGCAGCGTGTCGACGGCGGTGAGCACGCCGGCCAGCGGGTTGCGCACCTCGTGCGCCAGCGTGGCCGACAGGCGTCCCAGCACGGCCTCGCGCTCCTGCTCGGCCAGGCGCGCGATCAGGGCCTCGCGCTCGCGCGCGGCGCCGGCCATGCGGTTGTAGGCGCGCAGCAGCCGCGCGTTCTCGCCGTCGTGGGGCGGGATGAGCGTCTCGGCCACTGGCTCGGGCCCGGCCTCGCCGGTGCGCTGCAGGTGGCGCGTGAGCAGGTCCAGCGGGCGCTGCAGCCGGCGCATCACCAACACACCCAGCAGCGCGCAGACCGTGCCCAGGCCCAGGTTGAACACCACCACGCGCCACCACAGGCGCTGGCGCTCGGCCACGTAGTCGGCCAGGTCCAGGTTGGCCACGACGGTGAGCGCGCCCGCGCGTTCGCCGGCCAACAGGCGGTCGTCGCTGAGCGGGCGCCACACCCAGTAGCTGCCGTCGTTCGTATCGATCTTGTCGCCGCGTGTGTCCTCGGCGATGGCCTTGGGCAGCGGCGCCTCGGGCAGGCCCACGCGGTCGGCGCGCGCCAGGATGCGGCCGTCCGTGTCGAGCAGAAACAGGTGCCGGTCCACCAGGCCCTGGTGCATGCGCAGGGCTTCGTCGAGCGCGCGCTGGATGCCGGGTGCGTCGTTGGCGATCACCGGCGGCAGCAGCGCGGCGGCCAGGCCGTCGAGGTAGATCTGTCCGGTGCGCTCGATCTGGCGCTCCACCTGGCGCAGCAGGCCCTGCATGGCGATCTGCGTGGTGCCCAGCGCCGTGACCAGGATGACGGCGACGACCGCGAGGGACAGGCGCGCGGTCATGGGCAAGCGGTGGATCCAGCGGGTCATGGGCGATCGGGGCATGGAGCCCCCGATCGTAGGCCCGCGCTCAGCGCAGCACGCGCGGCGGCCGCAGGCCCGCCAGGTCCAGGCGGCTGGCCACGTCCACGCGCAGGTCCAGCACGCCCTGGTCGAACCAGCCCTCGGCGGCCACCGCGAGCACGGTGGCGTCGTCGCAGCAGGCGCGCAGCACGGTGTGCGGGCGGCCCTCTTCCAGCCGCGCCGACCAGGCCAGGCCGCTGGCGCGGGCGGCGGATTCGAAGCGCTCGATCACGTCGGCCGCCGCGTGGCGGGCCTGGGCGATGCGGTGCTCGCGCAGGCGCTGCGCGTGCCAGCCCGCGCCGATCGGCACCGGCCCCACGTTCTGCAGGCGCGGCAGGTCGATCACCGCCACGCCGCACAGCTCGGCGCCGTGGCGCCGCGCCAGCGCCACCGACTGCGCGATGGCGGCGTCGACGTGCGGCCCGGCGGCCAGCGCCAGCACCACGCGCCGGACCGGCGCCGCGTCCGCGGGACCCTGCTCGTCCAGGCCGCCGCGCGGCAACACGCCGCGCAGCGCGTCCTCGCGCGTGCCGCGCCACAAGGGCACGCCGCTCACATAGCCCGCGCGGCCGATGAGGTGGCCCGCCACCGGCGTGGTGAGCAGCAGGAACAGCACCGCCAGCGCGGCCTTGACCCAGGTCGCCGTGTCGCCGTGCAGCGCCGCCACGCCCAGCAGCACCAGCCCGCTGCCGGCCACGCCGGCCTTGGTGGCCGCGTGCATGCGCATGAAGAAGTCGGGCAGGCGCAGCACGCCCAGCGCCGCGAGCAGGCACAGCAGCGCGCCGCCCAGCAGCAGCGCCGATCCGATCCACCCGCTCATGGCCGTTCCTCCTCGGTGGGCCGCGCGGCGCGCGCGATGAAGCCGGCGAAGGCCACGGTGGCCAGGAAGCCCACCAGCGCCACGCCCAGGGCGATGTCCACGAAGGCCGGCGCGTCCGCCACCAATGCGGCCAGCCCGGCGGCGGCCACGCCGATCAGGCCCAGCATGTCCAGCGCGATCACGCGGTCGGCGGCGGCCGGTCCGCGCACGATGCGCACGCCCGCGGCCAATACCGCGCCCGCCAGCAGCAGCGCGCTGAGCGTCAGCACGCCATCGAACAGGGTGGGGTTCATTCCAGACACTCCTTCACGCGGCGCTCGAAGCCGCTCTGGATTTGCGCGACCGTGTCGTCGCTCAGGTTCATGGCGTGCACGTAGAGCACGCCCCTGTCCTCGGACAGGTGCAGGCTGGTGGTGCCCGGCGTGAGCGTCACCAGGTTGGCCAGCAGCGCGATGGCGGTGTCGCCCTGCAGGCTCAGCGGCACGGCGACGATGCCGCTGCGCTGCACGCGCGAAGGCCGCAGCACGGCGCGCAGCACCTCGTTCACCGACAGAGCGAGTTCGCGCGCGAACAGGCCGGACAGCACCAGCCAGGCGCGCGCGCGGCGCAGCAGAGGTTTCATGGGGCGGCTCCTTCGGGCAAGGGGGGCATGGGGGCCGGTGCGGGCGTGGCGGCGCCCAGCACGGCCTGGACATAGGCTTCGCGGCCCAGCATCTGCTCGGCCGCGCGCAGGGAGAAGTCCACGAAGGGCTCGGCCCACAGGCCGATCGTCAGCGTGATGGCGGTCAGCGCGGCGATGGGCAGCAGCATCACCGCGCGCGCCGCGCCGCGCGCGCGCCATTCGCCCGCGGCGCGCATCGACAGCTCGCTCGGCGCCTTCCAGAAGGCCTCGTTCCAGATCTTGAGCATGGAGTACAGCGTGATCGCGCCCACCACCAGCGCCACCGCGGCCAGCACCGCGTGACCAGCCTCCAGGCTGGAGCGGATGACCAGGAACTTGGCCCAGAAACCGGACAGCGGCGGCAGCCCCGCGAGCGACAGCGCGGGCACCACGAACAGCAGGGCCAGCAGCGGCGCGCTGCGGTGCAGGCCGCCGATGCGCCTGAGCTCGTACGAGCCGCCAGCCAGGCGGAGCGCGCCCGCGATCAGGAACAGGTTGGCCTTCACCACGATGTGGTGCAGCACATAGAGCACCGCGCCCGCGATGGCCAGCGGCGTGGCCACGGCCAGGCCCACCAGCATGTAGCCGATCTGGCTGATGATGTGGAAGGACAGGATGCGCCGCACGTCGTAGTGCGCCGCCGCGCCCAGCACGCCCGTGACCATGGTCAGCGCCGCCAGCGCGCCCACGATGGGGCCGATGAAGTCCAGCGTGCCGCCGAACACCAGCGTGAAGCAGCGCAGGATGGCGTACACGCCCACCTTGGTGAGCAGGGCCGCGAAGATCGCCACCACCGGCGCGCTGGCCGTGTGGTAGGCCGCCGGCAGCCAGAAGAACAGCGGGAACACCGCCGCCTTGGCGCCGAAGGCCAGCAGGAACAGCAGCGCCAGCGTGGCCACCAGGCCCTGGTTGCGCACCTCGGGCAGGGCCAGCGACAGGTCCGCCATGTTGAGCGTGCCCGTGAGTCCGTAGAGCAGGCCCACGCCCAGCAGGAACAGCGTGGTGACCAGCAGGTTGAGCACCACGTACTTCACGCCCGCGTCGAGCTGCGCGCGCGTGCCGCCCTGCACCAGCAGGCCGAAGGACGCGATCAGCATGATCTCGAACCAGACGTAGAGGTTGAAGATGTCGCCCGTGAGGAAGGCGCCGGTGACGCCCAGCAGCAGGCCGTGGTACAGCGGATGGAACCAGGCCCGCTCGCGTTCCTTGGCGCCGCTGGCCAGCGCGTAGACCGACACCGCCACGGCCATGAGGCCGGTGATGACCACCATGGCGGCGGCGAAGCGGTCGGCCACGAAGCTGATGCCGAAGGGCGCGGCCCAGCTGCCGAACTGGGTGGCGAGCACGCGGCCGTCGAGCACGGCGCGCAGCAGCAGGCCGCTGGCGACCAAGAGGCCGGCGCTGCCGAGCAGGCTGATGGCGCGTTGCAACGCGGGCCTGGACTGCAGCAGGGCGCACAGGGCCAGCGTGGCCAGGGGGATGGCCACGGGCAGGGTGAGCAGCAGGTGGGGCGTCATCAGGCTCATGGCGCGGCCTCGCTGCGCGGCTCGGCCTCGCGCATGGCGTCGGGGTCCAGGGTGCCGAGGGCGCGGTGGGCGCGCTCGAACAGCACCACGGTGAAGGCGACGAGCGAGAAGGAGATGACGATGGCGGTGAGGATCAGCGCCTGCGGCAGGGGGTTGGCGCTGGTGGCGATGGCCAGGGCGCCCTCGGGCACCAGGGGTGGCGTGTTCGACGACAGCCGGCCGGCGACGAAGATGGCCAGGTTCACCGCATTGCCGAGCAGCAGCAGGCCCAGCACCATGCGCAGCAGCTGGCGCGACATGAGCAGGTACAGCGCGGCGGCCAGCAGGGCGCCGAAGCTCAGGGCGTAGAGGGTTTCCATCTCGTGTTCTCGTTGTTCGCGGGCTTGATGAACCGGCGCGTGTCCACACGGTGGTGGGCTTGAAGGGCAATGGGCTTGGGGGGCTGGGGCGATGTCTGGGGCGCTGAGCAACGCAGGCTTGGGGCAGGCGCGCGCAGCGCGCTTCGTGAACTGATTGGCGGCGGCTGTTTGAGCGGAGTGGGCGAAGCCCACGCAGCGAGTTCCGCCGCACTGCCCCAAGCCGAGCAGCGCAAGGGAGTCGGCTCGCAGAGCCGACCGCTCCAGCCTGAGCCCTGGCCCCCCAAGCCCATTGCCCTTCGAGCAGAAGAAGCTTCACGAGAGCAACGCTCAGACATCCGCGCCCTCCCCCAGGTAGTAACCCACAAACGCGCACACCGAGCCCAGCACCGCGAGGTACACGCCGATGTCGAACACCAGCGCCGTGCCCAGCGCGAGACCGTTGTCCCAGAACTGCCACTGGTGCGTGAGAAAGGGCGTCTGCAGAAACAGCGCGGGCAGGCCGGACACCAGCGCCAGCAAGAGACCGCCACCAGCGATCGAGGCCGGTGGCCAGTGCAGCGCCTTCAGCAGGGCCGCGCGCCCGCGCGGCAGCGCGTGCACCGTGAAGCCAGCCGCCGCCACCAGCCCGCCAACGAAACCGCCGCCCGGCGCGTTGTGGCCGCGCCAGAGCAGGTACAGCGAGAACAGCAGGGCCAGCGGCAGGAGCAGGCGCCCGGCCACGTTCAGGATGGGGGAGTTCATGCCGCGCCCTCCTCCTCGTGGGCGGCGTCGGTGGCCCGCGAGCGCCGCGTGCCCGCCAGCACCGCCGCCGCCGCCAGCGCGGCCAGCGCCAGCACCGTGATCTCGCCCAGCGTGTCCAGGGCGCGGAAGTCCACGATGATCACGTTCACCAGGTTGCGGCCATGCGCCTCGGGCACGCTCGCGGCGCGGAAGAAGTCGGACAGGCGCTCATCGAAGGGCGTGGCCAGCACCGACAGCAGCAGCAGCGAGGCCACCGCGCCGAAGCCGATGGCGATGGCCGCGTCCACCCGGCGCTGCGGTGCGGTGCGCGCGTCCTCGCGCGCGAAGGGCAAACGCCCCACGACGGCCAGCAGCACCACGATGGCCACCGCTTCCACCGAGAACTGGGTGAACGCCAGGTCTGGCGCGCCATGGAACAGGAACACCAGCGCCAGCCCGAAGCCCACCATGCCCGCCGCCACCACGCCGCGCAGGAAGCCGCGCGCCCGCACCACGGCCCAGGCCGCCAGCAGGAGCAGCGCTGGCAGCAGCGCGTACAGCGATGCCGCACCGTCCGGGCTGGGCCAGGCCAGCGCGCCGCGCGCGAACGCCGTCAGGCCCACCGCCCCGCCCACCACCACCAGCGTGGCGCCCAGGTAGCGGCGCAGGCTGCCCGACTGAATGGCCCGCGTCTGCCACAGGGCCAGACGCTGCAGCGCGGCCATGGCGCGGTCGTAGGCCGCGTCGGGGCCGTGGGTGGCGATGGCCTCGCGCGCCGCCAGCGCGCGGTGCAGGCGCTCCCAGCCGCGGTAGATCGCCAGGCCCAGGGCCAGGGTGAAGGCGCTCAGCGCCAGCATGGGCGTGAGGCCGTGCCACAGCGACAGGGTGGCCGCGGTGGCGTGGCCGGCCACGGCGCTCGCGGCGGCCTGCACCAGATCGCCGGCCAGCCCGGGCGCCAGGCCCAGCAGCAGGCCCAGCGCGGCCAGCAGCGCGGGGCCCAGGCCCATGGCCAGTGGCGGATCGTGCGGCGTGTGGGGCGTGGGGCGCAGCGGTCCCCAGAACGCGCGCACCGTGACCACGCCGGCCACCGCCACCATCACCGCATTGGCCACGATGGCCACCGCCACCGGCAGCCAGGACGCGCTGCCGCTGAGCTGGGCCTCGTACACCAGTTCCTTGGCCACGAAGCCCACGAAGGGCGGCAGCCCGGCCATGGACAGGCCGGCCAGCAGCGCCGTGGCCGCCGTCAGCGGCATGCGCCGCGCCAGGCCGCCCAGGCGCGTGCTGTCGCGCGTGCCGGCCTCGTGGTCCACGATGCCCGCCACCATGAAGAGGCAGGCCTTGTAGAGCGCGTGCACGATGAGGAAGGCCACCATGGCCGTGGCCGCCAGCGGGTGCGGCAGCGCGATCAGCGTGACCAGGGTGCCCAGCGACACCACCGTCGAATACGCCAGCACGCGCTTGAGGTCGGTCTCGCGCAGCGACAGCAGCGCGCCGGTGAGCATGGTGGCCAGGCCGGCCGTGAGCAGCAGGCCGGTCCACAGCGCATGCTCGCCGTACACCGGGTTCAGGCGCGCCAGCAGGTACACGCCCAGCTTGACCATGGTGGCCGAATGCAGGAAGGCCGACACCGGCGTGGGCGCCACCATGGCATTGGGCAGCCAGGCGTGCAGCGGCACCTGGGCCGACTTGGCGAAGGCGCCCAGCGCCACCAGCGCGATCACCCAGGCCGCGTTCGGATGCGAAGCGAGCCCGTCCATGGCCAGGATTTCGGAGAGCCGGAACGTGCCTGCGGCCTGCCCCAGCAGGAGGGCGCCGGCCAGCAGCGCCAGCCCGCCGCCCACGGTGATCAGCAGGCCCTGCTGGGCCGCGCGCCGCGAGGCCGCCTGCTCGGGCGCGAAGCCGATGAGCAGGAAGGACGCCAGGCTGGTGAGCTCCCAGAACACCAGCAGCGCGATCAGGTCGTCGGCCAGCACCGCGCCCAGCATCGCGCCCATGAAGAGCGTGAGCCGCGCGAAGAAGCGCGCAATGTCCGCGTGCCCCGCGAGGTAGCGCGCGGCGTACAGGAAGATGAAGCTGCCGATGCCGGTGATCAGCAGCGCGAACAGCAGCGACAGGCCGTCGGCGCGCAGCGCCAGGGCGACGCCCAGGCTGGGAATCCAGGGCGTGACCTCCTCGCGCGCGCCGCTGGCCAGCACCTCGGGCAGCAGGCCGGCAAAGCCGGCGCACAGCGCGGCCGGCAGCAGCCAGGCCAGCGCGGCCAGGGGCGCGCGCCAGCGCAGCAGCGCCCACAGCAGGGGCGCGGACAACAGGGCGGTGAGGACGAGCAGGGTGAGCGGCATGGGCTGGCGGGGTGAAGTCCCTGCCGGCTCTTGCGCAAGGGGCGTGCCGGGGCGTTCAGGGGGCCATGGCCCTCGTGAATCAAGCACTTGCGCGGGTCGTCGGCCCGCGGGTGTTCAGGAAACGGAACGTCGGCGTCGCGCCGCGTCGTTCAAAGTGAACGATACGCTATATTCAGTCGAATACAGCGAAACCCTCACCGAGCCACCGCATGAAGCACCGCCTGATCCGCCCCCTGGGCCTGGCCCTCGCCGCCGGCCTGTCCCTCGCCGCGCAAGCCGCCGACCTCACCGTCTCCGCCGCCGCCAGCCTGACCAACGCCTTCAAGGACATCGCGCCGCTGTTCGAAGCCGCCCACCCCGGCACCCAGGTGCAGCTCAACTTCGCGGCCTCGGGCGTGCTGCTGCAGCAGATCGCCAAGGGTGCGCCGGCCGACGTGTTCGCCAGCGCCGACCAGGAGACCATGGACCAGGCCCAGGCGCAGAAGCTCGTCCAGCCCGCGCAGCGCCGCGACTTCGTCTCCAACAGCCTGGTGGTCATCGTGCCCGCCACCAGCGCCAAGGCGCCCCAAGCGGTGGCCGACCTCACCCAGCCCGCCTACGCCCGCATCGCCATTGGCCTGCCCGCCAGCGTGCCCGTGGGCCGCTACACCAAGGGCGTGCTCGAAGGCGCGAACCTGTGGGGCGCGATCGAGCCCAAGATGGTCGGCGCCACCAATGTGCGACAGGCCCTGGACTATGTGCAGCGTGGCGAGGTCGACGCGGGCTTCGTGTACGCCACCGACGCCGCGCTGATGGCCGACAAGGTCAGGGTCGCCCTCACCGTGCCCACGCCCAAGCCCATTCTTTACCCCGTGGCGTCGCTGCCCGCGGGCCCGAACGCCGCCATGGGCGAGAAGTTCATCGAGTTCCTGTTCACGCCGCCGGCGCAGGCGGTGCTGGCCAGGTACGGCTTCGGCAAGCCCTGAGGCCGCGCGGCGGTGCCTGTCATGGCCGAGGCCTGGATCCCCCTCGCCCTCACCCTGAAGGTGGCGGGCTGGGCCACCCTGCTCAACCTGTTCCTGGGCACGGCGGTGGGTTACGCGCTGGCGCGCCACCGATTCCCCGGCCGCGACGTGCTGGACGCCGCGCTCACCCTGCCCCTGGTGATGCCGCCCACCGTGCTGGGCTACTACCTGCTGGTGGTCATCGGCAGCCAGGGCGTGATCGGCGCCTGGCTGCTGCAGCACTTCGGCGTCCGGCTCATCTTCACGGTGGAGGCGGCCATCATCGCCGCCACCATCGTGGCCTTCCCGCTGGTGTTCAAGGCCGCGCGCGCCGCCTTCGAAACGGTGGACCCGCAACTCGAAGACGCCGCGCGCACCTTGGGCCTCGGCGAATGGCCGATCTTCTTTCGCGTGACGCTGCCGCTGGCCTGGCGCGGCATCCTCGCCGGCCTGCTGCTGGCCTTTGCGCGCGCGCTGGGCGAGTTCGGCGCCACGCTCATGGTGGCGGGCAGCATCGTCGGCAAGACGCAGACCCTGTCCATCGCCGTGTACGAGGCGGTGCAGGCCGGGCAGGACGGCACCGCCAACTTCCTGGTGATCGTCACCTCCATCACCTGCCTGGCGGTGTTGCTGGGCGCGGGCCGGCTGGTGCCGGGCCGGGTGGTGGCGCGATGAGGGCCAGTCCATGATCTGGGACCTGTGCCTGCAGAAGACCCTGCGCCAGGGCCATTCGCGCTTCGACGTGGACCTCGCCTTTCGCTCGTCCGCGCAGCGCGTGGTGCTGTTCGGGCCCTCGGGCGCGGGCAAGACGCTGACGCTCAAGATGGTGGCCGGCATCCTGGCACCCGACCGCGGCCGCATCGCCGTGGCCGGCCGTGTGCTGTTAGACAGCGAGCGCGGCATCCACAGCAGCGCGCAGCAGCGCCACCTGGCCTACATGTTCCAGGACTACGCCCTCTTTCCCCACCTCACCGTGCGGCAGAACGTGGCCTTCGCTGTGCGCCGGGGTCTGCGCAACCCGGCGAAGGACGAAGCCCACGAGGACGTGGACCGCTGGCTCGCCAGCTTCGGCCTGGAGGCCGTGGCCGGCCACTACCCGCATCAGGTCTCGGGCGGCCAGCGCCAGCGCACCGCGCTGGCCCGCGCCCTGGTCTCGCGGCCCGCGGCGCTGCTGCTGGACGAGCCCTTCGCCGCCCTGGACAAGGGCCTGCGCCAGCGCCTGCGCGATGAACTCAAGGACCTGCAGGCCGAGCTGCAGCTGCCGCTGCTGCTGATCACCCACGACGACGACGATGTGCGCCACCTGGCCCAGGACGTGGTCTGCCTGGACGCCGGACGCACCGTGGCCTGCAACGCCGCGCTGCAAAGCCGCTGATATCCTCGCCGCGGGCCCGAGGGGCGCAGGAGCAGCCACGATGGCGACGAAAAAACACAGGAGCAAGGACCCGCTGGAGGTGCATGGCGCCCTCTGGCTGTCGTCCGGCGGCGCAAGCCTCGCCGGCCATGGCCGCATCGAGCTGCTGCAGGCGGTGGCCGAGCACGGCTCCATCACGCGCGCCGCCAGGGCCTTCGGCATGAGCTACAAGGCCGCCTGGGACGCGATCGACACCATGAACCAGCGCGCCAGCGCGCCGGTGGTGGAGCGCGTGATCGGTGGCAAGGGCGGCGGCGCCACGCGGCTCACCGACTTCGGCCGGCGCCTCATCGAACGCTACGGGCAGGTGCACGCGGTGCATCAGCGCTTCCTTCGCCTCATCGAACAGGACGCCATGGACCTGGACCAGGAGTTTTCGCTGCTGAAGGTACTGAACATGAAGACCAGCGCGCGCAACCAATGGCTGGGCACCGTCGCGGCCGTGCGGGCCGGCGCGGTGAACGACGACGTCGAACTGGGCCTGCCCGGCGGTCTGCGCCTGTCGGCCATCGTCACGCGCGGCAGCACCGAATCGCTGGCGTTGCGCCCGCAGATGGCGGTGATCGCCCTGGTGAAGTCCTCGGCCGTGCTGCTGGCGGTGGACCTGGCCGGCGCGCGCGTGTCGGCGCGCAACCGCTTCCCCGGCCGCGTGCAGTCGGTGACGCCCGGGGCGGTGAACGCCGAGGTGCTGCTGCGCTGCGACGGCGGCCTGGAGGTGGTGGCCGTGGTGCCGCAGGCCGCGGTGGCCGAACTGGGCCTGGCGCCGGGCGCCGAGGCCACGGCGCTGATCAAGGCCTCCGACGTGGTGCTGGCGGTGGTGAGCTGAGGCGGCCGCCTGGCCCCTAGCCCCGCACCGCCGCGTCCATCGCGCGGATCAGGTCCGACTGCGTGACGATGCCCACCAGCCGGCGCTCGGCGTCGATGATGGGCAGGTGGCGGTGCCCGCCGTCGGAGAACACCGGCACCAGCTCGGTGAGCGGTCGGTCGCTGCTGGCCACGCGCACCTGGCGCGTCATGATCTCGCCCACCGTGTGCCGGGGCGCCGGCCGGTGCATCTGGCGCAGCAGGGCGCGCAGGCGGAAGTTCACGCCCTCGTGCACGTCCATGTCCACCTGGCGCATGAAATCGGACACCGTAACGATGCCCACCAGGTGGTGCTGCCGGTCCACCACGGGCAGCGCCTTCACGCGGTGCTGGCGGATCAGCGCCCAGGCCTGGCGCAGCGGCATCTCGGGGCGCGCGGTCACGGGGTCGGGCGTCATCACGTCGGTGCAGCGCAACTCACCCATGGTGCGCTGGTAGGCCGCGGCCTCGGCGTACTGCATCAGGTCCTGCAGGTCTTCGCGGCTGATGTCGAGCACCTGGTTGTAGTGGGCCAGCGCGGCGTCGAGGTCGCGGCTGGTGAGGCGCGCGCCGCCGGGCTCGGTGGGCACCGGGTGGTGCACGTGCGGCCAGCGCCGCCGCGTGAGGTTGTTGTAGAGCAGGCCGGCCGCCACCATCAGCGCCGAGTCCAGCAGCACCGGTTGCAGTGCGACGCCGAAGTCGTGGCTGCCCATCAGCACCATCAGCAGGGCCGAGGCGCCACCCGGCGGGTGCAGGCAGCGCAGCGCCAGCATGAGCGCGATGGACAGGCCCACCGCCAGCGCCGCGCCCACGGCCGGGTGCGGCACCCAGAGGGCGCAGGCCACGCCCACCAGCGCCGACAAAGTGTTGCCCCCGATCACCGACCAGGGCTGGGCCAGCTGGCTAGAGGGCACCACGAAAACCAGCACCGCGCTGGCGCCCAGCGGCGCCACCAGCGCGGTGGCCAGCGCGGGGTGGCCGTTGCCGGGCGCCAGCCAGGTGGCGCCCAGGCCGGCGACGAGGATGCCCAGCGCGGCGCCGATGCAGGCGCGCCATTTCTCGCGCGCGTCGATGCCGGGCGCGGCGGGCCAGAGCGCGCGCAGCGAGAGCAGGAGTTCGGGCAGCAGGCGCCGCAGCGCTTGCCGGCCCTGTCGCGCCGGCGTGTTCAACCCAGCGTGTCCGTCAGCATTTGCAGGCGCTGGGCGCAGGCGCGCAGCGCCGGGACGATGTGGCGCTCGATGTGCGAGACGCTCCAGGGCTGTCCGATCGAGCTGACGTTCAGGCCGAACCGGGCCTCGCCCGTGCACGAGGGGATCTCGATGGCGACGCCGAACAGGCCCGCCACCAGTTCGCTGTTGGCGAAGCTCCAGCCCCGCTGGCGCGCCAGCGCGAGCTCGGCGTTCAGCGCCTTGCGCTCGGTGACCGTGTGCTGGGAATGGCGGGCCATGGTGCCCGCGGGCAGGTGCTCGGCCAGCCGCTGGGGCGGCAGTTGGGCCAGCAGCGCGCGGCCCAGCGAGTGGGCGTAGGCCGGCAGGCGGTCGCCGGCCCGCAGGTCGAGCTTGATCGGCCGGTCGGCCTCGACGCGCTCGACGAACAACACGTCGGTGCCCGCCAGCACGCCGATCGCCGCCCCCACGTTCAACTGGCGCGACAGCTCCAGCAGCTGCGGCCGCACCGCCGCCGACAGGCCCAGCGAGCGGAAATAGCGGTAGCCCAGTTCGATGGCCTTGGGCGACAGCTCGAAGTCGCGTTTGTCCTGGCGCAGGTAACCCAGCTCGCTGAGCGTCAGCAGGATGCGCCGCGAGGCGGCCCGCGTCACCCCCAGCAGTTCCGCCGCCGACTGGATGCTGAAGGCGCGCGTGTTCTCGTCGTACGCGTTCAACAGGCGAAGCCCGTTGGCCAGGGCATCGAGAAACTCCCGCTTGCCCTCGCTGTTGTCGTCCTGCACCTCTTTGTCTCGCATCTGCGCTCCACGCAATGAATCCGGCGCGCCGAATGTAGCGCGTTGACAGGCCGCGGCCGGTCCGGTAGATTAACTGGCGAACATTTGTTCGATAAATGAGGGTTTCAGTCCTATGCAAGTCCAGCCGCTGTCCGCGCGCTTCGGCGCCGAAGTGCGCGATCTCGACCTGTCGCGCGATTTCGACGACGAGGCGTTCGGCGCGATCCACCGCCTGTTCGTGGAGAGCAAACTGCTCTGCTTCAAGAACCAGAACCTGTCCGCCGCGGCGCAGCTGGCGTTCAGCAGCCGCTTCGGTCCCTTGGAAGTGCACGTCCTGTCCCAGTACAACCACCCCGAGCATCCGGAGATCTTCCGGCTGTCCAACCGGGTGGTGGATGGCAAGCCCATGGGCATCGCCGACGGCGGCTCGTACTGGCATTCCGATCTCGCCTTCCAGGAGCGTCCCGCGAAGGCGACCATCCTGAACGCGCTGGAGATCCCGCCGGAGGGCGGCGACACCCTGTTCGCCGACATGGAGGCCGCCTATGAGGCCTTGTCCGATGAATGGAAGGCGCGGCTGGACGGCCTGCGCGCGGTGCACCGCTACCGCCGCAAGGCGGACGCGGCGCAATCGACGCGGGTCGAGATGACCGAGGCGCAGAAGCAGCAGACGCCCGACGTGGACCATCCCCTGATCCGCACCAACCCCGACTCGGGCCGCAAGGCCATCTTCGCCCACCCGGGCATGACGGCCGAGGTGATCGGCCAGTCGCCGCAAGACAGCCGCGAGATCCTGGAGTTTCTGTTCGCCCACACGGTGCAGCCCCAGTTCCGCTACGACTTTCGCTGGAGCCCCGGCGACGTGGTGATGTGGGACAACCGCTCCACCATGCACAGCGCCACGACGCGGGACCTGCCGGCCGGCCAGTACCGCACGCTGTACCGGACCACCGTGCGGGGCGAAAGGCCGGTTTGATGGTGGACGCGCCCAGCGACGCTGGCATCCGCGAACTCGACCTGCGGCTTGCCGACGGTCGCGTGGTGCGCGCCCGCGTGGCCTACACGAGCCAGGGGCCCGAGGACGCGCCGGCCTACCTGCTGCTGCACGGCTACACCGGCAGCCACTTCGCGCTCGACCCGAGCGGCCCCGCCGCCGACGCCGGCTGGGCCGCGGCCTGGGCCGGGCCCGGCAAGGCGCTGGACACGCGGCGCCACCGGGTGATCACCATGAACCTGCCCGGCTCGGCCTATGGCTCCGGCTGGGACGGCGCCGACCGCACCCACGCCAGCGTGGCGGCCATGGCCGACGCGGCCTGTGGCCTGCTCGACGCGCTGGGCATCGCGCGCCTCGGCGGCGTGATCGGTTATTCCTTCGGCGGCTACCTCGCCCTGCAGCTGCGCGCCGCGTGGCCCTCGCGCGTGCGGCGCGCGCTGGCCTTGTGCAGCGCGCGCCAGGGCCGGGGCTCGCTGGACGGCCTCGATGCCTTGCGCCGCCTGGACGACCCGGACAAGCGCTATGCCTTTCGCGTCGAGACGCTGATGCGAAACGGCCTGACGCAATGGGCGCGCGACCAGGGACCGCAGGCGCTGGCGCGGGAGCTCGGCCGCGTGCGGCAATGGGCGCAGGAGTTCACGCCCGACGCGCTCTGGCGGCTGCGCGCCGCGGCCGCCACGTTCGCGCTGCCGGCCTGGCCCAGCGACACCACGGCGCTGCAGGCCGCGTCAGACGCGCTGTTTCCCCCGACCGCCGACCGCCCCGCGCGGGCGGCCACCGTGCCCACTCCCTATGGCCACCAGGCCCTGCTGCTCGACCCCGCCCCCTGGGTCGAGCCGATCGCCGCCTGGATCGATGGCCGCGACCTCTCTCATCCCACACACACAGGAGACACCCCATGAAACGCAAGACCTTTCTCGCCTCGCTGGCCGCTGGCCTGCTGCTGGGCAGCCACCTGGCCGCGCCGGCCTTCGCACAGGCCGCGAAATGGCCCAGCAAACCGGTGCGCCTGATCGTGGCCTACCCGCCCGGCGGCGCCACGGACACGCAGGCGCGCCTGGTCGGCCAGAAGCTCTCGGAGCGCTGGGGCCAGCCCGTCATCGTCGAGAACCGGCCCGGTGGCAACACGGTCATCGCCACCGATCTCGTCGCCAAGGCCGCGCCCGACGGCCACACCCTGCTGCTGACCGCGATGCCCTTCGCGCTCAACCCCTTCCTGCTCGACAAGCTGCCCTACGACTCGGCCAAGGACCTCGCGCCCGTCACGGTGCTGGCGACCATCACCAACGTGCTGGTGGCGCACCCCTCGCTGGGCGTGAAGAACGTGCCCGAGCTGATCCAGAAGGCCAAGGCGGCGCCGGGCTCGATCAGCTTCGCCTCCACCGGCACGGCTGCCTCCACCCACCTCTCGGGAGAGCTCTTCGCCAGCATGGCCGATGTGTCGCTCACCCACGTTCCGTACAAGGGCAGCGCGCCCGCGCACCAGGACCTGCTGGGCGGGCGCGTGCCCATCATGTTCGACAACGGCGTGCTGCAGCACATCAAGGCCGGCAAGGTGGTGCCGCTGGGCGTCACCTCGGCCAAGCGCCTGCCCTGGCTGCCCGAGGTGCCTACCGTGGCCGAGCAAGGCCTGGCGGGTTACGAGACGGAGGCCTGGTACGGCGTCTTCACCACCGGCGGCACGCCCGGCGCCGTGGTGCAGCAGATCGCGAGCGACGTGACCTGGGCCGTGCGTTCGCCCGACGTGACGCCCAAGCTGGAGGCCATTGGCGCCAGCGCGGGCGGCGGCACGCCCGAGGAGTTCCGACGCTACCTGGCCCGCGAGACCGAGCGCTGGGGCGCGCTCATCAAGAAGCGCGGCATCCGCATCGAGTGAGCGCCCGGGGCGTTGGCGGCGCGGGGGTGATGGCCGATCATCGCCCCCGCAGGAGCCCGCCATGAAACCCTACCTCTCCCTCATCACCCTGGCCGTCGCCGACCTCGAGCGCGCGCTGCGCTTCTACCGCGACGGCCTCGGCCTGCCCACCGAGGGCATCGTCGGCCAGGACATCGCGCACGGCGCCGTCGCGTTCTTCGACCTGCAGCCCGGCCTCAGGCTCGCGCTGTTCCCGCGCGAGAACCTGTGCCACGACGCCGGCATCCCGCCCGGGCCGCCCAGCCCATCGAGCCTGAGCCTGGCCCACAACGTGGGCTCGCGAGAGGCGGTGGGCGCCGTGATGCGCGAGGCCGAGGCCGCCGGCGCGCGCATCGTGAAGCCCGCCCAGGACACCTTCTGGGGCGGCCACGCGGGCTACTTCATGGATCCGGATAGCCACTTGTGGGAGGTGGCCTGGAACCCGGCCTGGCCACTGCCGGCGTGAGCGGCGCCGCTGGTCCATGATCGCGGTGTTTCCCCGCCCGAGGGCACCCCTCCATGACCCCCATCATCCACAGCCTGCTCGACACCGACCTGTACAAGTTCTCGATGTGGCAGGCCCTGCTGCATCGACACCCCACCACCCAGGCCCGCTACAGCTTCGTCTGCCGCAACACCAGCGCCTACCCGCTGGCCGAACTGGTGCCCGAGGTGGACCGCGAGCTGGACCACCTGTGCTCGTTGAGCTTCCAGCCCGACGAGCTCGCCTACCTGAGGGGCCTGCGCTACCTCACCTCCGACTTCGTCGACTTCCTGCGCATCTTCCGCTTCCAGCGCGAGTTCATCGAGGTGCGCGCTCAGGGCGATTCGCTGGACATCGTGGCCCGCGGCCCGCAGGTGCACGTCATGGCCTTCGAGATCTTCGTGCTGGCCATCGTCAACGAGCTGTACTTCCGCCGCTTCGACGCCACGGCCGCGCTGGCCGAAGGGCGCCGCCGCCTGGCCGGCAAGCTCGATCTGCTGCGCGATTTCGCGCGCGAACCCGAGCGCCGTCACCCCTTCGAACTGTCCGACTTCGGCGTGCGCCGCCGCTACAGCGGCGCCTGGCAGCGCGAGGTGGTGAGCACGCTGCGCGACGGGGCGCCGCGCTTCTTCAAGGGCACCTCCAACGTGCTGCTCGCCAAGGAGCTGGACCTGGCGCCCATCGGCACCATGGCGCACGAGTACCTGCAGACCTACCAGACCCTGGGCGTGCGCCTGCGCGACTTTCAGAAGGCCGCGCTGGAAGACTGGGTGCAGGAGTTCCGCGGCGACCTCGGCATCGCGCTCACCGACGTCATCACCATGGACGCCTTCCTGGCCGACTTCGACCTCTACTTCGCCAAGCTCTTCGACGGCCTGCGCCACGACTCGGGCGACCCCATCGAATGGGGCGAAAAGGCCCTGGCGCACTACGCGCGCCTGCGCATCGACCCGGCCACCAAGCGCCTGGTGTTCTCCGACGGCCTGGACCTGCGGCGCGCGCTGGCCATCTACCGCCACTTCGCCGACCGCGCGCAGATGGGCTTCGGCATCGGCACCCACCTCACCAACGACATGGGCCTGGAGCCGCTGAGCATCGTGATGAAGCTGCGCTCGGCCAATGGCCAGCCGGTGGCCAAGATCTCGGACACGCCGGGCAAGGCCCTGTGCGACGACGCCACCTTCCTGGCCTACCTGCGCCAGGTGTTCCAGGTGCCGGCCGGGGCGCCGGGCCTCAGCCCGGCGCGCCCTGGCGAATGAGGGCGCGCGCCGCCGCCTTCTCCAGCTCGGCGACGACGAACACCCCCAGCCCGGCCGAGCCCACCGCGACCCACTCGCGCGCGCCCAGGGCCGTGGTGCCGAACACCGCCTGCAGCGGTGGCAGGTAGACGAAGGCCATCTGCAGCAGCAGGCAGGCGCCCAGCGCCCAGGCCACCACCGGGTTGCCACTCAGGCCGGCGCGGCCCAGCGCGGGCGCCAGCACGAAGCGGCTGTTGAGCAGGTAGAACATCTCGGTCACCACGATGGTGCTGACCGCCATCGTGCGCGCGGTCTCCAGCGCGGTGCCGCGCTCCAGCTCCCACAGGAACAGGCCGAGCGCCGCCGCCATCATGAGCACGGACACCATGAGCACGCGCCAGACGAAAAAGCGCGAGAGCAGCGGCTCGCCCGGCGCGCGCGGCGGGCGGCGCATGAGGTCGCCCTCGCCCGGCTCGAAGGCCAGGGCCAGCCCGAGCGTGCTGGACGTGACCATGTTGATCCACAGCACCTGCGCGGGCGTCATGGGCAGCGTGAGGCCGAACAGGATGGCGGCGATCACCACCAGCGCCTCGCCGCCGTTGGTGGGCAGCATGAACAGGATGAACTTGCGGATGTTGTCGTACACCGCGCGGCCTTCGCGCACCGCGGCGGCGATGGTGGCGAAGTTGTCGTCGGCCAGCACCACGTCGGCGGCCTCCTTGGCGGCTTCGGTGCCCTTGCGGCCCATGGCCACGCCGACGTCGGCGCGCTTGAGCGCGGGCGCGTCGTTCACGCCGTCGCCGGTCATGGCCACCACCTGCCCGTGGCGCTGCAAGGCGTTGACCAGCCGCAGCTTGTGCTCGGGGCTGGCGCGCGCGAACACGTCCACGTCCAGCGCCACGCGCTGCAGGGCCTCGTCGTCCATCAGCTCGATCTCCGCGCCCGTGATGGCCGGCTTGCCCGTGCCGATGGCGAGCTGCGCGCCGATCGCGCGCGCGGTCTCGCCGTGGTCGCCGGTGATCATCTTCACGCGGATGCCCGCCGCATGGCAGTCGGCCACGGCGCGCACCGCCTCCTCGCGCGGCGGGTCGGCGATGCCCACCAGCGCGAGCAGCGTGTAGCCGGCGGCCACGTCCTCGAAGGCCAGGCCCGTGCCCGCCGGGGCCGCGCGCTTGCAGGCCAGCCCGAGCAGGCGCAGGCCGCGCGCGGCCATGTCGGTGGCCATGCGCCGCCAGGTGTCGACGTCGATCGCCCGTTCGCCCTCGGGGCCCCATTCGCGCGCGCTGATCTCGAGCAGCTTCTCGGGCGCGCCCTTCACGAAGATCCAGGGGCGGCCCTCGTCGTCGTGGTGCGCCGTGGCCATGAAGCGGTGCTGCGACTCGAAGGGAATGGCGTCGGCGCGCGGCCAGGCGGCCTGGGTGTGCCCGTGCAGCAGACCGGCCTTGTGGCCCAGCACCAGCAGGGCGCCTTCGGTGGGATCGCCCACCACCGTCCAGTGCCCGGCCTCGCCGGCCATGCGCGCGTCGTTGCACAGCACGCCCGCGCGCAGCGCCAGCGCCAGCGCCGGGTGGTGATCGGCGTCGATCGCGCGCTCGCCCACGCGGAACTCGCCCTCGGGCGCGTAGCCGGCGCCGCTCACGCGCACGTCCAGTCCCGCGCACACCACGCGCTGCACCGTCATTTCGTTGCGCGTGAGGGTGCCGGTCTTGTCCGAGCAGATGACGGTGACCGAGCCCAGCGCCTCCACCGCCGGCAGGTGGCGCACGATGGCCTGGCGGCGCGCCATGCGCTGCACGCCGAGCGCGAGCGTGATGGTCAGGATGGCGGGCAGGCCTTCGGGGATCGCCGAGGCCACCAGGGCCACGATCATCATGAACATGTCGGCCGCCGGGTGGCCGCGCAGCCATACGCCGATGGCGAAGGTGATCAGCGCCAGCGCCAGGATGGCCAGGGCGAGCGCGCGCCCGAAGCGGTCGATCTGGCGCAGCAGCGGCGTGGCGCCCGTGGCCACGCCGGCGAGCAGCTGGTCGATGCGGCCGATCTCGGTGTCGCGGCCGGTGGCCACCACCAGGCCGCTGGCCTGGCCGTAGCCCACCAGGGTGCCGGCATAGGCCATGCCCCGGCGGTCGCCCAGCGCCGCGTCGGCCGCCACGGCGCCGGTGTCCTTCGCCGCCGGCAGCGATTCGCCCGTGAGCGTGGATTCGTCGCAACGCAGTCCCTTGACCTGGATCAAGCGCAGGTCGGCCGGCACGCGGTCGCCCGAGGCCAGGAGCACCACGTCCCCGGGCACCAGCTCGGCCGCGTCGATGTCCTGCCGCAGGCCGTCGCGCAGCACCGCCGCCCGCGGCGAGAGCATGGCGCGTATCGCCTCCAGGGCGGTCTCGGCCTTGCCTTCCTGGACAAAGCCGATGAAGGCGTTGATCAGCACGGCAACCAGCAGCACGCCCGTGTCCACCCAATGGCCCAGGAAGGCGGTGACCGCGGCCGCGCCCAGCATGACGTACAGCAGCACGTTGTGGAACTGCGCCAGCAGGCGTGCCCAGGGGCCGCGCCGGCGCGCGCCCTCCAGCCGGTTGGGGCCGTGGCGCGCCAGGCGTTCGGCCGCCTCGCGCGCGGACAGGCCCTCGCGCCGGGCCGACAGCCGCGCCAGCGCCGCCTCGGGCGTGCGGGCGTGCCAGTCGGGTGCCGCATGCGCCGGGGCCGTTCCATCTCGCCGATCCTTCATTGCCACCGCAGGTCCTCCTGCCGGCATGTTCGCCCGGTGCGCGCGGCGCCGCATCCCCAAAGGCGAGCGCCGCGCACAGTCTTTGCGCCGCCGCGCCGCCATTGCGTTATTGGTCGCGGCCATATCACGTATCCGTATTTCCGACTTGTCCCCGGCCGGGGTGGCTCCTAGTCTCCGTCGCCAATCGACACACAAGGCGGAGACAAGACATGAGCATCCCCATCCGGGCCGTGCCACTGGACGAGGGCACCGGCTACCAGCGCAAGCGCGTGTCCCACGATGGCCGGCTCACCGAGGTGGGCCGCGGCACGCCCATGGGCGAGTTGCTGCGCCGCTACTGGCACCCCGTGGGGCTGTCCTCGCACGCCACGGACACGCCGCGCGAGGTGCGCCTCCTCGGCGAGGACCTGGTGCTCTACCGCGACAAGAAAGGCCGCCCCGGCCTGCTGCACAACCGCTGCTGCCACCGGGGCACCACGCTCTACTACGGCCGCGTGGAGGAAGAAGGCATCCGCTGCTGCTACCACGGCTGGCTGTTCGACGCCGAAGGCCGCTGCCTGGACCAGCCCTGCGAGCCCGCGGGCGGCGCCGCGCACCGCGGCAAGGTGCGCCAGCCCTGGTACCCCGTGCAGGAGCGCTACGGCCTCATCTTTGCCTACATGGGGCCGCCCGAGCGAAAGCCCGTGCTGCCGCGCTACGACGCGCTGGAGGAGCTCGATCCGGGAGAGTTCATCGACGTGGACGACACCAGCATCGGCAGCGGCGGTGGCGCGGTCGCGCCCTGCAACTGGTTGCAGCACTACGAGAACGTGATCGATCCGTTCCATGTGCCGATCCTGCACGGCAACTTCAGCGGCACGCAGTTCACGCCCACCATGAACCTCATGCCGCAGGTGAGGTTCGACCTCACCGAACGCGGCGTCAAGGTGTTCAGTACGCGCCAGCTCGACGGCGGCCAGGTGATGAAGCGCACCACCGAGGTGGTGCTGCCCACGCTGCGCGTGGTGCCCAACCCCTACGTGGGCAAGTACGGCAAGGTCGAGTCCATCGGCTGGACGGTGCCGATCGACGACACGCACTACCGCATCTACACCGCCGCGCGCGTGACGAAGAAGGGCGAGATCCTGCCGCGCGCGCCCGACGCCGCGACCCGCCCGCGCTGGGACCAGATGACACCCGAGCAGCGCCGCGACTTCCCCAACGACTGGGAGGCCCAGGTCGGCCAGGGCCCCATCACGCTGCACGGCGAGGAGCACCTGGCCACCACCGACCGTGGCATCGTCATGCTGCGCCGGCTGCTCGCGCGCCAGGTCGAGGCCGTCGAGCGCGGCGACGACCCTGTCGGCGTGCACTTCGACGAGGCATCGGCCTACGTCCGGCTCGAAGCGGGCCAGTACGTCGAGCCGGCCGAGCCGGCCAGGTGATCCCCGCGTTCCCGCCCCACCACAAGACACGACACGACACGACAGGAGACAAGCCATGCAACGACGCCAACTCATGGGGGCCGTGCTCGCGGCGGCCACCGCCTGCGCCGGCCTCATCGGCGCGAGCGCCGCCCACGCGCAGGGGCCGGTCACCTTGCGCTATGCCACCTTCCTGCCCCCAGGCGGCCTGTTCACCAAGGACGACGGCGTCATGGGCCGCTGGGCCAAGTCGGTGGAGGAGGCCTCGGGCGGCGAGGTGAAGATCCAGATCCTGCCAGGCGGCACCCTGGGCGCGGCGGGCCGCAACCCCGGCGCGCAGCTCAAGCTCGTCACCGACGGCATCGCCGACATCGCCTTCGTCATCCCGTCCACCACGCCGGGGCGTTTTCCCGACGACAACCTCTTCGGCCTGCCCGTGAGCGAGAGCGCGGCCGAGGGTTCGCTCACTTTTTGGAAGCTGCACGAGCAGGGCCTGATGCGCGGCTACGACGACAAGTCCTTCTACATCATTGGCCTGCTGGTGAACCCGCCCAACGTGCTGCACACCAAGGGCCCGGTGAAGAAGGTGGAGGATCTGCGCGGCCTGCGCCTGCAGGCCAGCGGCGCCGAGCAGCAGGAGCTGATCCGCGCCCTGGGCGCGACACCGGTGGGCACGGTGTCCGTGCGCGAGGCGGCCGAGGCCATCAGCCGCGGCGTGGTCGACGGCACGCCCAAGGACTGGCTGGCCCTGCATTCCTTTCGCATCGCCGACGCCACCGCGCACCATGTGAACATTCCCATGGGCGCCTCCACCATCATGTTCGCGCTCAACCGCGCCAAGTACGACAGCCTCTCGCCCCAGGCCCGCGCCGCCATCGACCGCTTCAGCGGCGAGCCCTTCGTGCGCATGGCCGGCAAGCTGTTCGACGAGTACACCGACGCCAAACACAAGGAGACGGTGGACGACAAGAAGCGCCAGGTGATCACCCTGCCGCCCGAGGAGCGCGCGCGCTGGGACAAAGCCATGGGCACCGTGGTGCAGGACTGGCGCCAACGCGACGCCACCAACGAGCGCCTCTGGCAGGCCTTCACCAAGACCCGCGCGCAGGTGCGCGGCGAACTGGGCATGAAGTGATGGCCGCCGGGCGCGCGCCCGGCGCCGGCTCAGGCCGCCAGGGGGGCGGCGGCTTCGGCGGCGGCGGCGTGCGCCACCTGCCGGATTTCCTCGCGCAGCCAGCGCAGGCCCGGGTCCTGCTCGGTGCCCCGGTCCCAGTACAGACAGGAGCGGTAGCCCTCCAGGTGCACCGGCAGCGGCAGGGTCTGCAGCCGATCGCCGAACAGGCGGGCCAGCCGCGCGGGGAACACCGAGATCATGTCGCTGCGCGAGATCACGTCGGCCGCCTGATCGAAGCTGGGCATGGACAGGCGCACCAGGCAGTGGCGCCCGTGCCGCGCCACGCTGTCCTCCAGCACGCTCTCGATGTTGGGGTAACGGAAACCGAAGAACACATGTGGCCATTGGCAGAACGCTTCCAGCGGGTCTTCGCTGCCCGTGAACCCGGGGTGCCCCTTGCGCGTGACGAGCACGAAATGCTCCTCGAACAGCACGGCCGAGTTCAGGCCCGAGCGCATGCTCGGCTCGGGCGCGCAACCCAGGTCCACGTCGCCGCGGCGGATGCGCTCGAACAGCGTGTGAAACTGCGGCGGCTCCCAGGCGATGCGCACGCTCGCGTTGGTGGCGTGCAGCCGCGCCATCAGCGGCGCCAGGATCAGGCGGCTGCTGTAGTCGCTGCCCGCGATGCGGAAGATGCGGTCGGAACCCGTGGGGTCGAAGCTGTGGCCGTTCTCCAGCAGGCGGCCCATGCGCAGGAGCAGGTCGGCCACCGCATCGGCCATGGACAGCGCCAGCGGCGTGGGCGACACGCCATGGGGCGTGCGCTTGAACAGCGGGTCGCCAAAGGTGCGGCGCAGCTTGGCCAGCGAGCCGCTCACCGCCGGCTGGCTCAGGAACAGGCGCGCCGCCGCGCGCGACACGCTGCGCTCGCGCATCAGCGCGTCGAAGGTGCGCAGCATGCCGATGTCGAGGGCGCGCAGGTCGATGCGGGGGGGCTTGCTCATGCGGGCGCTGTCGTGTGGACCGTCGTGAGGGAGCGGCGATTCTGGACCGGGACCCCCATCGAAGGGCATAGGGCGTGACCCTGCCATCGCCCCACCACAGAACAGGAGACACCCCATGAACACCATCGACGCCGCGCTGCGCCGCTTCGCCTACCTGCTGGCGGCCGCCGGCCTGTGCCTGCTCTTTCTCAACGCCATCGCGACCGTGCTCGACGTGCTGGGCCGCACCCTGTTCGCCACGCCGATCGACCGGCTCAGCGACGTCTCGGGCCTGATCTACATCCTGGCCGCCGCCTGCTGCGTGCCCGCGGCCACCGCGCAGATGCGGCACATCACCATCAAGCCCTTCGAGGAGCGGCTCGCGCCGCGGCCCTACGCCGCCCTGGAGGGCCTGGCCGCGTTGCTGAAGCTGGCCGTGTGGGCGGTGCTGGCCTGGCAGCTCTGGGCCCACGCGGCCGAGATGGAGGCCACGCACCAGACCCTGTCGCAGCTGCGCGGCGTGCGGGTCGCGCCGTTCTGGACGTTCGTGGCGCTGGCCATGAGCTTCAACGCCCTGCTCGAAGCGCTCAACCTGCTGCGCTTCACCCGGGTCGCGCTCGGCGCGATGCCGCCCGACACCGCGGCGCCCGCCGAATCCGCCGAGCCCGCCAACATGCTTTGAGTCCAGGCCGCACACCATGTCCTCCACCACCATCATCCTGTTCGGCTTCGTCGGCCTGTTCGCGCTCATCCTTTTGCAGGTGCCCATTGGCGTGGCCATGATGGTCTCGGGCGCCGCGGGTTTCGCCGCGATCGTGGGCGTGCAGCCCGCGCTCTCGATGTTCGGCGGCGAGGTCGCGTCGTCCTTTGCCAGCGCCGACCTCGCGCTGATCCCCGTCTTCCTGCTGATGGGCAACTTCGCCAGCGCGGCCGGGCTGTCCACCGACCTCTACCGCCTGGCCGACGCCTTCGTGGGCCATCGCCGCGGTGGCCTGGCCCTGGCCACCCTGGGCGGCTGCGCGGGCTTCGGCGCGCTGTGCGGCTCGTCGCTGGCCACCGTCGGCACCATGCACCGCGTGGCCTATCCCGAAATGCTGGCGCGCGGCTACCCGCCGCACTTCGCGGCCGGCACCATCGCCGTGGGCGGCACGCTGGGCATTCTGGTGCCGCCCTCCATCATCCTGGTGGTGTACTCGGTGCTGGCCGAAACCTTCGTCATCGACCTCTACATCGCCGCCCTGCTGCCCGCGCTGATGGCGGTGGCGTTTTACGGCGCGGCCGTGGTGCTGTACGGCATGACCCGCCGCGCCGCCATGCCGGCGGGGCCCCGCCTGAGCGGCGCCGAGCGGCTCGAGGCGGTGCGCCAGTCGCTGTTCGTCATCGCGCTCGCGGGCCTGGTCATCGGCGGCATCTACGCGGGCGTCTTCACCGCGCTGGAGGCGGCCTCGGTCGGCGCGGTGCTGTCCTTCGCCGCCTACCTGTGGCGGCGCGGCTGGCGGCGCGCCGAAGCCTTCAAGCTCATCGGCGACACCGCCTCCGTCACCGGCATGATCTACGTGATGGTGATCGGCGCTTCGGCGTTTAATTACTTCGTCACCGTCAGCGGCGTGGCCGACCTGTTCATGGCCGCCGTCAACGCCACCCACCTGCCGCCCTGGGGCGTGATCGCCCTCATCCTGGTGGTCTACATCGTGCTCGGAGCCTTCTTCGACGAAGTCGCCACCATGCTGATCACCCTGCCCTTCGTGCTGCCGCTGATCGTCTCCTGGGGGTACGACCCGCTGTGGTGGGGCATCGTCAACGTCACGGTCATCATGATCGGCCTGTTCTGCCCGCCCATTGGCCTGAACGTGATGGTGATGCACGGCCTGGTGCGCGACGTGCCCTTGCGCCGCATGTACCTGGGCGTGCTGCCCTTCCTGCTGGCCGATTTCCTGCGACTGGGCCTGCTGGTGGCCTTCCCGCTGATCGCCACCTGGTTGCCCGCGGCCCTGCGCTGAGCGCGCGCGGCGCGCCACAATCGCGCCGTCCCCGTTCTTCGACGCCGCCCCATGAGCCAGACCATCAACGGCCCCGATGGCCGCCCGCGCTGCCGCTGGTGCGCGGGCGCGCCCGAGTTCCTGCCCTACCACGACACCGAATGGGGCTTTCCGGTCGACGACGACCAGCGCCTGTTCGAGAAGCTCAGCCTGGAGGCGTTCCAGTCGGGCCTGAGTTGGCGCACCATCCTCGCCAAGCGCGAGAACTTTCGCGCCGCCTTCGAGGGCTTCGACTTCCACCGCGTGGCGCGCTTTGGCGAGCGCGACGTCGAACGCCTGCTGGCCGACCAGGGCATCGTGCGGCACCGCGGCAAGATCGAGGCGGTGGTTCACAACGCGCGCTGCGCGCAGGAGATGGTGAAGGCCGAGGGCTCGCTCGCCGCCTATTTCTGGCGCCACGAACCCGGGCCCGGCGAACGGGTGCCACCCCAGAGTGTCTCCACCTCGGCCACGTCCATCGCGCTGTCCAAGGACCTGAAGCAGCGCGGATGGAAGTTCGTCGGCCCGACCACCGTTTATGCCTTCCTGCAGGCCATGGGCCTGATCAACGACCACGCCGAAGGCTGCGTGGTGCGGGCCTCGGTGGACCGGGCGCGCCGCGCCTTCCGTCGCCCCGGCCGCTGAGTTCCACGTCGCGACACGCGACACCACGGGGTGTTCCAGCACGGAACACCCGGGCCTGGGGATTGCCCGAGGGTGCGCCCGCGCGGCGCCGGCGCGAACATGTCCATTCGCCCAGGAGAACCCCATGAGCGCCGCCGGCCCGTTTCCCTGGCGCCCAGCCCCGCAGTGCGCCGCACGGAGGTGAATACCATGAGCACCGAGACCGAATCCCTCGCCCGCGGCGCCAGCCAGCCGCCGCTGCGCGAAGACACCATTGGCGCCGCGCTGGACGCCACCGCGCGCGAGCACGCGAACCGCGAGGCGCTGGTGATTCCCCAGGAAGGCGTGCGCTGGACCTGGGCCGAGTTGCGCGAGCGCGCCGATGAATGGGCCGCCGGCCTGCTGTCCCTGGGCCTGCAGCCGGGCGACCGCGTGGGCATCTGGGCGCCCAACTGCAGCGCCTGGGCGCTCACGCAGTTCGCCACCGCGCGCGCCGGGCTCATCCTGGTCAACATCAACCCGGCCTACCGTGCCAGCGAACTGGCCTACGCGCTGCACAAGGTGGGCTGCCGTGCCCTGGTGCTGGCGCCCGCGATCAAGAGCAGCGACTGCCTGGCCATCCTGCGCGGCGTCGCGCCCGAGCTCGACCGCTGCGCGCCCGGCCAGCTGCAGGCCGCCGCTCTGCCCGAGCTGCGCTGGGTGATCCGCCTGGGCGAGGCGCGCACGCCCGGCATGCTCAACTTCGCCGACGTGGGCGCGCGCGCCACGCCCGCGCTGCGCGAACGCCTGGCCGCCATCGGCCCGCGCCTGAAGGCGCGCGACGCGATCAACATCCAGTTCACCTCCGGCACCACGGGCCACCCCAAGGGCGCCACGCTCACGCACCGCAACATCCTCAACAACGGCTACTTCGTGGGCGAGGCCATCCGCCTGCAGGCGGCCGATCGGCTGTGCATTCCCGTGCCGCTGTACCACTGCTTCGGCATGGTCATGGGCAACCTGGCCTGCGTCACGCACGGCAGCACCATGGTCTACCCGAGCGAGTCCTTCGACCCGCAGGCGGTGCTGCGCACCGTGCAGGCCGAGCGATGCACGGTGCTCTATGGCGTGCCCACCATGTTCATCGCCGTGCTCGACCACCCGGACTTCGCCGGCACCGACCTGGGCACGCTGCGCACCGGCATCATGGCCGGCTCGCCCTGCCCCATCGAGGTGATGAAGCGCGTGCAGAGCCAGATGCACATGGGCGAGGTGACCATCGCCTACGGCATGACCGAGACCTCGCCGGTGTCCACGCAAAGCGCGGTGGACGACCCGTTGGAGCGGCGGGTGTCCACTGTGGGCCGCGTGCAGCCGCACCTGGAGATCAAGATCGTCGACACCGAGGGCCGCACCGTGCCGCGCGGCGCCGTGGGCGAGTTCTGCACGCGCGGCTACTCGGTGATGCAGGGCTACTGGGGCGACGCGGAGAAGACCGCCGAGGCCATCGACAGCGAGGGCTGGATGCACACCGGCGACCTGGCCACCATGGACGAGGCGGGCTTCGTCAACATCGTGGGCCGCCTCAAGGACATGGTGATCCGTGGCGGCGAGAACGTGTACCCGCGCGAGGTGGAGGAGTTCTACTACCGCCACCCCAAGGTGCAGGACGTGCAGGTGGTCGGCGTGCCCGACCCCAGGTACGGCGAGGTGCTGTGCGCCTGCGTGGTGCTCAAGCCCGGCCAGCAGGCCAGCGCCGACGAGCTGCGCGCGTTCGCGCAGGGTCAGATCGCGCACTACAAGGTGCCGGCGTACATCGAGTTCGTCGACGCCCTGCCCATGACCATCACCGGCAAGATCCAGAAGTTCGTGCTGCGCGAGCAGATGGCGAAGAAGCTGGGCCTGACAGCGGCGGCCACCGCCTGAACGGACCCCGCGCGCGGCGCCGCAGACCCGGCGGCGCGGTGGCCTCAGCCCGCGCGGCCCGGCGGCTCGCGGTAAGCCTCGGCGATCAGGTCCGTCAGCAGGCGCGTGGCCTCGGCCAGGTCCGCGCGGTGCACGATGCCGATGTCGCGGTGGAAGGTGTGCGCGCCCAGGTCCAGCGCCCGCACGCCGGCCGGCCAGCGGCGCCGGTCGGTGGTCTGCGGCACCAGGGTCGCGCCCAGGCCCGCCGCCACCAGCCGCACGATGGCCTCCTGTTCGTCGAGTTCGCACACCTCCCGCACCGCCAGGCCCTGGGCGCGCAGGAAACGGTCCACCTGCCGGCCGCCGAAGGAGCTGCGGTCGTAGCGGATGAAGGGCAGGCCCGCGATCAGCGCGCGCCAGTCGCCCGGCGGCGCGGCGCGTGGCACCAGCAGGCGGAAGGGCTCGCGCGCCAGCGGCGTCCAGCGCAGGTCGCTGTGCAGCGCGAAGGGCGGGCGGATGATGAGCGCCGCGTCGAGATCGCCGGCGTCCACCGCGTTGAGCAGCGCGGTCGACACGCCGGGCACCACGCGCGTGCGGCTGCCCGGCAGCTGGCGGTGGAACTTCACCAGGGCCTGCGGCAGCACGGCCTGCTGCACCGAAGCGATGGCGCCCAGCGCCACGAACACCGCCGGCGCCTGGGTGCGCTGGCGCGAGCCCAGCTGGCCGTAGAGCTGGATCAGGGCCTGCGCCTGCGCCAGCGTCTGCCGTCCGCGCCGGTTCAGCCGCGCCGCGCGGCCGGTGCGGTCGAACAGGGTGAAGCCCAGTTCCTCCTCCAGCCGCTTCATCTGCGCGCTCACGGCCGCCTGCGTCAGGCCGATCTGCTGGCCGGCGGCGGCGAAGGTGCCCTCGCGGGCCACGGCAACGAAGGTCTTGAGTTCGCGAATCATGCACAAAGAATACTTGTGCTCGGTGCAAAAAACGATTGATTCTCTTTTGGCTCGGCAGGGCCTAGCATCGCGGCTTTCCATCCCACCCACGAGACCGTCGATGAACACCGCCACCGCCGCCCCCGCTCCCACCATGCGCGCGCCCAGCACCAACCCCGCGCCGATGTCGCCCTTCCACCTCGCCTTCCCGGTGCACGACCTGGCCGCCGCGCGCCGCTTCTACGGCGACATGCTGGGCTGCCCCGAGGGCCGCAGCTCGCCCGAGTGGATCGACTTCAACTTCTACGGCCACCAGATCGTGGCCCACCTCGCGCCCGAGGCCTGCGGTGGCGCGGCGGTGAACGCGGTCGATGGCCACGGCGTGCCGGTGCGCCACTTCGGCATCGTGCTGCCCCTGGCCGACTGGGAGGCCATGGCCGAGCGCCTGAAAAGCCTGGGCACGACCTTCGTGATCGAGCCCTACATCCGCTTCAAGGGCCAGCCCGGCGAGCAGGCCACCATGTTCTTTCTCGACCCCTCGGGTAACGCCATCGAGGTGAAGGCCTTCGGCGACATCAACAAACTGTTCGCCAAGTGAACGTCAGCCGCTTCGAGCCCGTGCGGCCCGAGCACGCCAGCCGCCTCATCAACCACGGCCCCACCGTGCTGGTGACCAGCGCGCACGGCGGGCGGCGCAATGTGATGGCGGCGGCCTGGTCGATGCCCGTGGAATTCACGCCGCCGCGCGTCGCGGTGGTGATCGACAAAAGCACCTTCACGCGCGAGCTTGCGCAGGCCGGCGGCGGCTTCGGCCTGTGCCTGCCGGGCCTCGCGCTCGCGGACCTCACCTACAGCGTCGGCCAGCACAGCGGGCGCGAGGGCGACAAGTTCGCGCGCTACGGCATCGGCACCGTCACCGGTCCCGTGCTCGGCATGCCCCTCATCGAGCACGGCTGCGCGGCCTGGCTCGAATGCCGCCTGATCCCCGAGCGGCACACCGAGGACGCCTACGACACCTGCTTTGCCGAGGTGGTGGCCGCCGCGGCCGACCCGCGCATCTTCGCCAAGGGGCGCTGGCTGTTCGACGAGCGCAACGCCGAACTGCAGACCATCCACCACCTGGGCGCGGGCCTCTTCGTGCGCTCGGGCGGCACGGTGCAGGCCCGGGCGCTGTAAGCCCCGCACCGAGACCCCCCGTTCTCGTCGGACGCCGCGTGTCCTGCACGCGGTGCTTGCATTCGGCCAGCAATGCAAGTAGATTTGCGCAATCGATGGACTTGCAAATTTCAAGTGCATCGTCTTGGTGCATCAGGAACTCCCCGTTTTGATGCGCGTTCCACCCCTTCCCGAGGATTCCCGCATGAAGACCCATCGCCGAGTTCTGCTCGCGGCCGCCCTGTGCGCCGCCTTGGGCGGCACCACCGCCCTCGCCCAGGCCCAGACCCTCGTGGTCGCCACCGACACCGCCTTCGTGCCCTTCGAGTTCAAACAGGGCGACAAGTACGTGGGCTTCGACATCGATCTGTGGGACGCCGTGGCCAAGGAGCTGGGCCTGAGCTACCGCCTCCAGCCCATGGACTTCAACGGCATCCTGCCCGCGCTGCAGACCAAGAACGTGGACGTGGCGCTCGCGGGCATCACCATCAAGGACGAGCGCAAGAAGGTCATCGACTTCTCCGACGGCTACTACGACAGCGGCTTCATGATCATGGTGCCGGCCGACAGCCAGGTGAAGGGCGCGCCGGACCTCAAGGGCAAGAGCCTGGCCATCAAGACCGGCACCTCGGCCGCCGACTACGCCAAGGCCAATTTCCAGGGCACCGAGCTGCGCCAGTTCCCCAACATCGACAACGCTTACCTCGAGCTCATGACCGGCCGCGTGGACGCCGCCATGCACGACACGCCCAACGTGCTGTACTTCGCCAACACGGCGGGCAAGGGCAAGGTCAAGGTGGTGGGCACGCAGATGATGGCCCACCAGTACGGCATCGGCTTTCCCAAGGGCAGCCCGCTGGTGCCCAAGGTGAACGGCGCGCTGGCCAAGATCAAGGCCGATGGCCGCTACAACGCCATCTACAAGAAGTGGTTCGGCACCGAGCCGCCCAAGCCCTGATCGCCCGGGCACGCGCACCTCACGCCAGAGCTTCACCATGGATTTCGACGTCTCGGTGATCGTCAACGCCCTGCCGGCGCTGCTGCAGGGCGCCAAGCTCACGGTGCTCATCACCGTGGCGGGCCTGCTGGGCGGCACCGTGGTGGGGCTGGTCTTCGGCCTCATGCGGGCCTACGGCAACCGACTGCTCAACACCCTGGGCTTCCTCTACATCGAACTGGTCCGCGGCACGCCCATCGTGGTGCAGGTCATGTTCATCTACTTCGCGCTGCCGGTGCTCGCCGACATCCGCGTCGACCCGATGACGGCGGCGATCACCTCGATCGTCGTCAACTCGGGCGCCTACATCGCCGAGATCGTGCGCGGCGCCTTCCTGTCGGTGCCCAAGGGCCTGCGCGAGGCCGGGCTGGCGCTGGGCCTGCCCTCGTGGCGCGTGCTGGCCTTCGTCATCGGCCCGGTGGCCTTTCGCCGCATGACGCCGCCGCTGGGCAACCAGTTCATCGTCAGCCTGAAGGACACCTCACTGTTCATCGTCATCGGCGTGGGCGAGCTCACGCGCCAGGGCCAGGAGATCATGGCCGCCAACTTCCGCGCGGTGGAGATCTGGAGCGCCGTGGCCCTCATTTACCTGTGCCTGATCGGCGCGCTCACCTTCGCGCTGCGCACGGTCGAGAAACGGATGCGCATCCTATGAAGATGGTCGAGTTCCAGAAGGTCAGCAAACGCTTCGGCGCCACCGTGGTGCTCGACGGCGTCGACCTCAGCATCGGCCAGGGCGAGGTGGTGGTGCTCATCGGCCCCTCGGGTTCGGGCAAGTCCACGCTGCTGCGATGCATCAACGCGCTGGAGACCATCGACGGCGGCGACCTGATCGTCGACGGCCGCAGCGTGCGCGGCGGCCCGTCCACCGTGCGCGAGATCCGCCAGGAAGCCGGCATGGTGTTCCAGCAGTTCAACCTGTTTCCGCAGATGACCGCGCTGCAGAACGTGGCCTTCGGCCCGCGCCAGGTGCGTGGCACGCCGCGCGCGCAGGCCGAACAGGAGGCCCAGGCCCTGCTGAAGAAGGTGGGCCTGGCCGAGCGCCAGCACCACTACCCGAGCGAACTCTCGGGCGGCCAGCAGCAGCGCGTGGCCATCGCGCGCGCGCTCGCGGTCAAGCCCAAGCTCATGCTGTTCGACGAACCCACCTCCGCGCTCGACCCCGAGCTGCGCCAGGAGGTGCTGCGCGTGATGCAGTCCCTGGCCGAAGAGGGCATGACCATGATCGTCGTCACGCACGAGATCGCCTTCGCGCGCAAGGTCGGCACGCGCCTCATCTTCATGGAGCACGGCCACATCGCCGTCGACGGCCCGCCGGTCGAACTGATCGACCAACCCAGCAACCCCCGGCTGCGCGAATTCCTGCAGCACGTCGAATAGCGGACCGCATGCTCGCTCATCTGCAACTCGAAGGCTCCCCGTTCGAGGTGGGCCAGGCCCTGGGCCGCTTCGGCGCGGCCGCCCTGCACCGCTACGCGCAGGCATCGCCCGCGTGGGCCACGGTCATGCGCTGGCGCGGCCATCCGCGCGTGGCCGCCATGGCCGCGCTGGTGCGCGCCCACCACCCTGCCATCTGGCAGGAGCTGCAGGGACTGGCCGATGGCCTGGGCCTGCCCGCCGACGAGGTGTTCCTGTGGAACTGCCGCGGCGACCTCTGGGCCATGGCGCCCGACGGCTGCACCACCGTGCAGCTGCCCCCCGCCGCGCCCGGCGCCGCGCCCGTGGTGGCCCACAACGAAGACGGCGACCCGGCCTTCCAGGGCCACTGCGCCATCGCGCAGGTTGCGGTCCGCGGCGGCGCGCGCTTCGCCTCGTTCGTCTACCCGGGCTCGCTGCCGGGCCACACCTTCGCGGCCACGGCTGGTGGGCTGGTGATGACGGTGAACAACCTGCGCGCGCTGGAGGCGGGCACCGGCCTGCCGCGCATGGTGCTGACCCGCGCGCTGCTGGACGCGCCCGGCGTGGAGGCGGCGCTGGATGGCCTGCGCGCCGCGCCGCGCGCGGGCGGCTTTCACCTCACGCTGGCGCAGGCCGGGCGGCCCGGCATCGTCAGCGTGGAGTTCAACGACGCCCTGGTCTCGGTGCAGGCCGTGCAGCGGCCGGCGGTGCACGCCAATCACATGGTGCATGCGGCCATGGCGCACCGCCCGCAGATCGTCACCGGTTCGTCCGGCCACCGCCAGTTGCGCGGCGACGAGCTGCTGCGCCAGCACGGAGCCGAAGCCATCGACCCGCTCGACATCCTGTTCGACGCCGAGGACCCGCGCTACCCGATCTACCGCGACCGGGCCGACGACAGCGACCACGAAAACACCATGGCCACCGCGAGCTTCACGCTCGGGCCCACGCAGGTGGACTGGGAGGTGCGCACGGGCGGCCACCGCGAAACCTCGTTTAGGATGCGCGACGCCCTTCGCCTGTAGCCTCTCACCGCGCCGTCCCCACCCATGCCGAAACCCGCTCCGCCCGTGGCGACCACCGTGGACGGGCTGCGCGCGCTCGTCGTCGCCATCGGCCGCGGCGACGCCAGCGTCTCGCTCGGCGGCAAGGCGCTCGCGGTGCTGGCGCGGCTGGTCGAGCAGCCCAAGGACGTGGCGCTCAGCACCATCACCGAGCTGGGCGAGCGCATGGGCGTGAACCCCTCCACCCTCACGCGCCTGGCCACCCGCCTGGGTTTTGCCGGCTTCACCGATTTCCAGGCCGTGTTCCGCGAGCACGCCATGCAGGGCGGGCCGCATTTCTATACGCAGCAGGCGCACCGCCTGCTGGAAGACGCCTCGGCCGACAGCCCGCGCACCGCGCGCGGCGTGGTGGCCAAGCTGGCGCAGGAATCCATCCGCAATGTCGACGCCTTCCTGGGCCAGCTCGACGAGGCCGAACTCGGCAAGGCGGCGCGCCTGCTGGCGCGCGCGCCGCACGTGCGCATTCTGGGCCTGCGGCAGATCCATTCCATCGCCAGCTTCCTCACCTACGGCCTGGGCATGCTGCGCGCCGAGGTCGCGCTGGCCGACGGCCCGGGCCTGGGTGTGGCCGAGAGCCTGGCCCAGATGTCGCCGGGCGACGCCCTCATCGTCTGCAGCGTGGCGCCCTACACCCGCATGGTGGCCGACGTGGCGCGCGCCGCCGCCGCCGCCGGCGTGCACGTCATCGCCATCACCGACACCCGCGCCTCGCCGCTGGCACCGCCCGCGCGCCACGCCTTCTTCATCCCGCACGAGAGCAGCTTCATCAGCAACAGCATGGGCGCCTACGTGGTGTTCTGCGAAGGGCTGATCAACCTGGTGGCGCGCGAACTGGGCGACAGGGCCCTGCAGGCGCTGGCGCGCCGCGAGGGCTTCATCGAGAGCCTGGGGATCGAGACCGGCTGATCGATCAGCCGGTGGCCGAGAACGCCGCGTGGTACGCCACCTCGCCGCGCGGCACGGGGCCCGCGAACGCCAGGCCCATGAAGTACTCGGGCGGCACGCCAGGATAGGCCAGTCCCTCGTGCACCGCGAAGCCCCAGCGGCCGTAGTAGGCCGGCTCGCCCAGCACCACGCAGCCCTCGGCGCCCAGGGCCCGCAGGCGCGCCAGCCCTTCGTCCATCAGGCGGGCGCCGATGCCCGCGCGTTGCCGCGAAGGCCGCACCGCGATCGGCCCCAGGCCGTACCAGCGCCCGGCACGGCCGGCGATGGTGACCGGCGAGAACGCGACGTGGCCGACCAGGCCCTCGGCCCCGTCCACGGCCACCAGCGAGAGCGTGAGCGCGCCGGCCGCGCGCAGCTCGCGCACGATGGCCGGTTCGGTGCCGGCGCTGTGGGGGGTGCCGGCGAAGGCCTGGGCGACCAGCGAGGCGATGGCGGGGGCGTCGGTGGGCTGTTCGGGGCGCAGCTGCATGGGCTGCATTGTCGGGGCGGCGTCGGTGAGGCGCGCGCCCGGCAACGGGGCGTTCATCGGCAGGCCCGCTCCATCCTCACCCGCGCCACCTCCACCACCCGTTCAATCACCTCCCGCGCGTGCTCCAGCCCCATGAGCGCGAACAGCTCGGGCAGCAAGGCCTGACGAATGACGAAGCCGATGTTGTGCGGGTTGAGCGAGTGCTCGACCATGGCCCGGCCCACCACCGCGTCGATGGACAGGGCTTGCCTCGCCCAGGCGTCGGGTGGCGTGCGCGCGAACGCCTCTTCGCCCAGCACCAGGCGGCAGATGCCGCAATAGGCCCGCGCCAGCGGATGGTCCGCCAAGGCGCCGGGCAGGCCGTCCACCGTTCGCGCCGCGACCTGGTCTTCCAGGCGCACCAGCAGCATGTACTGCTTGAGCGGCTGATCGAACAAGGCCTGCGTCTGGGCGACGGCCTGTTTCAGCCGATCGGCGAACACCGTTTGCGCGTAGGGGTCGTCGGCCAGCGCCACCTGGATGGTCTTTCGCAGGCGCGCGCGCACCAGGTCGGCTTCGTTGCGGGCCTTCTCCGGGCTCCAGCGCTCGGGGGCGTCGGTCCGTGCCGGAGGGGTCAACAGGTACGCGCCCTCCGGTTCCCGCACCGCCAGCCGCTGCCAGCGCGGACCCGCGGCGTGGCGCAGGTGCTCGGGCCCGCTGTCGCTCCGGTCCTCGGTCTCCTGGGCGTCGCCTTGCGCGATGCGGCGCAGGCCGTTGAAAAAGCGCCGTTCGGCGCGGTAGGTGGCGATGGCCTGTTCGGACACCTGGGGGTCGTCGAAGAAGCTGCGCGAGGCCTCGGCCGTCTGCAGGCACTGCGTGAAACGCCGCAGGGCGGCGTAGAAGGCGTCGCGGCGCTGTTGTTGCGCGTCGAGGCCCTGCCCGCTGCCGCTGTCCACGAAGCGGGGCATCAGGGCCTGCCGGTACTGCTCCAGGTCGGACGGGTCCCGCACCTCGTCGAACAGGGCGCGCAGGGCCGCGTGCAGGGCCGGCAGCTGGCGGTACTCGGCGCTCACCGGTCGATAGAGGCCCGCGACGTCGTCGAGCTCGTAGCCCCCCTGGGTGCGCGCTTCCAGGTTCTGGTAGTCGCGCAAGGCGCTGTCCAGTTCGCGCAGGATGCCGCGGTAGTCCACCAGCAGGCCGTGGCGCTTGGCTTCGTGCGGGCGGTTGACGCGCGCCACGGCCTGGATCAGGTTGTGCGCCTTCAGTGGCTTGTCGATGTACAGCACGGCATTGCGTGGTTCGTCGAAGCCGGTGAGCAGCCGGTCGACAACGATCAGCAGCTCAGGCCCGCCGTCGCCACTGAAATCGCGCAGCACGCGGTGCTCGTGAGCCTGTGCGTCGCGGCCCACGTGGGCGTCCCACCAGCGCTGCACCTCGAGCCGGCCCTGGTCGTCGATGGCGTCGTGGCCCTCGCCGTTGTCGGGCGGCGACATGATCACGGCGCTGCTCACCAGGCCCGTGGCCTCAAGGCAGCGGTGGTAGCGGATCGCGTCGAGCTTGCTCGCCGTGGCCACCTGGCCTTTGAGACCCAGGCGCTTGACGTGCCGCTCGAAGTGCTGGGCGATGTCCCAGGCGATGAGCTCGATGCGTTGGGGGGCGCCGTATACCGCGCGCCGGCTCGTGTAGCGGCCCTTGAGCTCCGCGGTCTGTTCGGGCGTGAGGCCGGCGCTGATCCGGTTGAACCAATGGTTGGCGGCGTCGTCGTCGACGCCCATCTCGGGCACGCGCTCTTCGTACAGCAGGGGCACCACGGTGCCGTCGTCCACCGCGCGCTGCAAGCTGTAGGCGTGCACGATGGGTCCGAAGCGTTGCGAGGTCTTTTCCTCCTTGAGCAGGGGGGTGCCCGTGAAGGCCAGGCAGGCCGCGCGTGGCAGCACCCGGCGCAGGCGCTCATGCAGTTGCCCGCCATGGCTGCGATGGCCCTCGTCGACCAGCGCCACGATGTCGGCCGAAGGGTTGTAGCACTCAGGCCGTTGCGTGGCGGTGGTGAACTTGTGGACCAGCGTGAACACGATGCGCTCGCTCCCCCGGCCGATGCGCCGCGCCAGCTCGCGCCCGCTGCCCACGCGGGCCTTCTCGCCATCCTTCTTCGCGGCCACGGCCGAGCCGAAGGCGCCGCCGTTCGTGAAATTGCGCGCGAGCTGGTCTTCGAGGTCGAGGCGGTCGGTGACGACGAGCACGCGGCAGGCCTGCGTGTCGGGGTGGAACACCAGGGCCCTGGCCAGGAAGACCATGGTCAAGCTCTTGCCCGAGCCCGTGGTGTGCCAGAGCACACCGCCCTGGCGAGCGCCGTCGGGGCGGCGCTGCTGGATGCGCTGGAGCATGGCCCGCACGCCGAAGTACTGGTGTGGCCGCGCGATCACCTTGCCCAGGCGGCGGTCGAACAGGACGAAGTGGCGCAGCAGCTCGAGCAGCCGCTCGGGCCGCAGCAGGGCGCGCACCGTCCGCTCGGGCTCGTTGGACCCAGTGCCGTCGCCGGGCTCCTCGCGCCAGCGCGCCCAGGCGCGCGGGGGCGTGCCCGTGGTGGCGTAGCGCGCCTCGCCCGAACCCAGGGCCAGCAGCAACTGGGCGTAGACGAACAGCCCCGGTGTCTCGTCGGGCCGCTGGTGGTGCAGCTGGCGCTGGATGGCCTCGTGCACCGGAGCCGCGCGGGGGTGGCCGCCCGATGCCGGGCCCTCGATGACCACCAGCGGCAGGCCGTTCACGTAGCCCAGCACGCCGGGTCGGCGCGGGTGCGCGCCGATGGTGGTGTGCAGTTCGGGCGATTCGATCGCGTCCCATTGGTTGGTGTCGGGGGCCTCCCAGTCGACCAGCGGCACCGTGGGCTGGTGCTTCTTGCCATCGGGCATGAACTCGGTGACCGTGACACCGAGCGTGAGCAGGCGGTAGAACCGCTCGTTGGCGGCGAGCAGGCCATCGGCCAGGGACAGCCCCTCCACCTCGCGCACCACCTGGTCGATGCCACCGGCCGAGAGCGGGTAGCGCTCCCCCCGGTACTCGAAGCGGTGCGCCTGCAGGGCCTGGATCAGGCGTGGCCGCAGAAGGACGTCGTTCGGACCGCTGCGCCAGCGCGCCGCCTCGGCAGCGGGCCGGTGGCGCCAGCCCAGGCTCGCCAGCCAGCGCAGCGCGGCGTTCATGCCGGCGGCGCGACGGTCTGGGCCGGGGGCAGTCGCACGCGCCGGCGACCGCTGAAGAGCTCGCCCAGCAGCGCGCGCTTCTCCAGGCGCAGCGCCTCGATCTGGGCGGCGATGCTGTACTCCTCGGCTTCGGCCCCGCGCAGGATGGCCGCGATGCGGCGCTGCACATCCAGTGGCGGCAGGTGCAGCGGCAGCTTGAAGAAGTCTTTCAGGCTCACATTGAGCAGGCCATGGTTGCGAGCGCCTTCCTGCGCGATGCCGGTGATCGCCTCATTGAGCATGCCGGCCTCGAAGTAGAGGCGATAGAAATCGTTGTCCACCTCCGCGCCAGGGCGCTGGCGAAAGCAGATGTAGAGGCCGGAGACGACCCCCGAGTCGTAGGCCACCAGCGGCTTGATGGCTCCGACCGGGTAGCCGCAGGAGGCGCTGCGGTTGTAGGCGAAGTCGCCGGGGGCCAGCCGGGTGTAGCGGCTGAGGTCGTCGCTGGCGACGTTCTTGTTGAAGAACTCGCGCTGGCTCACCAGGCCGTGCTGGGCCGAGATCGTGAGCACATTGCTGTCGCCGTCCGTGTTCTTGCGGGTGATGCGCTCGAAGACGGCGTCGAAGTCCACCTGTGCCCAGTGCGCCCGCGCGTTCACCACCGAGCGGCGGTTGGACAGCAGCACGTGCATGAGGTCGCGCTTCTGGCGGCGGCTGTTGTCGAGCAGGCGTTCGGTGGTGGCGATGGCGCGGTCCCAGTCGCCGGCCATTCGCGCGATGCGCGCCTGTTCGCGCCGGGGTGGCAGAGGCAGGGGGATGGAGCGGATCAGCCCGGCGTTGAGGTTCTGCTGGGCGCCGGCGTTGCCCAGTTCGCGGATTTCGGCGTAGTGCGCGGCGAGAAACTGGTAGACGTAGTCGGGGTCGTGCTCGGCGTGCACCTGGATGGCGGCGCAGGCCTGGTTGGTGGTGGCGGCCAGGCCCAGGCGCGCCACTTGCCCGCGCGTGCGGCCCTGGCCGTACATGGCCATGAGCACGGTGCCCGCTGGAAAGAGCCTGGCCGAGGAGTGGCGCATGCCCTGCGGCGTGATCTTCTCGGCCGTGGCGGTGATGGTGTTGAACTGGATTTCGCCCGTCGTGACCCAGGGGATGTCGCCACCCCAGTAGCCTGGCCGGGAGCGGTCCGGTGTGCCGCCGGAGCCGATGCGGGCGATGTCACCCAGGGTGGCGCGAGTCCAACCCGTGGGCAGCTCAGTCATACCCCAGCTCCTTCAGATACCCCGCCATCTTCAACTCCAGCTCGGCGAGTTCTTCCTTGAGCTTCAGGCGCTCGGCCCGCACCGCCGGCAGGTCGGCGGTGGCCGTGTCTTCGAAGGTGTTGACGTAGCGCGGGATGTTGAGGTTGAAGCCGTGGCCGGCGATTTCCTCGCGCGTGGCGAGGTGGGCGTACTTGTCGATGGGCTGGCGCGCCTGCACGGCATCGATGATGGCCTGCACGTCCTGCGCGCGCAGCAGGTTCTGGTTCTTGCCGTCCTGGTAGGCGCGGCTGGCGTCGATGAACAGAACCTTGTCATCGACCTTGTTCTGGCGCAGCACCAGGATGGCCGCCGGGATGCCGGTGCCATAGAACAGCTTCTCCGGCAGGCCGATGACCACGTCCAGCAGGTTTTCCTCGATCAGCACCTGGCGGATGCGGCCCTCGCTGGCGCCGCGGAACAGCACGCCGTGTGGCACCACCACGGCCATGCGGCCGGTGCCAGGCCGCATGGTCTCCACCATGTGCAGGATGAAGGCGTAGTCGCCCTTGGTGCGCGGCGGAACGCCGCGGCGAAAGCGCTGGTGCGGGTCCTTCGCGGCGTTTTCGTGGCCCCATTTCTCCAGCGAAAACGGTGGATTGGCGACGACGACGTCGAAGCGGCGCAGGCGGCCATCGGCATCGAGCAGTTTGGGGTTGCGCAGGGTGTCGCCCCATTCGACGCGGTGGTTGTCCTCGGCGTGCAGGAACAAGTTCATCTTGGCCAGCGCCCAGGTGCTGCCGATGGCTTCCTGCCCGTACAAGGCGTAGTGGCGGCGGCCCGTGCGCGAGCGGATCAGCTGCGCGCACTTCATCAGCAGCGAGCCAGAGCCGCAGGTGGGGTCGCAGATCTCCTCGCCTTCCTGGGGGTCCATCAGGCGCGCCATGAGCTGCGAGACCTCGGGCGGGGTGTAGAACTCGCCCGCCTTCTTGCCGGCCGTGGTGGCGAAGTTCTTGATGAGGAACTCGTAGGCGTTGCCGATCACGTCGAGCTGGCCGACGCGGCTTTCGCGCAGGTTCAACTCGGGCCGGGCGAAGTCCTCCAGCAAGTGGCGCAGGATGTCGTTCTTCTGTGCCTCGTCGCCGAGCTTGGTGGAGTTGAAGCTGATGTCCTGGAAGACGTCGCGCAGCTTGCCCAGGTTGGCTTCCTCGATGGCGTGCAGGGCGCGGTCGATGCGCTCGCCATTGCCGGGCTGGTGGCGGGCCTCGTGCAAGGCCCGGAAGTTCGCGCTGCGCGGCAGCACGAAACGTTCGTTTTTCAGCAGCTCCTCGATGAGCTCGGGGTGGGCGCCATGCGCGGCCTGGTAGCGCTCGTAGTGGTCCTGCCAGATATCGGAGATGTACTTGAGGAAGAGCATCGTCAGGATGTAGTCCTTGTAGATGCTCGGGTCCACGGTGCCGCGGAAGGTGTCGCAGGCGTTCCAGACGGCGGTGTTGATGGCGTCCTGGCTGATGACGGTGTCGTCGTTCATGTCGTTCTTGAAGGTTCGGCGGGATCAGGCCTGGCGCGCGGACGGGGCCAGCAGGCCCTGCGCGAGGGCGTCGATTTGTAGCTCACGGTTGCGGATCAGGGCTTCCAAACGCTGGCGCTCCTGCCGGGCGGCCTCGGCCAGATCGACCAGCAGGCGCTGGCGCGCCAGCCCGGGCACCGCGATGGGCATGTCTTCCAGCACCGGACGGCGGATGCTGAGCTGGTCCGTGCCCTCGGCGTTGTTGCGCAGGTAGCGCTGGCTGGGGGTGCGGTTGATATGCCAGGCCAGGTACTCGGGCAACAGGCCCTCGGCCTTGCAGCGCAGCACAAAGAAGTACTGCGCGCACACCGTGGCGGGCGGCGTCTGGCTCAGGCACACGGCGTAGTTGCGCGTGCCGCGCGCGGCAAACAGGATGTCGCCGTCGCGCAGCCAATCCGGCGGCTTGCCGCGGCCCAGGTCCGCGCGCGAAAGGTTGGCCCAGGCCACGTCGCCGTCGGGGGAGATGTCGCGCATCTGGATGACCCGGGCCTTGCCGTGCGCCGCCACCGGCACGCTGCCTCGGAAGGGGTGGCCCGCCCGCACCTCGGCCAGCGCTTTCAATGACGAAATCATGATGCATCAATCTCTGTGATGCGAAATTTTGCTTGCCCCTTTCGGTCGAGACAAGTAAGCTAAATGTGTTCATGCATCAAAACACATGATGCATGAATAAGGGGAAGGACCACATGCGCGAATTCGAAATCAACTGCGCCAGCCGGCTCAACCGCCAGGGCGGGCACGAGCACATCACCCACCTGGGCCACATCGCCAACCACTGGCGGCTGTCGCTGGAATCCATGGTCCGGCGCATCGAGTCGGGGACCGAGGGGTACTACCTGCTCGATCGAAAGACGGGCGAGCGCCTGCGCCTCGCGGTGGTGCGCGAGCCGGGCCACACGCCCTACCTGCGCACGCAGCGGGCGGACGGCTGGACCGACCACCTGCTCGCGCTGCCGGAATGCGGGCGAAGCTGTGCGCTGATCGGTTGAGGCGGCTTACTGCAGCAGCCCGCCGGCCATGGCCCGCAGCTCGGGGCTCAGGTGCTCGGTCCAGCCCAGCTGCTCGGCCATGTGGCACACCACCCAGCGGGCCTCGGGGGGCGATAGCACGCTGTCGGGTTCTTCGCCCGCCAATTCGAGCAGGCCCTCCAGCACCTTGTCGATCACGTCGGGCTCGGTGATGCCGAGCTTGAACTGAACCTCCTGGGCGCGCGTGACGAGGGCGTTGGCCATGTCGTCGCAGACCTCGAAGCGGCGGGCGATGTGCTGGGCCAGCTGGGCGGCCCGCTGGCCCGGGCGCGTCTGCAGGCGAATGAAGCTCTCGGGTATGTGAATCTGGGAAGCGTCGTCCATGGCGCGAATCATGTCGGAATCGGCGCACGCCGTCACGGCGCGCGCGCCGACGGCGGGGTCGGACCTGTCCGACGCGCGGGCTGGTGTCGCGCAGAGACGATCAAGTCACACGGAACCCTTTTGTCCCAAGCACCACCTCAACGCCCGCATGACCCTCTTCGACGCCCTGCGCCAGAGCCACGAGCTGCAGCGCCGCCTGTGCCGCCGGCTCGTGCGCATCAAACCCCAGGACCGCGACACGGTGTTCCTCACCTTGAAGGTCGAGCTCGAGGCCCATGCCGCGGCCGAGGAACGCTTCCTGTACGTGCCGATGCTGATGACCAATCCTGGCCTCAGCGCCTCGCGCCACGCCCTGGCCGAGCACCACACCATCGAAGAGCTGTGCGAGGACCTGAGCGTGCCCGACAAAGGCACGGCGGCCTGGCTGGCGACGGCGAAGCGGCTGAGCGACAAGGTGCACCACCACCTGCGCGAGGAGGAGCGCAAGTTCTTCCAGCTCGCGGGCAAGCTCATCAGCGACGCGGACAAGCTGACCCTGGGCCGCAGCTACCTCAAGGACCTGGTGCACATGCGCCAGCACTACGCGCAGGCCTACAAGAGCCTGGCCGTGGACCGCCAGGGCGCGGTGGTGCCGGCCGCCAGCTGAGGCGGCGCGCGGCGGGTCGCACCGCGCGCGGGGCGGGCGGGGGAAGCGTTCGGGCGTGGCATGCTCTGCCCCCTCGTCACTTGCGACGGTTTCTCCCCTCTCCCCCTCTCACTTGTCATGAACGCTCTCAACGCCCTCTTCGATCAACCGCGTTTCGGTGTGCTGCTGCTGCGCTGGACGCTGGCCATCCTCATGCTGTTCCATGGCTGGGCCAAGATCACGGGCGGTGTCTCGGGCATCGTGGGCATGGTCAGCGCGCATGGGCTGCCGGGCTTCCTGGGCTACGCCGTGTACCTGGGCGAGGTGGTGGCGCCGCTGATGCTGCTGGTGGGTTTCTGGGTGGTGCCGGCGGCGCTGGTGGTCGCCATCAACATGGTGGTGGCGCTGGTGCTGGTGCATTCGGGTCACTTCCTGGGCCTGGCCAGCAGCGGCGGCTGGCGCCTGGAACTGCAGGCCTTCTTTCTCGTGAGCGCGCTGGTGGTGGCGTTCACGCACCGGCTCGGGCCGCAGCGCTGAGCCGCCGTGGCGGGCCCGCGGGTGCCGCGCCCGCCGCGCAGAAAGCCCGGCCGATAATCCGGCGCACCGCACCCGCACCGCCGACCACGATGCCCGCCCCACGCCGCGCCGCCGCCCCCAGCCACCCCGACGCCGACAGCAGCGCGGCCCGCGCGGCCATCCTCGCGGCGGCTCGCGCGGAGTTTTCCGCCAAGGGCCTGACGGGCGCGCGCGTCAACGAGATCGCGGCGCGCGCAGGCGTCAACAAGCAGCTCATCTACTACTACTTCGGCAGCAAGGAAGACCTGTACCGCACGGCGCTGGAGGTGGTCTACACCGAGATCCGGACGCAGGAGCGCAGCCTGAACCTGGGCGACATGAAGCCCGAGGAGGCCATGGCTGCCCTCATCGGCTTCTCCTTCGACTACCTGGCGCAGCACCCCGACTTCATCGGCCTGCTCAACCACGAGAACGCGCAGGGCGCGCCCCACGTGCGCGACTCCAGCGCCATCCGCGACACCAACTCGCCCCTGATCGAGCTGATCGCCAAGACCCTGGCGCGCGGCATCCGGGCCAAGGTGTTTCGCCGCGGCATCGACCCGGTGGAGTTGTACATCTCGGTCGCGGGCATGTCGTACTTCTTCTTCTCCAACCGCCTCACCCTGGCCTCGATCTTCGACCGCGAGCTGCAGTCCGCGGCCGCGGTCAGCGCCTACCGCGCGCACGTCGTGGCCTTCGCCATGGCCGGCCTGCGCGTCTGATCCGGCAGGCCATCGCCGGGGGCGGGCGTCCATGCTCGCATACCCCAACCCCAGATTTCAACCAAACGGTTGACGCCACCGGGGCGCGCCCATATGCTCATTCCATCGAGTTTGAGAAAGGGCGATTCCATGCACAGCCAGCCATCCGGGGGAACGCCCCAGCACCGTGTCGCGCTGCTGGACCCGGCGCAGCTGCCCGAGCGCTTCGAGTCGGTCGAGGCGCTGGAGGAGTTCCTGTCGCGGCCCAGCCAGGCCCTGATCGACGACCTCGCGCAGGTGGACGGCGACCTCATGATCCTGGGCGTGGCCGGCAAGATGGGGCCCACGCTCGCGCGCCTGGCCAAGAACGCCGCGCCGCACAAGCGCGTGATCGGCGTGGCGCGCTTCAGCGACCCCGAGGTGCGCCAGCGCCTGGAGGCCTGGGGCATCGAGACCATCACGGCCAACCTGCTGGACCGCGCTGCCATCGAGGCCCTGCCGCGCGTGCCCAACATCGTCTTCGCGGCCGGCCACAAGTTCGGGGCCAAGGACAACCAGGCCCTGACCTGGGCCATGAACACGCACGTGCCGGCCCTGGTGGCCGACACCTTCCGCGGCGCGCGCATCGTGGGCTTTTCCACCGGCAACATCTACCCGCTCACCACCGTGGGGCGCCAGGGCGCCAGCGAGAAGACGCCGCCCGCGCCCCTGGGCGAGTACGCGCAGTCCTGCATCGGGCGCGAGCGCATGTTCGAGTACTTCTCGGCCCAGCACGGCTCGCCCGGGCGCCTGTTCCGCCTGAACTACGCCATCGACATGCGCTACGGCGTGCTGTACGACATCGCCTCCAAGGTGCACCGCGGCGAGGCCGTGGACGTGACCATGGGCCACGTGAACGTGATCTGGCAGGGCGACGCCAACGCGCAGGTGCTGCGGTCCCTGCGCCACTGCACGGTGCCGGCCACGCCGATCAACTGCACCGGGCCCGAGACCCTGTCGGTGCGCTGGCTGGTGGACGAGTTCGCGGCGCGCCTGGGCGTGCCGGCCCGCGTGGTCGGCCAGGAAGCGGGCACCGCCCTGCTGTCGGACACCACGCTGGCCTGCCGCCTGTTCGGCTACCCGCTGGTGCCGCTGGGCGCCATGCTCGACTGGGTGGCCGACTGGGTGAAGCGCGAACAGCCCGCCTTCAACAAGCCGACCAAGTTCGAGGTCAGGGATGGCGCCTTCTGAGGCCCTGACCCTGGTCGTCCTGGGCCCGGCCGACGCGCCGGATGGCCTGGCCTTGTCGGAGGCGGCGGGCTGGAACCAGACCGCCGAGGACTGGCGCCTGTTCGTGCGCCAGGGCCGCGTTTTTGGCCTGCGCGAGCAGGAGGCGAACCGCCTGGTCGCCACCGCGGCCGCGCTACCCTACGCCGGGGGCCTGGGCTGGATCTCCATGGTGCTGGTCGCGCCCGAGTGGCGCCACCAGGGCCTGGCCACCCAGCTCATGCAGCACTGCATCGCCCATCTGCGCGCGCTGGACGCGACGCCGGTGCTGGACGCCACACCGGCCGGTCAACCGGCCTACGCGCGCCTGGGCTTCGAGGCCGGCTTCGCGCTGGCGCGCTGGGAAGGCGTGTTGGCGGCCGCGCCGCCGGCGCCGGGCACCGGCCTGGCCGACGCGATCACCATCGCGCGCCTCGACGCGCTGGCCAATGGCTGCGATCGCGGCGTGCTGCTGATCGACTTCCTGCGCCGCCCCGGCACGCGCGCCTGGGTCGAACCGGACGGCCATGGCTTCGCGCTGGCCCGCCAGGGCCTGCGCGCCACGCAGCTGGGGCCGCTGGTGGCGTGCGACGAGGCGTCGGCCCTGTCGCTGCTGCAGCGCGCGCTGGCCGATCTGCGCGGCCCCGTGTTCCTCGACGTGCCCGAGCGCTGGAGCGCGCTGACGGCCTGGCTGCAGCACAACGGCTTCGCCCGCCAGCGCGGCTTCGCGCGCATGGCGCTCGGCGCCGCCCCCATCGCAGACGTCCACCACCGGCTGTTCGTCGTCGCCGGTCCCGAATTTGGATGAGTCCCATGAGCCCCACCCGATCGCCCGAAGGGGCTCGCACCGCAGTGCACCGCACGGAGGTTACCCAGTGAGCCTGAGCGCCACCCAAGTCCAACACACCCGGGCGCTGCTGCAGCGCGGCCTGGCCATCCCGGCCCATCCGCTGGCGCTGAACGCGCAACGCCAGCTCGACGTGCGCCGCCAGCGCGCGCTCAGCCGCTACTACCTCGACGCCGGCGCGGGCGGCCTGGCCGTGGGCGTGCACACCACGCAGTTCGCGATCCGCGAGGTCGGCCTGTTCGAGGAGGTGCTGCGCCTGGCGATCGGCACCGCGCGGGACTGGGTGCCGGCCAGCCGCCCGCTGGCCATGGTGGCCGGCGTCTGCGGCCGCACCGAACAGGCCGTGGCCGAAGCCCGCCTGGCCCAGGGCCTGGGCTACAACGCCGGCCTGCTGAGCCTGGCCGCCATGAAGGGCCAGAGCGAAGACGCCCTGATCGCCCACTGCGAGGCCGTGGCGCAGGAGATCCCGCTGGTGGGCTTCTACCTCCAGCCCGCCGTGGGTGGCATGGACCTGAGCGCCGCCTTCTGGGCGCGCTTCGCCGCCATCCCCAACGTGGTGGCGATCAAGGTCGCGCCCTTCCACCGCTACCGCACGCTCGACGTGGTGCGCGGCCTGGTCGAGGCGCGCGCCGAAGACCGCGTGACGCTCTACACCGGCAACGACGACCACATCGTGCTCGACCTGGTGACCCCCTTCACCGTGCAGCGCGACGGCCAGCCGGTGACCGTGCGCTTTCGCGGCGGCCTGCTCGGTCACTGGTCGGTCTGGACCTCGGGCGCGGTGCGCTTGCTCGAGCAATGCCAGGCGGCGGCGCGCGAGCCGGCGGTCTCGGCCGAGATGCTGGCGCTGGACAGCCGCGTCACCGACTGCAACAGCGCATTCTTCGACGTCGCCAACAACTTCCACGGCTGCATCGCCGGCTGCCACGAGGTGCTGCGCCGCCAGGGCCTGCTCGAAGGCACCTGGTGCCTGGACCCCAACGAGGGCCTAAGCCCCGGGCAGAAAGAAGCCATCGACCGCGTCTGCGCCCAGCACGCCGACCTGGCCGACGACGCCTTCGTGGCCGAGGGGCTGAGCCGCTGGCTCGCCTGACGGCCGCGCCCACAGGAGCACCCATGAACCAGAACAAGGCCCTGCGCTGGACCCTTCACTACCTGCCCGCCATCGGCCTGTTCGCGGGCTTCATCCTGCTGTGGCAACTGGCGGTGTCGGTGTTCGGCATTCGCGAGTACCTGCTGCCCGGTCCCTATGCCGTGTGGCAGTCCATGCTCAGCGACGAGATCCCCTGGCTCAGCCACGCCTGGATCACGGGCGTGGAGATCCTCGGCGCCTTTCTCCTGGCCGGCGTGGCCGGCGTGGCGCTGGGCATGGCCATCGCGTGGTCGCAGGGCATCTCGCGCGCGCTCACCCCCTTCCTGGTGTTCGTGAACACCCTGCCCAAGGTGGCGATCGCGCCGCTGTTCCTCATGTGGCTGGGCTACGGCATCCTGCCCAACATGCTGATCGGCGCGCTCATCGGCTTCTTCCCGGTGGTCATCAACACCGCCGTGGGCCTGACCCAGATCGACCAGGACCTGGTGGACCTGGGCCGCGTGTTCAGCGCGCCCAAGTGGAAGGTGTTCCTGAAGATCCGCATCCCCAACGCCTACCCCTACATCCTGAGCGCGCTCAAGGTCACCGCCACTTCGGCGGTGGTGGGCGCCGTGGTGGGCGAGTTCGTGGCCTCGCAGAAGGGCCTGGGCTACGTGATCATCACCACGCAAAGCAGCATGAACACGCCGGCCGCCTTCGCCGCGCTGGTGTGGATCTCCGTGCTCGGCCTGCTGCTGTATGGCCTGGTGGCCCTGCTGTCGCGCCTGCTCGCGCCCTGGGCCGAAGAGGCGCCGCGCTGAATTCCGTCCGCCCCCCCCACCCACTCCCCGTCCCCCGAAAGGAAAGCACCATGACTCGCCGGATCGCTGTTCCCCTCGCCGCCGTCTGCTCGGCGCTGCTCGCGCTGATGCCCCTGGGCGCCAGCGCGCAGGCCAAGGAGAAGTTCACCTTCGCCCTCAACTGGTTCGCCGTCGGCGACCACGCCGCCTACTGGGTGGCGCTCGACAAGGGCTACTACGCCCAGCGCGGCCTCGACGTGACGCTGGAAAACTCCAAGGGCTCGGGCGACTCCATCGCCAAGGTCGACACCGGCCGCGCCGACGCCGGCCTGGCCGACGCGGTGCCGGTGATCTCGGCCAGCTCGCGCGGCGCGCGCGTGAAGATGGTGGGCATGGTGTTCGACAAGACGCCCATGACCTTCTTCAGCCACGCCGACAAGCCGCTGCTCAAGCCCAAGGACCTGGAAGGCAAGACCGTGGCCGCGCCCGCCGGCGACAGCCAGCGCCTGGCCTTTCCCGCCTTCGCGCGCCTGAACCAGATCGACCCGGCCAAGGTGACCTGGGTGAACATCGAGCCCACCGCCAAGGTGGCCTCGATCGCCGAGAAGCGGGTCGACGGCGTGGCCGACTACACCACCGGCCAGCCCTTCTACGACAAGGCCATGGGCCCGGGCAAGGCCGTGCGCCTGCAATGGGCCGACTACGGCTTCGACCTCTACGCCATGTCCATCATCGCCGGCGAGAAGACCATGGCCGAGAAGCCGCAGCAGCTCAAGGCCTTTCTCGAAGCCTCCTACATGGGCTGGCGCGACGTGATGGCCAACCCCAAGGAGGCCCTGGCCATCTTCAAGAAGCGCGTGCCCGAGATCGACGTGGCCATCATCGAGGCCAACATGCAGATGGGCTTTGACCTGATGCGCACCAAGAACTACGCCGACAACGGCATCGGCTGGATCGACGAGAAGAAGATGTGCGCGTCCACCGACATCGTGAACACCTACATGGGCCTGCCGAAGAAGGTGGACTGCAAGGACGTGTTCAACCCCGCCTTCTTCACCAAGGTGGCCATGCCCCTGGCGGTCAAGTGAGCGCAGTGAACGCACGGGTCCTCATCGAAGTCGACCAAGCGGGCATGGTCTACCAGGCCGACAGCGGCCCGGTGGAAGCCCTGCGCGACATCTCCCTGCGCATCCACGAGGGCGAGTTCGTCGCCCTCGTGGGCCCCAGCGGCTGCGGCAAGTCCACGCTGATGCGCGCCATCGCCGGCCTGCGCCCGGTGACCAGCGGGCGCATCGTGGTGGACGGCGTGCCGGTGGACAAGCCCATCCCGCAGGTGGGCATGGTGTTCCAGGCCGCGCTGCTGCTGAAGTGGCGCACGGTGCTGGACAACGTGCTGCTGCCGGTGGAGCTGTCCGGCGGCAACCCGGCGCAGTACCGCGAACGCGCCCACGCGCTGCTCAGGATGGTCGGCCTGGGCGACTTCGCCGACAAGCGCCCGGGCGAACTCTCCGGCGGCATGCAGCAGCGCGCCTCGCTGTGCCGCGCCCTCATCATGGACCCGCCCATCCTGCTGATGGACGAGCCGTTCGGCGCCCTGGACGCCATGACGCGCGACGAGATGAACATCGAGCTGCTGCGCATCTGGGGCGAAAGCGCCGGCGGCGGCGCGCGCAAGACCATCGTCTTCGTCACGCACTCCATCCCCGAGGCGGTGTTCCTCGCCGACCGCGTGGTCGTGATGTCGCCACGCCCCGGTCGCGTGGCCAACATCCGCGCGGTGGAGATCTCGCGCCCGCGCACCGCCGAAACGCGGGCCGACCCGGCGCTGGGCCGCCTGTCCTTCGAGCTCTACACCGAACTCTCGGGCGCCACCGGCCGGCGCGAGACCCGGGCCGGCCCGCAGTGGTGAGCCGCGCGCGGCGCTGAAGGACCGGCTCCGTGCGCCTTGCCCTGTGCAACGAGGTCCTCGCGCCCTGGCCCTTCGCGCGCCAGTGCGAATGGGCCGCGGCCCTGGGCTACCAGGGGTTGGAGCTGGCACCGTTCACCCTGGGCGAGGCCGCGTGGCGCCTGCCCGCCAGCGAACGCACCGCCCTGCGCCGCGCCGCCAGCGACGCGGGCATCCGGGTCTCGGGCCTGCACTGGCTGCTGCGCCAGCCCGAGGGCCTGTCCATCACCTCGCCCGACCCCGCCGTGCGCGCGCGCACGCTGCAGGTGCTGCGCGGCCTGGTCGATCTCTGCGCCGAACTCGGCGGCGAGGTGCTGGTGCACGGCTCGCCCGCGCAGCGGCGCCTGACGTCGGGCGACGAAGCCGGCGCGCGCGCACGGGCCACCGAGGTCTTTGCCACGGTGGCCGAACACGCCCAGGCGGCGGGCGTCACCTACTGCATCGAGGCCCTGGCGCCGCCTGAGGCCGACTTCATCCACACCCTGGCCGACGCCGCCGCCCTCGTGCGCGCCCTCGACCGGCCCGCGCTGCGCACCATGCTCGACTGCTGCGCCGCCGCGCGCGCCGAGGCCGAGCCGGTGCACGGGCTGCTGGCGCGCTGGCTGCCCAGCGGCCTGCTGGCCCACGTGCAGGTGAACGACCCGAACGGGCGCGGCCCCGGCCAGGGCGCGCTGCGTTTCGCCGACATCCTTCGCGCGCTGCGCCGGCACGGCTACGCCGGATGGGTGGCCGTGGAGCCCTTCGACCACCACCCCGATGGCCCGGCCGCCGCCGCGCGCGCCATCGGCTACCTGCGCGGCCTGCTGGAGGCCCTGGACTGAATGGAACACACGCCCGCCCCCCGCCTGACGGTGCTGTCCGTCGAGCGCTTCGAGTCGCCCTACCGGCTGCGCCTGCCGTTTCGCTTCGGCGTCATCACCGTGACCGAGGGCCGGCAGGCCATCGTGCGTGTGCGCGTGCGCCACGAAGACGGGCGCGAAGGCACGGGCTACGCCGCCGAGGCCCTGGGCGCCAAGTGGTTCGACAAGAACCCCGCGCTGAGCGACGCGCAGAACCTGGACCAGCTGCGCAAGGCCCTGGAGCTGTGCGAAGACGCCTACCTCGCGGCGCCCGCGCTCAGCGCCTTCGATCTGTACGCCGAGCACTACCGTCCGCTGCTGGACGCCGGTGCCGCCGTCGGCCTGAACCCGCTGGTCACCAGCTATGGCCCGGCCCTGCTGGACCGCGCCGTGCTCGACGCGCTCTGTCGCATCGAGGGCCTGAGCTTCTGGCAGGCCATGCGGCACAACCGACCCGGCCTGCGCGCGCACGCCATCGCGCCCGACCTCAAGGGCTTCGAGCCCACGCCCTTCCTGCGCGGCCTGGAACCGCTGAACACGCTGGCGGTGCGCCACACCGTGGGCCTGCTCGACCCCATCGTGGCGGCCGACCAGGCGAGCGGAGCGCGTGTCGACGACGGCCTGCCGGAAACCCTGGAAGAGGTGGTGGCCACCTACGGCAACCGCTACTTCAAGCTCAAGGTCTCGGGCCAGGCCGAGGCCGACCTGGAGCGCCTGCGCCGCATCGCCTCGGTGCTCGATCGCCTGGATGGGCCCTATTTCGCCACCCTCGACGGCAACGAACAGTACGGCGACGCCGAGGCCATCGCCGATCTGTGGCGGCGCATGGCGGCCGAGCCCGCGCTGCGCCGCCTGTGCGAGGCCACGCTGCTGATCGAGCAGCCCATCCGGCGCCAGGTGGCGCTGGCCCAGCCGGTGGCGGCGCTGGCGCGCCACAAGCCGGTCATCATCGACGAGTCCGATGGCGATCTCGACGCCTTTGTGCGTGCGCGCGCCCTGGGCTACACCGGCGTCTCGTCCAAGGCCTGCAAGGGTTTCTACAAGTCGGTGCTGAACCTGGCGCGCTGCCGGGTGTGGAACCGGGCCGAGGGCCGGCCGGTGTACTTCATGTCGGCCGAGGACCTGACCACACAGCCCGGCCTTGCCGTCCAGCAGGACCTGGCGCTGGTGGCCCTGCTGGGCATCCCGCACGTGGAGCGCAACGCGCACCACTTCATCGACGGCTTCAACGGCCGCCCGCTGGCCGAGGCCCAGGCCTATGGTGCCGCCCACCCGGACCTGTACCACGAGCAGAACGGCCGTGTGCGCCTGCGCATTCGGCGCGGGCAACTGGCCCTGGGCTCGCTGGCGGCCGCGGGCTTCGGCTCCGCCGTCGACCCCGTGCTGGACGGCACCGCGCCCATGGCGCGCGCCGACTGGCCCCCCGCCGCGCCGGCGCACGCATGAGCGCCGCCGGACCGTTCCCCAGGGGCTCGGCCCCGCAGTGCGCCGCATGGAGGTGTGCCCAGTGAGCATCGACCGCTACGAAGAACACGACGGCCTGGGCCTGGCCGCGCTGGTGCGCCGGGGCGAGGTGGCGCCCCAGGAGCTGCTGGACGCCGCGCTCGCGCGCATTCAGCGCCACAACCCGCGGCTCAACGCCGTGGTCACGCCGCTGTACGACGCGGCGCGCGCCGAGGTCGCGCGCGGCCTGCCGCCCGGTCCCTTCCAGGGCGTGCCCTTCCTGGTGAAGGAGCTGGTGGCCTCGGTGGCCGGGGCCGCCACCACCGCGTCCTCGCGCCTGTTCGCGCGGCAGATGCCGGCGGCCGACAGCGAGATCGTGGCCCGCATGCGCCGCGCGGGGCTGGTGATCGTGGGCAAGACCAACTCGCCGGAGTTCGGCCTGTCGCCGGCCACCGAATCGCTGCTCTACGGCGTCACCCGCAACCCCTGGGACACCGCGCTCACGCCCGGCGGCTCCAGCGGCGGCGCGGCGGCGGCCGTGGCCTCGGGCATGGTGCCGGCCGCCCACGCCACCGACGGCGGCGGCTCCATCCGCATCCCGGCCTCGTGCTGCGGCCTGTTCGGCCTCAAGCCCACGCGCGCGCGCATCAGCGCCGGGCCCGAAGGCGGCGAGGGCCTGAGCGGCCTGGCCCACCAGCACGTGGTGAGCCGCAGCGTGCGCGACAGCGCGGCCCTGCTCGACGCCCTGGCCGGGCCGATGCCGGGCGACCCCTACCAGGCGCCGCCGCCCGAGCGGCCCTACCTCGACGAAGTGGGCCGCGCGCCCGGGCGCCTGCGCATCGCCTTCGCCCGGACCGCGCCCACCGGCGTGCCCGTGGACCCGGCCTGCGTGGCGGCGGTGGAAGACGCCGCGCGCCTGTGCGAGCAGCTGGGCCACCACGTGGAAGAGGCCTCGCCCGACTTCGACGCCCCCGCGCTGGAGCGCGGCTTCGAAATGGTGTTCGCCACCAACACCATGGCCAACATCGCGCGCGCCACCGGCGGCGCATTGCCCGACCGCGAGCTGGTGGAGCCGCTGACCTACGCGCTGGCCGAGGCCGGGCGCGGCGTGAGCGCGAGCGAGTACATCCTCAACCTGCACGCGCTGCACCGCCAGGCGCGGCGCATCGCCGGTTTCTTCGAGCGCCACGACATCTGGCTCACGCCCACGCTGGCGCAGACGCCGCGCCCCCTGGGCTGGTTCGACATCCGCTCCAGCGACGTGCGCGCCTGGATGGACCGGCTGGGCGCCTACCTGCCCTTCACCTACCCCCTCAACGTCACCGGCCAGCCGGCCGCCTCGGTGCCGCTGCACTGGACGCCCCAGGGGCTGCCGATCGGCTGCCAGTTCGCGGCGCGCTACGGGGAAGAGGGCCTGCTGCTGCGCCTGTGCGCGCAGCTCGAAGCGGCCCGTCCCTGGTTCCACCGGCGCCCACCGGTGAGCGGGCTGGCGCATGGACACTGACGAGGTCGACCTGCTGGTCATCGGCGGCGGCGTGGCGGGGCTGACGGCCGCGCTGGTGGCGGCCATCGAAGGCCTGAGCGTGATGGTGTGCGAGAAGACCGGCCAGCTGGGTGGCACGGCGGCCAGTTCGGCCGGCACGGTGTGGGTGCCGGGCAGCAGCCAAAGCCAGCGCGCCGGCCTGGCCGACCCGCTGGAGGGCGCGCGCCGCTACCTGGCGGCCGAGATCGACACCGACAGCGGGGCCGAGCTGCGCGAGGCCTTCCTCGCCACCGGCCCGCGCGTGCTGGACTACCTGGAGCGGCATTCCGACGTGGTGTTCGCGCCCGCCGCGCGCCACCCCGACTACCACGACCGGCATGCCGGCGCGGCCATCGGCGGGCGGGCCCTGGTGGCGCGCCCCTTCGACGGGCGCCTGCTGGGCGCCGACTTCGCGCGGTTGCGCCCGCCCATGCGCCACATGATGGTGCTGGGCGGCCTGTCGGTCAGCAAGGACGACGTCGCGCCGCTGCTGCGCCCGTTCGCCTCCTGGCGCGCGCTGCGCCATGTGCTGGCCCTGCTGGCCCGGCACGCGCGCGACCGCCTGAGCCACCCGCGCGGCACGCGGCTGGTGATGGGCAACGCGCTCATCGCGCGCCTGCTGCACAGCCTGCGCCAGCGCGGCGTCGACCCGCTCACCGGCGTGGACGTGCGCGCGCTGCACCAGGAAGGCGGCGCCGTCACCGGCGCCACGCTGACGCACGGCGGCCGCGAGCGCCGCGTGCGCGCGCGCCGTGGCGTGGTGCTGGCCTGCGGCGGCTTCGGGCACGCGCCCGACTGGCGCCAGCGCCTGCTGCCCCAGCCCGCGCACACGCATTCGCTGATGGCCGAGGGCAACACCGGCGACGGCTTGCGGCTGGCGCAGGCCGTGGGCGCCGCGGTCGACGAGGCCGGGCACCGCGCGCCGGCCTTCTGGGCGCCGGTGTCGGTGCGGCAGGGCGCGGACGGCGCGCCGCAGCGCTTCCCGCACTTCGCGCTGGACCGCGCCAAGCCGGGCCTGATCGCCGTCGACGCGCGCGGCCGGCGCTTCGTCAACGAGGGCGACTCGTACCACGACTTCGTGCTGGCCATGCAAGGCGCGTCGGCCGTGCCCGCGCACCTGATCTGCGACGCCCGCTTCCTGCGCCGCTACGGCCTGGGCCTGGTGCGCCCCGGTGCCTGGCGCCTGGGGCCGTTCGTGCGCGACGGCTACCTGCGCCGCGCGCCGACCCTGGCCGCGCTGGCGGCGCAGCTGGGCGTGGACGCCGAGGGCCTGCAGGCCACGGTGGCGCGCCACAACCGCTTCGCGGCCACGGGGGTCGACGGGGATTTCGGCAAAGGCACGAGCGAGCTCAACCGCTTCAACGGGGACCCGGACCACGGCCCCAACCCCTGCCTGGGCCCGATCGCCACCGCGCCGTTCTACGCGGTGAGCGTGTGGCCGGGCGACGCCGGCATGAGCGTGGGCCTGAGCACCGACGCCGACGCCCGGGTGCTGCGGCCCGATGGCCAGGCGATCAATGGCCTGTACGCCTGCGGCGCCGACATGGGCTCCATCATGCGCGGGCGCTACCCCGGGCCGGGCGTCACCCTGGGCCCGGCGCTGGTGTTCGCCTGGCGCGCCGTGAGGCACGCGGCGGCGGCGCCGGCCTGAACCGGCGCGCTGGCGCGGGCTCAGGCCGCGCGGGCGGCGGCCAGCGACTGGGTGTAGGCGGTGCCCGTCTTGAGCACGTGGCGGAACAGGATCTCGCCGGCGAAGCGCGCGTCGCGCAGCTCCATGGCCGACATCACCAGCTCGTGCTCCTTCACCGACTCGTCCCAGCGCCCGTCGGTGGTGATGGCGATGAAGCGCGGGCGCCGGGCGCGCGTCATCAGGTCGGCGTGCGTGCGGCTGAGCTGCGGGTTGTCCGCCATCTCGATGATGGTTTCGTGGATGCGGTGGTTGAGCTCGAAGTAGCGGTCGCGGTCGCCCGCGGCGTGGTGCCGCAGCATCTCGTCGTGCAGCGCGCGCAGCCGGGCCAGGGCCGGCGCCGAGGCCTGCAGCGTCACCGTCTCCACCGCCAGGCGCTCCAGGGCCGCGATCACCGCGAACAGGTTGACGATCTCGTCCGTCGAGGGGGTGGTCACGCGCGAGCCGCGGTTGGGCAGCAGCTCGACCAGGCCCTCGGCCGCCAGCACCTTCAAGGCCTCGCGGATGGGCGTGCGCGACACGCCCAGGGCCTCGCTGAGCCCCACCTCGTTGATGCGCTCGCCCGAGGCGAGCTCGCCGTGCACGATCAGGTCGCGGATGTGCCCGCAGACGTCGGCGTGCACGCCGCGCCGGCGCCGCTCCTCCGCGCCGGCCGGCTCTTCCGCGCCCGGCGCGGGGGCGGTCTCTCGCAGGGACCCAGTCAGAGGCTTGTCCACGGCCTTCCCCATTTGAATGCAAACTTGGCCAGATCGGCCAAAAGTGAATTATCTTGGTGCGAGGTTAAGGCAAATCGAGCCGGATGAGCACCAATTGAGTGCGTAAATACCCTGTTGACAGGGACATTGCCGAAAAGATAATGCACTTGCACGGTTCTTGCATTTTCCAGGTCGTCATCCCCTGTAACCCATCCGCTGACCCCAGCGAAGGAATTGCCATGAAGTTTCGCCGATCCCTTGTTCTCTCGGCCGTCGCCGCCCTGACCCTCGTGGGCCTTCACGCCCCCTCCATGGCCCAGCAGCGGCTGCGCGTGGCAGGCAACTTCCCCGCGGACCACACGGCCACCAAGGTGATGGAGATCTTCAAGAAGGAGGTGGAGGCGCGCACCAAGGGTGAACTGCAGGTCGACCTGTTCCCCAACATGCAGCTGGGCGGCGCGGCGGAGAACGTCGACCAGGTGCGCTCCGGCACGGTGTTCGCCATCGTCACTTCCATCGCCTACTTCACCCGCATCGTGCCGGAGTACGAAGCCGTCAGCCTGCCCTTCCTGTTCAGTTCGCGCGAGGCGGCCTTTCGCGTCATGGACGGCCCGGTGGGCAAGCTGTTCGACGAGCGCATGGCGCAAAAAGGCTTCATCAGCCTGGGTTATGGCGAACTGGGCTTTCGTCACGTGACGAACAACGTGCGGCCCATCACCTCCTCGGCCGACTTCAAGGGCCTGAAGATCCGCCTGCAGCCCAACGAAGTGCACCTGGACACCTTCCGCGCGCTGGGCGCCAACCCGGTCGCCATGGACGTCAAGGAGGTCTACTCGGCCATGCAGCAGGGCGTGCTGGACGGCCACGAGAACCCCTACAACATCATCGCCAGCCGCCGCTTCAACGAGGTGCAGAAGCACCTGTCCGACACCGGCCACTTCTACGACTTCATCAACGCGGCCGCCAACAAGCGCCTGTTCGAGCGCCTGAGCAAGCCGCAGCAGGAGGCGGTCATGGCCTCCATGAAAGAGGCCATGACCTGGCAGCGCGCGGAAGCCGCCCGCGAGGATGAGCGCTGGCGCCAGCAGCTGGTGAAGGCCGGCATGACCTTCACGCCGATCACCCCGCAGGGCCGCGCCGACTTCCGCCGCAGCACCGCGGGCGTGGTGGAGTCGCTCAAGAAGCGCATCGATCCCAAGCTGATCGAAGCGGTCGTCACCGAGGCCACCAAGTGACGCAGGGCGTGAGCGCCGCCGAGGCGGCCCCGCCGCCCGGCGACAACGGATGGCCCCCGATCTGGCCCGCCATCCGGCGCTGGGTCGAGGCCCTCGACCGCGTGTCGATGGTGGTGATCGTGCTGGCCATGGCCGCCATGACGCTGATGGTGTCCCTGCAGGTGTTCTGGCGCTACGTGCTGAGCTCGTCCATCGACTCGGCCGACGAGGTCTCGCGCCTGTTCTTCGTCTGGGTCATCTTCCTGGCGATCCCGCACGGCATCAAGTACGCGGTGCACGTGGGCATCGACCTGCTGGTCATGAACCTGTCGCCGCGCAACAAGGAGCGGCTGTTCCGCCTGGTCTGCGTGGCCAGCGCGGTGCTGATGGCGGCGATCTTCTGGGCCGCCTGGGTGGCCACGCTGGACAAGTGGCAGGAGCTGATGCCCACGCTGCCCATCACCGCCGGCATCTACTACGTCGCCGTGCTGATCTGCGCGGCCCATTCGTTCATCCACCTCGTGCTGCACGCCTGGCTGGGTTCGCGCATCTGGGAAGGAAGGTTGTCATGACCTGGCTCGTGATCATCGTCTTCTGCGTGCTCGCCTTCGCGGGCATGCCCCTGGCGTTCGCGCTGGGCTTCGCGTCCCTGGCCGCGCTGTATGCCGCCGACTTCGAGCTGGTGATGATGGCCCAGCGCATGCTGCACGCGGTGGACAACTTCCCGCTGATGGCGATCCCGCTGTTCATGCTGGCCGGCGAGCTGATGGTCAAGGCCGGCATGATGGAGCGGCTGGTGGCCTTCGCCAACAGCCTGGTCGGGCGCGTGCACGGGGGCCTGGCTCACGTCACCATCATCGCCGGCACCATCCTCGCTTCGGTCAGCGGTGCGGCCGTGGCCTCGGCCAGCGCCTTGGGCAGCGCCTTGGTGCCCGCGCTGCGCAAGCACTACCCGGACAGCTTCAACTGCGCGGTGATCGCCTCGGCGGCCAACCTGGGGCCGGTGATCCCGCCCTCCAACGCCATGATCGTCTACGCCCTGATGGCCGGCTCCTCGGTGTCGGTGGGGGGGCTGTTCATGGCCGGCATCGTGCCGGGCGTGCTGCTCGCATTGGGCTTCATCGGCATCGCCAGCTTCGTTTCCTGGCGGCGCAAGTACCCGCCCACGGGCGAGGCCTTCAACGCGCGCAACGCCTGGGTGCAGTTCCGCAAGGCGCACATCATCCTGTTCATGCCCATCATCGTGGTGGGCGGCATCATCGGCGGCGTGTTCACGGCCACCGAGGGCGCCGCCATCGCGGTGGTCTACTCGGGCGTGGTGGGCCTGCTGGTCACGCGCAAGCTGCGCCTGTCGGACCTGCCGGGCTGTCTGTTCCGCGCGGCCGTCACGGCCTCGATGGTGGGCGCGCTGATCGCGCTGGCCGCCACCGTGACCTTCCTGCTCACCGTGGACATGGTGCCGCAGCAGATGGCGGACTGGGTGAAAAGCATGACGGCCGACCCCATGGTGTTCGTGCTGCTGACCATGCTGCTGCTGGTGGTGGTGGGCATGTTCATGGAGTCGAACGCGGCCTACATCATGCTGGTGCCGCTGTTCGTGCCGATCGCCGACGCCTTCGGCCTGGACCCGCTGTGGTTCGGCTTCCTGTTCATGTTCAACCTGGTGATCGGGATGATGACGCCGCCGGTGGGCGTGCTGTTCTTCGTCATGAGCGGCATCACCCGGGTGCCCATGGGCGCGATCATCCGCGAGTCCATGCCCTTCGTGATCTTCCAGTTCGTGATGCTGCTGCTGTGCGTGGCCTTTCCGTCCATCGTCACGGCGCTGCCGCGCGCGCTGGGCTTCTAAGGGGTGGCCATGTCATTGAATGCATCTGCGGCGCCAGGCCCCCTGGACCTGCTGATCACCGGCGCCACCGTGGTGCACACGCGCCCGCAGCTGGAGGTCATCGAAAACGCGGTCATCGGCATCGCCGGCCCGCGCATCGCCTTCGTGGCCGGCGCGGCCGACGCGCCGCGCGTGGCGGCGCGCCGGACCGTCGACCTGCGCGGGCACCTGGTGCTGCCGGGCTTCGTCAACGTGCACACCCACACCATCCTCACCATGGTACGGGGGGTGGCCGAGGACATGGGCTTCGCGCCGGCCTACACGCCCGGCGTGCCGCATGGCCATGAGGTCACGCCGGACGAGGCCGTGGCCCTGGCGCGCCTGGGCGCGCTGGAGGCCCTGATGTTCGGCTCCACCGTCATCAACGACAGCTACGTGCACGCCGACCTGACCCTGCCCGCGATGGCCGACGTGGGCCTGCGCGCCTACGCCTGCGGGCGCATCCACGACGTGGACTTCTCCCGCGTGCACCTGGGCGAGTGGCGGCACGATGAGGCCATCGGCGAGCGCACCCTGGGCGAGGCATTGGCCCTGCACGCGCGCTGGCACGGCGGGCCCGAGGGCCGCACCGGCGTGCACCTCACGCCGCATGCGCCGGACACCTGCTCACAGGGCCTGTTGCGACGGGTCGCCGACCACCGCGAGCGCCACGGCGGCGTGGTCACCACGCACCTGTCGCAAAGCCGCATGGAGAACCAGCGCGTGCAGGAGCGCGATGGCTGCACGCCCTGCGAACTGCTGGAGCGGACCGGCCTGCTCGGCCCCTCGCTGATCGCCGCGCATGGCATGTACATGAGCGAGTCGGACATGCGCCGCGCCGGCGCGGCGCGCATGAACCTCGCGCATGTGCCCAAGGGCAACGCCACCGGCGGGCGCATCGCGCCCACGCGGGCCATGCAGGACGCCGGCATCCGCCTGGCGCTGGCCACCGACAACATGCACGCCGACATGATCGAGGTCATGCGCTGGGCGCTCAACCTCGGCCGCATACAGGCCGGCGGCATCGACGACGGCTGGCAGCCGGCGGACATGCTGCGCATGGCCACCTACAACGGCGCGCACGCCATGGGCCTGGGCGAGCACCTGGGCAGCCTGGAGGCCGGCAAGCTGGCCGACATGGTCTGCGTGGACATGCGCCGCCCGCACCTGGTGCCCAACATCAACCCGCTGGGCAACCTGGTGCACACCGGCCAGGGCCGCGACGTGGCCATGGTGCTGGTGCACGGCGAGATCGTGGTGGAAGGCGGTCGCGCCCTGCGCGTCGACCAAGACAGCATCCTGGCCGACGCCCAACAGGCGGCGGCCGCCTTGTGGGAGCGGGCCCGCGCGCAAGTCGAGCCCCGGAGAAACGCTTGAACATCCTCGTCATCAACCCCAACATTTCGCTCAGCGTCACCGAGCTGATCCACAACGAGGCGCGCCGCGCGGCCCTGCCCGACACGCGCATCACCATGGCCACGGCGCCCTTCGGCGTGGCCTACATCGAGACGCCGGGCGAGGCCGCCGTGGGCGCCTACGCCACGCTGCAGCTGCTGGCGCAGCAGCAGGCCGACCACGACGTGGCCGTCATCGCGGCCTTTGGCGACCCCGGCGTGGCGGCGGCGAAGGAGCTGCTGGACATTCCCGTGGTCGGGCTCACCGAATCGGCGGTGGCGGCGGCCTTCCTGCTGGGCGGGCGCTTCGCCATCGTGGGCATCTCGCAGCGCATTGGCGCCTGGTACGTGCAGACCGTGGAGCAGCTGGGCCTGTCCTCGCGCATGACCGGCTACCGCGGGCTCAAGCAGGGTTTCGCCAGCGTGGGCACGGTGCAGCATGAAGCGCGCGAGGTGCTGCGCGAGATGTGCCTGAGCTGCGTGGAGCAGGACGGCGCCGACAGCATCATCCTGGCCGGCGCGCCGCTGGCCGGCCTGGCGCGCGAGATCGCCGACGACGTGCCCGTGCCCCTGATCGATGGCGTGGGCAGCGCCATCCGCATGGCCGAAGCCCTGGGCCGCGCCGGCTACACACCCCGGCGCAGCGGCGCGATGTCGCCGCCGCCGATGAAGGCGCACCAGGGCCTGCAGGACGGCCTGGCCAGCTTGATCGGGCGCCAGCCATGAGCGATCGTCCGGCCTTCGACCTCGTCGTCCGCAACGCCCGCGTGGCGACCGCCTCGGACAGCTTCGTCAGCGACATCGGCATCCGCGATGGCGTGATTCAGCAACTGGGCCATGGGCTCGCCGCCGGCGCGCGCGAGATCGACGCGGCGGGCCGCGTGGTCACGCCGGGCGGCGTGGACGCGCACTGCCACCTCGACCAGCCCATGGCGCCGCCGGTGCGCATGGCCGACGACTTCGACAGCGGCACGCGCGCCGCGGCCTGCGGTGGCACCACCACCGTCATTCCCTTCGCGGCGCAGGTCAAGGGTCAGTCGCTGCGCGCCGCGGTGGACGACTACCACGCGCGCGCCCAGGGCCGCGCACACATCGACCACGCCTTCCACCTGATCGTGAGCGACCCCACGCCCGAGGTGCTGGGCCGCGAGCTGCCCGAGCTGATCCGCGAGGGCTACACCTCGTTCAAGATCTACATGACCTACGACGACCTCAAGCTCGACGACGGCCAGATCCTGGACGTGCTCGAGGTCGCGCGGCGCCACGACGCCATGGCCATGATCCACGCCGAGAACGCCGACTGCATCGCCTGGCTCACGCGCCGGCTGGAAGCGGCGGGCCGCACCGCGCCGCGCTTTCACGCGCACGCGCGGCCCATGCTGGTGGAGCGCGAGGCCACGCACCGCGCGATCTCGCTGGCCGAGCTGATCGACGTGCCCATTCTCATCGTGCACGTCTCGGGCCGCGAGGCGGTGGAGCAGATCCGCTGGGCGCGCGCCCAGGGCCTGAAGGTGTTCGCCGAGACCTGCCCGCAGTACCTCTTCCTCACCGCCGAGGACCTGGGCATCGACGACAGCTACAAGGGCGCGCGCTGCGTCTGCAGCCCGCCGCCGCGCGACAAGCAGAACCAGCAGGTGATCTGGGACGGCCTGAGCGACGGCCTGTTCACCGTGTTCTCGTCCGACCACGCGCCCTTCCGCTACGACGGCACCGAGGGCAAGAAGCCGAACGGCGAAGAGGTGGCCTTCCAGCACATTCCCAACGGCATTCCCGGCATCGAAACGCGGCTGCCGCTGCTGTACTCGGAGGGCGTGCTGGGCGGGCGCATCACGCTGCAGCGCTTCGTCGAACTCACGGCCACCAACCCGGCCAAGGCCTATGGCCTGCACCCGCGCAAGGGCACGATCGCCATCGGCAGCGACGCCGACCTGGTGATCTGGAACGAGGGCGAGCGCACGGTGCGCAACGCCGCCCTGCACCACGACGTGGACTACACGCCCTACGAGGGCATGGCCTTGCGCGCCTGGCCGGGCGTCACCATCGCCGGCGGCGAGGTGCTGTGGGACGGGCAGGCCTTCCACCCGCGCCGGGGCCAGGGCCGCTACCTGCGGCGCGGGCGGCCCAGCCTGCTGCCGGCCCGGCCTACTTCGCCCCGCCCACCCGCCGCGTGATTTCGGCGGCGCAGGCCAGCAGGGGCTTGGCGATGCGCCCGTTCCACGCGGTGTCGAAGGTGGCCGAGGGGCCCATCACCAGCACGCCGAGCACGATGTGGCCTTCGGCGTCGAACACCGGCGCGCACAGCGCGTCGATGCCCGGGATCGGCTGGCCGAGCGTGCGCGAGAGGCCGTGCTGGCGGATCTCGGCCAGCGTGGGCTCCAGGTCCTGGATGGTGTGCACCGGCTTGGGCGCGGTGCCGTAGTTCGAGCGCGCCAGGTCTTCCGCCAGCAGCCGCTCCACCACCTTGGGCGGCAGGTAGGCCGCGAACAGCCGGCCCGTGGCCGTGTTGGTCAGCGACATCACGGTGCCGGTGCGCAGGTTCACGTGCAGCGGCTGGATGGGTTCTTCCATGCGCACGATGGTCGGCCCCAGGTTGCCCCAGACCACCAGGGCCACGCTCTGCCCCGTGGTGTGCGCCAGCTGCTCCAGCACGGCCGACGCCTCTTTCACCGGGTCCATGCGCTGCAGCTTGATCAGGCCCAGCTGCAGGGCCAGCGGCCCCAGCTCGTACTGCCCGGCATCGTTCTGTGACACGAAGCCCACCTTGAGGAAGCTGACCATGTACGGGTGGGCCTTGCCCGCCGTCATGCCGGCCGCCTTGGCCAGGTCTTTCAGGGCCACCGGGCGCACCTTGCGCGCGAGTTCCAGCAGCAGGGCGCTGCCGATCTCGATCGACTGGATACCTCGACGGCTCTTTTCTTCCATGGGGACGTGGGCGGTGGGGGCGCGGGCAAGTGTATCCATAGGGTTTTCCCTGATCATTTCAAACGGCTACGACCCAATCAGACGAAAAGATATTATCAAACGCATTGACCATAATCAGATGTGGCTTCTAGAATCGCCCCCACTGACAAGGAGCAAGGCATGTCACAGGAGACACAAGCCGTCGACGTACTGGTGATCGGTACCGGCGCATCGGGCATGGCCACGGCCGTCACCGCCGCCGCGCAGGGGCTGCAGGTGCTGGTGGTGGACAAGCAGCCGCAATTCGGCGGTACCACGGCGCGCTCGGGCGGCTGGCTGTGGATCCCCGGCACCCACCTGGCCAAGGAGCAGGGCATCGAGGAGCCGCCCGGCGCGGCCAAGGCCTACCTGAAGCACGAGGCCACCACGCACTACGACGAGCGCCGCGTCGACGCCTTCCTGGAGAACGGCCCCAAGGCCATTGAGTTCTTCACCAGCCAGACGCCGCTGCGCTTCGACCTGCCGCCGGTCTTTCCGGACTACCACGCCGAAGCCCCCGGTGGCCTGCCGGGCGGGCGCTCCATGGTGACCCGGCCCTACGACGGCCGCGAGCTCGGCCCGCGCATCAAGCTGCTGGCGCCGCCGCTGCCCGAGCTCACGGTGTTCGGCATGATGCTGGGCTCGGGCCCCGAGATCCGCCACTTCATGCGCGTCTTCAAGTCACCCACGTCCTTCTGGTACGTGACCAAGCGGCTGACGCGCCACTTCTTCGACGTGCTGTTCCACGGCCGCGGCATGACGCTGACCAATGGCAACGCGCTTGCGGGCCGCCTGGCCAAGGCCGCCATGGAACGCAACATCCCGGTGTGGTTGTCCTCGCCGGTGAAGCAGCTGCTGGTCGAGGGCGGCGCCGTCACCGGCGCGCTGGTCGAGCACGAGGGCCGGCCGGTGCGCGTGCTGGCGCGCCGCGGCGTGGTGCTGGCCGCGGGCGGCTTCCCCTACGACGTGGAGCGCCGCCGCCAGCTGTTCCCCCACGCGCCCACGGGCCGCGAGCACTTCTCGCCCTCGCCCTCCACCAACACCGGCGACGGCCTGCGCCTGGCCGAGGCCGTGGGCGGGCGCGTGGACGGCACCATTCCCCACGCCGCTGCGTGGGTGCCCGCCTCCGTCACCACCCGCCAGGACGGCAGCGCGGGCGTCATGCCGCACTTCATCGACCGCGCCAAGCCCGGCGTGATCGCGGTCAACCCCGAGGGCCGGCGCTTCACCAACGAGGGCAACTCGTACCACGACTTCGTGCAGGCCATGGTCAAGACCTGCGAAGGCCAGCCCGAGGTCTTCGCCTGGTTGCTGTGCGACCACAAGGCCTTGCGCAGTTACGGCCTGGGTTGCGTGGCGCCCGCGCCCCTGCCCATCGGCCGCCACCTGCGCAGCGGCTACCTGAAGTCCGGCGCCAGCCTCGCCGAACTGGCCACGAAGCTGGGCATTGCGCCGGCCACGCTGGAGCAGACCGTGGCCGAGTTCAACCGCCACGCGGCGAAGGGCGAGGACCCGGCCTTCGGCAAGGGCAGCAAGGCCTACAACCGCTACCAGGGCGACGCCACGGTCACGCCCAACCCCTGCGTGGCCCCGCTGGAACACGGTCCCTACTACGCCATCAAGCTGGTCATCGGCGACATCGGCACCTTCGCCGGCCTGGTCACCGACGAGAAGACGCGCGTGCTGGACGCGGCGGGACAACCCATCGCCGGCCTGTACGCGGTGGGCAACGACGCCGCCAGCGTGATGGGCGGCAACTACCCCGGCGCGGGCATCACCCTGGGGCCGGCCATCACCTTCGGCTACATCGCGGGCCAGGAGCTGGCCAGGGCCGCGCCGCTGGCGCCGCCCGCCGCCGCGCCCAGCGCGCGCGAACAACTGGCCCCCGCCGCCTGAGGAGACGCCATGCCCACCTACCCCGACACGCTCGCGCCGCGCCTGCTGCAGGGCCGCCTGGCCTTCGTCACCGGCGCCGGCCAGGGCAACGGCCGCGCCTTCTGCCTGGGCCTGGCGCAGGCCGGCGCGCGCATCGTCGCCACCGACATGAACGCCGCGGCGGTGGACGAGACCGCGCGCCTGGTGCGCGAGGCCGGCGGCGAGGCCTGGTCCTTCGCGCTGGACGTGACCTCGGCCGAGGCCTGCCGCGAGCTCGCGGCCCGGGTCGCGCGCGAGGTCGGCGCCGTCGACCTGCTGGTGAACAACGCCGGCATCATCATCCGCGAGACCACCGCCAGCCCGCGCGCGGCCGAGAACTTCAAGAAGACCCTCGACGTGAACGTGCACGGCACCTTCAATGTCACGCACGCCTTCCTCGACGCCCTCAAGGCCACGCGCGGCTGCATCGTCAACATGGCCTCCATCGCCGCCTACGCGGGCCAGGGCGCCTCGCTCGGCTACGCGCCCTCCAAGGCGGCCATCAAGCTGCTGACGCAGTCGCTGGCGCAGGAGCTCGCGCCCTTCGGCGTGCGCGTCAACGCGCTGGCGCCGGGCGTCATCGAAACGCCCATGACCGCCGCCACGCGCGAGGACCCGACGCGCCTGCAGGGCTTCATGACGCGCATCCCCATGGGCCGCGTGGGCCAGACCGAGGACCTCGTCGGTCCGATCGTCTTCCTGGCCTCCGACATGTCCCGCTACGTCACCGGCATCACGCTGCCGGTGGATGGCGGTTTCCTCGCGGTGTGACGCCCGCGCCCAGCCACCTTTCCCGCCACCTCACTCGACCACAGGAGACAAGATGAACATCAAGCGATATTGGGGCGCCGCGCTGTCGGCCATCGCCCTCGCGGCCTTCGCGGGCGGCGCCCAGGCCCAGGACATCAAGCTCGGCTACAACGGCGACCTCTCGGCCTCGCCCTCGGCGCAGAGCGGCCAGGCCGCCGTCATCGGCATGGAGGCGGCCATCGCCGACATCAACGCCGCCGGCGGCGTGCTGGGCAAGAAGCTGACGCTGGTGGTGCGCGACGACGCCTCGGCGCCGCCCAAGTCCATCCAGAACATGACCGACCTGATCGACAACGAGAAGGTCGTCGCCGTGTTCGGCCCCACCAACTCGGGCAACGCCATGGCCTGGAAGCACATCGCCAACCAGAAGAAGGTGCCGGTGATCGGCAACGTGGGCTCGGGCACCGCCATCACCGCACCCATGGGCTCGGGCGACAACTACATGTTCCGCGTCTCCATGGTCGACCGTGAGCAGGTGGCCGCGCTCATGGCCTACGTGAAGAAGAACAGCGCCGCGAAAAGCGTGGGCCTGATGGCCGAGACCACCGGCTACGGCCAGGGCGGCCTGAAGGACATGCAGGAGCTGGCCGAGAAGCAGGGCATCAAGATCGTCGCCACCGAGCACTTCGGCGTCGGCGACACCGACATGACCTCGCAGCTCAACAAGATGAAGGCAGCCGGCGTGGACACCGTGGTGGTCTGGGCCCAGGGCACGCCCATCGCCCAGCTGGTGCGCAGCATGGAGAAAGTGAACTACTTCCCGCTCACGCTGACCTCCTGGGCGGCGGACAACATCACCTTCTACGACGCCGCCGGCAAGACCCTGGCCGAGAAGCCCATCTTCATGCGCACCGTGAGCGAGGAGAAGACGCCCGCGCAGCAGAAGCTGTACGACCGCATCGGCTCGAAACTGAAGGCCCCGAGCGCCTTCTCCTTCGCGCTGCACGGCTACGACTCGGTGCTGCTCTACGCCGCCGCCGCCAAGCAGGCCAACAGCACCGACGGCCCCGCCGTGCGCGCCGCGCTGGAAGACCTCAAGACCCCGGTGCAAGGCGTGCTCAAGACCTACAACAAGCCCTTCAGCAAAACCGACCGCGAGGCCCTCACCGCCGAGGACTTCGTCTGGATCCGCTGGAAGGACGGCAAGCTGCTGCCCTACAGCGACGCCATCCTGAAATCGCTGACCGCGGCCGACTTCAAGCAGTGAGCGCCCTGGCGATCGGGCCGGCGGCGGCCCGATCGCCTTTCTCCCGGAGACATACATGACAGAAGCGCTCTTGCAGGCGGTTCTCAGCGGGTTGTGCGTGGGCGGTGCCTACGCGCTGGTCGCGCTGGGGTTCAGCGTCACCTTCACGACCACCAAGACCCTCAACTTCTCGCACGGTGAGTTCGTGTCGGCTGGCGCCTTCGTTGGCATGAGCGTGCTGTTCCTGGCCATCGGCAAACCGCTGACGGCCACCAGCTTCGGTGACGCCGAGCCCGGCGCCGCGGCGCAGCTGATGGCCCTGCTTGGCGCCCTGGGCGTCATGGGCCTGCTCGGCTGGCTGCTCTACGCCATCGGCGTGCGGCCCTTCGCCGGGCGCCCCGGCATGGCCTGGGTCATGAGCACCCTGGGTTTCGGCGTCATCCTGCAAAGCATCGGCCTGGCCATCTGGGGCCCCAAGCCCGTGGTGGTGCCCAGCCCCGTGGGCGACCACATCATCCGCTTCATGGGCGTGGGCGTGCGGCCGCAGGAGCTGCTCACGCTGGGCCTGGCCGTGGTCGTGATGATCGGCTTCGACTTCGTCATGAACCGCACCCTGCTCGGCAAGGCCATGCGCGCGGTGGCCGCCAACGGCGCCGTCGCCAGCCTCATGGGCATCAACACCAAGGCGATCATGGTGATCGCCTTCGTCGTCAGCTCCGCGCTCGCGGGGCTCTCGGGCTTCCTGCTGGCCCCCATCGCCCAGGCCTCGCTCTTCATGGGCCTGACCGTCGGCCTCAAGGGCTTCTCGGGCGCCATGATCGGTGGCCTGAGCAACCCGCGCGGCTGCGTCATCGGCGGCTTCGCGCTCGGCGTCATCGAATCGATGGTGAACCTGTGGCAGGCGCAGTGGCGCGAGGTGGCGATCTTCGCGCTCGTCATCCTGGTGCTGGCCTTCCGCCCGACCGGCCTGTTCGGCGCGCGCACGGTGGAGAAGGTATGAGCCCCGCACGGCCGCCCGAAGGGGCTCGCATCGCAGCGCGCAGCGCGCAGAGTCGTCCCATGAACCGCTTCCCGCACATCGCCGGCGTGCTGCTGGCCGTGGCCCTCGTGGTCGGCCTCACCTTCGCGCTGAACAACGACTACTACCTGCGCATCCTGTTCATGATGGGCGTGTACTACCTGTGCGCGGCCGGCATGAACGTGCTGGTGGGCTACGCGGGCCAGAAGTCGCTGGGCCAGGCCGGCCTGTTCGCGGCCGGCGCCTATGCCGTGGCCTTGCTGACCACACGCACCGAGATCAGCCCCTGGATCGCGCTGGCGCTCGCCGCCGTGGTCTCGGGCGTGTTCGGCGTGCTCGTCGCCCTGCCCTCGCTGCGCGTGAAGGGCCCCTACCTGGCGATGGTGACCCTGGCCTTCGGCATCGTGGTGGAAAAGCTCGTCAGCGAGTGGACCGAGGTGTTCGGCGGCGCGCAGGGCGTCTACGGTATCCGCCCGCTCACCTGGGGCGACAGCCCGCTGAGCACGCAGCAGTGGGTCTGGCTCACGGTCGCGCTGTGCGCCGTCACCCACCTGCTGCTGCGCAACCTGGTGGGCGGGCGCTTCGGCCGCGCCCTGCTCTCGCTGCAGGCCGACGAGATCGCCTCGTCCTCGGTGGGCGTGCGGGTCTACCGCGCCAAGGTCATTGCCTTCGTGGTGGCGGCCGTCACCTGCGGCATCGCGGGCGCGTTGGTGGCGCAGCAGAACCAGTACATCAACTCCGACTTCATCACCTTCCACCTCTCGATCTTCATCCTGCTGCTGGTGCTGTTCGGCGGCGCGGGCTCGCAGTACGGGCCGCTGGTGGGCACGGTGATCCTCACCGCCATCGACGCCGCCCTGGCGCGCTGGCCCGCCGCGCAGCACTTCCTCTACGGCTTCCTGCTGCTGTTCGCGCTGTACGCCATGCCGGGCGGCGTGATGGGACTGTTGAACGCCCTGTTCGCGCGCTGGCGCAAAACGCCCGAGCCGCCGCTCGACAGCCAGCCGCGCGCCTACCGCCCGGCCTCGGGGGACGCCACGGGCGACCTGCTGGTGGTCGAGAACGTGTCCAAGGCCTTCGGTGGCGTCAAGCCCGCGCAGGACGTGAGCTTTCGCCTGCAGCGCGGCCACGTGCACGCGCTGATCGGCCCCAACGGCGCGGGCAAGTCCACCATGATCAACATGGTCACGGGCGTGCTCGACCCCAGCGCGGGCACGATCTGCTTCCTGGGCCAGAACCTGGGGGGCCGGCCCGCGCACGCCATCTGCCAGTTGGGCATGGGCCGCACCTTCCAGAACCTGCGGCTGTTCGCCGAGCTCTCGGTGCTGGACAACGTCAAGCTCGGTCACCACACGCGCATGCGCAACGGCTTCTTCGCCTCGCTGCTGGCCCTGCCATCGGCTCGGCGGGAAGAGGCGCGCACCACCGAACGCGCGCTGCAACTGCTGGCGCTGGTGGACCTGCTGCCCCTGGCCCATTCGCCCGCCGGCAGCCTGCCCTATGGCCTGCAGCGGCGCGTGGAGCTGGCGCGCGCCCTGGCCACCGAACCGCAGCTGCTGCTGCTCGACGAACCCGCGGCCGGCCTCAACCCGCAGGAGACGGCCGAGCTGGGCCAGCTGCTGCTCAAGATCGCGCGCTGCGGCATCTCCATCCTGATGGTGGAGCACCACATGGACCTGGTCATGTCCATCTCCGACCACGTGATCGTGCTCGACTACGGCATCAAGATCGCCGAAGGCAAGCCCGCCGAGATCCAGAACAACCCGCGCGTGATCGAGGCCTACCTCGGCGTCGAGGACGAGGCCGCCCCGTCGGCGGCCTGAGGGAACACCACATGCTCAAGATCGATCAGCTCGAGGTGGCCTACGGCGCCATCCAGGCCGTCAAAGGCGTCAGCCTGGAAGTGAAGGCCGGCGAAGTGATCGCCATCATCGGCGCCAACGGCGCGGGCAAGAGCAGCCTGCTGCGCTGCATCGCCGGCCTGGAGCCGGCCGCCGGCGGCAGCATCCGCATCGCCGACACCGACTGCACGCGCCTGGCGCCGCACCGGCGCGTGGGCCTGGGCGTGGCCCTGTCGCCCGAGGGCCGCGGCGTTTTCCCCGACCAGACCGTGCGCGAGAACCTGATGCTCGGCGCCTACGCGCGCCGCCAGGACAAGGCCGGCGTGGCGCGCTCCATCGAGCGCGAGTTCGGGCGCTTCCCGCGCCTGCGCGAACGCCAGGACCAGCTCGCGGGCACGCTCTCGGGCGGCGAGCAGCAGATGCTCGCGATCTCGCGCGCGCTCATGAGCGAGCCGCGCCTGCTGCTGCTCGACGAGCCCTCGCTGGGGCTGGCGCCGCTCATCATCAAGGACATCTTCACGGCCATCCGCCAGCTGCGCGAATCGGGCCTGACCATCCTGCTCGTCGAGCAGATGGCCAAGCAGGCCCTGGGCGTGGCCGACCGCGCCTACGTGCTGGAGACCGGGCGCATCACGCTGCAGGGATCGGGCGCCGAGCTGCTCAACGACCCGAAGGTGAAAGCCGCCTACCTCGGCTCGCATTGAGCGAACCCCATCCGGAGGACCGTCCCATGATCGTGCGAGCGGGTTTGATCAAGAAGCAACCAGGCTGGAGCGACGAGGACTTTCGCCGCCACTGGCGCGGCCACCACGGCGCCCTGGCGGCCCAGCTGCCCGGCCTGCGACGCTACGAGCAGAACCCTGTGGTCGACAGCCTGCAGCGCGGCTTCAGCTACCCGCGCGGCCCGGAACAGCTCGACGGCTTTTCCATGCTCTGGTTCGACAGCGAAGCCGCCATGCGCGAGGCGATGCGCACAGAGGCGGGCCAGGCGCTCATCGCGGACGAGAAACGCTTCATTGCCGACCTGCGCATCGTCACCATTCACCAGCTGGAGGTGATACCGCCGGAGGCGGGTCGCCCGTTGCTCAAGCGCATGTCGCTGCTGCGCCGGCGTGACGACGTCTCGCCGGAGGAGTTTCAGCGCGAGTGGCGGCAGGAGCACGCCCACCTGGTCAAGCGCGTGGCCGGCGTGCGCGGCTACCGGCAAAACCTCATCGTGGGCCGCGAGGCGCCCAAGGGCCACCCGGTGGAGCGCGAGGCCTGGCCCATCGACGGCATCGTCGAGCTCTGGTTCGACGACACCGATTCGCTGGACCGCGCCTTCGCCTCGCCCAAGGGCCAGACCCTGATGGCGCACGCGCGCGAGTTCATCGCCGAGATCACCACCTTCCTGGTCGAGCGCCACGTGGTGGTGGGCTGAGGTGGCCGGCGGCGCGGCGCCCGGGGCGAACGCCAACGCGCGCCTAAACGGCGGCGGCGAGGGCCGGCGCGCCTACGCCCTGCTGCTGGGCGCCATGGCCATCTGGGGCGTCAACCTCTCGGCGGTGAAGGCGCTCACGGGCTCGCTCGACGTGCTGACGGTGGCCGCGGTGCGCATGGTCGTCGCCACGCTCGCGCTCACGACCCTGCTGTTCCTGCGGCGCGAGCGCCTGCCCGCGCTGAACGTCCGCGCCGTGCTCGCGCTCACCGGCTGCGCGCTGGTCATGGTCTACGGCAACCAGATCCTGTTCTCGGCCGGCCTGGCGCGCAGCACCGCCACCAACGGGGCCCTGATCATGTCGCTGGGGCCGCTGGTGTCGGCCCTGCTTGCCGCCCTGGTGTTCCGCGAAGCCCTGGGCGCGCGCCGCCTGGCGGGCGTGCTGATCGGCTTCGCGGGCGTGGCCCTGGTGGTGCTCAACCGGCCGGGCGCGCAACTGGGCAGCGGCTCCTGGGGCGACGCGCTGATCATCGCCTCGGTGGTGTGCTTCGCCTCGGGCGGCATCGCGGTGCAGCGCCTGTCCCGGGCCTTCACCGCGCTGCAGATCAGCTGGGTGGTGCACGTCATCGGCTCCACGCTGCTGGTGCTGCACGCGGCGCTGTCGCCGGAGGCGCGCCTGTCCGACCTGGCCGAGGCCTCGGCGACCACCTGGTCGCTGATCCTGTACTCGGGCGTGCTGGCCACGGGCGTGGCGGCGCTGGTGTGGAACCTGTCCATCGCGCGGCTGGGCATCGCGCGCACGGCGATGGGCTTCTACTGGGTGCCGATCTTCGGCGTGGCCTTCGCGGTGCTGTTCATGGGCGAGGCACTGACGGCGTGGCACGCGCTGGGGCTGGGGAGTGTGATCCTGGGGTCGCGGCTGGGGTTTGCGCGGCGAACTTGATCGCGCGGGTACTCAGCATCGCTCATATCATTTGCCCGCAAAGGGAGGCACGACATGAGCGGTGAAGCAGTGAAGGTCGACATCGATGTCGCGGGTGCGGCGGACGCAGACAGGACCACCGGAGCGGGTGGTCTGACAAGCGCCAATGACAACCGGCGGCAACGGAGGCCACCCAAGTGGACCTGGCAGGGCGTCCTGGCCTCAACAACGGCCCTCGCAGGCGCAGCCGCGGTGCTTCTGCATCTGATGGGAAACGCGATCCATCGCGCCTATTTTTTTGAATGGGGCATCGACACCGGGCCCTTTCCCAAGTCAGGGGAATGGCTGGTCATCATGGGCTACTACGGGGTGTCGAACGCGCTGGGCATGGCGATGCTGGCGATGTTGAAGCACTGGTACGTCGTCGCCTTGAGCGGCGTCGGCTTGGCGCTTTACCTGCGGCTTCTGAACAGTTCATGGAATCCGCTCGACGCTGTAGACAAGTGGTCAAGCCTGACGTCAAAGCTGCCCGGATGGGTCCGTCAGAGCGTCCTTGCCTCGACAGGCGGTGCGCTGGTTGGACTCTTCTCCTTGCCCATCGTCTTGGTGCTCGTCGTGTTGCTTGGAATTCCCGCGGAGATTGGGCGCAACATCGGCGTCGGCATAGCGCAGAAAGAGGCCAAGGATTTTGCCCAGGGCTGCGAGGCATCCAAGCGCCAATGCATTCGTTTGCTGAGAGAAGGAGTGCTGGTGGGTGAGGGCTTTCCGCTGGAAAGTTCTCAGTCGCATCTCGCCTTTCTGGACGTGTCAATGCAGCGGGTGCGAGTGTTGCTGCGGGAGAACTTGGAGCTCCAGCCGTTGCGGCTCCCGAAGGTCAATTGAAGTCGGTCGTTCTTCGGTCGCGGCATGGAGACATTGGAGGGGTCCCATGACAACGAACAGTTTTCGCTTTGGACTCAACGCGGCGGATGGGCGTCGCTCGTCTTGAAGCGCGGATAGGGCGCCGAAGCGAATTCAGAAATGACAGCACCCGCCGGAGCCATTGCTCAGACAGGTGCTTTGGCTCGCACACTGGAGGCCACGTCCTCAGCCCCTCACCTCAAGGCCTTGCAGTCCTTCATGCAGCGCACGGCCTTGGTGTCGGGCCGGTCGTCGACCATGAAGCCGTCGCGGTTGGGCATCTTGAGCGCCTTGAGCGTGGCAGCGTTCACCACCGCATCGGCCGGCAACAGGCCGTTGAGGTGCAGGATGTAGCCGGTGACGGCGTAGACCTCGTCGTTGCTCAGGGACTGCGGCTGGGTGAGCGGCATGGCCCGGCGCACGTAGTCGAAGAGCACGGGCGCAAACGGGTACATGCTGCCCGGGGTCAGGAGGCGGCGCTCGGTGGTGAAGGAGCCGATGCCGCCGACCATGGTGCCGAACATGGGCCCGCCCTCCGCCTTGGCGCCGTGGCAGGACGCGCATTTGCCGTCGTACACGGCCTGGCCCTGGGCGATGGTGCCGCTGCCGTCCGGCAGGCCCGCGCCGTCGGTGGTGCGGATGTCGATGTTCCAGCTGGCCAACTCGGCCTCGGTAATGGGTTGGCCGAACGCGGCCTTGACCGCGGGCGCCGCGGTGGCGTGCGCACCGGGGCCCTTGGGCTGAGCCGGCTGTGCGGCCTGCGCGGTGCCCGCCAGCAGCCAGACGCAGGCCATGGCGCAGCCCAGGGGAATGAAGGTCTTAAGCGATGGCATTGCTCACCTCCCCGGCGGTATTGATGGCCCAGGGGAAGATGCCGTTGTGGTGCTGCACGAAGCCGGTGATGGCGCGCACCTTCTGGATGTCTTCCACGGTGGGTTGCACATAGCCCGTCGAATCCACCGCGCGGCTGGCGATCTTGGCGGGCGAGCCGTCCCAGTCCCAGCGCAAGCGAAAGCGCGTCAGGCATTTGTCGAGCACCGGTTCTTCCAGCTCGGCCTTGCGCCAGGTTCGCCCGCCGTCCACGGTGACGTCCACCGCGCGGATCTTGCCCAGGCCCGACCAGGCGAAGCCGATGATTTCCACCGGGCCGCGCTGCACCTTCATCGAGCCCGAGGGCGAGGTGATCACCGACTTGGCCTCCATGGCGAAGCTGAACTGGCGCCATTTGCCGTTGGGCATGGGGTCGGTGTAGCGCGCGGTTTCGCTGCGCAGGTGCCAGGGCTGGTCGCCCATCTTCAGGCGGCGCAGCCACTTGATGCTGACGTTGCCCTCCCAGCCAGGGATGAACAGCCGCAGCGGGTAGCCGTTCTCGGCGCGCAGCATCTCGCCGCCGGTGGCGTAGACCAGCAGCGCGTCGTCCATCAGCTTCTTGATGGGCAGGCTGCGGGCGTGGGCCGAGCCATCGGCGCCTTCGGCCAGGCCCCAGGTGGCCTTGGGGTCGACACCGGCCTCGTCCAGCAGCACGGACAGGGGCACGCCCGTCCACTGCGTGCACGAGAGCAGGCCGTGCGTTTGCTGAACGGTCTTGGCGGCCGGTTTGAGCCAGTCGGTGAGGCCGTTGCCCGAGCACTCCATGAAGTAGAAGCGCGATACCGAGGGGTAGCGCATGAGGTCGCTCATGGTGAACACCAGCGGCTGGCGAACCATGCCGTGGATCGCGAAGCGGTGCTGTTCCGGGTCGATCTCCGGCACGCCGTTGTGGTGGCGCTCGTAGATCAGCCCGTTGGGCGTGACGATGCCGTGCTGCTGGTGAACCGGCGTGAAGCTCCAGTCGGAGAAGTTTTGCTTGTTCACCAGCACGTCGGTGCGCCGGCGCTTGACGTGCGCCTCGAACTTGGACGGCATGCCGTACTCGTTCTCGGGGATCGGCGTGCCCGGGCGCAGGTTGGATTCCGGCACCGGCAGCGCGGCCCGGGCCTGGCCGGCCGCCGCCAGGCCCGCCAGGCCGGCGGCGGCCGCCGCCGTCTGCGCGAACAGCTGTCGCCGTGCGGGTTGCCGCGGGTGGGTGATGGACCGCGTGGTCGCCAGCTCCGATTGGGCCTGCCGCACCAAGCTCTGGCCTGGGTCTTCCTTGCTCACGGGTTGTCTCCGGTGGGGTGTTGGGGGATATCGACCGACCGATCGGTACAGACCACTATGGCGGCAATCCCCAAGGAAGATCACTGGGGTTTACCCGTGGAGGCCCCGGCCCGCCGCGTCAGGTGGCGCGCAGCATGCGCAGCGTCAGGTCGTTGAAGCGCTCGGCGATGGCCTGTGCGCCCTCGGGCCGTTGCGGCTTCATCCAGAGGTAGCAGTAGTAGTACATGCCGAGCACGCCCTTGAGCACGAGGGCATCGAAGGGCCGGAACACGCCGGTTTGCGCGCCTTCGATCATGGTGTCGCGCCACACCTGTTCGTAGCGGCTGTGCCAGCCCATGACCTCGTTGCAGCGCTCGGTGGAGAGCGACTGCACGTCCCGGAAGCAGACCGTCAGCTCGGCCTGGTGAGAGGCCACCTTGTGCACCAGGGTCGAGCCGAGCCGGGTCAGCCGCGCGACCGGGTCGCTTTCCTCGGCCTTGAGGCGCAGCGCGCTGTCGGCCAACTCGGTGATGTACTCACGGGTGACGTCGTACAGCAGGTCTTCCTTGCTGCGGATGTGGTGGTAGAGCGCCCCGCGGCCGAGCTTCACCGCGTCCTGGATGTCGCTCATGCCGACCGCGTGGTACCCGCGCTGCGCGAACAGCTGGGCCGCGATCTTCACGATGCGCGCCCGCTGAGGGAGGTCGGGGTAGTCGGTGATGTCCATGGCAGGGCGGAGGGGCGGTGCCGGCGATCACAAGGCCGGTCAAACGTCGATGTTCCCCGCCCGCAGCGCGTTGGTCTCGATGAAGTCGCGCCGCGGCTCCACCTCATCGCCCATCAGCATGGTGAACACGCGGTCCGCCTCGATCGCGTCGTCGATCTGCACGCGCAGCAGGCGGCGCACCTCGGGGTCCATGGTGGTCTCCCAGAGCTGCTCGGGGTTCATCTCGCCCAGGCCCTTGTAGCGCTGGCGCGCGGTGGTGCGCTCGGCTTCGCTGATGAGCCATTGCATGGCGGTGCGGAAGTCGCTCACGCGCTCTTCCTTCTGCTTGTCGCCCTCGCCGCGCATGACCTTGGCGCCGTCGCCCAGCAGGCCACGGAAGGTGTTGGCGGCCTCGGCCAGGGCGGCGTAGTCGGCGCCGTGCACGAAGTCCTGCGTGATGACGCTGCTCTTGATGTTGCCGTGGTGGCGGCGGCTGATGCGCAGCACCGGCTTGTCGGTGCGCTGGTCGAACTCGGCCGTCACGGTGGCGGGCACGCCGGTGGTGCTGAGTTCGCGCAGCTTGGTCTGCAGGTCCTGCGCGCTGGCGGACGCGGCCTCCATGTCGTCCAGCCCAAGGGCCACGCCGTCGGCCACGGCGCGCAGCGCCTCGGCGTCCATGAAGGCCGACAGGCGCGCGATCACGTGTTCGGCCACCTGGTGCTTGCGAGCGAGCTCTTCGAGCGTGGCGCCTTCGAGGGTGGCGTTGGACGCGCCACCGGTCATCACCTTGGCGTCTTTCAGCGCGATGCGCAGCAGAAAGCCGTCGAGCGCGGCGGCGTCTTTGAGGTACAGCTCTTCCTTGCCGCTCTTGACCTTGTACAGCGGCGGCTGCGCGATGTAGATGTGGCCGCGCTCCACCAGCTCGGGCATCTGGCGGTAGAAGAAGGTCAGCAGCAGCGTGCGGATGTGGGCGCCGTCCACGTCGGCGTCGGTCATGATGATGATGCGGTGGTAGCGCAGCTTGGCCACATCAAAGTCGTCGGCGCCGCTCTTGCCATCGCCCGCGCTGCCGGCCTTGCCGATGCCCGTGCCCAGCGCGGTGATGAGCGTGAGGATTTCGTTGGAGCTCAGCAGCTTCTCGTAGCGCGCCTTCTCCACGTTGAGGATCTTGCCGCGCAGCGGCAGGATCGCCTGGAACTTGCGGTCGCGGCCTTGCTTGGCCGAGCCGCCGGCGGAGTCGCCCTCCACGATGTAGATCTCGCACAGCGCCGGGTCCTTCTCCTGGCAGTCGGCGAGCTTGCCGGGCAGGCCCATGCCGTCGAGCACGCCCTTGCGGCGCGTCATCTCGCGCGCCTTGCGCGCGGCTTCGCGCGCCCGCGCGGCCTCGATGATCTTGCCGCAGATGATCTTGGCGTCGTTGGGCCGCTCCTGCAGGTAGTCGGTCAGCAGGCGCGCCACCACGTCTTCCACCGGGCCGCGCACCTCGCTGGAGACCAGCTTGTCCTTGGTCTGGCTGCTGAACTTGGGCTCGGGCACCTTCACGCTGAGCACGCAGCACAGGCCTTCGCGCATGTCGTCACCGCTGACCTCGACCTTGGCCTTCTTGGCCAGCTCGTTTTCTTCGATGTACTTGTTGATGACGCGCGTCATGGCCGCGCGCAGGCCGGTGAGGTGGGTGCCGCCGTCGCGCTGCGGGATGTTGTTGGTGAAGCAGAGCACCTGCTCGTTGTAGCCGCTGTTCCACTGCATGGCCACCTCGACACCGATGTTGGTGCCCTGGTCGCTCTGACGGTCGCCCGTGGCATGGAAGATGTTCGGGTGCAGGACGGTCTTGCCCTTGTTGATGAACTCGACGAAGCCCTTCACGCCGCCCGCACCGGAGAAGTCGTCTTCCTTGCCGCTGCGCTCGTCGTGCAGGCGGATGCGCACGCCGTTGTTGAGGAAGCTGAGCTCGCGCAGGCGCTTGCTCAGGATCTCGTAGTGGAAGTCGTTGTTCTCTTTGAAGATCTCGGTGTCGGGCAGGAAGTGCACCTCGGTGCCGCGCTTCTCGGTGGCGCCGGTCACCTTCATGGGCGAGATCTCGACGCCGCTCTGGTCTTCCAGGATGCGGTTCTGCACGAAGCCGCGCGCGAACTCCAGTTGGTGCACCTTGCCTTCGCGGCGCACCGTCAGGCGCAGCCACTTGCTGAGCGCGTTCACGCAGCTCACGCCCACGCCGTGCAGGCCGCCCGAGACCTTGTAGCTGTTCTGGTTGAACTTGCCGCCGGCGTGCAGTTCGGTCAGCGCGATCTCGGCCGCGCTGCGCTTGGGCTCGTGCTTGTCGTCCATCTTCACCCCGGTGGGGATGCCGCGGCCGTTGTCGACCACGCTGATGGAGTTGTCGGTGTGGATGGTGACGACGATGTCGTCGCAGTGGCCGGCGAGCGCTTCGTCGATGGAGTTGTCGACCACCTCGAACACCAGGTGGTGCAGGCCGGTGCCGTCGGAGGTGTCGCCGATGTACATGCCCGGGCGCTTGCGAACCGCTTCCAGGCCTTCGAGGATCTGGATCGAGCCCTCGCCGTACCCCTCGCTCGCCCCGGCCTGGTTCGGATCGATCTTGGGCTGGAAATTGGAGCTTTCGGGGCTCGTGGACTCGTCGGACATAGGAACTTTCTCGATCGCTAGAAACGCCAAACCCGCTGTTCAGCGGGTCGGGCTCGATATCGGGTCGGGAGCGCTGCGCTCAGATGCGCATCGGCATGACAACGTACTTGAAGGCGTTGTCGTCGGGGTTGGTGACGAGCGCCGAGCTGTTGCCGTCGGCCAGCTCCACACGGACCATCTCCTGGCCCATGTTCTGCAGCGCGTCGATGAGGTAGGTGACGTTGAAGCCGATCTCGATGGTGTCGCCACCGTAGTCGATGTCGAGCTCGTCGACCGCCTCTTCCTGCTCGGCGTTGCTGGAGGCCACGCGCAGCGTGCCGGGCTCCACGTTCAGGCGCACGCCCTTGAACTTCTCGCTCGTCATGATGGCGGTGCGCTGCAGGCTGGCCAGCAGCGGCGCGCGGCCCAGGGTGACGATGTTTTTGTGGTTCTTCGGGATGACGCGGTTGTAGTCGGGGAACTTGCCCTCGACCAGCTTGGTGACGAACTCCATGCCGTCGAAGCTGAACTTGGCCTGGTTGGCCGCGAACTGCATTTCGATGGCACCGTCCTTGTCGGACAGCAGGCGCTGCAGCTCCAGCACGGTCTTGCGCGGCAGGATGACCTCCTGCTTGGGCACTTCCACGTCCAGGGTGGCCGAGGCGAAGGCCAGGCGGTGGCCGTCGGTGGCCACCAGGCTGAGCTGCTTGCCTTCGGCCACGAACAGGATGCCGTTGAGGTAGTAGCGGATGTCGTGCACCGCCATGGCGAAGGACACCTGGCCCAGCAGGCCCTTGAGCGTCTTCTGCGGCACGCTGAACGCGGGGCCGAAGCTGGCCGATTCCTGCACCAGCGGGAAGTCTTCGGCCGGCAGGCTTTGCAGCGTGAAGCGGCTCTTGCCGCCCTTGAGGATGAGCTTGCCGCCGGTCTGCTCCAGGCTCACGGTCTGGTCGCCCGGCATGGTGCGCAGGATGTCGATGAGCTTGCGCGCGCCCAGGGTGGTGGCGAAGCTGCCGCTGTCGCCGTCGAGCTCGGCCGTGGTGCGGATCTGGATTTCCAGGTCGCTGGTGGTGAGCTGCAACTGCGAGCCCGTCTTGCGCAGCAGCACGTTGGCCAGGATGGGCAGGGTGTGGCGCCGCTCCACGATGCCCGACACCGACTGCAGCGCGGCCAGAACCTTGTCCTGCGAGGATTTGAAAACGATCATCTGCGGCTCTTTCGTTATTTGAAGGTGTCTCCCGGAGCGGGATCGGCGGGCCAAAACCCCCCTATTCTCGCCCTTTTTGAACGCTGTTTACCAGCTGTTGCACCAGGGGTGGGCTCAGCCTTTCAGGGTCTGCTCCAGCACGTGCAGCTGCTGGTTGAGTTCGGTGTTCTGCTGGCGCTCGCCGGCGATCTTGCGCACGGCGTGCAGCACGGTGGTGTGGTCGCGTCCGCCAAACAGTTCCCCGATCTCGGGCAGGCTCTTCTGGGTGAGCTCCTTGGCCAGGAACATGGCGATCTGGCGCGGCCGGGCGATGCTGGCCGGGCGCTTCTTGGAATACATGTCGGCGACCTTGATCTTGTAGAAGTCGGCCACCGTCTTCTGGATGTTTTCCACGCTGATCTGCCGGTTCTGGATGGACAGCAGGTCTTTCAGGGCGTCGCGCGCCAGCTGGATGGAGATGTCCTTCTGGTTGAAGCGCGAATAGGCCAGGATCTTGCGCAGCGCGCCTTCGAGCTCGCGCACGTTGGAGCGCACGTTCTTGGCGACGAAGAAGGCCACTTCCTCGGGCATCACGGCGGCCTCGGCGGCGGCCTTGTTGATCAGGATGGCCACCCGCATTTCCAGTTCGGGCGGCTCGATGGCCACCGTCAGGCCGGAATCGAAGCGCGAGATCAGGCGCTCGGTGATGTCGGCCAGGCCCTTGGGGTAGGTGTCGCTGGTGAGCACGATGTGGCTCTTGCGGGCCAGCAGCGCCTCGAAGGCGTTGAAGAACTCTTCCTGGGTGCGGTCCTTGTTGGCGAAGAATTGCACGTCGTCGATCAGCAGCAGGTCCAGCGAGTGGTAGCGGGCCTTGAACTCATCGAAGGTCTTGCGCTGATAGGCCTTAACCACATCCGAGACGAACTGCTCGGCGTGGATGTAGAGAACTTTGGCCTGCGGCCGCTCGGCCAGCAGGTGGTTGCCGATGGCGTGCACCAGGTGGGTCTTGCCCAGGCCGACCCCGCCGTAGATGAACAGGGGGTTGTACAGCTGGCCCAGGCTGCCGGCCACGTGCATGGCCGCGGCGCGCGCCATGCGGTTGGCCGAGCCCTCCACCAGCGAGCCGAAGGTGAGCGAGGGGTTGAGCCGGGTCTTGGGCGCGCTCGCGGGCTCCAGGGGGGCCACGTCGGCCATCTCGGCGAGCACGGGATCGGCCGGTGCGTCGAACACCGGGCGGTTGGCGGGCATTGTCCGCACGGGGGCTTCACGAGGAGCGAGCGCTAACTCAAGCGTGACGGGCGCGCCCCGAACACTTTCCAGCAACGCGCTGATGCGGGCGGCGTACTGGGCCCGAATCCAGTCGAGCTTGAAGCGGTTGCCCACGGCCAGGACGACCTTGGAATCGTCCGGCGCGACGGTGGCGCTCAGGGGGCGAATCCAGGTGTTGAACTGCTGCTCGGGGATTTCCTGGGCCAGGCGTTCGATGCACGCCGACCACAGCGAACGGTCGTCGCGCAGCGCGGCAGAAGGGGGGGTGCCCTCGGACATTCGGGAAGACGGGAGACGGTTTGTAGTTGTGGACAAGGGGCGTGGCCCCAGGGCGCGCATTGTAGGCACGCGCGGCAGTTATCCACAAGCGCCACCGGGCGATCCCAGAACGCCCGACGCCGCACCGGCCGGATGCGGGTCTATCCGCACTGGCTTGCCGCAAAGGGGGGTTTCTGGCGATAATTGCGGGTTTCCCCGATTTCAGAGCCCTCATCATGAAACGCACCTATCAACCCTCCAAGATCCGCCGCGCCCGCACCCACGGCTTCCTCGTGCGCATGAAGACGCGTGGCGGCCGCGCGGTCATCAACGCCCGCCGCGCCAAGGGCCGCAAGCGCCTGTCGGTCTGAGTCGGTTCAGCCTAGCCCGCCGGTGATCCAGCGGCTGCGGACCCGGCCCCAGTTCCAGGCTGTGCTGGCCAGCGCCCCGGTGGCCAAGACCCCCCATTTCGCCCTTCACCGCCTCGTTCTCGACGAGGCCGAGGCTCAGGCCGCGCTGTTTCCTGTCGCCGACCCCTGGCTCGGCGTGCTGATTCCCAAGCGCTGGGCCCGCCGGGCGGTCACCCGCAACACCATCCGCCGCCAGATCTACGCCACCGCGCCAGCGGCGGAGGGCTTGCCCGTGGCTGCGCATGTGGTGCGCCTGCGCGGGGCCTTTGATCCGAAACGCTTCATCAGCGCCCGCTCTGACGCGCTGCGCAGCGCCGTGCGCGCCGAGCTGATCAGCCTGTGGTCGCGCGCCTCCGCGCCCAACCCGCCCCGCGGCCATGTGGCGTGACCTGCCCCGCCGTGCGCTGATCGCCCTGGTGCAGGGCTACCGGCTGCTGCTCAGTCCCTGGCTGGGCAGCGGCTGCCGCTTTGAACCCACCTGCTCCGCCTACGCGCTGGACGCGCTGCGGCGCCACGGTGCGCTTGCGGGCAGCCGGCTCACGCTGGGCCGGCTCGCGCGTTGCCACCCCTGGTGCGAGGGCGGCCACGACCCGGTGCCCGCCGAGCGGCCCGATGGCCTGTTCACGCGCCTGCTTCCCCGAAACCCCGAAAACAAGAACGCGTCATGAATGACATTCGTCGCTCCATCCTGTGGGTGGTGTTCGGTTTCGCCATGGTCCTCATCTGGGACAAATGGCAGATCCACAACGGCAAGCCCGCCACGTTCTTTCCCAGCAGCACGCCGCCGGCCGTGACCGCGCCCGCCCAGGGCGCGCCCGCGCCGAAGGCCGACGCGTCGCTGCCCAGCGCCTCGACCCATCCGTCCTCGGCCGGTGCCAGCGCGGTGCCGGGCGCCGACGCCAGCGCGCCGGCCGCGGCCACGCGCCACGAGGTCTCCACCGATGTGCTGCGTCTGAGCTTCAGCAGCGAAGGCGGCGCCCTGGTCGGCGCGCAGTTGCTCAAGCACGCGCAGGCCTCCGGCGGGGCCGACCGCGACATCAAGACGCCCTTCACCTTGCTGTCGCAGACCGCCCAACGCACCTACGTGGCGCAGAGCGGCCTGGTGGGGGGCAACTTCCCCACCCACAAGACGCCAATGGCGCTGGTGGGCGGCGCGCCCACGGCCCTGGCCGACGGCCAGGATTCGCTGCAGGTGCGCTACGAATCCGCCGAGGTGGGCGGCGTGCAGCTGATCACCACCTACACGCTCAAGCGCGGCCACTACGACATCGGCGTGCAGCATGAGGTGCGCAACGTCGGCAGCGTGCCGGTCAGCCCGCAACTCTACCGCCAGCTGGTGCGCGACGGCAGCACCGTGGAAAGCCAGACGCCCTTCTACTCGACCTTCACCGGCCCCGCCGTGTACACGACGGAGCACAAGTTCCAGAAGATCGAGTTCAAGAACGTGGCGGGCGACAAGGCCACCTACGTGAAGAACGCCACCGACGGCTATGTGGCCATGGTGCAGCACTACTTCGCCACCGCCTGGCTGCTCGACGCCGGCGTGGCGCGCGAGAACTTCGTGCGCCAGGTGGCCGACAACCTCTACTCCGTGGGCAGCCTGGCCTCGCTGCCGGCCATCGCGCCGGGCCAGTCGCAGACCGTGCAGGCGCGCCTGTTCGTGGGCCCGCAGGACGAGAAGAAGCTCGAGACCCTGGCCCCCGGCCTGGAGCTGGTCAAGGACTACGGCTGGCTCACCATCCTGGCCAAGCCGCTGTACTGGCTGCTCGAGAAGATCCACGGTTTCGTGGGCAACTGGGGCTGGGCCATCGTGCTGCTCGTGGTGCTGATCAAGGCGGCGTTCTACTGGCTCAACGCCAGCGCCTACCGCAGCATGGCCAAGATGAAGGCGATCAACCCGCGCATCATGGAAATGCGCGAGCGCCTCAAGAGCAACCCGCAGCAGATGCAGCAGGAGATGATGAAGATCTACCGCGAGGAGAAGGTCAATCCCCTGGGCGGCTGCTTCCCCATCCTGATCCAGATTCCCGTGTTCATCGCGCTCTACTGGGTGCTGCTGTCCAGCGTGGAGATGCGCAACGCGCCGTGGATCGGCTGGATCCACGACCTGTCCTCGCCCGACCCGTTCTACATCCTGCCGCTGGTGATGGCCATCACCACCATGGTGCAGACGGCGCTGAATCCGCTGCCGCCCGACCCGCTGCAGGCCAAGCTGATGTGGATGATGCCGCTGGTGTTCTCGGTGATGTTCTTCTTCTTCCCGTCGGGCCTGGTGCTCTACTGGATCACGAACAACGTGCTGACGATCGCGCAGCAGGCGCACATCAACCGCCGCATGGGTGTGCCGCTGAAGTTCAACCTGCCGAAATTCAAGTAAGCCCCTGCGCCGCTTTGCGGCTTCCCCCCTGAAGGGGGTCCACACCACGGCCCGGTGACGCCGGTTCCGTGGTGTCTCTGGGTTGAGGGCTGGCGCGCCACGGTTTTTATGCTTCCGCATCACGCTGATCCCATCGCCGCCATCGCCACGGCCCCCGGCCGCGGCGGCGTGGGCATCGTGCGGGTGTCGGGCAAGGGCCTGGCGCCCTTCGTGCGCGCGCTGCTCGGGCGCGATCTGAAGCCGCGCGAGGCCACCTACGGGCCCTGGCGTGGGGTCGATGGCCAGCCCATCGACCACGGGCTGTCCTTGTGGTTTCCCGCGCCCCACTCGTACACCGGCGAAGACGTTCTTGAACTGCAGGGCCATGGCGGCCCCGTGGTGCTGCAGTTGCTGCTGGCGCGTTGCCTGGAGGTGGCGCACACCGCCCTGCCCGGCCTGCGGCTGGCGCGCGCGGGCGAATTCACCGAGCGCGCCTTCCTCAATGACAAGCTCGATCTCGCGCAGGCCGAGGCCGTGGCCGATCTGATCGACGCCAGCACCGAGGCCGCCGCACGCAGCGCCGCGCGCTCGCTCGACGGCGCGTTTTCGCGGCGCGTGCACACCCTGCAGGAGGCGCTCACGAACCTGCGCATGCTGGTCGAGGCCACGCTGGACTTTCCCGAGGAAGACATCGACTTCCTGCAGAAGGCCGACGCCCAGGGCCAGCTCGATCGGCTGCGCGAGGCGCTGGCCGTGCTGCGCGCCGAGGCGCGGCAGGGCGCCCTGCTGCGCGACGGCCTGCAGGTGGTGATCGCCGGCCAGCCCAACGCGGGCAAGAGCTCGCTGCTCAACGCGCTGGCGGGGGCCGAGCTGGCCATCGTCACGCCGATCGCGGGCACCACGCGCGACGTGGTGCAGCAGACCATCCAGATCGAGGGCGTGCCCGTGCACGTGACCGACACCGCTGGCCTGCGCGACAGCCCCGAGGTGGACGAGGTCGAGCGCATCGGCATCGAGCGCGCCTGGCAGCGCATCCGGGGCGCCGATGCCGTGCTGTTCCTGCACGACCTCACGCGCTGGGGCGAGCCGCGCTACCGCTACGCCGACGCCAACATCGCGCGCGGCCTGCCCGCCGGCGTGCCCGTGCTGCACGTGTGGAACAAGCTCGACCAGGCCGGCGGCGCGCCCCAGGGCCCCGACGACATCGCCTTGTCGGCCAAGCGTGGCACGGGGCTGGACGCGCTGCGCCAGCGCCTGCTGCGGCTCGCCGGCTGGCAGCCGGGCGGCGACGGCCTCTTCATGGCGCGTGAGCGGCACCTGCAGGCGCTCGCGCGCGTCGAGGGGCACCTGGAGCAGGCCGATGCGCGCCTGCGCGAGGCCGCCGCGCAGCTCGACCTGCTCGCCGAGGAACTGCGCCTCGCGCAACAGGCGCTGGGCGAAATCACCGGCGAGTTCACGGCCGACGATCTGCTGGGCGTCATCTTTTCGCGTTTTTGCATCGGCAAATAGCTTTCCGTGCCGCCGTTCACGGGTTGTGCCGCGCCGCTGGGAACCGATCTGTAAGGATGGGTTACGCCGGTGTTGCGCCGGGCGCCGCGCTGCGGTTCACTTCGCGCATGAGTGCCTCCACCGCCGCCCCCGCGCGCTTCGACATCCAGCACCTGGCGCAGGCCATGCGCCACAGCAGCGCCCTGGACGCGGTGCCCTTGAACCTGAGCGACGCGCACTGGGTGACGCTGGCCAACTACATGCAGCCGGTGGCCTTGCAGCAGGGCCAGGTGCTCATCGAACAGGGCGTGAAGGACCGCACCGTCTACTTCGTCGAGAGCGGCACCCTCACCGTGCACTACGAGGACGCGAAAGAGCGTGTGCGCATCGCCGTGGTGGGCGCGGGTTCGCTGCTGGGCGAAGGCGCCTTCTTCAGTCACCTGCCGCGCAGCGCCACCGTCAACGCGGGCAGCGACTGCCGGCTCTGGTGCCTCACGCCGCTGCGCTTTCGCGAGCTGAGCGTGCGGCATCCGCAGATCGCCCTGGAACTGACCGTGGCCATGTCGGCCGTGCTGGCGCGGCGCATGTACAACAAACCCAAGCGCGTGGCCGTGACCTGAGGCCACTCGATGGCTGCCTAGCGCTCCCTGGTGTTTCGGCCCCGTACCTTCTTCGAACCCGTCGCCACGTGATCTCCACCCTCAACATGTCGTTTCTGAACTGGTTGTCGGCCCGCAAACCGTTGTCGGGCAAAGGCGCATTCGCGCGCGCGCGCCACGCCTTTCGCGAAACCACCATGCCGCTGATCTCGCCGCGGCGGGGTCGGCGCCTGCTGCGGCGCGAGCAGCTGTTCGGGGTGGTGCGCGAATCGCTCATCCGGGGCGGCGTGCTGTCCACCAGCTACTCGTTCAAGGTGCTCAACCTCGACGCCAACGGCGACACCTTCATTGCTCTGGTGGACCTGGCGCTGCCCGCCCAGGCCATGCCCGACGAATTTCTGCTCGAAATCGAACGCTGGATCCAGCAAAGCGCCAAGAGCCGGCACGCGATGGACGTGCGCGGCGTGTACTGGCGCCGCAAGGCCACGCCCGAGCAGGTGGGACAGGCGCTGCGCGCGGCGGTGCCGGCGCAGACGCGCCGCGAAGCGCCGGACACCTCCATCCCCCGCCCGAGCGTGTCCGCTAGCCGTGCGCCCGCACAGGCCGTGAGCGAGGACGAGGTGCGCGCCTTCCGCGAGGCCATCACTTCGCTGCCCGCCGCGACCATGCGGCACCCCAAGGAGCCCCAGCTGCCCATGCCCACGCCCGAGGCGGTGAGTGATTTCGCCGCGCTCAGCGACACGCAGCACGGCAAGCTCTGAGCCGCACCGGGCGGCCCGCGCCGCCGCTCAGTGCCCGTCGAAGTCGATCAGCGTGAACAGCGCCAAGCCGCTGTCGCGCAGCTTGGTCGAACCGCCCAGTTCCGGCAGGTCGACGATGGCCGCGCCCTCGGTCACCTCGGCGCCCAGCTTCTCCAGCAGGCGGCGACCGGCCATCATGGTGCCGCCGGTGGCGATCAGGTCGTCGATCAGCAGCACGCGGTCGCCGGCTTTCACGGCGTCGGTGTGCAGCTCCACCGTGGCGCTGCCGTATTCGAGCTCGTAGGTTTCTTCCACGGTGTTGAAGGGCAGCTTGCCCTTCTTGCGGATGGGCACGAAGCCCACGCCCAGCTCGTAGGCCAGCACCGAGCCGATGATGAAGCCGCGCGCGTCCAGGCCCGCCACCACGGTCGGGCGCAGGGCCGGGTCCATGTAGCGGTGCACGAAGGTGTCGATGAGCACGCGAAAAACCTTGGGGTCCTGCAGCAGCGGGGTGATGTCGCGGAACATCACGCCCGGAGCGGGCCAGTCGGGCACGGTGCGGATGTGCGAACGCAGGTAGGCGGCGGTGTCCATGCCGGGGATTATCGGAGACGACGCGATAATCCCTCGATGCCCGCCGCCCCTGCCGTCGACCCCGAACGCGCCCAGCGCCTCGCGCGCGAAACCCTGGCCATCGAGGCCTCCGCCGTCGCGGCCCTGGCCGGGCGTGTCGACGACCGCTTCGCCGATGCCGTGCGGCGCATGTTCGCCTGCACCGGCCGCGTGGTCGTGATGGGCATGGGCAAAAGCGGCCACATCGGTCGCAAGATCGCGGCCACCCTGGCCTCCACCGGCACGCCCGCCATGTTCGTGCACCCGGCCGAGGCCAGCCATGGCGACCTGGGCATGATCACCGCCCACGACCTGGTGCTGGCGATCAGCAACAGCGGCGAGAGCGAGGAGCTCACCGCCATCCTGCCGCTGATCAAACGCATGGGCGTGCCGCTGGTGGCGCTCACCGGCCGCGCGGCGTCCACGCTGGGGCGCCACGCCGACGTGGTGCTCGACACCTCGGTCGACAAAGAGGCCTGCCCGCACAACCTCGCGCCCACGGCCAGCACCACGGCCCAGCTCGCGCTGGGCGACGCGCTGGCGGTCTCGCTGCTCGACGCGCGCGGCTTTCGCGCCGACGACTTCGCGCGCTCGCACCCGGGCGGCGCGCTGGGCCGCAAGCTGCTCACCCACGTGGGCGACGTGATGCGCCGCGGCGAAGCCGTGCCACGCGTGGTGCCCGAGGCGCCGCTGATGGACCTCATGCGCGAGATCAGCGCCAAGGGCCTGGGCATGAGCGCCATCGTCGACGGCGAGCGCGCCGTCGGCGTCTTCACCGACGGCGACCTGCGCCGCCTGATCGAGCGCGCGGGCAGCGGTGCCGACCTGCGCGCGCTCAGCGCGCGCGAGGTCATGCATGCCGGGCCGCGCACCGTGCGCGAGGACGCCCTGGCGGTGGAGGCCGCCGAACTCATGGAGGCGCACAGCATCACCAGTCTGCTGGTGGTGGACGCGGCCGGCCGCCTCGTCGGCGCGCTCAACAGCAACGACCTCATGCGCGCGAAGGTGATCTGATGGCGCCTGTCTTGCTGTTTGCCCCCGAGCTGCTGTTGCGCGCCCAGCCCGTGCGCGTGGCCTTCTTCGACGTCGACGGCGTGCTCACCGATGGTGGCCTGTACTTCGGTGAATCGGGCGAAACACTCAAGCGTTTCCACACGCTCGACGGCCATGGCCTGAAGCTGCTGCAACGCCACGGGATCACGCCCGCCGTGGTCAGCGGGCGCGATGGCAAACCCCTGCGCCAGCGCCTGTCCGCGCTCGGCGTCACCCACCTGCGCCTGGGCACCGAAGACAAGGCGCCCGCTGCCGAATCCATCCTGGCCGAGCTGGGCCTGGGCTGGGAGGCCGCGGCTGCCATGGGCGACGACTGGCCCGATCTGCCCCTGCTGCGGCGCGCCGCTCTGGCCGCGGCGCCACCGGCCGCGCACGACGAGGTGCGCGCGATCGCCCACCACGTCACGCGCCGCGCCGCCGGCGAAGGCGCCGCGCGCGAGTTCTGCGACCTGCTGCTGATGGCGCGTGGCGCCTACGCGGCCGAGCTCGAGGCCGCCGCCCGGTGAGCGCCGACGACGACTTCGACCTCATCCCGGGCCTGGACCGCAGCGCGCCGCCCGCGCCGCGCCGGCGCCCCGCTCCGTGGTGGGACCGGCTGTCCATCTACCTGCCCATCATGCTCATGGGCCTGCTGGCGCTGGCCTCGTACTGGCTGCTGCGCGCCACGCCTCCTGCGCCCGAGCCGCAGCCCGAGCGGCCGGTGAGTGGCGAACCCGACTACTTCATGCGCCGCTTTTCGGTGAAGTCCTTCGATCTGGCCGGCCAGCTGCGGGCCGAGGTGGTGGGCGATGAAGCCCGCCACCACCCCGACGACGACCGGGTGGAGATCGACAACGCGCGCATCCGCAACCTGGCCGAGTCGGGCGCCGTGATGCGCGCCACCGCGCACCGCGTGACCACCAACGCCGACAACACCGTTTTCGTGCTGGAAGGCGATGCGGTGGTGGTGCGTGAGGGGGGCAAGTCCCAGGCCGGCGATCCCCTGCCGCGGCTGGAGTTTCGCGGCGACTTCCTGCGCGTGGAACTCGAGCCGGTCGAGCGCGTGACGTCGGACCACCCGGTCGAGCTGCTGCGCAACGGCGATCGCATCACCGCGCAAACCCTGGACTACCGCGGCGACCAGCAGATCGCCGACTTCCGCGGGCGCGTGCGCGTCCAGCTCCTGCCCCGGACCACGCCATGACGCCCGCCAACGCCGCTCCCCTGGTCTTCATCACCGGCGCCTCGAGTGGCATCGGCCAGGCGCTGGCCGCGCGCTTCGCCCGGGCCGGCTACCGCCTCGCCCTGGTGGCGCGCCGCACCGCCGATTTGCAGGCCTGGGCCGACGCCCAGGGATACGGGGCCGATCGTTGCCGCGTCTACGGCGCCGACGTGGCGCAGACCGACAGCATCGTGGCCGCCGGCCAGGCCTGCCTGACCGGACAGGGTCTGCCGGACGTGGTGATCGCCAACGCCGGCATCAGCGTGGGCATGGACACCGGCGAGCGCGACGACCTGGACGTGCTGAGCCGCACCTTCGCCACCAACAACGTGGGCATGGCCGCCACCTTCCACCCTTTCGTGCGGGCCATGCGCGCGCGCGGCAGCGGGACGCTCGTGGGCATCGCCAGCGTGGCCGCCATCCGCGGCCTGCCGGGGCACGGCGCTTACTGCGGCAGCAAGGCCGCCGTGGTGAGCTACTGCGAGAGCCTGCGCGGCGAGCTGCGCGGCAGCGGCGTGGCGGTGGTGACCTTGCTGCCCGGCTACGTGGACACCCCGCTCACGCGCGAGAACCGCTACCCCATGCCCTTTCTCATGACGCCCGAGGCCTTCGCCGAGCGCGCCTTCCGGGCCATCGCCGAGCGGGTCAGCTACCGCGTCATCCCCTGGCAGATGGGCGTGCTCGCCAAGCTGCTGCGCCTGCTGCCCAACGCCTGGTTCGACCGCGCCTTGCAGGGCCGCCCGCGCAAGCACCGCGCGGGCGAAGGGCGCTGAAAAACAAAAACCCCGCGAGGTCGTCGCGGGGTTTGCCGGTGAGCGGGGTTCGCTCGCTCGGGAGATCAGTAGCCGCCGCGGCCACCGCCGCCGTCGCGACGACCGCCACCGCCGTAGGGGCTGCGGAAGCCGCCGTCCTGGCCACCACCACCGAAGCCGCCTTCGCGACGGCCGCCGCCGAAGCCGCCGCCACCGCTGCGCGGGGGACGCGGCTCCATCGGGCGCGCTTCGTTCACCACCAGGCTGCGGCCGCCGAGCGACTGGCCGTTCATGCCCTGAATGGCCGACTGCGCCTCAGAGTCGCTGCCCATCTCGACAAAGCCGAAACCTTTGGAGCGGCCGGTCTCGCGCTCCATCATGACCTTGGCGCTGTTGACAGCACCGAAAGCCGAGAAGGCCTGTTGCAGGTCTTCGTCGCGCACCGTGTACGGCAGGTTGCCGACATAAAGTTTGTTGCCCATTCGAGGGACTCCTAAAACACAAGGTAAGAAGCGATGGAGCCCCGTCGTCCGGCACAGGAATGCAGCGCACGAAACCAACCGATCACTTGACATGCGGCCGATCTGGCGGCACGCCGAGGCATTATGCGCCGATCGTCGGAAAGTCGGTGACAAATTTCCGGAGGATGCAAGTCAAACCCCCTGCCGATGCGTGGTTACAACATGCCGGGCGCTTATACTGCCGCTCAGCGCCGATTTGATCCGGATTGCGGGCGCTCAACAAATGCCGCTAAAGGGAGCTCGGAGATGCCCGGTCTGCCTTTTGGCTCACCGGGTTTTCTGTTTCCAGGCCCTGCGCGAGCAGGGAACGAGCTTGATCGTCACCCCCGTCACCTACCGCTTCGACCAGCCGCTTGCCCTGCGCAGCGGGGCCGTGCTGCCGGCCTACGAGCTGGTGGTCGAGACCTACGGCAGCCTCAACGCCGACAAGTCCAATGCCGTGCTGGTCTGCCACGCGCTGAATGCCTCGCACCACGTCGCGGGCTGGCACGCCGATGCCAGCGGCCAGCCGCTGGCGCGCAGCGAGGGCTGGTGGAACAACATGATCGGTCCGGGTAAACCCGTAGACACCGACCGCTTCTTCGTCATCGGCGTCAACAACCTGGGCTCGTGTTTCGGCTCCACCGGGCCCACGCACACCAACCCGGCCACCGGCCAGGCCTGGGGCGCGGACTTTCCCGTGGTCACGGTGGAGGACTGGGTGGAGGCGCAGGCCCGCCTGCTCGACGCCATGGGCATCGACACCCTGGCCGCCGTGATGGGGGGCAGCCTGGGCGGCATGCAGGCCCTGGCCTGGACGCTGCAGTACCCGCAACGCGTGCGCCACGCCGTGGTGGTGGCCAGCGCGCCCAACCTCACGGCCGAGAACATTGCCTTCAACGAGGTGGCGCGCCGCGCCATCGTGACCGACCCGGATTTCCACGGCGGCCACTACCAGCGCCACGGCACCCTGCCGCGCCGCGGCCTGCGCATTGCCCGCATGATCGGCCACATCACCTACCTCAGCGACGACGTGATGAACGAAAAGTTCGGCCGCGCGCTGCGCGCCGCCGACGGCGAGGACCCGGCAGGCGTGGCCGAGCTGGCCTACCGCTACACGACCCAGGACGTGGAGTTCCAGATCGAGAGCTACCTGCGCTACCAGGGCGACAAGTTCAGCGAGTACTTCGACGCCAACACCTACCTGCTCATCACGCGCGCGCTCGACTACTTCGACCCCGCGCGCGAGCACGGTGGCCGGCTGGCGGCCGCGCTGGCGCGCGCGCAGGCCAAGTTCCTGCTCGTGAGCTTCAGCACCGACTGGCGCTTCTCGCCCGCCCGCAGCCGCGAGATCGTCAAGGCCCTGCTCGACAACCGCCGCGAGGTCAGCTACTGCGAGATCGACGCGCCGCACGGCCACGATGCCTTCCTGCTCGACGACCCGCGCTACCACGCGGCCGTGCGCAGCTTCTTCCAGCACACCGTTGGCGGGGGCGCGATGGGCGCCGCCCGGCCATCTGAAGGCACTCACACCGCGGCGCCCGGCGCGGAGGTTTCCTCATGACCGAACGCCATGTCCTCGACTCCATCGCCCGCCTGGTGCCACCGGGCTCGCGCGTGCTCGACCTGGGCTGTGGCGACGGCGCCATGCTGGCCCACCTGCAGGCCACGCGCGGCTGCACGGGCTACGGCGTGGAAATCGATGACGCCGAGGTGCAGGCCTGCCTGCAGCGCGGGGTCAACGTGCTGCAGCTCAACCTCGAAGAGGGCCTGACCATGTTCGGCGACAACGCCTTCGACGTGGTTCTGCAGATCGACACCCTGCAACACCTGCGCAACGCCGAAACCATGCTGCGCGAGACCGCGCGCGTGGGCCGCATCGGCGTGGTGGCCTTTCCCAACTTCGCGCACTGGCCCAACCGCCTGGCCGTGCTGCAGGGCCGCATGCCGGTGACCAAGCGCCTGCCGTACCAGTGGTACGACACGCCCAACATCCGCGTCGGCACCTACGCCGACTTCGAGGTGCTGGCGCGGCGCAATGGCCTCACGGTGGAAGATGGCTTCGGCCTGCACGAAGGCCGCGAGGTGCGCGCGCTGCCCAACCTGCTGGCCAGCACCGCCGTGTTCCGCTTCTCCAAGTAAGGGGCTGCCTCAGGGCGCGGCGTTCTCGCGCGCCGCGTCCTCGGCGAAGTCGCCTTCGGGCGCGGCCTGGCCGAAGCCCGGGTAGATCACCGCGAAGTCGGCGGTGATGCGCTCCAGCGGCAGATCGTCGAAGCTGCCGCGTTCGTTCACGTACTCCATGTGGCGCTGGCCGGCCCGGTCGTAGGGGTGGTACAGCGAGTCGTGCACGCCATCGAACTCCAGCGGCAGCAGGCCGAACTTCTCGCACAGGGACAAGTTGAAGGCCGGCGTGGCCTTGCGCCAGGCGCCATCGATCCAGAGTTCGGTGTAGCCGTGCCACACGAAGACGTCGCTGCCCATGGTGCGGCGCAGCTTCTCGGTGCTCATGTGGTTCTTCACGTCGGCGAAGCCCAGCCGCGCCGGGATGCCGGCGGCGCGCGCCACGGCCGCCATCAGCACCGCCTTGGGCACGCACCAGCCATAACCCAGGCGCAGCGTGGTGCTGGCGCGCATGCCGCCGGGCGAGAGGTCGATGCGGTAGGGGTCGTAGCGGACCAGGTCGCGTACGGCCAGGTACAGCGCCACCGAACGTTCGCGCACCGACCCGCCGCGCGCGTGTTCGTGCGCAAACGCACGGATCGCCGGGTGGTCGCTGTCGATGGCGGGTGTGGGATCGAGGTGGGTGGGCATGGCCGGAAGTTAGCAGAGGCCGCGCCCCCGGGTGGCCGCCAGGGCGATCCACCGAATGCTTTGGTACTCAGATTGCCGCCAAGGCACCGCGCCGATGCCCGATAGGCCCGGGTTTGTCGTCCTTTTTCCGACTTCAGACCGGCCCGCCCCGGCCGATAGTCCCTTCACCCCTATTCCCATTCCTTTCTTGCAAGAGGACAGCCAGCCATGGACATGCGCAACGAAGCCACCCACATCGCCCGCGAAGACGGCGCACGCTCCGCCGCCCAGGCCGCCACCAGCGCGGAGTTCCTGACCTTCCGCCTGGGCGCGGAGGAGTACGGCATCGACATCCTGCGCGTGCAGGAAATCCGTTCCTACGAAGAGCCCACGCGCATCGCCAACGCGCCGAGCTTCATCAAGGGCGTGGTCAACCTGCGCGGCGTGATCGTGCCGGTGGTGGACCTGCGCATCAAGCTGGGCTGCGAGAAGGTCGAATACAACGGCTTCACCGTGGTCATCGTGCTCAACGTGCGCGGCCGCGTGGTCGGCGCCGTGGTCGATTCGGTCTCTGATGTGCTGGAACTCGCCGGTGACCTGATCAAGCCGGCGCCCGAAATGAGCGCCTCGGTCGACACCAGCTTCATCACCGGCATCGCCAGCGTGGGCGAACGCATGCTGATCCTCATGGACATCGAGGCCCTTATGTCCAGCGCCGACATGGGCCTGATCGAAGGCGCCCAGTCGCTGCAGTAAGCCCGCCCCCGGCCCTCAAGGCCATCCCGTGGAAGGAGACACCAGACCATGTTCCCCGCCAAGAACACCCAAGAGAACAAGAGCGGCGCCTCGGTGGCACGCCGCCTGTCCCTGCAGGCTGTGGCACTGCTGGCTGGTACGCTGGCCATCATCAGCATCAGTTTGGCCTTCGTGGTCGAAGGCAATTCGCGCACGCGCCTGGCCGATGCCGCCGGCGACAAGGCCGCGGCCCTGGCCGACTCGGTCGACGCCTTCGACGCGACGGCGCGCATGATGACCGAGCGGGCCTACCAGCCCTATCGCAAGAAGTTCGCCGAGCATTTCGAACTCGACGTCGCCAACAACATGCTCAAGAGCTGGGGCATGCTGCTCAACGGCGACCACAGCGAGGCCGACTCCTTCCACCTGGCCAACGGCGGCGTGGCCACCATCTTCATGCGCAAGGGCGACGACTTCGAGCGGATCAGCACCTCGCTGAAGAAGGAAAACGGCGAGCGCGCCGTCGGCACCACGCTGGCGCGCAACCACCCCGCGTACCCGCTGATGCTGCAGGGCAAGCCCTTCACTGGCCGCGCCGTGCTGTTCGGCACCGCCTACATGACGCACTACGAACCCGTGAAGGACGCCGCCGGCCAGGTGGTCGGCATCCTGTTCATCGGCTTTGACATCCGCGACTTCCAGGCCTCGTTGGACAAGCTGGTGTCCGACGCCACCTACTTCCAGTCCGGCGGCACGGTGATCGTCGATCCGCGCGCCACCAACGCCGAGGCCTTGTTCATCTCGCCGCCCGCGCTGGCTGGCAAGAAGGTGCTGGAGGTGAACCCAGAGGCCGGCCCCATGATGGATGAGATGCGCGCAGGCCAGGACGTCTTTGTGCGCCACGCCAGCGCCCTGTTCAATCCGCAGATCACCCGGCCCTGGGCGGTCAAGCGCGACACCAGCGCCAGCGGTTGGTGGGTCATCGCCGAGGTGTCCGACGACGAAGCCATGGCCACGCACTGGCGCATGATGTACTTGTTCTGGGGCCTGCTGGTGCTCACGACGCTGCTGCTCGGTGGCGGGCTGTTCGCGCTGATCCGCCGCAGCGTGAGCGCGCCGCTGCGCGAACTCACCAACGCCGTCACCACGGTGTCCCAGGGCGATCTCACGCAGGCGTTCCACACCACGCGGCGCGACGAACTCGGCACCCTGGTGACCGAGGTCGAGGCCATGCGCCAGCGCTTCCTGGACATGATGCGCCAGCTGCGCACCGCGGCGGACAGCATCAACACCGCGTCGCAGGAAATCGCCACGGGCAACCAGGACCTGAGCTCGCGCACGGAGCAGACGGCGAGCAACCTGCAGGAGACGGCGGCGAGCATGGAGCAGCTGACGGGCACGGTGCGCCAGAGTGCGGACTCGGCGCGCCAGGCGAACCAGCTGGCGGCGACGGCGGCGGAGGTGGCCGCGCGTGGGGGCACGGTGGTCTCGCAGGTGGTGACGACGATGGACGAGATCAACCACAGCTCGCGCAAGATCAACGACATCATTGGTGTGATCGATGGGATCGCGTTCCAGACGAACATCCTGGCGTTGAACGCGGCGGTGGAGGCGGCGAGGGCGGGCGAGCAGGGCCGGGGTTTTGCGGTGGTGGCGGGGGAGGTGAGGAACCTGGCGCAGCGCAGCGCGGAGGCG